>SWCD01021073.1_pt1 | contig 123967 bp, 116 predicted proteins | sample 4693011 | NCBI WGS metagenome assembly SWCD01 (sample SAMN10267278, study PRJNA491770) | bioreactor metagenome | isolation source: DHS bioreactor inoculated with marine | place: Japan: Omine Ridge, Nankai Trough
ATGGTGGCGAGTTCGAGGAAAGACTTCGACATATCAGATTACAGCTTTCGGATATGAGCCCAGGATAGTAACCATCGCTGAGGCTTTTTCTATATCGATGATGGCATCCCTGACCAGTTCGTCATCACGGTGACCATCGATATCGATGAAAAAGACGTAATCCCAAACACCCCTGCGTGAAGGGCGTGACTCGATATTGCTCATACTGATTCCGCGGTCGGCCAGGGGTTTGAGCAGGTCGAATAATGAGCCCGGTTTATTATGCACGAACACCAGCAGACTGGTGCGATCATCACCGCTCGGTGGCGACAGGTGCTGACCGATGACTGCAAATCGTGTCGTGTTGTCCGGCTCGTCTTCGATATCAGCCACCAGCACGGGCACATCATACAGTTCAGCCGCCATCAGGCCGCCGATAGATGCTGCATTATGCTCCTTCGCATAGAGCACTGCCTGTGAATTACTGTTCATCGCGATACGTTCTGCTTTTGGCAGGTTTTTATCCAGCCACTGACTGCATTGCGATAACGACTGTTGATGCGAATAGACCCGATCGATCTTATCCAGCGAATCCAGGTTGCTTAACAGGTTATGCCGGATACGCAGTGCGACTTCACCGCTGATTGTCAATGACGATTTCATGAACAGGTCAAGGGTATGATTGATCACGCCTGCACTCGAATTCTCAACCGGGACCACACCAAAGTTGGCGCCGTCGGCTTCTACGATACGGAACACCTCTTCGATACTCTCGACTGGCTGAGGCTCTATCAGGCTACCGAAATGCTTGACTGCAGCAGAATGGGTATAGGTGCCTTCCGGCCCCAGGAATGCGACTTTTAGCGGTTTCTCATGTGCCAGGCAGGCTGCCATGATCTCACGAAAGATACCCGCGATACTCTCATCGCTAAGCGGGCCTGTATTACGTTTCATTACAGCGCGTAACACCTGTGCTTCGCGTTCCGGACGATAGAAATGCCCGGTTTCTCCCTGCTGCTGTTTGACCTCGGCCACCTGCGCGGCACAGGAAGCACGTTCAGAGACAAGTTGCTGGATAGACTTGTCTATCTCATCAATACGTTTTCGTATTTCGGCTAACGGGTCTTTTTCGGTCATTAACTAAATATCTGGAAATTAATAAATTGAAAACATTTAACCACAGCGGCACTCGGTACGCAGAGCTTTATTATCTATCGCGATGCAAACCTGTCTCAATGATGAACGTATATTATCTCTGTGTCTCAGTAGATAAGTATTACTCAGGTATTCTTATACCTGGCGAGATTTCAATACGCCGTCTATCGCAGTAATTTTTTCAATCAGATCATCACCGATTTCACACTCGATGTCCATCAATGTATAAGCAAGGTCAGCTTTCGACTCATTACGCATGTGATGGATATTGAAACCGGCATCACCGACCGCTGTCGATATCCTGGCGATCATATCTGGCATGTTCTTATGCGTGATGGCGACTCGTGACTTACCACCGCGTGGCAGTTTGACGTTGGGGAAATTAACCGAATTTTTGATATTGCCATTCTCGAGGAAATCCTTGATCTGGTCAGCGATCATCATCGCACAGTTCTCTTCCGCCTCAACGGTGGAAGCACCGAGATGTGGCAGCGTGATAACACGATCATTATTCTTCAGTTTCTGTGCTGGAAAGTCACAGACGTAGGCATGGATCTTGCCAGATTCGATAGCAGCCAGTGCCGCGTCGTCATCGACCACACCGTTGCGTGCGAAATTCAGGATCACAGCACCATCTTTCATACCGGCGATGCTTTCGCTGTTCAAGAGGTTTTTTGTAGCATCGATCAAAGGCACATGGAAGGTAACGAAGTCTGCCTCTTTCAGCAGCTCTTCGATGCTCGTCATCTCTTCAACGAAAGAAGACATCTTCCAGGCACTCTTTACCGTGATAGTAGGGTCAAAACCGACCACCCGCATACCCAGGCCTACAGCAGCATTGGCTATCTCGACACCGATTGCACCCAGGCCTACGACACCGAGCGTGCGACCTGGTAACTCATAACCGACATATTTTTTCTTACCTTCTTCAACGGCCTTGTTCTGCTCTTCATCAGTACCTTCGACATTTGCAGCATACTGCCATGCCTGGCATATGTTTCTGCACGCCAGCAACATACCGCAGATGACAAGCTCTTTTACTGCATTGGCATTTGCACCCGGCGCATTAAATACCACGATACCCTCTTCACCAAGTTTTTCTACCGGTACATTGTTGGTGCCTGCACCGGCTCTTCCGACAACTTTCAGGTTGGATGGTATCTCCATATCATGGAGCTTTTGTGAACGAAGGATAATCGCATCGGGATTATCTGTTTCCGGACTGACGGAATAGGTTTCAGCCGGTAGACGGCTCAGGCCTTTCTCAGAGATATTATTGAAGGTTTTAACGTTGAACATGGGTTACTTCCAGATTTGTATTAAAAGCTTTAACCACAGAGGCACAGAGAGCGCAGAGTTTTCATATTGTTAATCGCGCCATCGGCGCGATTAACAATAAAATAATTTTTCTCTGTGTCCTCTGTACCTCTGTGGTTAGTTAGTATTTTTTAGACATTCGCGCGTTCGAACTCCTGCATGAACGCGATCAGGGCATCGACACCGTCTTCAGGCATGGCGTTATAGATACTGGCACGCATACCGCCGACCGAACGGTGACCTTTTAATGTCATCAAACCTTTGGCAGCAGCCTGCTCTAAAAATGCTGCATCCAGATCTGGGTTAGCCAGGATGAAAGGTACGTTCATCCAGGAGCGATATTTCACATCTACCGGGTTGCTGTAGAAAGCTGAATCATCGATCGCCTTGTACAGTTTTTCAGCTTTGCGCCTGTTGACATCTTCCACCGCGCTCATGCCACCCAGCTTCAATCCCCTGGCAAAGACCAGACCTGCCAGGTACCAGCTGTATGTCGGTGGCGTGTTATACATAGAGTCATTATCATCATGTATCTTGTAATCGAACATCACTGGCATCGCCGCATCAGCATGTCCGATCAGGTCTTCACGAATGATGACGATGGTCAGTCCCGCCGGGCCGATATTCTTCTGTGCGCCGGCATAGATGACACCGAACTTAGACACATCTATGTGACGAGACAAGATAGTCGATGACATATCGGCGACCAGCGGCACATCACCGGTATCCGGGATATAAGGAAACTCGACGCCAACGATCGTCTCGTTCGGTGTGTAATGTACATAAGCGGCATCAGGATCGAACTTGAGGTCAGCTTCTTCCGGGACGGTGGTAAAGTTGCTGCCTGAAGTATCCGCCACGATGTTTACATCACAGTAACGCTTTGCTTCTTGCACAGCCTTTTTAGACCATTGCCCGGTCAACAGGTAATCAGCAGAGCCCCGTTTTTTACCATCTCGGGCGTTAAGCAGGTTGATCGGCACCATCGCGAACTGGCTGCTGGCACCACCCTGCAGGAACAGAACTTTGTAATTTTCAGGGATCGACATCAGCTCGCGCAGGTCAGCTTCGGCCTTTGCCGCGATAGACATGAATTCTTTACCGCGATGGCTCATCTCCATTACGGACATGCCTGATCCGTTCCAGTCCAGCATCTCTGCCTGCGCCTGTTCTAATACATCGGTCGGTAGTGCGGCTGGGCCAGCACTGAAATTGAATACTCTACTCATAGGAAATCACACCAGAACCTTAATAATATTTTGGTTTAAGTTTATTATTTATATTAATGATAAATAAGGATATATTTAATCTTCTATAGCGCCATCATCAGGCATATCAACAACTCCGGACAACACCTCTATCTTTTCGACTTCGACCAGCTTCTCGCCATTGGTGAGACGTATCAGGCGAACACCCTGGGTGTTGCGACCCATCTCGCTGATCTCTGCTACCGATATGCGGACCAGCGTGCCGTTGTTGGTGATCAGCATGATCTCGTTGTCATCCTGTACCTGGACTGCTCCAACAACCTTACCATTACGATCATTAGTCACGATCGAGATAACACCCTGACCACCGCGTCCTTTCAGCGGGTAGTCGTTGACGTTAGTCCGTTTACCGTAACCGTTCTCGGTCGCGGTCAGGATAGAACCACCCTCTTCGACTTTTATCATGCTGATAACATGATGGCCTTCGGCGATGCGCATACCGCGGACACCACCAGCAGTTCGTCCCATGGCACGTACATCGGTCTCTGAGAAACGCACTGACTTACCTGAATCAGCCAGCAGCATGATATGGTCAGAACCATTGGTTATTACGACATCGACCAGCCGGTCATCATCACGCAGCTCGATAGCCTTGATGCCGGATGTTCTTGGCCGCGAGAAATCTGACAGCGATGTCTTTTTCACGGTACCGCTGCTGGTAGCCATAAAGACAAAACTATTCTCTTCATATTCACGCACAGGCATCACTGCATTGATGCGCTCTCCATCTTCCAGTGGCAGCAGGTTGATGATCGGTTTACCGCGAGAACCTCGTCCGGCCATCGGCAACTGGTAGACCTTCAGCCAGTAAACCTTGCCCCGGCTTGAGAAACATAACAGCGTATCGTGAGTGTTGGCGACGAACAGCTTGTCGATAAAATCTTCGGTCTTCATCGTGGTCGCAGATTTACCGCGACCGCCCCGACGCTGTGTATTGTAAACATCCAGCTGCTGTGACTTGGCATAACCTTCGTGCGAGAAAGTCACTACGACATCTTCTTCCGTGATCAGGTCTTCCATATTGAAATCGAGCTCGTCCTGCATGATCTCACTACGACGCTCATCAGCGTAGTTGTCACGGATCTCTTTCAGCTCACCACGGATGACTTCCAGCAGCCGTTCCGGGTTGGACAGTATCTCAATAAGCTCTTTAATAATATCCAGTATCTGCTTGAATTCATTGACAATTTTATCTTGCTCAAGGCCAGTCAAGCGATGCAGTTTCAGATCGAGGATGGCCTGCGCCTGTACTTCAGACAGATGATAACCGTCGTCCTTTAAACCATACTGAGGATCAAGATCATCCGGCCGCGAAGCACTCAGCCCGGCTTCTCCTCCGGCACCCTCAGTCGCGCGTGCGACCATGTCATCAACCATGCCGGCAGGCCAGATCCTTTTCAGCAAGCCCGCTTTTGCGTCGGCCGGCGTCGCCGACGTCTTGATCAGTTCGATGACCTCATCGATGTTTGCCAGGGCTATAGCCAGGCCTTCCAAAACATGCGCACGGGCACGAGCCTTGCGCAGCTCGTAGATCGTACGACGGGTAACGACTTCGCGACGATGGCGTAAAAAGGCATCGAGTATCTGCTTGAGGTTAAGTAGCTGCGGCTGACCTTCTACCAGCGCCACCATGTTGATACCGAAGACACATTGCATCGATGTCTGCGAGTACAGGTTATTCAGCACGACATCGCCGGCTTCACCTCGTTTTATCTCGACGACGATGCGCATGCCGTCTTTATCTGACTCATCACGCAGCGCGGAAATACCTTCGATCTTTTTATCCTTCACCAGCTCGGCGATGCGCTCTATCAGACGCGCCTTGTTCACCTGGTAAGGGATCTCGGTAACGATGATCGACTGCCGGCCCTTCTTGTCTTCCACCACTTCAGCACGGGCTCGCATCACCATGCGACCACGGCCCGTCTTGTACGCCTGGTGGATGCCCTTCACGCCATTGATAAACGCCGCTGTCGGCAGATCAGGCGCCGGTATATATTGCATTATATCTTCGATGGATAAATCGGGATTATCGATCAGCGCAAGGCAGGCACTGATGACCTCGCCGAGGTTGTGCGGCGGCATATTGGTCGCCATACCGACAGCGATACCGGAGGAACCATTGATCAGCATATTCGGCACACGTGTCGGCAAAACCACGGGCTCAGATTCTGAACCGTCATAGTTTTCCGCGAAATCGACTGTTTCCTTGTCCAGGTCAGCCAGCAACTCGTGCGCGATCTTGGACATGCGCACTTCGGTGTAACGCATCGCGGCAGGCGCATCGCCATCGACAGAACCGAAGTTACCCTGACCGTCGACCAGCATATAGCGCAGCGAGAATGGCTGCGCCATCCTGACGATGGTATCGTACACGGCAGTATCACCATGCGGGTGATATTTACCGATAACATCACCGACTACACGTGCCGATTTTTTATAGGGTTTGTTGTAATCATTACCCAGAACATTCATCGCGTATAACACGCGGCGGTGCACAGGCTTCAGACCATCTCGAACGTCGGGTAAGGCGCGTCCGACAATGACACTCATAGCGTAATCCAGATAGGATTGACGCATTTCGTCTTCGAGATTTACCGGGGATATTTCTTTTGCAAATTCAGTCATTTAGAGGTGTATACCAGATTCCATCACAGGCCCGTCAAGGCCGCCATCCACGCAAAAATATAGCGCATTGAAATGCGTCTTATAAAGCGCCTGATAGTATCACATATCGCACCTTCACGGGCACTCTATTTGACTGTTTTTTATATAAATTCTTAGCATTAACCACAGAGGCACAGAGAGCACAGAGTTTTCATATTATTAATCGCGCCGATGGTGCGATTAACAATAAAAATGATTTTTCTCTGTGCCCTCTGTGTCTCTGTAGTTGCAAGCTTTTAACTTTGTTTCACCAGCAGATGCTGCTTTTTATACATCACCGCATAGTAGACGACGGGGATCACGATCAGCGTCAGGATGGTGGAGACCAGCAGGCCGAAGATCAGGGAGATCGCCAGGCCGCCGAAGATAGGATCATCGATGATGAAGAAGCCGCCGATCATGGCTGCGATACCGGTGAGCACGATTGGCTTGGCCCTGACCGCCGCTGAATTGATCACCGCCTGCTGAAAATCCATACCTTCGTTCACCTGCTGATTGATGAAATCGACCAGCAGAATGGAGTTACGTACGATGATACCGGCAAGCGCGATCATCCCTATCATCGATGTCGCCGTAAACTGCGCACCGAGCAAGGCATGTCCCGGCATGATTCCGATGATAGTCAGCGGAATCGGCGCCATGATCACCAGCGGAACCTTGTAGGAATGAAACTGCGCGACCACCAGCAGGTAGATCATCAACAGGCCGACGGCATAGGCAGCCCCCATGTCACGGAAGGTCTCAAACGTCACCTGCCATTCGCCGTCCCATTTCAGGCTATATTCATAAGGATTGATCGGCTGACGGGTAAACCACTGTTCAAGGCTGTCTTCCTCGCTCAGTTTCGACGACATATCGAACATGCCATACAGCGGGCTATCGACGTCTCCGGCAAGGTCAGCGGTGACATAGACCACAGGCAGCAGGTCTTTATGGTAGATGTTTTTCTCGCGTTCTCCGGGAATGATATCCACCAGCTCTGTCAGCGGCACCAGGGAGCCGCTGCTTGAACGCACCTGCAAAGCGAGCACCTGCTCCAGGTCAGCCTTGTCTGCATCGTCATACTCAACCCTGATCGGTACTGCATACTTCATGTTTCTACCATGAAGGTACGTAACATCGGAACCGTTCAGCACCGTTGTCAGCGCCTCCCCTATCACCTGCTGTGATACCCCCAGCCTCGATGCCTGCTGACGGTCTATCGCAATTGTCAGCTTCTGGGACGGGAATTCCACGCTGTCATCGACATCCACGATATTGTCACTGGTCTCAAAGACCTCGCGCAGTTTTTTCGCCTGCTGTACCTGGCCGTCATAATCAAGACCATAGACTTCAGCCACGATCGGCGACATTACCGGCGGGCCCGGGGGAACCTCTACGATCTTGACATTACCCTCATAACGACTGGCGATCTCCTGCAGGGGTTCCCGTACCGACAGGGCAATATCGTGACTCTTGAGATCACGGTGATGTTTATCGACCAGGTTGACCTGGATATCACCGACGTTGGCGCCTTCTCGCAGGTAATATTGCCGCACCAGCCCGTTGAAGCTGATCGGTGCCGCAGTACCGGCATAGATCTCATAATCAGTGACTTCGTCCAGCGTGCCGATATATTGCCCCATCTCCTGCAGTACACGACTGGTCTGCTCCAGGCTGACGCCTTCAGGCATATCCAGTACCACCTGAAACTCACCCTTGTTGTCCGAGGGCAGCATCTTGAGTACCACCGCCTGCACAACCACCAGCGAGATCGCCGCCGTTATCAGCAGCATAATGCCGCCGAGCAGCAGCCAGCGGTTGCGATTGCCGCCGGCCCCGCCAAGGAAGGGGGTCATCACCCGGCTGAATAACCGGGTCATCGAGTTTTCCTGCTGCTCTTCATCTGCCGCATGGGGTTTGTCGACCTTGCTCAGCATCACATTGGTCAGCCAGGGTGTAAACACGAACGCGACGACCAGTGATGCCAGCATACCCATACTGGCATTGATCGGTATTGGGCTCATATATGGCCCCATCAGGCCGGATACGAAGGCCATCGGCAACAGCGCCGCGATTACAGTAAAGGTTGCCAGTATGGTCGGGCCACCGACTTCATCGACAGCCACAGGAATAAGATCGATCAATTTCTGTTTACCAAGGGCCATATGACGGTGGATATTCTCCACCACCACGATCGCATCATCGACCAGGATACCGATGGAGAATATCAGCGCGAACAGGGAGACCCTGTTCAGGGTGAAGCCATAGGCCCATGAGGCGAACAATGTGATCAGCAGGGTAACAGCCACGGCCGCACCGACGATCAGGCCCTCGCGCCAGCCCAGCGCCCACATCACCAGCAGTATCACCGCGATGGTTTCGATGATGAGTTTCTGTATCAGTTTTTCAGACTTGGCCTGCGCGGTAATACCGTAATTCCGGGTGATACTGACTTCGACATCATCCGGGATAAAGATACCTTTCAATTCATCCAGCCGTTTGATGACCTGGTTGGCGATATCAACCGCGTTGCTACCCGGCTTTTTGGCAATCGCCAGCGTTACCGCAGGCTGAAGGTTATTGATCAAACCGGCATCAACTTCCTTACCTTCTAACAGACTGCCCTTACCAACGGCTATGGAAACATATTGCGACGGAGTATCCACGCCCTCGCTTATGGTCGCAACATCCTGCAGATAGACCGCCTTACCATCGAATACACCGACCACCAGCTCTGCGATCTCTTCTGGTGAAGTCAGGAAAGTACCAGCCTGCAGTAATATCTCGCGGTTATCAGCTGTTACCGTCAGACCGGTACGCGCACTGTTGGCTGATTGCAGGGCGTTGCTCAAATCCCTGATATCGATGTTATAACCTGACAGTGCCTGCGGATCGAGCACCACGTGCATGACCCGGGTAGGACTGCCGATAGTGTAGATATCACGGGTACCGTCGATGCGCTTGAGCTCGGTTTCAAGACCATGTGAGACCAGGCTGAGTTCGTGTGCACCGACCTCGGGATCATCAGACCAGAGCGTAACCGCAATGATAGGCACATCGTCGATCCCTTTCGGCTTGATAATCGGCTGCCCTACGCCGAGGTTCTCCGGTAGCCAGTCCTGGTTGGAGTACAGCTTGTTATAGAGACGAACGATAGCGTCGGTGCGGTTCTCACCGACCAGGAACTGCACGGTAAGCACAGCCATGCCCGGTGTCGAGGTCGAATAAACGTGATCGATGCCACTGATCTCCGCGATAACCTGCTCGGCCGGTGTCGCCACCAGGCTCTCTACCTCGGTTGCCGTGGCACCGGGAAAAGGGATAAAGACATTGGCAAAAGTTACGTTGATCTGCGGATCTTCTTCACGCGGGGTAATCATCACCGCGAAGATACCCAGCAGCACGCCGACCAGCGCCAGCAAGGGCGTGATCTGCGTGGTCAGAAAATGTTTGGCAGTACTACCGGAAATTCCCAGTTTATTCATGAGACGTGTCCGCGATATTCTGCTGGCGACGCTGCTGCATCAATACGATCCCTGCCGCGATAGGATCCAGCGCCACTTTTTCTCCTTCGGTGAGGCCGGATAAAACGATAATGTTACCGTTATTTTTTCGCCCGAGGCGAACATGTCTGAAGTTGATCGTCCCGTCTTCGCCTATCACGTAGACCGCTGTTAACTCGGAACGATAGACGATACTCTGCTGCGGCACCTGCAACACCTGCTTCTCACCGGTGACCAGCGAAGCCTTGACGAACATACCCGGGAACAGGCCCGCGATGCCTTCCGGCAGATCAAGCCGCACCATGAAGGTATTAGACGCACGGTCTGCGATCGGAAAGATAGTGATCTTATCGGCCGCGACCTGGACCAGTTCACCACCGAGGCCGGCTTCTGCATATACATAAGCTTTACCGAATACGCGTATCTTGTTGATCAGGTTCTGTGGCACGTCGACGATCACCCTCAACTTATCCAGTGATACGCCGGTCATGATCTTGGTACCGGTCTGCACGGCCTCGCCGACCTCGACATGGCGCTCGGTGACGATACCGCTGTAAGGTGCCCTCACCTGGGTATATGACAACTGCTCACGCGCCTCTTCCAGGCTCGCCCTGGCAGAATCCAGCCTCGCCTTAGCGGCAGACAAGGCATGAGTCGCGTCATCCATCTGCGATTTGGATACCACTTTTTTGGCGTAGATATCTTTTATCCGTTCATACTCATCTTCGGCTTTTGACAGGTTCGATATCGCTTCCTGTTCACCCGCCTGGGCTTTTTTCAACTGCGCCTTCTGCGAGACATCCTTGAGCTGAACGATCACCGTACCTTTTTCTACGTAATCATCGACATCGACCAGTATCTTCTGGATGGTACCCGCTGTCTGTGCTGAAACCGTGGCTTTATTGATCGCTTCGACGACACCATCAAGACGAAACTCACGGCTGAGTAAATCCATACTCACTTCTGCCGTTGCCAGCTCTGCTTTGTTATCTACCGCCAGTGCACTCGTCGTCTGCAGCAACATCAAAACAGACAACAGACGAAATAGCTTTACTCTTGATGAAAAATAACGACTTCTCAGTACAGTTCCAGAATTAATCATAGTTCCGCCGGGTTGTAAGATTACATTTACATATATTAGAATTTTCTAATATATGGATAATAGCTAATAAGTCAATGGTTTTTCTATATTTAATCTAATAAGACGTAGATAGTACGCTCTCACCAGCAAATATCAAACTCGGCACATTATAAAATTTATTTGTCCCGATACGTAACGTTATTACATATTCGCGATCATTTTTGCAGTGAGTTCGACAGCGTCAGACTTTTTCAGATGCGGCTTGAATGAGTGCCCGAGATAAAGGCCGTAACCCAGCCATTTATATAAGAAGCGATTTAACTTCCATTTGATCTGGATAGCTTTCTCCGGGATGTGATCGTATTGCACGCGTCCATGCTTGAGATGACCAGTAAGCACTTCGACCTGGTTGGCATCGTGATAGATGCGCAAGGTCAGTGCTGGCTCAGCTACGGCTGTCTCATCATCATCGAAGTAGTAGGTAAGGAAGATCGTGGTGGTAAATTTTGTACGTTCCAGGATCTTCAGGTGTAGCGTCAGGCAGCCGGGCAACTTTGAAACATTATCCACCGGCAGATCATCCAGCCCGGGAACCAGCCTGCGCAGTCGCATGTAGTTGTTCTCGTACAGGTCCATCAGGCTGACGAAACCGCGCGGATCGACATCTTCGCAACCGTAAGCGGCGGGACTGATATTATGCGGAGGTTTCATTATCGGTGATGTCCGTCAGCGGGAACGACTAGGCCGGCCAGTAAGGGGTTTCGATACCATCACCGAGATCGGCCTTGATCAGGCGATCGCGCACCTCCAGTAACTTCTCGATCAGTGCTGGCTCGGTTTTCTCGTAAGCGTCAGCATCGGGTACGCGCTTGACCACGACGCCCAGCAGCTCGGTTATCGCATTTCCGATAGAGTTCTGACTGATAGTAACGATCAGCTCACCCTCATCGTTCCTGTAGATCAGTTGTTTGAACGCCGGCTGCCAGCGGATAGCATTGGCATACTTGGCATCGGTGATACACTGATCCCTGACTTTTTTCGCCGAGCTCATGAAGTCATTATTGAACAGCAGGATGCTCTCGATCTGTTCAGGAAAATAAGAACCTTCCGGAACCGGTGCATTTCGCGTAGACACCTGGCTGAAAAACGCCCGATAGAAGTCGATGAATCCTTTCAGGATCTGATCATACTCCTGCCAGAAATAGATATCCTTCAGCGCATCACTGCCGCCCTGTATCTTCCAGCTCGGCAGACCCTGCGGGTAACCTGTAAGCTCGATCTTGGAAGATCCCTTGCTGGTCTGCTTCAGGATATTAAAATCCAGTGATGAGAAAAAGTCGCTGTAAACATCGCGCATATATGCCTGGAACAGGCTGTGCTGTCCGCCATCGGTCAGGTTCGGATCATCGGCGTCCGCGAACCTGGCATCTCGCAGCTGTTTCTTGTCGAAGCAGATAAAGTGGTTATGCAACATGCGGATACTCGGCACACCCGGTGATGTCAGCGGCCAGGTGGCATCGAGGCTGGCTTCACCGGCCAGGATCAGGCTCTCATCAGGGTCGGGGAATGTTTCCATCATGTAATCGATGATAATCTGGTTCATCCGGTTCCAGGACTTTTTCGTTACATCGGGCACCTGGGTACGACGAACCGGTCGACCCAGCGGATCGAGGATGGACTTGGACGTATTATAGATAATCGATGTATCAAACAGGTTACTGTGCCCCAGTGCTTTTCTGTACAGTAACAGATCTTCCGGATTTTTTAACAGGCCATTATTGTTCGACAGATCGTTGAGATTCTCTGTACTGTTAAAAAACTCATTTGGCGCCATACCTTCCGGCACGTCGAGCGGGATGGGTCGAAATGGTGTAACGATTTCTCTTGGTCCAGACTGCACTTTTTTCTCCAGAATTCTATTACTGCTTTATTGCTGCTGTAGTTATTACTACTGGTAACAAGCTGTTCGATATCAAACAATTATAACTGTTTAATTAGCATAAACGAATAACAGCGGTAATTAGATTTTTTTGTTAAGCTGAGGACCATAGTCAACACCTCACTTCTATGAAGCAATGTCTACTGAAAATATCGATCGCCGTCACTTTCTCCGCCTGCTGTCATCTGTCGCTGCCGGAGGCACACTCGGTCTGCCGTTGACAGCATGTACTCACAAGGAACTGTTAAATCCGGACGAAGACATCCTGTTATCTGGCGGCGATTACAGCGAGTTCGGCACGCCGCACAAGGCACTTATAATTATCAACCCCGTGCAGAAAGAGAAGCGCGTCGTGCAGTGTGACTTTGTCCCGCATGACATCATCATTCACCCTGAAGACAAATACACCGTCTATTGCTTCGAAAAAGAGGGGCCTGCTGCCTGTTCGATCAACCTGAAAACATTGAGCCTCATACGAAGCTTTCAGTGCACAGATAACCACCTGTTTTCCGGGCACGCCGTTTTCAGCAAGAATAAAAAGCACATCTATACCGTGGAAATCGAACAGCAGTCACAACAGGGAAAGATCAGCATCCGTGATGCCGCCACATTCGAGAGCATCAAGCAGCTGCCGACATTAGGACTGAGGCCACACGACTGCCAGCTTCTGGAACAGGACATCATGGTTGTCAGCAACACCGGCCAGTCTGCATCAAAGTTTCATCAGCCGTCACTGGTCTTCATAGACATGACATCCGAGAAGTTGGCTTCACGTCTAAAACTTGATGACGATAAACTAAATGCTGGACACTTCGCCATTGCAAAAGATGACTCCATAGTAATTGCTTCTGCACCAGTGAAAACGGACGGTAAATTAGCCACTGAAGATATCGTAGCTAACCATACTTCAGGTGGCGTCAGCATGAAACCTGCAGACAGCCCTGTGATCACGATGACCAAACCGGATGCCGTCATCCAGCGCATGCAGGGAGAAGCCTTAGCAATAGCGATAAATAACAAGAAAGGTATTGCAGCTATCACCCACCCCGAGGCAAACCTGCTAACCTTCTGGTCACTAAACAAACAGCAGATCATCAAGGCCATCGGTATAGAGAACCCGCGTGGCATCAGCCAGACACTGGATGAAAAATATTTCGTTATCAGTTATGGAATAAAACCGGCAATGGCATATATAAGCAGCGATGACCTGTCGCCACAGGCGGATACAATCCTGCAACCGACCTTCGCTTCAGGAGAACACCTGATCAACTGGTCGCAGAGGTTGAGAGAAATAATGCCAACACGGGTCTACGCTTGAGCACTCCCGCCCCATCCGCACTGACACTTTCTGCCATTCAATAGCTGCAGTACGAAACCCCAGCTAGTTTTCGCCGTCGATCTTTTTCGACTTCGCTTCGATCAGGTTCTCGATAATATCATTCGATTGCGGCTTGCCATCAGCAGCAAATCTCTCAACTGCCGGTTCGGTCTTTTTGCTGAACCAGCCGCGGACCGTGGAGAAAATATCTTTTATCGCACGCCATAACTTGGGCAGCAGCCAGATAGCGAGCAAGATGAACAACACGATAAATATTATGAAAGCCACCGGATAATTCAGTGCCGTCCATAGGCCGCCGATCACAGCCAGGTCTTCAAACACCGAGGCGGTAGCGTTGGTCACCGGTTCCGGTGAGGTATTGAGTACCAGGCGGGTACTGGATTTTGTCAGGTGCGAAGTCGCTGCCAGGCTTCCGCCTAACAGTGCTGCCGCAAGCTCTGCTGCCTGGTTGATCTCCAGCCCCTGTGCCGCGCCGACAGCCAGCATGGCGCCGGCAGGAATGCGAATGAATGTATGGATAGCATCCCACCCTGAGTCGACACCCGGAATCTTGTCAGCAAAAAATTCCACGAAGTACATGCTGCCCGCGGCAAACAGCACCAGTGGGTCCTGTAATACGGTAAGCGAATCTGGTAATTGCGTATATCCACCATTGGCCATAATACCCAGCACCAGGATAGCCGCATAGAGGTTTATGCCAGATGCCCATGCAACACCGAGGGTCATCGCAATAATATCGATCGTTTCCATTATATTCTCTTCAACTCAGTAGTTCTTTCCGTCACCTCTGCTGCTAATCGAGATGACAGATGGATTATCAGCCTTTGTTTTTATCATCCAGCATATTCTTGAGATCAGCAAATGGATTAAATGTCGCACCCGGTGCTTTTGCACCATCCAGCGCGATGCCTTTATTCGCTAATGCTTCGGTCTGACGCTGGTGTTCATTATCATGACAATACATACACAACAGTTCCCAGTTACTGCCATCAGCTGGATTGTAGTCATGATCATGGTTGCGGTGATGCACGGTCAGTTCCTGAAGATTGGCGCGGGTAAACTCCCTGCTGCATCGCCCACAGATCCATGGATACATCTTCAAAGCCTTCTCACGATAACCATGTCCCCGCGCTTCGCTGTCACGCCGGGCTTTCGCAACTATCTCATCCAGCTTCTGTTCTGATCCCGTTTTATTATCTGCCATCTTTCTTTCTATCAGGTGATTGGATTTGTCCGTGCAAATCATATGAAACTATTTATAATGAAAACGTGTTTCTCATATATTACTGCATTTTATAGAGAATTAACCAATGAATATATTCTATAAAATAATACTGCTATGCAGCATTTCAACTCTCGCATCAGCACTTTATGCAAGTGATAGCCTTTCAGTCAGGACTATTGGCGTCGAACTGGCTCAGGACATAGCATTCGAAAGTATCAAGGCCTGCCGTAAGCAGGGATTCCAGGTCAGTGCGGTCGTTGTTGACCGAAATGGCCTGGTGCAGGCGGCCTTACGTGATGACCTGGCATCACGCTTTACCCTGCAGATCGCGGAAGAGAAAGCTAACAGCGTGATACTGTCAGGCATCAACTCAGGCGAATTTCGTAAATCGAGAGAGGACATACGACCAGAACTCAATCATATGAACGGTATTATCATAATGCAGGGTGCACTACCTGTCGAAGTCGCAGGTTCCAGGATCGGTGCCATCGGTGTCAGCGGTGCGCCAGGCGGTCATCTCGACGAACGTTGTGCACAACAGGCCCTGGATGCTCTGGTCGAACGCCTGGAATTTGCCGAATAAAAAAACTCGACTGTTCTACTTCTTAATACCAGAAAGGATCGATATGTACATCATCAGAATCTTAATACTGTTAAGCCTGTCATTTGCCGATACAAGCGCTGAGACAATATACAAATCGGTCGATGAGAATGGCAAGGTAACCTACTCGACAACCCCACCGGACAATAGCGAAACAACGACAAAGGTCGATATTGCTCCGCCACCGTCCGAAGAACGCATCAGAGCTGCACAGCAACGCCACGAACGAAATATGGAAGCGGCCGAAGTCCTCGATGAAAACAGACAAAAACGCGATGAATTATTAAGTGAAGAAAACCGCCTGAAGCGTGAGCAACAAACACAGTTACAACAACAGAAACAGGCGGAAAAGAATAATGCGAACGATGACTATGACAGCTACCCTTATTATCGGCGCCGACTACCGGGAAGGCCTGTAATAACACCGCCTGTCAGACTGCCAGCAAGATAGGCAACTATTGAAGGCTCAAATTATGATTCTATAATTCGATCAAAATCGATATGAAAGCAGCAACGATCCAGAGACAGCTGCTGCATCTATGTCAAATACTTCATAGTCACTAGCGTCACGTATGTTAAGAATAAAGTCCAGGGACAAATAATCCCAGTTATAACCAAGACCACCGCTCAGCTGCAGACCATTGAACCTCTCACTAATTGCGCCCAGTTCCCACTCATCGCTGAAATAGCCACCACCTACGTATGCCTTAAAACCATGTATTGCCAGCCCGGTTCCAAGGTAACCAAGCAGGTCAAACCCTTTACTCTCTAAATTTGAATTATCAGCATCTTCTTGTGAGAACAATATAGCGCGTATGGCAAATTGATCAGAGATGGCGTAAGCAAATGATAGAGCACCACCTCTGAAATCAACATCGTCTAAGAGAGTATTATCATAAGCTATTGTACTGGCATAAGAACCTATACCGATAGAAAAAGGTTTCACTACATCAGCAGCAGTTGCGATATTTGAATTTAATGATAGTGATATAAAAAGCAGAATAAGCGTAATGTATTTCATTAAATATCTCCATGTAAGTTAAGAATACTAGTATCACTTTTCTGGAAGCAATGCTACCACACCTCTCAGATTAAATTTTTAGTGATGAATTCAACCACCCTGTCTTCACACCAGTAAACAGGATGTAGAGGAGATGTGCCACCAACGAACCCGACATGACCTCCTCCCCTGGTAAGCAGATAATCGACATCAGCAGCTAACTCTTCTCTCCCTGGTGCTGTAACATCGAACATGAACGGATCATCTAATGAATGGATAATCCTGGTGGCCACCCTTATTGCCTTCAGGTATTGCCGGCTGCTGCACCTGTCATAATAATCCTGTGCGCCATCAAAGCCATGAATAGGTGCCGTCACTTTATCGTCGTATTCCCAGAAACTTTTTAGCTTTCTTACATCGACATCTAGCGGCGACTTTATTTTTTTAAATTTGTCGATATAGGTTCGACGCAATGACCTGAGCAGATGATCTCTATATATCCTCGAAGCACCCTGCTGTAACCGTGCCGCAGCATCATGCAAGCGGAATGGCACAGAGACAGCGACGGCTTTCTTTAACGGGTTTTTTTCAGATGTCTCACCCAGCCATTTCAACAGGACATTCGCGCCAAGCGAGTAACCGATCGCTGCATAAGGATACTGCCCTGTTACTTTTCTAAGGTGCTCGACGATAAAGGCGAGATCACCGGTCTCGCCGGAATGATAGGCCCTGGCAAGCCTGTTTACACGACCGCTGCAACCACGAAAATGCATCAGCACAGGCCTGCACCCTGCCCGCTCCAGCTGGTAGATTATGCCATTGATGTAATGCGAATGCAGACTGCCTTCAAGACCATGCAAGATCAGCACTGTTTTTTCTGAGCCTTTTTTACTCCAGCACAGATCGATAAAATCTCCATCATCAAGCTCGACCTGCTCTGCTATAAGGTCGAGTTTATAGCGCTTTTTGAAAAACACCGGCCACAGGGTCTGCAGATGCGGTGACGCTATCCACCAGGCAGGTTTAAATTCAGCAGCCATCTGTGTTAATCGAAAGCTGTGCCCTGAATCTGCTCGACGATTTCGGAAATAGTTTCATCACTGGAAATCGTGTTACCGAGCAATAGATCGAGCAGCGTTTGATCCGGGTAGGAAAGTAACAATTCGAAAGACTCTTTTTGTTTCTCAGTGAGCGCTTTTGCTCTTTTCTCAACAAAGTTATTCAGCAGCAGATCGAGCTCAAGCATCCCGCGCCGGCATTGCCAACGATAATCCACCACCCTGCAGGAGACATCACTCATAACCGGCCACTATAGCGAGCGAGAGACCATCTTGTTCTTTATTCGACCGATAGCTTTGGTCGGGTTCAGACCCTTGGGACAGACATTTACACAGTTCATGATAGTGTGACAACGAAATAATTTAAAAGGGCCTTCCAGGTCTTCAAGACGTTTTTCAAAATCCTGGTCACGGCTGTCTTCGATAAAGCGAGAGGCCTGCAACAAGGCCGCTGGCCCCAGGAATTTATCGGGGTTCCACCAGAATGAAGGACAGGACGTAGAACAGCAGGCACAGAGGACACATTCATATAATCCGTCTAGCTTTTCACGCTGCTCGGGGGTTTGCAGCAGCTCGACTTCCGGCATCGGGTCGTTAACGACGAGGTAAGGTTTGACAGCACGGTACTGTTTGTAGAACTGCTCCATATCGATGATCAGATCGCGGATGACTGGCAGGCCCGGCAGCGGCTTTACCTCGACCGGCTGTTTTAGACTGTCTAACGAGGTCACGCACGCCAGGCCGTTTGTACCATTGATATTCATGCCGTCAGATCCGCAGACACCTTCACCGCAGGAGCGTCGAAAACTCAGCGTCTGATCCTGTTCATCCTTTATCCGCAACAGTGCGGCCAGCAGCATCGTGCCCGGCTCGACATTATCCAGTTCGAAATCCTGGACATAAGGTTTCTTGTCTGTTTCCGGGTTGAACCGATAGATCTTAAACTTCATACATCACCCGTAAGATTGCTCGCATCCACTCAGGATGGAATTTGTGCAAGTACAACTCTCGCTTTCACTTTTCACTCTTCGCTGCTCTTAATATACACGCGGTTTAGGCGGGAAGCTTTCTACAGACATCGGCTTGGTCCTGACCGGTTTATAGTCAAGACCATTCTCGAATGAGTACAGGCTATGACGCATCCAGGCAATGTCATCGCGTTCGGTGAAATCGGTACGTGAATGTGCACCGCGGCTTTCTTCTCTGGCGCTGGCCGAGTGTATCGTGGCCAGCGCCACCGCCATCAGGTTCTCCAGTTCGAAAGCCTCTACTTTTGCTGTATTGAAGGTATGACTGTGGTCAGCGATGCTCACATCTTTCATCCGCTCTGCCAATCGCTCGACTTTTTCCACGCCTACTCTTAGTACCTCTTTATTTCTAAACACACTGCAATGCTCTTCCATCACCAGCTTCAGTTCATCACGTAGCCCGGCGACAGTCTCATGCCCCTTACCAGGCTGGTCATAGCGCCTGACTTTTTCCACGACCTTATCGATCACAGCTTCATCAATCTCCTGGTGATACCTGTTTTCCTTCAGATACTCGATGATGTGGTTTGCAGCGGCACGGCCAAATACCAGGATATCGAGCAATGAATTACCACCAAGTCGATTACCGCCATGAACAGATACACAGGCACATTCGCCGGCAGCGTATAAGCCTGCCACAGGCTCCTCAGGGGTATCCTTTACCGGCACCACAACCTGGCCATCACGGTTCGTCGGGATACCGCCCATGGTGTAATGCGCCGTCGGAAACACAGGAATCGGTGCCTCCGCCGGATCGATGCCGAGGAAAGTAATACAGGTCTGTCGGATACCCGGTAGCCGTTTCTGAATGACATCTTCTCCGAGATGATCCAGTTTCAGCATCACATGATCTTTCTTCGGTCCGCAGCCACGCCCCTCTCTCACTTCGATAGCGATGGCCCGGCTGACGACATCACGACTCGCCAGATCTTTAGCCTTGGGTGCATAACGTTCCATCAGGCGTTCACCATCAGCATTCACCAGGTAACCGCCTTCACCGCGTGCACCCTCGGTAATCAGCATGCCTCGGCCTGCGATCCCTGTCGGGTGAAACTGAAAGAACTCCATATCCTGCAGCGGGATGCCGGCACGCATCGCCATACCCATACCGTCACCGGTATTGATCAGCGCATTGGTCGTGGTCTTGAATATCTGGCCGGCACCGCCGGTTGCAATCAGGGTTGTTCGGGCTTCGATAACGATGATCTTGCCATCGATGATATTGAATACCAGCGCACCGAGTACCTGCCCTTCTTCACCCTGTAACAGGTCGACGGCAAAATATTCATCGAAGAAGTGCGTCTTGGCGCGGATGTTCTGCTGATACAGGCTATGCAGGATGGCATGACCGGTACGGTCAGCTGCAGCGCAGGTTCGCGCGGCCTGTTCGCCGCCAAAATTCTGGCTCTGTCCGCCAAAGGCACGCTGATAGATCTTGCCGTTATCGAGACGGGAGAACGGCACACCGAAGTGCTCCAGTTCATAGACGGCCCTGGGTGCAGTACGACACATATACTCGATCGCATCCTGGTCACCTAGATAGTCACTGCCTTTGACCGTGTCGAACATGTGCCAGTGCCAGTTATCAGGCCCGACATTTGCCAGCGCCGCATTCATGCCACCCTGTGCCGCCACGGTATGTGAACGTGTAGGAAAAACTTTGGATACCACTGCTACGCTGAGATCGGCCTCGGCAAGCTGTAATGAAGCACGTAGGCCGCCACCACCGGCACCGATGATCAGGGTATCAAACTGCCTTCTCTCAATGGCAGGTCTATCGGTATCACTCATAAATAAAATCCAGTAATGCTTATCACTCTAATCACGCCACCTTCTAGGCCACTACCGACAATAACAATATCCGGAACACCCACAGACCGCTACCGATGAGGACACCGATGAGTACCGCCAGGATAAAAATCCGTATCATGATGTTATGTACATAATCCAGCACGACATCACGCATGCCGATCCATGCATGGAACAGGATCGCGATGACAAAGATACCGGTCACCGTTGTATTGAACGGGTTGAACAGCCAGTCTCTCCATGCATCGTAAGCGATCGTATCTGCGGAGAAATAACAATAGGTCGCGTAGCTGATGAACAGCACCAGGTAGACAGCACTGACACGCTGGATCACCCAGGGGCGCAGGCCTTCCAGCACGTACAAGCTCATGAATAGACCCCGATGATAACCAGCAGCATGGCGATCACCTCTGCCAGCACGACCAGCCAGGAACCGATCTGCGCCTGTGACTTTTCAACGCCTATCTCGGCATCTATCAAGAGAAAACGGATGCCTGCAAAAAAATGGTGCGCGATCGACCAGATAACCAGTATCATCATAGCTATCATCAATGGCTGACTTAACAGCTGTTTTACAGCAGCAAAAGATTCGGCCGACTGTACGGAGCGGTCGAGCATATAGACGGAAAATGGTAAAAATAGAAAAAGCAGTACGCCAGAAATTCGGTGTGCAAACGAAACCATACCCATCAACGGCAACCGTATCTTGATAAGGTTTAAATAAACAGGTCGGTTATCAATCATTTGTCTCTGGGACAGTGTGCGAGATGGTTCGCCGATGTCTTTACCAGTTCAGCATACCACCCGAATCAATCAGGGTTATCTATCCTTGTATGTACTTAAACTTGAAGCAAATGAATGATGATGTCAAGGTGGAAAAGAAGTAATTATAAGCTGTTTCAGGGCCCGGCCTAGTGAACACTGCCTATCATGATTACCAGCCGTTTCTGTACGATTTTTTTGTCATCATAAGAGATACCATAACGTGCCAGTTCTGTTCGTTCACATTGCCTGTCTAGTGGTTCACAGAGCCGGGAAAACTGAATATTCTCTAGCGCCGCAGATATCTTTGCGGCATATTCAGATACTTCGATATCAGACATATCTTCAACTTCGGGACTAGCCGCCGCATACGTACTGGCCAACAGCAAAGCCGAAGCCAGGATGGTCTTTTGCAAAATATGTTTCATATACACTCCCGAACAAATTCTTCACGATGAACAGTCTAGTGTGGCGGACAGATATAAATTGACCAACCGCGCCAATAAATAGCTGTTAGACGACATAACGATTCTGATAACTTTAAGCGAGGACTGCTGCTTCGCTTATTGTGCACATGATATGAATTGCATAACGCATTACTATCCACATATTTAAAGACCACAGTAAATCTATAATGATTTATGACTGAAACTTGTTATTATCTGCCTAACCAAAAACATGTTGAACAATGATGAATAACGACTGGAAAAATTACCTGCTGCAGAAAGGCGCGAAACAGAACGATGAAGGCCTGTTCATCTTCGATGACAGCTTCAGTGATGCCCAATTAGCGGAAGGCAGAGATATCATCTGTGACCTCTCACACTTCAGTACGGTAGTAATCGCTGGTGACGATGCTGTTACGATGATGCAGGGCCAGTTCACTAATGACGTGAATAAAGTTGACGAAGGCCATAACCAGATAAGCGCCTTCTGTAACAACAAGGGCCGCATGCTGGCGAATTTTCGCCTGTTCCAGAGTCAGGGGAATTATTTCCTCAGCCTAAGAAGCGACCTGGTGGAAAGCAGCATCGAGCACCTGCAAAAGTACGTACTACGGGCCCAGGTGGCAATTCAGGACGTCAGCCAACAGCTGATCCATCTCGGCATCAACGGTAAAAACGCAGAAATGTTACTCTCGGAGTTTATCGGCAAACTGGATACAGCCGTAGACAGCGTTTCATATAACGATGACTACATCGCTATCCGGGTCGCCGGTGAAATCCCACGCTATGAAGTCTTCTGTTCACTGGAGCATGCTAAAGCCCTATGGGAAAACCTCTCAGGAAAAGCCAGTGTCACCAATAGTAATTACTGGGAGTTCCTGAACATCAAGAGTGGCCTGCCATTTATCGACAGCAATACCAGGGAAGAGCTGGTACCGCAGATGGCAAATATGGAACTGATCAATGGTGTTAGTTTTGAAAAAGGCTGTTACACCGGACAGGAGATCGTCGCCCGCACACACTATCTCGGTAAACAGAAACGTCGCACCTACAGGGTAAAGATAATATCTGAGCACGAACCAAAACCAGGGGATCAACTAGCGACAAATAAGTCAACTGAGAACCAGTATATCGGGACTCTGGTAAATATTTATCGGGCCGCAAAGAATGAATATGAAGCGTTGGCTGTTATACAAATAACAGCCGCTGAGTCTGAAAAACTAGAACTAAAAGATGCAGATTCAAAAATCACTGTAATCGAACTTCCATACTCTTTAGAGAGAAAAGAATAACTCGTTAAGCCTGATCTATCGATTATCTGTTATCAGCCAGGGTCCTATTTCCTGAAAAAAGCAGATGGTTAAACAGGTACAAACATTACTGGGCACGAGCATTTAGCTAATAAGCCCTGATCCGTGCGATCCAGTAATGCACTGTAAAGTGGGCCATGCTTATGACGACCTAGAATAACCAGGTCAACATCGAGTCTCTCAGACTCATACAATATCGTACACATTATCGACCCTCTCACTAACAGGGCTGTGGCGTCAATATCCATATCCTTCATACATTGTGAAAGATGCTGCAGACAATTATGTTCATAACGGAGCTCAGTAGCGATTTCAGAGCGAAACATCTTGCTATCAATATTGTAAGGCGATTCACGTGAAGGTGGAGCAACATGGATAATATGCACCTTGCTCGAACCGAGGCTTGCCAGTTCAAGTGTTTTTTCCACTAATGGAGATGTGATACTTGCCATCTCGCAATCCTTAACAGTCATGAGTATGTTATTCATTAGTAAACTCTCCTTCGCTAATATCTCAATCACACGGATAACTAATTAAAGATAACGGAATATCGACATACATTATTCACATAATTATTCTATTTGTAACGTTTTTCAAGCCCGTTTAGTTATTCATCGCACCCTGATCAACCCATATTTTTAGCAGTTCAATTTCCTCTGTGGTTAGTTTTTTAGCATCACCGTGAGGCATCCTCATCATCTCTCCGGCACGGCCCTCTATTACCTTGTTAATCACACTGCGTTTACTATCTCCCGGCACAATCACCGTACCGAATATGGTTCCTTTCATCAAGGAGTCATACGACACCATTTCGAGTCCGGTTTGAACATACCCGACTCCATCTGGTGACTTGTGGCAGTGCAAACATTTTTCATTCAGTATAGGATCAATATCATGCTGAAAACTAACCACCTTCTGGCTCGCGCAACTGCTGATAAAAAACAATGAAAGTGTAGTTAACTGATACATCCTAAAAGTCATATGAGATCACTCACTGATCGCAAGTGCATTACTGACATTAGTATTACAAGGAGAATCTGCTATGACACCAGCTACAGACCGATCATCGACAGCTAAGTCATTATTCAGCCATTCTCTCTCGGCAAGAACACTAGATATTTTTTCCAGGTTTACAAGACTGACATGCATGCCTTCCCTGATAGACTTCTTGACCAGAAACTTTCCTACAACTGGCGGAATATAGATATCCGGTTCCATATCGGAAAGATAGGTGACTTCGCAATAATCTCCCTGTGGCTTGATGCGCCAGTGGGTTTGGCCTGATTTGAACTGGCTCAGCTCCGGAATAATCTCTGCATATAGATCACCGGAAGGCAACACTCGTACTTTTTCAACCCTGTCGAGTTCTTCACAAAAATAAGCTGCACAGCCTAACACTCTAGTTCTAACACTAACTGAACTATCATCATATTTCTCAAGCACTTCACTCTCTATAATAGAGGGGTTCAAGCGGTATATATGTCTGTAATCTGTAAGTACGTAACGCACATACCTGGCAGGTGCCGCAATAAGAGCAACCACTTTTATCTGGTAAGCACCGCTATGCTCATTTATTTCTATTTCAGGTCGTTTCCCAGATAGCAGAGCTGTTGATACAAACTCTGATGTTTTATCTCTTTGAATTGTGTATTTTTCAATCTCAGGTGAGATTTCTGCATTAGCTATAGCCGATGTAAGCAAAGCACCATAAAGTATCAGGGGATGTAAGAACTGCTTGAATTGCCTACTAAATAAGATAATCGCAGCTGAGTCTTTATAGCAGCCCTCAAGGTCTGCCTTATTCTTTGTGTGTTTTTTAGAGTACGAAAGATGAGGAATGGCGAAAAGGTAATACCTTATAACCCGACAGGAGTGAATCTGCGCCCTTAACCAACTGCACAAGCAAGACATCGTGTCCTCCTCTGCTCGCATTACGGCAAGTTTTAATATCCCCCCTATACAAACCGCATTCAGTGGCAGACCATCAAGGATAAGGATAACGATTTCAGAGTCAATAACTCTCTTGTTAGCACTCATAGAAGTTACTTATATCGCAATGATGCTTATTAGATTATTTGATTGTTATGATAGATTCGACTTCTATGAATCTGGGAATGGATGATATTGAATAACCGCTTTAGTTCGCCGAGATTGTGTGCTTTTTTCTATTACTCTCAGCTAGAAACCTTTTTTAATATTCAATAGCACCTATACTTTTCAACAGGATGGGAAACCTTCTGGGAATACTGAGACACTCTCGATTAAAAAAACAGGATCATTGAATCTCTAATTTTATTATTTCTAATGATTGCGCCTGGATACACATGATGACAGCGACAAAAGAACTGGAACATAAAATTGCACTACTACAGAAATTGCTCGAGTTAGAACACAGTCGTCTCATGATAGAACGTGACCGGGCAAATAAATGGCAGGCCGAATCTGAACGAAAAGATCAAATCATTGAGACTTTAAAACTGACGCATGATACAAGCCAGGGCACTGTCTCTGACTGGCACTTGATAAAGAAACACTTTCATGACCTGGTTCAAGAAGAAGGTATTCCATACAAACATGTAAAAGATGCTGGTAAGAAACGTATACGTCGTGAAGCTAATGACAGGGCGACGATAGAAAACAAAAATGTCAGAAAATACAGCGACACTGAACTCGGCAGAGAACTAAAGTTTCCTCAAAAGCCCTTGATGCGCAGATTCGCACGAGAACTCAAGAAAAAGTAAAAGCACTATCTCAGTATCCGATAGTTCTATCATGACAAAAGATTGAAGGTCAGATTTTTATTCAGTCTTATCTGATTCTGCTCGCATATGCGGGAACAGGATGACATCACGGATCGACGGTGAGTCTGTCAGCAGCATCACCAGGCGGTCGATGCCGATGCCCTCACCTGCTGTCGGTGGTAAACCAAATTCCAGTGCACGGACATAATCGGCATCGAAATGCATGGCCTCATCATCACCGGCATCTTTTTCTGCGACCTGCTGTTTGAAACGTTCGGCCTGGTCTTCAGCATCGTTCAACTCGGAGAAACCGTTGGCTATCTCGCGGCCGCCGACGAAGAACTCGAAACGGTCGGTAACGAAGGGGTTGTCATCATTACGTCTTGCCAGCGGTGACACTTCCGTCGGGTATTCAGTGATAAATGTGGGGTCCATCAGCCGATGCTCGACGGTTTTCTCAAATATCTCGATCTGTACTTTACCCAGGCCGTAGCTGTCTTTTAATTTCACGTCTAGACCTTTGGCCAGTTCACGTGCGCTATCGAGATCAGACAACTGCTCTGCTGTGATCTCGGGATTGAAGTGTAATATCGAATCGAAGACGGAGAGCCGTGCGAACGGGCTACCAAAATCATAGGTGTTGCCTTCACTGGTTACATCGGTCGTACCCAGCAGGTTTGTCGCGATCTGTCTTAGCAGGTCTTCGGTGATATCCATCAGGTCATTATAGTCAGCATACGCCTGGTAGAACTCCAGCATGGTGAACTCGGGGTTGTGCCGCGTGGACACCCCTTCATTCCTGAAGTTGCGGTTTATCTCGTAGACACGTTCGACACCACCAACCACCAGGCGCTTCAGGTATAGCTCCGGCGCGATGCGCAGGAACATCGGCAGGCTGAGCGCATTATGAAATGTCTCGAACGGCCGTGCAGTGGCACCACCAGGTATCACCTGCATCATCGGTGTTTCTACTTCGACGAAACCGCGGGTGTCAAAATAATCGCGAATGAATTTTATGATCTGCGAGCGCAGGTAAAAACTCTGTTTCACTTCCTGGTTCATGATCAGGTCGACATAACGCTGACGATAACGTATCTCGGTATCTGACAGACCATGAAACTTGTCAGGTAATGGACGCAGTGATTTCGTCAGCAGCTGGATATCATCGACTTTTATCGACAGTTCATCTGTTTTCGTTTTGAACAGCACGCCGCTGGCGCCGATGATGTCACCGATGTCCCATTTTTTAAAGCCTTCGTTGTACACGCCTTCGGGGAGACTATCGCGCTGAACGAACAGCTGGATACGCCCGGACATGTCCTGCAGCTGGGAAAAACTGGCTTTACCCATGATGCGTTTTGCCATCATGCGGCCACCGACAGCGACACGGATATTCAGTTCTTCCAGTTCTTCTTTTGTCCTGTCCTGATAATGCTCGAGCAGATCTCCGGCCAGTGCGTCTCGACGAAACGTATTCGGAAATGCGCTGCCGCCACTCTCTTCGGCAGCGGCACGGAGCGCGGCAAGTTTTTCACGACGATGCGCGATCAGTTTATTTTCTTCTTCTGCCGAGACAGCCGTCTCTTCATTTTGATTATCAGTGCTCATAATATTCGTGCTACTTGCTATTAATTTCTGTTGTTCACAGTCCGCTCTTCAGACTGGCTTCTATAAACTGATCAAGGTCACCGTCGAGTACCGCCTGCGTATTACCGGTTTCTACATTGGTCCTCAGGTCCTTGATTCGAGACTGGTCCAGTACGTATGAACGTATCTGGCTGCCCCAGCCGATGTCCGATTTTGTTTCTTCCAGTGCCTGCTGGTCGGCACTTCGCAGTTGAACCTCACGTTCATAAAGCTTGGCCTTCAACTGTTTCATGGCTGCATCTTTGTTCTTGTGCTGTGAGCGCCCACTCTGGCACTGCACCACTACATTTGTCGGCAGATGGGTGATACGGACCGCTGACTCGGTCTTATTCACGTGCTGACCGCCGGCACCGCTGGCACGGTATACATCGATACGCAGATCAGCAGGATTGATGTCGATCTCGATATCATCGTCTATTTCCGGCGAGACGAAAACAGCGGCGAACGAGGTATGCCTGCGATTACCGGAATCGAACGGTGATTTGCGTACCAGGCGATGTACGCCGGTTTCGGTGCGTAATCGACCGAAGACATATTCTCCCGAGATATTGATGGTAGCGCTTTTGATGCCGGCAACTTCACCCGGCGAGACTTCCATCAGCTCGGTCTTAAAACCATGCGCCTCACCCCAGCGTAGATACATACGAAGCAGCATCTCGGCCCAGTCCTGCGCCTCGGTGCCGCCGGAACCGGCCTGTATATCGACGAATGCATTACAGGCATCCATCTCGCCAGAGAACATACGGCGGAATTCCAGATCGACGACCTGGTTTTCGAGTTCTTTCAGGTCATCGATGATGCTGTTGATGCTGTCTTCATCACCTTCTTCAACAGACATCTCCAGCAGTTCTTCGGCATCATTCAGGCCGGTATCGAGATTTTCTATAGTGAGCACGATTTTTTCCAGCCTGGCACGCTCCTGTCCCAGCTTCTGGGCGTTTTCAGGATCATCCCAGATACCGGGCTGCTCCAGCTCGCGATTGACTTCTTCTAGCTCTTCTTTTCTGCGGTCGTAGTCAAAGATACCCCCTAAGTGAATCGGTACGTTCACGCAGGTCATTGATCTGATTGCTTATAGGGTTAATCTCTATCATCGAATTTTACAGTGCTAAAGCTAGTTATTGAGAGCAGGAATGATACCTGACTATGCGTCCGGATTCATCCGAAATCGATGATTTAACAGGATTTTCTAGAGTACGACAGGTTTTGGCTTTTTAGCGACATCATTACGAAGATACACCGGGATAGCTTCAGCTGCTGTGACCGTATTACCGGCTTTCAGTTCTTCAACGGCGAGTTTGACGATCACTTCAGCACTCGGTAAACAGTCTTTCAACAAGCCATGCAGCGCTGGATTATCAGCGGGCAATAACCTGTCAGCATAACTGGCCCATCCTGTACCTGCACCGACCCAGTTCGCGGCTTGATCTGACAGTGTTTCAGTGAGGTCGAGTTTATCCGGTGAAATGACCTGTTCTTCACCGTCCAGTGACCAGCCTGTATCGGCCAGAGAGTACTGTGCCCAGTAGACCTCATCCATACGCGCATCGATGGCTGCCAGTATATTCTTGCTGCCGGTCTGTTCGAATGCTCGTTGCGCAATAGCCTTGAGTGTCGAAACAGGTATTACGGGAATATCGTGGGCGAAGGCGATGCCCTGTACCACGCCAGCCGCTATGCGCAGACCCATGAACGAGCCTGGTCCACGGCCAAATGCGATAGCATCCAGCTCGCTGACCATGATATTAGCCTGCTGCAACAAGCGTTCGATCATCTTTAATATAAGACGACTGTGCTCACGCGGCGCCAGTTGATACTCGCTTAAGATAGTACCGTCTGCAGTGCCGCTTCCTGTATATAAAGCAGCAGAGCAGGCCTCGGTAGCCGTGTCTATGGCCAGTATCTTCATACGGCCTCGGGTATCGCGGGTTTTGTTCGCTTGCTGAAAAATGCTTCGACATCCCTGACCTCGGATGTCTGCGGCATCGCAGGCAAACTGTTGAGAAAAATTCGACCGTAGGCTTTCTGCTTCAGCCGCGGATCTCCGATCATGACCACGCCGGAATCATTGACATCGCGTATCAGCCGACCCACCCCCTGCTTCAGAGCGATCACCGCCTGTGGCACCTGGAACTCCATGAATGGCTGACCGCCACTTCGTTTGATCGCATCGATGCGTGCCTGCATCACGGGATCACCCGGCGAAGCAAAAGGCAGTTTATCGATGATGACACAGCTCAGGCTCTCACCACGTACATCGACACCTTCCCAGAAACTCGATGTGCCTAACAGTATCGCGTTATCGGTCTCACGAAACTTTTCGAGCAGCTGATGTTTCGGCAGGTCGCCCTGCATCAGAAGTTCATAAGGCAGCCTCTGTTTCAGGTAGTCATGTGCTTTATGCATGGCGTAATAACTGGTGAACAGTATAAACGCCCTGCCCTGGCTGGCAGTCAGCACAGGCATTGCGGACTTCATAAGCTCTACGGTATAGGATGGTTCTGATGGTTGTGGCAGCTTGTCAGGAAGGTATAGCAAACTCTGTTTCTGGTAATCGAACGGACTTTCCCAGACACCGCTCTTATAGTTTTCCAGGCCGATGTTATGCGCGAAGTGATCAAACTTTTTATTGACCTGCAGGGTCGCCGAAGTAAACAGCCAGGTCTTTGAAAAGTTGTCGGTATGTTTCTGAAAGATAGAAGCCACATCTATCGGCGTCGCGTGCAGCATGAAACTTTTGGTATAGGTTTCATACCAGAGTACCGAGCGACTTTCTTCCGCTTCATCAAGATCATCATTGGAATTATCAGTATTAGCACGAAAAACTTTTAAACGCGCCATGGAATTCTGTGCGCGTTCGAAACATTGTTCCAGCCCCCTGCTGCGTTCGGCTGCGATTTCAAGCACCGATAACAGGTCTTTCAGTGTGTTTTCCAGATTATCCAGCGACTGTTTAACAGAAGGCTTGTTCTGTATCTTCGACCACGTATCACGTAAGCCGCTATCACCTAGTGTTATCCTGAAGTCACGAGCGGACTTTTCCAGCTCTTCGGCATAATCACGTAACTCTGCCATATCGGAAGCATCGTTCACCTGCTCAGCGATGCTGTCACGCGCTAACGAAATCAGCTGCCGGCTGCTCACTACGTTACCGAAAAATCTCGCAGCGACATCATATAGCTGGTGTGCCTCATCGATAACGAAAGCATCTGCTTCGGGCAACAGTTCGGCAAAACCTTCGTTTTTTAAAGTCATATCGGCCAGTAACAGGTGGTGGTTGATCACCACGACATCGGCCGCCTGGGCTTTTTTCCTGGCATTGACGATAAAGCAGCTGTCCCACTTGTCACACTCGCTGCCCAGGCAGTTATCCGCTGTAGATGTCACCATCGGCCAGATATAGGAGTCTTCTGCAACCGTTTTTAATTCTGAGATATCACCTGACTGGGTCAGCTTCGACCACTCATCAACCTCAGCCAGGCCGGCTCGTGACTCACGATTGATAAACCCCAGGTGAGGCGCCATGGCCAGGCGATGAAGACAGAGATAATTACTGCGCCCTTTTAGTAGGGCCGGTGTCGATTGTATGGACAGCGCTTTGATAACTCGCGGCAGATCGGTATGGAACAGCTGGTCTTGCAGGTGTCGTGTACCGGTGGATATGATGACTTTCTTGCCTGCAAGCAACGAAGGTACCAGGTAGGCAAATGTTTTGCCGATACCCGTGCCGGCTTCAGCGGTGAGCACTTCGCCCGTCTCCAGGGCATCTTCGATGGCATCACATAATACCAGTTGACTATCCCTTACCTGGTAGCCGGGGATTTCTTCACAAAACGGGCCGTCTTGACCCAGGTACTCTGATGCACGCTGCATGATATAGTCTTATAACGCTTTTAAAGCTTCGATCTTCTGATTTGCGCGCTGATAGCCCGCTTCATCATTCAGCTGCTGGCTGGCTGCACGGATGAACGACCAGTTCAAAGACTGTAATTCCGGATCAGAAAAAGCAAAGCTGTTGCTGCGTTTCGCCATCTGTATCGATCGTTCTGGTGAGTCCATCTGTAATGCAAGCCAGGACAGCCTGCTCCAGGCAGGTGCGTATTCAGGCTTGATCCGCAAGGCACGTTCAAGCTTGTCAGATGCGGCATTATAGGCCTGGTTCTCGATCAGCACATCGGCTTCATCAAGCAGGACATTGATGGCTTCGGACTGGCCGGAAGCATCCGGACGCCAGGCCTCATACCTATGGTTACCGACACTACCTGCGGTATCGTCGCTAGCCGGCTGTTTCTCAGTGGAAGCACAGGAGGCCAGTAATACCAGTAATATGAGACTGCCGAGCAGCCGGAGTTGCTGAAACATGGATCGTTTTACTCACGTTGAATCAGTTAAACAGGTCTAAAAACCAGTTGCCGCCGGAACCACTGGCGCAGTCACTCGTCTGCTGTGGTTGCGACCCTTCGATGAAGAGCAATTCTACCGCATTTTCACACGCTTTCTCAGCCAATAGTCCATCTTTGACATCTATCCAGTAGCGAGTCAGGCCGGACATCTGCGGAACCTGGTAGGATTTGTAGGCGACTTCCTTGACCAGATTCTGCCAGATCTTCATCGCACCGCTAGAGCCTGTTAGTGTAGTCGGACGATTATCATCATAGCCGGTCCAGACCACAGCCATTACATCGCCGGAGAAGCCGGCGAACCAGCTGTCTCTCAGGTCATCCGATGTACCCGTCTTACCGGCAACCTGGACCTTCAGATTGTCTGACAAGCGTCTTGCTGTGCCATATTTTGTCACGTCGATCATGGCAGAGTTTACCAGGGCCATCGCTTGCGTCCTGACCTGGTTATCCACCTCCAGAGAATACCTCTCAAGCGGCTGCCGCTCTTTATCTAATACTGAATGGACACTGCGCAGCGGACTATGAAAACCATTAGCAGCGAAACTCTGGTAGACGGTAGCGACCTCTATAGGTGACATATCGATCGCACCGAGGGTTAATGACGGGAGCAGTGAAACTTCTTTTTTACTGCCTAATGCCGATAAGGTATCGATAACATTATTAAGACCGATATCAAGCCCTGTGCGAACAGCCGGCAGATTATAGGACTTCAACAGGGCCTCATACAGGGTCACCTCGCCGTGGTATTGCTTATCATAGTTCTGCGGCTGCCAGTCAGGCTGGCTCGGTGATGTATAAGTAAACTCGGAATCATCCAGTATGCTTGCCAGCGTATAGCTGGTCGGATCCTGCAATGCGGCCAGGTATATAACCGGCTTGATCAATGAGCCTATTTGGCGCTCTGCATTCAATGCACGGTTAAACCCTTTGTATGATGGTTCTCGCCCGCCCACTATTGCCAGGATGTCACCATTCGATGGCGAGACCACGACGGCAGCCGCTTCCAGATCATCACTTTTAGAAAGCGTTGGCAGGGTTTTTATCACCGCCTGTTCGGTATTGAACTGTATGTAAGGATCAAGCGTAGTGAATACGCGCAGGCCTTCTGACTGTAGATCCTCCGCCTGGTAATCCTGCTGTAGCTGCAGCTTGACCATATCGATAAAGGCCGGATAAAGACCTGAACTGGCATGTTTTACCGTGACTATCGGTCGGCTCGTCAAGGTTTCTTTCTGACGCGCCGTTATCAGTTCGACCTGCTGCATCGTGGTCAGAACGATATCGCGTCGTTCACGTGCATGTTCGGGGTTCCGCTTCGGATTATAGTATGAAGCGCCTTTCACCATGCCAACCATAACCGCCATCTCGTCGATCGACAGCTCTTTCAGCGACTTGCCAAAATAAAATTCACTGGCCAGGCCAAAACCATGGATAGCACGACGTCCATCCTGACCGAGATATATCTCGTTGATATATGTTTCCAGGATCAGTGTTTTGTCGTAATGAAGTTCCAGCAATAAAGACATGAAAGCTTCATTGATCTTACGGATGATGGTCTTGTCCTGGGTCAGAAACAGGTTTTTAACCAGCTGTTGCGTCAGTGTACTGCCTCCCTGCACCGTCCGGCCGGAAGTGACATTTACCAGCAATGCGCGGCCGATCGATAACGGGTCAACGCCCATATGTGTAAAGAAGCGCCGGTCTTCGATCAACAGTAGCATCTTGATGAACATATCCGGCACGTCATCAAGTTTGAGCAGCACCCTGTCCTGAGAATGCGATGGAAAAATCCCGGTCAGGTATCCAGCATCGAACCGTACCAGGTCTACAGCCTGCGTGGTGTACAGGTTTATGATCTCGGTAACCTTATTGTCTTTCAGCGTAACCCTTATAGTATGGCTTTGCTCTTCGCCATCCCAGAAGATAAAGTCACGGGTCTTGATCTCAAAGACATCTTTCCAGTGACGAAATTGCGCCTCGTTTTGCGGCAGGCCTTCGACCTTCTGATAGTTAAGATAGTCAAGTTCGAACAGTAACTGCTTAGAAGAAATATCTTTGCCCACAAACAGCTCAAGGGGACGCGCATATACGTGTGCCGGTAACTGCCATATCCTGCCTTCGAATCGTTCAGTAATTCGCTGGTCCAGATAAAACATGTAACCCAGAAACAGGATCAGGGAAATGCCCAGTACAGGGAAAACTGTAGATCGTTTCAAGAGCCTTGTGTGTTTTTTCTTTGCTGGCTTCTTTACAGAACGCTTTGTTGCTTTCTTTGCTGAAGCTTTGGTCTTACGTTTTTTGGCTGTGGAAGACTTTGGTTTGTCAGAGGGCATTGAGATGAATAGTGCTGCGATTAATAATCTGGAAATTATACCTTTTTTCTGACAACAATCTCAGCGATAGTTCATAAATGCACATTCAAATATGGCGCGCACAAAAAAAGCAGAATGACGAATCATTCTGCTTTTTTATCCTGGAATATAACTGGCTACTTACAGGTAGAAAGGAACCTGGCTGATTTGCCGCTACAGGGATCAGATTCAAACTGTGCTTTACGTTTTTTCTCTTCGTCTTCGCGTTTCTTGATCAGCGCCTGCTTCTCTGCCTCCCGACGTTTTTCTTCGGCTTTTTGCTGTGCCAGCATCTGTTCTTTTCTTGCTTTCTCAGCCGCTTCTTGATTAGCTTTCTCACGTGCTGCAGCTGCAGCCTGGTCCTGTTTGGCTGCTTCAGCAGCGCGTGCTTTTGCTTCTGCCTGTTTCTGCGCCTGCAGTTTACGCTGCTGTTCCTGCTTCGCCAGCCGTTCTTTTTCCTGTTTAGCCTTTAGTTCAGCACGCTTCTTTTCATCCTTACGCTTCTGCTCCATGGCCCAGCGCTGCTGGTTCTCCCTGACCATAGTACTTTCGCTCTCTGCTGCCAAGACACCGACTAAAGCGGCTTTATTTAACCAGTCCAGTGCCTTGGTAGAGTTTCTTTGCACGCCGACACCACGTGAATACATCTTGCCGACATAATACTGTGCCTGTGGATTGCCTTCATCAGCTTTTTTCCGCAGCGCTTCCAGCTGCCCTTTATTCTCATCGGTAACACCGTTCTTTTCTATGTCCCAGTACAGAAGTTTAAAACCTGCTGTCTCATGTCCCTGGTTTGCAGCCTTGGTGATCCAGTTCGCCGCTTCTGCTTTATCTTCTTTTACACCGAAACCGGTCTCATACATCTCACCTACTTTAAACTGTGCTTCTGCATTTCCTTTCTCTGCAAGTTTCATCTGGAAGTCAAATAATCCATCCGCCTGCACAGTCATCGGCATGCACAGGACAAGCGCTATCAGCATTAAAACGATCAACCTTGCATTGCTGATAAAACCAGCAATGCAAGCTTCGGAGCAATTCGCTAGATCAATTTTGTCTATGTTCATAAAACTAAACCAGTGGAATAATGATGTTATTTTCAAACAGTTAACTTTAGTATTATGGTTTTGATTTATAAGTCCATTATTCTTCGAGCATCAGCCTAGAAGATCACATCCAGTGCAACACTCATGACACCAACCTTGTCCTGCGGCCCTAACTGATCGAAGTTAGTGTTGAACAGACCATAGTTAAAGCCCTGGTTAGCAGCTGCAAGTTCCGACGGATCCTGCTCGACGTCGACTACCTGATACTCTACCTTCAAAGCCGCGCTGTCATTTACCTCATAACGAAGACCAGCAGTAATCGATGTCTGGATAGGTACAGGGAAGTTAAGGCTGAGGCCTGTAGCCGGGCCAGTAACAACGGTTGCAGCACCATTAGTAGGCAATCCGACAGTTGAGGCTTCACCTGTTATCGAACCGAATGTCAGATGAGGCAACCATTTACCTATACGATAACCGATAGTCGCATAGTATGCTTCGGTATCACCAAATGCCTGTGACAAAGTATCTGTAGTAGTACGTTGCGTCCATTCTGCATAAGCCACGAAATTTGCCAGGTCCAGATTAAAACCCGCAGCTGTTACGTTACAGTCACCTTTACCACCACCAAGAGACACATCAACTGTACCTCCGACGAGAGCAGCTGACTGATTGAAGGTATTACCTGAAACAGACACTTCACACTGGAAGTTACTGGCGTGGACCGCGTAACCGCGACCAGAATACTTGACATCAATACCATAAATATTCTCAGCTTCGAAGTAAGCACCACCACCGTTTGGAATATCATCACGGTTTGAACCCAGGTATGGCTGGAACGACAAGGTGCCAGGACCAACAGTGAACTGCAGCAACAGCTCGATACCGTTTACCGTATTCAGCGGGTTATTCAGCAGGTAGACTTCCTGTGGTGGCCGGATCCATGGATAGGCATAACCTACTTCCACATAATCGTTTACCAGGTAAACAGGCTGTTTGATCTTACCGACATGCAGACTGGTCGTTTCATGAAATTCATAATCGATATATGCCCACTCGACGATAGCGTTGAAGTTGCCGTTGTCACCGCGACCGAGTAACTGCGCCACGACTGACATGTTTTCAGCAACGTCAGAGCTGATCTGCAGACCGAAACGAGTATCTTTTTCGAAGGTAAGATCTTCGGTAATACCACGATCACCCAGACCACCGATGTAGATATTACCTTTGTCGGCTTCATCAATTGTGACAATCTTGGAAGCACCTGCTGTCATAAAACCGTCAAACTGAATAGCTTGTGCTGGTGCGCTGGCAAGTACCGCCACGATAGCAGCACTAAGTAAGTTAAACTGTTTTTTCATCTTCAGGGACTCCCCTATTATTGTTGTAATAATCTGAAGATAGTTGAAATACAGAGCTTGGCAAGCAAACCTGTCAAATTGACGCAATAAATTTAAGTAACAGCGCTATACAATTGAAATACCGATAGAATTAAGCTGAGTATTTCTAATACTAGTCATCTCCTTTTGAAACGAATACAGGGAGTAATAGAAATCTTTAGAAGGTATGCTGCAGGTATATTACAGGGAAACTGTATGAGCCCACATGCCGTGTGTAATTTCAAACGACACTATCTTTGCTTGCGTATGACTTTTTTTCTTGCACTGTTCTTATAGGGGTTACTGTCACTTCCTTTAAACTCGATCATGATAGGCGTGCCTACCGAATTGAGTTCTTTCCTGAAAAAATTTGTCAGGTATCGCTTGTATACCGACGGCACTTTTGTGATCTGGTTACCATGGATGATAATCCGCGGCGGGTTCATTCCTCCCTGGTGTGCATAGCGAAGTTTTATCCTGCGACCATTGATTAGCGGAGGCTGGTGTGACTGAACCGCTTTCTCTAACAGCCGTGTAAGATCAGAGGTCGAGTATTTTTTTGTCGCGGATGCATATGCACGGTCGATTGCTTCATAGAGCTTACCGACACCCGAACCGTGCAATGCCGAGATAAAGAAAGTCTCTGCAAATCGAACGAATGGCAACTGCTTGTCGATACCTCTATGTATCAGCTCTTTCTGGTAATCATCCATGCCATCCCACTTATTGATAGTCAGCACCAGGGCACGGCCGGCTTCTAGCACATAGCCGATGAGGTGGAGGTCCTGATCTGCGATCTCGGTTCTGGCATCGATCATCATGATGACTACGTTGGCCCGTTCGATAGCCTGCATAGATTTGATGATACTGAATTTCTCGATCGCTTCCTGTACCGAGCGCTTTCGCCGTATACCTGCAGTGTCGATAAAAGTATATTTCTTACCGTCACGTTCGAACGGGATGAACACGCTATCACGAGTCGTTCCCGGCATATCAAAGACGACGACACGCTCTTCCCCAAGGAAACGGTTTACCAGGGTCGATTTACCGACATTCGGGCGGCCGATTATAGCGACCTTTATACTCGTGTCTTTTTCTTCGTCAGCGTCCAGCTCATCTGCCGTCTCGTCTTCGCCTACAGCCACGTCCTCCAGGTCGAAAGATTCCAGCACTTCTGAAAGCATCGTCTGGATGCCGCGATTCTGTGATGCTGCGATCGCAATCGGTGTCCCCAGCCCCAGTGAAAAAAATTCACTCGCGACTGTACGAACATCCAGACCATCAGTTTTATTCACGATGAGCTTTACCTGCTTACCCGTGCGCCTCAATGAATCAGCGATAACCTCATCCGCAGGCGTCAACCCATCCCGCGCATCGACCATGAAGAGAATGATGTCACTCTCATCGACAGCGAGCCGCGTCTGCTTTTCCATATGGCTGTCGAGTTCTTCGTTCTCACCACTCAAACCACCGGTATCGATGATGATGATATCCGATGACTTAAACTGAAACCGACCATACTGACGATCACGGGTGAGTCCAGGATAATCAGCGACCAGTGCATCACGTGACTTGGTCAGGACATTAAAAAGCGTTGACTTGCCGACATTCGGTCGACCAACTAACGAGATGATTAGTTCTTTATTTGTTGAATTCTGGGATGACATATAAACGCAGCTTAGAAATCGTCGTCACGCTTCAGCAACCTGAGAACGTAGACGATACCGCCACGGGTGACGACAACCAGGTTATCATCTCTGAAAACGATCGGTGGCACGATGATACCGGCACTATATTCCCAGCCGATGTCATCAAACTGCCCTAGCTGATAGCGCGCTACAAAATGCCCATCATAACGCGACAGCAAATGGACATAACCTTCAAAATCACCCACTGCAAGATAATCGCCGAGAATGGTTGGCCGCGTTAACTTCCTGTGCGCCAGCTTATCCTGTTTCCAGATGGTGGCACCGTTCAACCTGTCGAGAGCCCAGATATGACCGTTTTCATCACTGCTATATAAAACCTTGTCATCCAGGATGATACCCGTATGCGTGGAAAAATCCCGCGCCCACAGAAACTGCCCGCGATCGACATCTATCGCAGCCACCCTGCCCTGGAAACTGGCGGCATATAAGACCCTGCCGTATAGCTCTGCATCACCGTCGATATCGACCAGTCGCTGAATTTCCGATCGCCCCGAAGGCACGGATAGCGCCACGTCCCATATCACTTCACCGTTATCAGGCGAGATCGCTATGAGCCGTCCGTCGGCGAGACCGACAAAGATCTTTCCACGTGCAATGACAGGTTCACTTGTACCTCGCAAGGTAAGATCCGGAATAGCACGCTGATATTGCCAGCGGATATTACCGCTGTTGATATCCAGGCTGAGAATCTTTCCATCGATAGTTCTGACAATGACACTATCGTCATATACCGCTGGCCTGGCAAGTATTTCTGTAGGCACGCGGGTACGCCAGCGTTCACTGCGGCTCTTTGCATCGACAGCAATCACATATGCATCACGTGTTGCCAGTAACCAGACATCTTCATTTCCACCGACACCGGCGCTGATGGTCGTATCCAGTTCTATATCTTCTTCATAGTCGCCTGTTTTCAGGCTGAGGATACTTATCACACCATCACGACTCGATGCTACTGCAATTTCTTTCAATATCAGCGGGTGCAGAAAGACGTATTGTTCTTCAACGCCGGTGCCGGAAGATTTGTGCCAGCTTACATCCAGATAATAGTCGCTATCGAAAGGCAGCAGTTCTGCAGGCTGATCAAGATTTTCATCATCTGCACAGGCACTAAGAAACAGCGCCACGAATAGTAAGGCGAAAAAACGATATAGTCGGGAGGTGTAGTTAGTCACGTAGTGAGTATTCTTCAGTTGCTTGAAAGGTTGGGCGCGGTCATCTGACCCGGTAAAGAGGTTATAAGTTCACACCAGACGCTGGGATATAGAATGCACCGAGGCTTCCTGTTGTCGAAGTCTGGCTGAGATCTCCCTGGCCAAGATTCTGCCGTTTCAACCTCAACCATTTACTGGCGGCAATACCTTGCAGCTCGATCGCTTTATCGTAGGCCAGGCGAGCCTGGTCAAGATCACCCTGAGCATTGTATAAATCACCCTTAAGCTCTTCATATTGAGCGTCATATGCGGCAGCATGTTTTGTATTCAATATCTCCATCGCCGCATCAAACTTCTTCTGTTCGATATATATGCGAACCAGTCTCAGGCTTGCCGTCTGCTTGATAACTTCATCATTGGCATGTTTAATCGCCAGTTCGAGTTGTGTGACAGCCCCATCAGCGTTGTTTTTCTCATATTCTGTTTTGGCCAGCGCCATTGCTGCCAATGACGCATAAGGTGTATCAGAGAAACTATTGATCAACTGGTTTTGAATATCGATTGTCTGTTCATCAATATTGCCACTATTCGTACCCTGCAATACCTGCATATAAAGATCACTTGCCTGTACAGCATGAACATTATTCTGCTCGATATAATAACGCCAGCCAAATAATGCAGTGACGCCGACAAACAAACCGACAATCAGCGAAGTCCCGTTTTCTTTCCACCATTTTTTCAGGGCTTCAATTTGCTGTTCTTCTGTTTCGTATTCGTTCATCGTTATTCTCAACCTTTCACAATTTTAGTAATAAATGCGTCCAGCTTCTCAAAGCTGACCGTCACCTGTTCTTTGCTCTCACGCAGATATTTTACTGTCACCTGTTCATTCTGCAGTTCATCTTCAGCGATGATCAGAGCAATATTAGCACCACTTTTATCAGCTTTTTTCATCTGGCTCTTGAACGAACCGCCACCGCAGTGAGTAATCATTTTAACATCAGCGACCTTATCCCTGATATTTTCTGCCAACTGCAGACCTTTGATCTCACTCTCAGCTCCGACCAGTATCAGGTATATATCGACCGACTGCTGTAGCTGTTGCTGTTGTGATTCAAGCAGCGCCAGGATCCGTTCCATGCCCAGGGCAAACCCGATCGCGGGTGTCGCCTTGCCACCCAGTTGTTCGACAAGGCCATCATAGCGGCCACCGGCGCATATTGTACCCTGTGCACCGAGTTCGTCGGTAACCCATTCAAAGACCGTTTTACAATAATAATCCAGGCCACGGACCAGGCGAGGATTAATGGTATATGTGATGCCGACCGCATCGAGACTAGCTTTTAGTTCATCAAACTGCTGTTTCGATTCGTCGTCCAGATGATCTATCAACGCAGGCGCCCGGTCCAGCATTTCTTTCATCGCAGGATTTTTACTATCCAGGACTCGCAGCGGGTTTGTTTCCAGGCGACGCAAACTGTCTTCATCAAGCAGATCGCTGTGTCGCTTCAGGTATTCGACCAGAACCTGCCTGTACTCTGCCCTGGCTTCATTGGAGCCCAGGGTATTGAGTTCCAGGCGCACACCTTTTAGATCAAGTTGCTGCCACAGACGCGCACTGATCAATATCAACTCTGCGTCGATATCGGGCGTATCGATGCCATAGACTTCCGCACCGAACTGGTGAAACTGTCGGTAACGTCCTTTCTGCGGACGTTCGTGACGAAACATCGGTCCACTGTACCACAGACGCTGCACCTGGTTATGCAACAGGCCGTGCTGAATACCTGCTCGCACACAACTCGCAGTACCTTCGGGACGCAGGGTCAGCCTGTCGCCGTTACGGTCCTCGAAGGTATACATCTCTTTTTCCACGATATCGGTTACTTCACCGATAGAGCGGCAGAACAGGTCAGTAGATTCCACCAGCGGCATACGTATCTCGCGGTAACCATATGCTGACATGAGCTGACGAATGACGGCTTCGAATGACTGCCAGCGATAACTGTCATCGGGTAGAACGTCATGCATTCCACGAATGGATTGGATTGATTTAGCCATCTATATAAATTCTGGTCTGGTTAGTTGAATATGGTCTTATGCCGCAGTGAGAAGCACGAAGCTATCGCTTGAGATAGTTAGTGGATAATGATGTCTTGCCCGTTCGTGGAAATACTAAAAACAGCTGTATTATTTCGTCGGATATGCCGCGATATATCGACTTCGAGATCATTTATTACGACTCTGGTCGTTTTCGCATTGCCCATGGTCACACTGAAAGGTGCTTTTCCTACAATAACCTTACTACCGCCGACAGGCACCATATTATAAAACAGTCGTGCCTTGTTGGCATCACGAACTTCCATCCAGGAACCATCTTCTGCAAAAAATTCGATGACATCATTCTCGGTAACCGGTTCGCTTACTACATCTTCAGCGGCAGCATCTTCTGCAACAACCTCGCCAGCAACTGGCACATCCACTCTGTCGGTACCACTTACTTCAGCCGTAGACATCGGATCTTCAATGGTTTTTGAAGTTTTCTCGTAAGGATCAGATTGCCCTACGATCAGCTCATCATCACTCAAGCGTGCATCCTGTGTGATGCTTAAACGATCTCCGCCGGGAGAATCAAGAGAGTTCCCGGTGAAACTTTGCCCCCTGGTATCGAGCTCGCCTTCCATGACACCGGCTTTCTCCTGGTAATATTTGAAACCACCAAAGATCACAGCAGCAACACCCGCCACGATCAATAGCATAGTAATGGACTTGACCAGCGGCGACTGGCTATTGGCTTCATCAGGCAGGTTCGAACGCGGTTTTAAGGCATGCTCACCTTCCTGAGGTACAGCAAGACTATATTTTTCCAGTATATTGTCTTCAGATATCTCCAGAAACTTTGCATAAGCACGAAGATAACCTTTTGCAAACGTAGGCGCCGGCAATTTTGCCAGGTCGCTGGACTCAAGCACAATTATCGTATTGACAGGTATTTTGATATGGTTGCTGATCTCTTCGACTGTAAAATTCTTCGCTTTTCTGGCTTCGGCAAGATCTTTACCAAAATCGATATCTTTTTTTACTGTTTCAGCTTCTGGTTTGTTCACAGCTTGACTCATCATCTAAATTGCACAGTACGAGCCTCAGCCTCTACCCAGCCAGCCTCGTCAGAATCAGGAAAGTCCTGTATTAACTGGCGCGCATATTTCATGTAGTGATCTTTAGCGCCAAGGTGTTTCTCAGCCTGTATCTGGATCCATAAGCTCTCAGCACTCGGTTCCTTGATCGCATGATAACGCTGTATATAGGCACGCGCCATCAGATAGCGTTCAGTTTTTATACCCACCTCGGCCATCGAGATCAGAGAACCAGGCAACTTTGGTTCTTTGCGCAGAGATTTTCTCAATAGCGCTTCACCTTCTTTATATTCACCCTGCTTGATATAACAACTACCGGCATTACTTTCTGCCAGATAGATGGACTCATAGAACGGATCGCTATAGGCAACCCTTAATTTCTTCTGCGCTTCATCGTATTTACCTAAAGTACACAGAAAAGCGCCATAATTATTAGACAGGTCAGGATCATCAGGTTTCAGATCAAGTGCTTCCTGGTATTTCTCTTCGGCTTTATCTGCCTGTCCCAGCAAGGCATACAGGTAAGCAAGTGTCTTGTATGCAGGCAGGTATTCCGGGTTTTGTTCTATCGACTTTTCCAGTTTATCTTTGGCGGGTTTATATTGCTGGCGCTGAATATATCCGATTGCCAACTGGGTGTTTAGCTCCGCAGCCTCTTTCAGGTTTGGCTCTGACGATTTCTGTGTTTTGATCGTCTTGATGACCGCCCTGTCATCTGTTGTTGTACAACCAGACAGAGAGGAGGCTAACAGCATGGCTATGAAGGCAGTCTTTATTATTGTTATTATATTGCTTTCTTTTGGCATTTATTTTTCCATCCCAAACCTGGGCTCTTCAAAACGGCGGTGCCGACGGCTCTTGTCTTCGATCCTGCCTGCAAGCTGACCGCAGGCAGCATCGATATCATCGCCGCGAGTTTTACGCACCACGGTAGTCATACCTGATGCATGCAAGATCTCACGAAAACGGCTAACAGCATTTTTTGACGAAGTACTGTAACCAGAGCCTTCAAACGGGTTAAACGGTATCAGGTTCATCAGGGTAGGAATCCCCTTCAATAACCTGATCAGCTCACGAGCATGTTCAGGCTTGTCGTTGATGCCATCTAACATTACATATTCAAAGGTAATTCTAGAACGTGTATTCTGTTTATCAATAAATCGGAGACAAGCAGCCATTAATTCTTTCAATGGATATTTCTTGTTGACCGGTACCAGTTCATCCCGCAGCTCGTTATTGCTGGCATGCAGGGATACGGCAAGACGCATATCGAGGGTATCACCCAGGCGATCCATGGCGGGAATGACGCCTGCTGTACTGACAGTAACACGGCGCTTACTCAAGCCATAGGCGAAATCATCCATCATCAAGCGCACCGCGATGATGGTATTATCAAAATTCAATAGCGGCTCACCCATACCCATCATCACCACGTTGGTGATCTTGCGACCGGGTTTTTTTTCTTCATCCAGCAATTGCGTTGCCAGCCAGACCTGGGAGATGATTTCAGCTGCGCTCAGGTTGCGATTGAAGCCCTGCCGTCCTGTGGAACAGAAACTGCAATCAAGTGCACAGCCTACCTGGGAGGAAACACATAAAGTACCACGGTCATCTTCCGGGATAAAAACGGTCTCGATATGGTTACCATCCTGCAACTGCAGCAACCATTTACGGGTTCCGTCTTTGGATATCAGGTCTTTCGAAACCTGGAGATTCCGTATGCAGCTGGACTCGGACAACCGGTTTCGCAGATCTTTCGACAGGTTGTTCATCTGCTGGAAATCGGTGACGCCCATCTGGTGGATCCACTTCATCACCTGAGTCGCGCGGAATTTTTTCTCGCCGATATTCTCGAAGAATGCCTCTAAACCGGCACGGTCAAGTCCTAACAGGTTTGGGGTTTTACTATCAAAAACCACCTGCTGCACAGGATCTAGCTCGATTTTTTGCTGGACTTCGCTCATCAGGGAAATGATACATGATTATGGCTGCAGAACCTATCGTTAGTCTGCAAATGAACGACAGCGACAACGCTTTGAAATCTATCTGAAAAGATAAGTTTAGTCTTCTTTTTCTTCGATCCAGGCCAGCTGAATCGCTTCCAGGATACGTTCGCCGCTGTGATCAGGGTCGTCATCGAAATCTTCAAGATCCAGCACCCACTGGCGAAGATCGACAAAATTGACGTACCTGGGATCAACATCAGGATGTTCCTCATCCAGCGCTATGGCAATCTCCAGACTATCTACCCACTTTAATATCATATTCTTTCTCTCAACTAGTGATTCTCAGAAACCATGTTGATGGTATATTTTGGTATCTCGACGACCAGGTCCTCGTCACCGACGACGGTCTGGCAACTCAGACGTGAATCCGGATCGAGCCCCCAGGCCTTATCCAGCATGTCGTCTTCTTCTTCAGAATTCTCGTTCAGAGAATCCATGCCTTCACGGATATAAACATGACAGGTAGTACAGGCACATGACTTCTCACAGGCGTGTTCGATCTCTATATGGTTCTGTAACGCCGCGTCACAGATAGTAGTGCCTGGTTCCGCTTCGATGACCATACCATCGGGACATAATTCTTCATGTGGTAAGAAAATAATTTGTGGCACCTTGACTACTCCTCTACTTTCGCTTCTGCTGCTTTTGTATCTGGGCTTTTCTCTGAGGCATATTCTTCGATCGAATGCCCCTGCATCGCAGTTTTAATATTCGTATTCATACGGCGAGCCACGTAAACCTCGCACGCAGTTTCCAGTTGCTTGATCGCATTTTCGATAGCCGCGACATCAGATCCAGATTTTGTCTCGATCAATACCTGGCGGGCGATATTGATCTGGACCCTTTCATCTTCTGATAATAACTGGTCTCCATCGCTCGCGATCGCTGAATCAAGCGCCTCGATAACACGGTCCGCTTCGACCTGCTGCTCTCGCAGTGTACGTGAATACATATCTTCTTCAGCATGTTCGATAGAATCACGCAGCATACTTTCGACTTCGCTGTCGCTCAGGCCATAGGACGGCTTCACATCGACACTGGCTTCGACACCACTGTTTTCTTCGCGCGCACTGACGATCAATAGACCATCAGCATCGACCTGGAACATCACCCGTATGCGTGCCGCACCGGCGACCTGTGGCGGAAAACCGCGCAGCTCGAACCGTGCCAGTGAGCGGCAATCGCTGACCAGTTCGCGTTCACCCTGCAGGACATGGACCGCCATCGCAGTCTGTCCATCCTTGTAGGTAGTAAAATCCTGCGCCTTGGCGACCGGGATAGCCGTATTGCGATGAATGATTTTTTCCACCAGGCCGCCCATGGTTTCGATACCCAGTGACAGCGGGATGACATCGAGTAACAACATCTCGTCATCAGGTTTATTACCGGCGAGCACATCTGCCTGTAACGCGGCACCGGTAGCGACCACCTTGTCAGGGTCGATACTGGTCAGCAGTTCACTCTGAAAAAAATCGGCGACCATCTCTCGCACGACCAGGGTACGTGTCGAACCACCCACCATCACGACTTCGCGGATATCTCCATTTTCGACGCCGGCATCACGTAATGCACGGCGGCATGAGATCAATGTTTTCTTTACCAGTGGCGAAAGCAGTTCTTTTAACTTATTACGGTCGAGCGATCCCTGCCAGGAACCATTCTTTGCCTCGATATTGATCGATACAGTTTCACCTTCAGCCAGGGCTTCTTTAGCTGATCTAGCCTGTTGCATGACGAGGCGCTTGAAAGCTGGATCATCGACGTCTGTAAAACCGGCCTGCTCGAAGATCCACTGTGATATAACATAGTCGAAATCATCACCACCAAGTGAACTGTTGCCGCCGGTTGCCAGCACTTCAAACACACCTTTGTTCAGGCGCAAGATCGAGATATCGAAAGTACCGCCACCGAGATCATATACCGCGATAACTCCTTCGTTACCTGTATCCAGACCGTAAGCTACGGCTGCGGCCGTGGGTTCATTCAACAGCCTCAGGACATTGATATCAGCCAGTTTTGCCGCATCTTTTGTCGCCTGGCGCTGAGCATCATCGAAGTAAGCTGGTACCGTAATTACCGCTCCCATCAGTTCATCGCCGAGGGTACTGACAGCACGCTGCTTCAGCGTTTTCAATATCTCTGCAGATACTTCGACCGCGCTGACAATACCGCTGCATGTTTTGATCCTGGGAACAGCACTGTCGGTTTCAGCAAAGGCGTATGAGTAGTGCTCATCTTCGGTCGATATATCATCAGCGCCGCGACCCATGAAACGTTTTACCGAGACGATGGTATTCCAGGGATCCGAAACACTGTATTGCTGCGCTTTTGAACCAACATGGACAGCATCTTCAGCATAATGCACTACCGAGGGTAACAGATGATTGCCGTCGAGATCCGGTAGAGTATCAACCTCACCACTACGCACCGTGGCTACCAGTGAATTGGTGGTACCCAGGTCGATACCGACCGCAAGCCGGTGCTGGTGTGGGGCAGCTGATTGCCCGGGTTCTGCTATTTGAATAAGTGCCATATTATTTACGTCGATCCTAAAGTCGCTGTTAAGCCGACTTAGCTCATTAATTCATCTTCGAGATCAGCTGACAATGTATCGATCTCTTTTTCCGCTTTCTGCATGAACTGTAATTTACGTATCCACTCACGGGCATCGTCGATCTCATCTGCCTCATATGACTGCGCGAAACTTTTCATCATTGCTTTCTTGGAAGATTTCAGTTCTTCTGACATCCGGTCAAGAGAGTCCAGCGGATCCTCTTCACTCCTGATACCTTCGAGTCGTTCTCTCAGCTCGAGCTGCTGCATCAAAAAACCGGCATCCATCGTCGTCTCGTTCTCGAGATTTATGTCAGTGCCTTTCAACTTCAGCAGATATGTTGCTCTCGCCACTGGATCTTTCAATGTGGCCAGCGCTTCATTTATCCATGATGTCTGCTGCATCGATAGTCGTTTTTCCTGGTCGCTACCACTGCTAAATTTATCAGGGTGAACCTGTTTTTGCAGTACCATGTATTGCTGCTGAACCTTGCTCAGGTCAACATCGTATGAAACGGGAATTTCGAACAACTCGAAAAAGTTGCTGTTGAGAAAATCTTTTGTCACGGCAATACTAATGGAGAATAGCTAAACGAGATATCAAACGGGTTTCAACTGACAGATAACAACCCTAAACGGTAAAACTTTCACCACATCCACACGCCGCTTTTTCTTTCGGATTGTTAAATTTGAAGCCTTCATTTAAACCTTCTCTTGCATAGTCCAGTTCAGTACCATCAAGATAGACAAGGCTTTTCTTGTCGACGATGACCTTGACCCCGGCGTCTTCAAAAACCTCGTCTTCAGGGTTTACCTCATCGACAAACTCGAGCACGTAAGACATACCAGAACAGCCCATGGTCTTGACACCAAGACGAAGGCCAACCCCTTTTCCACGATTGTCCAGGAATGCCTTGACACGTTCAGCAGCAGGTTCTGTTAATGTAATAGCCATCTCAGTATCTCTTGTTTACTTATGTTATCGATTAATTATGTTTCTTTCTATAGTCAGCAACAGCAGCATTGATCGCATCTTCAGCCAGTACCGAACAATGTATCTTTACCGGCGGTAACGCCAGCTCTTCTGCTATCGCCGTATTCTTGATCGCCTGTGCCTGTTCCAGGGTCTTGCCTTTAACCCATTCCGTCAACAGTGAGCTGGACGCGATCGCGCTTCCGCAACCATAGGTCTTGAATACTGCATCTTCGATAACGCCTTCATCACTGACCTTGATCTGTAACTTCATCACATCACCACAGGCAGGCGCGCCTACCATACCGGTACCAACGTTATCGGCATTTTCAAAACTGCCGACATTGCGCGGGGTTTCGTAATGATCTAAAACTTTTTCTCCGTATGCCATTTTATTACCTTTATCTGTTTTTCAAGTCGTTAAAACTTAGATAGCTAAACTTTACCGTCGTTCTCAAACAACAATTATTTAGTTTCGACGATTAGTGTGCCGCCCATTCGATGCTATTGAGGTCGATACCATCTTTGTACATATCCCATAGCGGCGACAGCTCACGTAATTTCTCTACTGCCTTGCGCACATGCTCGATCGTTTTGTCGATCTCTTCTTCGGTAGTATAACGCCCCATGGTGAAGCGGATGGAGCTGTGTGCCAGCTCATCGTTACGGCCTAGTGCCCGTAACACGTAACTTGGTTCCAGGCTGGCGGAGGTACAGGCACTGCCGCTGGAGATGGCGAGATTGTTCAGCGCCATCAGCAGACTTTCGCCTTCGACATAGTTAAAACTGATGTTAATATTACCGGCTATACGATGATCGATGTCGCCATTGACATAGACTTCCTCCATATCTTTCACGCCGTCATAAAGTTTGTTTCTCAGTTTCAACAGGCGTTCGTTCTCAGCAGCCATCTCTTCTTTTGCGATGCGGAAGGCCTCACCCATGCCGACGATCTGGTGTGTCGCCAGCGTGCCTGAGCGCATTCCACGCTCATGACCGCCACCGTGCATCTGCGCTTCCAGACGTACTCGCGGCTTCCTCTGCACGTATAGTGCACCGATACCTTTAGGACCATAGATCTTGTGCGCTGAAAAACTCATCAGGTCAACCGGCAGTTCTTCGAGGTTTATCTCAACCTTGCCAGGACTTTGCGCGGCATCAACATGGAAAGTAATCTTTCTCGCGCGACATATCTTGCCGATTGCCTCGATATCCTGAATCACGCCGATCTCGTTGTTTACATGCATTATAGAAACCAGGGTGGTGTCATCACGCAACGCATCTTCCAGCACCTTGAGATCAATCAGACCATTTTCCATCGGGTCAAGATAGGTAACCTCGAAACCTTCACGCTCTAGCTGACGGCAGCTATCCAGCACTGCTTTATGCTCGGTCTTACAGGTTACGATATGTTTACCACGCTTCTTATTAAAGTGGGCGACGCCTTTGATCGCAAGGTTGTCTGACTCTGTTGCTCCGGAAGTAAAGATAATCTCTTTCGGGTTAGCGCCGACAAGGTCCGCAACATGTTTACGTGCAGTCTCTACCGCAGCCTCAGCTGCCCAGCCAAAGCTATGGCTGCGCGATGCAGGGTTACCAAAACTGCTCTCTGGCCCCATGTACTTGAGCATCTCGGCGACAACACGCTCATCGATAGGAGTGGTCGCAGAATAGTCTAAATAGATCGGTTTCGTTGTTTGTTCAGTCACTCTATTCACCTTACATGTTAAACAGTCGCAGCCATCATCACTGCTGATTGTTGATTTATTGCTATGATGTCAGCCAGTGCAGCCAACAGTGCATCGACATCCGACATCGTATTATTTTTTCCAAAACTCACTCTTATAGCTGAGTTTGCCAGTGCATCAGGCACCTTCATCGCCTGCAACACATGGCTAGGCTCTGTCTTACCACTTGTGCAGGCCGAACCGCTGGATACTGCGATCGCTTTCCTGTCTAGCTGCATCAACAAGGTTTCACCATCGAAGCCGTGGACGCCAAACTGTACGGTATTCGGTAAACGTTCAGCTCGTTTGGCAAAAATGCTGACCCCGTCCAGCGCTTTCAAGCCTTTTTCCAGTGCCTCTCGTAAAACAGACACATGCATGGCATTCGACTGCCTCTCGGCAAGTGCCAACTCGGCCGCTTTTCCAAAACCGACTATCGCCGGTACATTCTCTGTTCCTGCACGCAGGTTCTTCTCCTGCGCACCACCGAACTGTAACTTCCTGATCGGCAACCGTTTATCGATAATCAATGCACCGACACCGACAGGCCCATATAATTTGTGCGCTGAAAGGGTCATCGCATGTATGCCGCTTGCAGCGAAATCTAGTGCGATCTTCCCGGCTGCCTGCGTTGCATCTGTATGAAAGAAGCAGTTATTTTCAGCAGCGAAATCAACCAACGGTGACAGCTCCTGAATCACGCCTGTCTCATTGTTCGCTGTCATCACTGATACCAGCAATGTCCTATCATCCACAGCCCTCTCTAACGCGTACCGGCTTATTTGGCCATCTTCATCCACCTCGATGAAATCGACCATCGCGCCAAGATTCCTGGCAGGCTCTAGCAGAGACATATGTTCGGTTGCGCCTACCGCGATCCGACGATCTCTGCTGTGCTGACAAACTCCATTTATCAGTAAATTATTCGATTCAGTGCCACCACTGGTGAAAATCACCTGTTCGGCTCTGGCGCCTGCCAGGCGCGCGACGGACTCTCGTGCCTGCTCGATAGCATCTCTCTGCAAGCGCCCGAAGCGATGGACACTTGAAGGGTTGCCTGTCACCTGTCCCATATAAGGCAGCATGGCATCCAGCACCCTCTGGTCTAAAGCAGTCGTCGCATTATTGTCGAGATACACGGCCATCTAACAATATCCTGGATACTTCATACTTTCATCGGTTAAATACCGACAACCTCGTCCTGGCGTACTTTTACATCATGCACTCCTTCCTGTGCCATGATCTCTGATAATGTAATGCCATCGAGGAAGGTGCGTATCTCGTTACTCAGCTCCTGCCACAGATCATGAGTCAAACAGTGATAATCACTGTGATTACAGCCATCACTGTCGCCGCAATCGACAACTTTACAGCTTTCATCAACCGCTAAAATGATGTCTGACACGCTGACTTCATCGACATTATTTGTCAGTTTATAACCACCACCGGGTCCCCGCGTGCTGCTTACGATGCTGTTACGACGTAGCTTGGCAAAAAGCTGCTCCAGGTACGATAAGGAGATATCCTGTCGCTCAGAGATGGCAGCAAGCGATACCGGTCCTTGTTCCTGATGTAATGCCAGGTCGAGCACGGCGGTTACAGCATAACGCCCTTTAGTGGTTAAACGCATATCAAGCACCTCCCTCTATAACAAGGGAAAACAATAGTAGAATTCGAAGTAGAATTTTACTTAATTCCGACTAATTTAGTCAAGTATTAAACCAAGTAAATTAGTCAGGTATTACCTAAGGAATAGATATTTAGGTAAGTCTTTGATATCATTAGAAATTGAGAAAGAAGCATAGCGAGTGCAAGCTGTCCTGTAAAACCGACCCAGCGTGCTAATTGGTTTCTATCTTCTCAGGTTCATCACCGTCATTCTGAGCAGTCGTTGATATGTTGCAGGAACCCAGGTCAGGAAGATTTGACACGTCAATCTCGGCACCAAACTGTTTGAGCGCACCGCACATGGCCTCCATTTTCTCATCCATGGCATGGATGTGGTCAAGCATCTTATTGATCGCAGTCGCGACCGGGTCAGGCGCATCACGGGTAGCTCCATAGGCATCAAAACCGAGCTTTTGCGCGATCGCATCACGTTTTTCCTGGACATCATCCTGATGATGGATAACTCTTCCGGGAACACCGACGACGGTGGAATCCTGCTCTACGTCTTTGGTAACAACAGCATTGGAACCGATTCGCACCCCGTCCGACAGTGTGATCGGTCCCAAAACTTTAGCTCCGGCGCCGACGACGACGTTATTTTTCAAGGTAGGATGGCGTTTGCCGGCATTCCAGCTGGTGCCGCCGAGTGTAACACCATGATACAGCGTGCAGTCATCTCCGATTTCTGCCGTTTCACCGATCACTACCCCCATGCCGTGGTCGATAAAAAACCGACGGCCTATAGTCGCACCAGGGTGTATCTCGATACCGGTCAGCCAGCGCGAGAAGTGTGAAAACAGTCGTGCCAGCCATTTGAGGCCAGAATTCCATAACAGGTGATTGAAGCGATGCAAGATCACCGCATGAAGCCCCGGATAACAGGTCACTACCTCCCAGGTATTCCTGGCTGCGGGGTCCCGGTCGAATACGCACTTTATGTCTTCACGAATACTGATGAAATTATCCTCAAATATAATAGTTAACTGCTGCTATGTTATATGAAATCGACTTCGATGTTATACCCGGAGAATTTACGGATATTCAGCACACCGGTATCCAGTATCAGATACTGGCCTTTGATGCCCAGCAATTTACCTTCGATCTCTGCCTGCTTATCAAGATTTAGTGATTTAATCTTTTCCGGATATTCAGATACGGGAAATTTTATCTCAACTATATTCTCATCAACCAGCTGTATAGCTTCTTCGCCATGTTCAGCTTTTAGCTGTGCAATCTCAACCGAACAATCCTCCAGCAGCTGATCACGGATCGATTTCAGATCCATCGGTTCAGCATCGGCTTTTAACATCTTGCGCCAGTCGGTACGGTCAGAGACATGCTGCTTTAAAACAACTTCAAGCAGGCCTGACTGCAGACGGCTATCTACTCTGAACACTGGCAGCGCCTGGGCCGCCCCCTGATCTATCCAGCGAGTCGGCACCTGGGTTCCACGGGTGATACCTACCTTTATGCCTGACGAGTTCGCCAGGTAGACATAATGCGGTATGAAACAGTTTTCATCACCCCACTCTGGCTGCCGGCATGTGCCTTCAGCGTAGTGACAGGTCTCCGGCCTCATGATACACATATCACATGAGGCGAGACTGCGAAAACAGGGAAAACAATGCCCCTGGCCAAAGCTCTTACTGGTCTTACGGCCACAGGCGATGCAATTAATCTCATTCTGATAGTTCAGCCTTATCGTCTTGCCAATATTCTCATTCATCGGCAACAGCTCGTCACCGATCGGTAGCTGATATCGCACCGGCTCTCCAGCACCACCGAGTACACTCTGCATCTTTAATATATTTCCAATCATTACAATCCAGTCTTTTGCATCAGGTTCGTATAAAAGCACCAATTTTATCAACTGCCCGCTGTAATATCTCAAGTGATTGCGTGTAAGCAAAACGACAATGTATGTTTGCCATGTGGCTGCCGAAATCGATACCCGGTGTTACTGCCACGCCTTGCTCGAGGAGCAACCTCTTTACCCAGGCAAAACTGTCATCGGTAAATCGCTGGCAGTTGGCATAGATATAAAAAGCGCCCTGCGGTTTAATCGCTACCTCGAAACCCATCTGCTGTAATGCCGGCAACAGAAAATCACGCCGCCGCCTGAACTCATCTCTGCGAGCATCAAGGATGACCTGGGTCTCCGGCTGTAGCGCGGTCAGGGCTGCTAGCTGCGAAACAGTCGCAGGTGCAAGAAAGATATTTTGCGCGATGCGGTCGATCGCATCGACATAATAATCAGGCACCACCATCCAGCCAAGCCGCCAGCCCGTCATGCCAAAGTACTTTGAGAAACTGTTTATGACGAAACATTCATCAGATACCTCGAGTGCGGTATATTCATCATCCTCATAGACCAGCCCCTGATATATCTCGTCAACGATGATATTGCCCTGCATCTTCTCGACGAACTGACACAAGGACGCCAGCTGCTCTCTCGGCAGGATGGTTCCGGTCGGATTGGAAGGTGAAGCCACCATGACGGCACGTGACTGCTCATCCCAGTGCTGTGCTACTGATCTGGCATCCAGTTGGTAGTGACTATCCGCACCGACGGGTACCGCGATAGCTTCTGCAGCGAGCACTTGTGCAATATTCTGATTACAGGGATAACCCGGATCTGCGAGCAAAACATTTTCACCGGCATCCAGCAGGCACAGCATCGCTAACTGCAAAGCACCTGAGGCACCAGGTGTAATGATAACGCGTTGTGGATCAATGGTAAGAGAGAACTTCCTCTCGTAATACCCCGCGATCGCTTCACGCAGCTCAGGTAAGCCAAGCGCAGGCGTATAGTGCGTATCATATTGTTTGAGCGCATCGATACCGGCATTGATGATCGGTTCTGCTGTAGCGAAGTCAGGTTCGCCGACTTCCATATGGTATATCGGTCTGCCTTGCCTGCTCAGAGCTTTTGCCTGCGCAAGGATATCCATCACATGAAATGGGTTGAGCTTCTCAGCACGACTGGATAGTTTTCGCTGGGTCATTATGTGGCTTTTACAGGTTTATGAGCATTGATTTCCATCTGCGCACATTTTACACTGAGAACCTGTTTGCACGTTCCACTTTTTTATTACTGACTTAACCAGATGACCACGCAATTACACTCTCTCAGATATATCCTGATTACACTTGCATTGACACTATACGGCGGCTACGCACATGCTCTACCGGAGCAGGCTCTTGTACCCGGCGGTATAGCATTGTTGCAGCTGCCGGACTACAAACCGGATACAAAAGTATACTTCGATGATAAACGTGTTGCCGTATTTCCTCACAAGGACACCTGGGTAGCTATGGCGGGTATTGGCTTATCCAAAAAACCCGGCGCTTACGAATTCTCAATCCGACGCGCTGATGGGCTCAGCCTCAATAGCAAAGTTACCGTAGAGTATAAAAAATACGACGAGCAGCATCTAACTATCAAAAACAAGCGAAAGGTAAACCCCAACAAAAAAGATAGTGAACGAATCGCAGCCGAGAGCCAGCGTAAAAAGAAAGCCAGGAAGCAATATACTGAAATGACTCCAAAGGTAGATTTCATCTGGCCGGTAACCGGCCGGATCAGCAGTATCTTCGGGCTAAGACGATTTTTCAACGAACAGGAAAGACGTCCGCATAGCGGACTGGATATTGCTGCCGCTGAAGGCACACCGGTTATGGCCGTAGCCGATGGTACCGTGGTCGATACCGGTGATTTCTTTTTCAGCGGTAACATGATCTACCTCGATCACGGCCAGGGCATCATCAGCTTATACGCACACCTGAGTAAGATCTCGGTAAAACCGGGAGACACCGTTAAACAGGGTGACATTATTGGCAATGTCGGCCAGACCGGACGTGTTACCGGGCCGCACCTGCATTTTGCTGTCTACGCGAACCAGGCATTGATAGATCCTGTTTTCATGTTGCCGAAAGATGGCAATCCGGCAATGCTAAGCTCATCTGAGAAAACCACCAATTCTCCAGAATAATCAGCAAAAATCGATAAATAACTTGCGATTGTGCTCAAAATAACGATAATTGCGCAACATTATTAATAGTAGCGCGTGATCACCATGTGTTCTGAGTTCCGAGATCATCCTGCTTACTTTATTTTTACTCAAACAAGATAATCATATATGGCTAAAGAAGAAGCAATACAGATGGAAGGTACGGTCACCGAGACCCTGCCCAACACTATGTTCCGCGTTGAACTGGAAAACGGGCATACTGTAATCGCACACATCTCTGGAAAGATGCGTAAACACTACATCCGCATCATGACGGGCGATGCAGTAACCGTTGAACTGACCCCATACGATCTTGAAAAAGGCCGTATCGTCTACCGCGCCAAATAACTTTCTCACGAAAAGGCCGCTGATTTAGAAATCAGCGGCCTTTTTCGTTTGTAACTTTTTTGCCTGAATCCGCTTGTTCACTGGCAGCCGTTCTATCAGACTTTGACGGCCTCAGGTGCAGTAACGATGACTATTTCATTGTCTTCCGACACGGTCACATCAACATGACCGCCTTTGCTAAGGTTGCCAAATAACAGGTCATTTGCCAGCGGCTTCTTCAGCAGTTCCTGGATGATGCGCGCCATTGGCCTTGCCCCCATCTTAGGATCATAACCTCTTTCAGCCAGTAACTGCCTCGCGGCTTTATCGACATTGATAGTCACTTTCTTCTCATTGAGCTGCAACTCTAATGCGACCAGGAATTTATCCACCACGTTAGACAGAGTGTGCGCATCCAGCGGCCCGAAGTTGACGATTGAATCCAGACGGTTCCTGAATTCCGGTGTAAACATCTTCTTGATCTCTTCCATGCCATCGAGTTCGTTCTGCTGTTCTGTGAAGCCCATGGAACGACGAGACATCAGCTGGGCGCCAGCATTACTGGTCATAACCAGGATCACGTTGCGGAAGTCAGTCTTGCGGCCATTACTATCAGTCAGGGTTCCGTGATCCATTATCTGCAACAGGATATTAAAGACTTCGGGATGCGCTTTCTCTATCTCATCGAGAAGTAACACACAGTGCGGATGCTTATTCACCGCTTCTGTCAATAGGCCGCCATCGTCAAAACCGACATAACCAGGTGGTGCACCGATCAGGCGCGAGACGGTGTGACGTTCCATGTATTCGGACATATCAAAACGCAGAAGTTCAACACCCATAATACTGGCGAGTTGTCTGCTCACTTCAGTCTTACCCACACCTGTCGGTCCGGCAAACAGGAACGAGCCTATCGGTTTTTCTGGCTCACCCAGTCCTGACCTCGACATGCGTATAGCGGTAGTTAAAGTATCAATCGCATCATCCTGGCCAAACACTACCAGTTTGAGGTCACGCTCGAGATTCTTCAGTGCATCGGTATCAGAGGTTGAAACCGTCTTGGCCGGTATACGTGCAATCTTGGCGATGATATTTTCTATATCATGCACATTGATCGAGTTTTTATTTGATTTACCGGCACTGGCCTGCAGTTGCCTCTGAGCACCAGCTTCATCGATCACATCTATAGCCTTGTCAGGCAGAAAACGATCCATGATATATCGCTGAGACAGCTCGACAGCAGCACGCAGTGCATTGTTGCTGTATTTAACATCATGGTGTTCTTCAAAACGCGTCTTCAGGCCTTTCAGAATCTCGACGGTTTCATCGACGTTGGGCTCCTCGATATCTATTTTCTGGAAGCGACGAGCCAGTGCATGATCTTTTTCAAACACGCTCCTGAACTCTGCATAGGTTGTCGAACCGATACATTTAAGCTCGCCATTTGCCAACATCGGCTTGATCAGGTTCGAAGCATCCATCACGCCACCGGATGCGGAGCCCGCACCGATAATGGTATGAATCTCGTCGATGAACAGGACCGCGCCGGGGCGTTGTTTTAATTGCTTTAAAACACCTTTCAAACGTTTTTCAAAATCACCTCGGTACTTGGTACCTGCGACCAGAGAGCCAAGATCGAGTGAAAAGATGGTGCTGTCCAGCAGCACCTCGGGCACTTCCTTATCAACAATGCGTTTAGCCAGGCCTTCAGCCAGTGCCGTTTTACCGACACCAGCCTCGCCGACCAGCAAAGGATTATTTTTACGGCGACGGCATAATATCTGTACCGTCCGCTCAACCTCATCATCACGGCCTATCAAGGGATCGATCAGTCCTTGCATCGCACGCTGGTTAAGGTTGGTCGTGAAGTTTTCCAGTGGCTGCACATCCGCATCCTGCGCTGCACCCTGATCGGAATGATCTTCAAGTTTTTCAGTTTCATTTGGCACTTTTGTAATGCCATGAGAGATATAGTTGACTACGTCTAGCCGGTTGACGTTTTGTTGATTCAACAGATAAACGGCCTGAGATTCCTGTTCACCGAACATGGCGACGAGTACATTGGCACCTACTACCTCTTTTTTACCGGAAGACTGCACATGAAACACTGCACGCTGCAATACGCGCTGGAAACCTAATGTAGGCTGCACTTCGCCACCGACAACATCGCCAAATACCGGCGTATTGTTTTCAAGGTATTCCTTGAGTTCGGAACCGAGAAGGTTGAGGTCAGTACCACAGGCCTGCAATACGACACTGGCACTGTTGTTATCAAGCAATGATAACAGCAGATGCTCCACTGTTATGTACTCATGCCTTTTTTCTCGTGCTTCATTAAATGCATTATTTAACGATGCTTCAAGTTCTTTACTCAACATGGCGATACCTACACGTTACTATTTAAAAATTTACCTAGAATCAAACTCAATAGTCAGGCCTCTTCCATGGTGCACATCAAAGGGTGCTGGTTGATCCGTGAGTATTCATTGACCTGGTCCACCTTGGTCTCAGCGATCTCATGGCTGAAAGTACCACAGACCCCTCTACCCTTTGTATGAACTGACATCATCACACGTGTTGCTTTTGCATTATCCATCGCAAAGAACATCATCAACACCTGTACTACAAATTCCATCGGCGTGTAGTCATCATTGTTCACGATAACCTTATATTGTTTGGGTGGCTGCAGCTTAGGTTTATCTTCTTCAAGTGCAAGCCCTCCATCATAGTCGTGTTCCCAGTCATCATCACCTGCATTACTGGCGATGGTAAATAGACTGGCGTAACCATGTCTACTGATAACACTCATGCCGCACCTTCAGTGTAGGACAAACTCAATATATTTTCTAAATCATGAATCATTTTTATCGATAATAAATTTCAGCTTAGTTTGTTTACAAATCTTAAAAACCTTCTAGCAGGGACATGTTAGACCCAAAACTGGCAGCCCTGTTCCGTTATAAATTCCAGAGATACCGCAAAGAACGTTTACGGTTCTACTCAAACATATGGGTATAATTTTACATTACAAGAACCACATACAACAGCCCTGAAAAAGACTCTCTTGAACAGCTAATATCACACTGAATAACCACTAAAAAAACAGGTCAATATTGGTCATGCATGCAGACATCCCTGATTACTCCCTTTATTAGTAGCGACAGGCTCTGCCAGGAGTAATGAACACGCTGAAATGAAATCATCGAGTTTACTCACCAGCACTGCTTTATCTTTATTGAAATTAAATCACTCGCAGATACCGGCCAATACCATGAGTATAAACACAATCATTGGAATGATTATGCTCAAGAAGTGCTAATTTAAGCGTTTCTTTGCATACATTTTCGCGTCTGCTACCAGAGAGCATACGAGAAGTTAGTCGGATGGTTTCAGAATCACTTTAATCCCAGACTATTAGTAATAAGATATTTTCAATTATCTTATATATGACAGCTCCAGATAATACAGTTCACTCTGTTCAGCAAACCATAACCGATAGACAGTGAAGACTGACGAAAAGATACTCTCTGATACCGGTACGCCAGTTATTAAAGATAACTCATAACCACTGCCTGTATCTTGAACAATACCGAGATTACAGACTTATGAACCCGATCTGACAGAAAAGCCATGTACTTCATAACCCCTGTCGTTATTAATTACAAAGTATAAAATTCAACTATTCCTGGTAAGAATCATTTAATTTTATGTTGCAAACTCAAGAACACTATTCAAGAGTTCTTTTTTCAACTTCTTATCAGCTTCTTTCAACATCCGCGCATCCAGCTGTGACGGATTTCCGGCTGAAACTTTCAGCGGCCATGACTGGTAACCGATCACGGTAACCCCGTCTTCTGCGATCAATTCAATTTTTAGCGTAGCCCTCAACCAGTACCAGTCCTTCTGATTTATAGGCTGCTGCTTATCGAGACTGGCAGCCAACTGGTAACCGGAATTACCAACATTAAATCCGGCTTTAGCAGCCGCACCTTGCAATATATTATTCAGTCCACCTATATCATCGACTTTTATAAGTGTTTGCATCGGCAACGATCTCAACTCGCGACTCAGCTGCTCGTTCAGTTCCGCCAGTTGCCACCTGGGTGGCGACCCCTTGCCTCTTAGGTCTATAATTTTTAGCGTTTTCTGCAACGTCTGCCGATCCTGCTGCAACTCATTCGCTTTATGCAGGTCTGCTATTTTAAGAAGTGCATCGTTTCGTTGGCTATGCTGATCGAGCGCATGCTGGGTCTCAGCATCCAGCTTCTGCATCTCGTCTCGGATATTATTACCTGCTTGAGTGCGGTCCAGCACCGCCAACGCGTAATATGTCAGGTCGGCACTGTTCTGCCACTGTTCGGCTATACGCGCTCCCTGAACCATTTTATCCGTTTTCAGATTTACTGTACTGGCGATCCTGGCTTTTGATTCGACAGTTTCAACATCGCCTTTTTTACTGGTCTGTGTGTCCTGTGAAGTAGTAGACACTTCACGTATCTGTACTTCGAATATTTTTGCCAGGTTAGATAAGGCTCTGGCTTTTGCCTGTTCGGCTTTAGACGCGGAACCTGTAGCAGACATATATTTGAAATTTGGATACATGTCAGGCTCGTCACTCACCCATTCTGGTGCATCAGCGGTACTCATTACTGCTGTTGACTGCATACAGGCAGTCACCAATAATGTGCCGATTAATACTTTAAGCCTGAGAATTGATTGCATCTTGTACACACCTCTAGATCATGACCATGAACTATGGTTAATAAACATTATTTCGTTACTGGACAACGGCTGTCTGCTTTGCGTCAGAACCTTTCGCACTCAATATTTTTGCAGTTTTTGACTTTGGCACAGGCGTATTCCAGTGTTTAATGACAAAGCTCTGATGTTTTGGCTTTATCGAAACCTTCTCCTCAGTAACATCGACGATGTTACCTGCTGCATTCAAAAACTGGATAGTTACCGTATGCTCACCGACCGGTAACAACACCCGTTGCAACTGAATTTCCTGCGGCAAAGTAGTCCAGCTTCTGGTATCAGCACGTTCTGTTACCAGATTAGTCACTGTCATCAACAAACCCGCGAACGAGCTATTATCCGAAGCCGATTTCTGGCTATTATATTTGACGACGGCACGGGCAGTTGCACGCGCCATTATTCCAGGCATATCCTGCTCAAGAGAATAGCGCGCGAGCTTATCGATATCTTCAACTGGCTGCAGTCGAAGTTGCTCACCATTTACGCTGACCTGAGAAAGATACAGGTTCTGCCTGGGTTGATCATAAGAAGGAAAAGCGACACGTAGGTTCTGCTGAACTTCCGGAGAAAAGATATACAAGGCTTTTTCACTCCTGATCGGTGCCAGACCATTATTTAATATCACGATCAGTTCACCGAACTGGCTGCTGTCTTTAACCGGTTTGAAATCCGGCATATTTAATTCTTTTTTATAGGTTTTATATTCGCTCCATAGTCCCTGCCACGCTAGCATACGCAGAAGATCCTTCTTGATAAGTTCTGGCATTACAGGGTATTGCTCACCACTTTTCTCTTTATAGATGGTATAGGCTTTTCGATATGAGATCAGGGCCGAGTCGTCTTCACCGAGACTTTCATAGATAATACCCTCCAGATAACGCAGGAAAGCATCTTCATCAGGCTCATCACCCCACTCCATCATTTTGACATTGGCCTGCAGCATCTCGACACGCGCACTATCGATCTGACCGAGCTGGATATAATTCATCGCCATATATGCATGCAATAAAAGCTGCTCATAACGATCGCCATCATAACCACGCATGGTCTCATTGATGGTGACTGAAGCCAGGTTCTCGGTCACACTAAAACCGTATAACTTTTCAATCTCCTGCTTTGCAATCTCAAAGACCTCATTGCTGCCGGTAAAGTCATTATTGATGCGTCGCAGCATGCCTTTATCCAGTGAAGAGATGACCTCCTCGAAGTCCTTGTCTTTCTCTTCGGCAATAGCGAGTGAAAGCTCAGGTTGACCGGTAAGCAAACCATCGCGCATGGTGGTCGCATGACTACCATAACTGGCGCATGACTGTACCAGTGCTCCGAGAGCGAAGATTAGAGATAATTTCAGATACAGGAGAGATGAGCCACTATATCTCACTACTATATCCAGCAGTGATAGCATATTGTCTAACAGCATGTTGTCTGACTTATAATAAGCATCCCGAATAACAGTCATATCATTTAAACTTCCCTGTTTTATAACAAGCATTTCATGCAGACAGAAAGGTATCTATTTCTCGGTATGTCGGTCGCCTTATAAACGGAAGCCGCCCTTTTCCACTGTTTTCTTGATCTTCTTCTGTCCTACCCATACTTTACGATTGGTACCCAGTTCGATCAATGTCAGATCGATCTGATAGAAACGCGCCTGCTCACCGCTAACAGCATCGACTATACTGTTGATCGAACCCTGTAGCATAAAATCAGCACCAACCTCATTACCCATTGCTTTACGTGATTCCTCAGCCGCATTCAGGTCCTGATCTTTCACCTCACTGCGAACTTCTTCACGATCCGATGCAGATGCAACAAACTCGACTTCGCCAGAATTGATCAGCTCACGCTCCATATCAGCGATGAATGTACGTGTATTTATGTGCTCATGACTGAGGTTACGAACAGTACCGACGATTACGGTTGGTGCTTTTCCCTTGTCACGATTGAACTTAGTGAGCCAGCTTCGTGACAACACATCCTGAATCATCTCCTGTGCCACCAGACGTGAGTCGGTGTCATTCCAGTTACCGCTCAAATCTGTAACTGTATCTGATTCAACTCGACTGACTGTCGGGTTACAGCCTGCCAGCAAAAACAGTAAAGCAAACAGTGGCAATAAAAGATGTTTTGCTGTGATATGTAGATTCATTTTTATGCTCCTTTTTAAGCCTGGACTTAAATGTATATTTATATGATTAAAATTCAGTTAAACGTTTTAATGGTGAGATTTATAACACTAAGTTCCCGAAGTGACTAGTTTATCCAGAGTATTTACTAAAAAATAATGTAATATTTCACATTGTTAGCTTCTCACCATAGCTCAATCAGCTGATTTTGTAATTGAATATTCTGCCAGAAGTTGCACTCATGCCGTGCAACAGGTATTGTCGCGAGATGAAAAATATCGATACACTGTTACATGCACGCTGGGTCATCCCTGTCGATAATAAGAGCCGTTATCTGGAAAACCACTGTATCGCAATTCATGATGACAAGATCCTCGATATCTTGCCATGCGATGATGCCAGAAAAAAATATGATGCAACTGTCACCAGGCACTACGAACGGCATGCACTGATCCCGGGGCTGATCAACAGCCATACCCATGCAGCGATGAACCTGTTCCGTGGCCTGGCCGATGACCTGAGCCTGATGGACTGGCTGGAAAATCATATCTGGCCGGCAGAATCCAGGCACGTCAACGAAGCGTTCGTACATACTGGTACTGAGCTGGCAATCGCCGAGATGATCCGCAGCGGTACCACATGCTTCAATGATATGTACTTCTTTCCGGACATCACCGCCCGTGTCGCAGCCGATACCGGTATACGTGCCAGCGTAGGTCTCATACTGATCGATTTCCCTACAGTATGGGCAAATAACAGCGAAGAATACATCGATAAAGGCCTCGCCGTCTTTGATCACTACAAAGGCCACGAGCTGATAAAAACAGCCTTTGCGCCACATGCACCATATACCGTCTCAGACCAGCCATTGCAACGAGTCCGGACGCTGTCTGACGAGCTGGAACTGAGCATTCATATGCATATCCATGAGACTGCATTTGAAGTAAGCGAAGCTAAAAAGAATACCGGTGTACGACCGTTAACACGGCTGTATGAACTCGGTTTACTTACGCCCGCCTTACAAGCCGTACACATGACCCAGTTGCAGGATGATGAGATTCCCCTGCTTGCTTCAACTGGCAGTCATGTCATACATTGCCCGGAATCGAATATGAAACTGGCCAGCGGAATCTGCCCGGTCAAGCAATTACTTGATGCTGGCGTCAACGTCGCCCTGGGCACCGATAGCAGTTCAAGCAATAATGACCTGGATATGTTTGGTGAGATGAGAAGCGCCGCTATGCTGGCCAAGATAAGCACCATGGATGCAACTGCAGTTTCAGCTGAGCAGGCTCTGCAGATGGCAACCATCAATGGCGCTCGAGCCCTGGGTATCGATGATATTGCCGGCTCCTTAGAACCAGGCAAATTTGCAGATATCGTTGCAGTCAATTTCGATACAATAGAGACCATGCCAGTTTATGACCCTGTCTCCCACCTGGTTTACTGTAGCTCAAGAGAACATGTGAGTGATGTATGGATCGCGGGCAGGCAGCTTTTAACTGATAGAGTACTCAATACCATTGACGAATCCCGGTTGAAATCTGACAGTATCAGAATCAGTAAAAATATCAGTGAATTTTGAATAATAACAATATATTAAATAATACTATTAAAGTAATTTATAATACAAACCCAAGGTAAGCAGGCAGCATTATGAGGCAAATAGCAAACATCGATCCATCAGAAATAAAGAAATTTGAAGACCTGGCTTCACGCTGGTGGGATGAGCACGGCGAGTTTAAGCCTCTACATGAGATGAATCCGCTACGCCTGAACTTCATCAATACCGGATCCCCGTTGCAGGGGAAAACCGCCTGTGATATCGGTTGCGGTGGCGGCATCCTGAGTGAAAGCCTGGCCAGGTGTGGCGCCACAACGACTGGCCTGGATATGGGCAAAGCCCCCTTATCGGTCGCCCGTTTACACGCCATGGAGAGTGAGCTTGATATCGATTACCAACAGGTTACTGCCGAGGACTTCTGCCAACAAAATCCTGAGAGTTATGATGTAGTCACATGCATGGAGATGCTTGAGCATGTACCTGACCCATCGTCCGTCATCAATGCCTGCTACCAGCTCGTCAAACCCGGTGGTTCTGTCTACTTCTCGACCATAAACAGGAACCCGAAATCCTACCTGTTCGCGATCGTCGGTGCCGAGTACGTGATGAAGATGTTGCCACGTGGCACACATGATTACGCACGCTTCATAAAACCCTCCGAACTTGATTACTGGGCACGGACTGCAGGGCTAAAACTTGTAGATCTGAAAGGTGTCAGCTATAACCCGTTCACCACCCTGTTCAGCCAGTCAAGTGACGTCGATGTCAACTATATGGCTCGATATACTCGCCCGGAATAACTCTGATACCTAATCATGAGCGATAAACAAAACGGCAGGATCAGCACCGTGCTGTTCGACCTCGACGGCACCCTGATCGATACTGCACCGGATATGGCTGCGGCTCTCGATATCCTGTGTGATGAAGAGCAGCATGTGCGCCGCCCCTACTCCGAAATTCGACCGATCGTCTCCAATGGAAGCTTAGCACTGATTAAGCTGGCATTTGGTGACGATATCGATGAACAAACACTCGAACGTTTAAAAAAACGTTACCTGGAGATCTACCAGGGTCACCTCTCAGTTCACTCTCAGCTATTCGATGAGATGGACAGCCTGCTAGTGCAGCTTGAAAAAAGTGGCATTAAATGGGGTGTCGTGACCAACAAGCCTGGCTGGCTGACTGAACCATTGATGGAATCGCTCGACCTGCACCGACGCGCGGCCTGCATAGTCAGTTCTGACTCGACACGAAACCGAAAACCTCATCCAGAACCCATGTTCTATGCCTGTAAGTTAGCAGATTCCCAGCCAGGTGAATGCGTTTACATCGGTGATGCAAGACGAGATATCGAGGCCGGGCATAATGCCGGCATGAAGACCATTATCGCCGAATATGGCTATATAGATAACTCAGAAAACACGGAAGACTGGCAGGCGGACCATAGTATCCAGAGTCCTGCCCAGATATTTGAACTGATCTCATGACTTTCAGTACAGGGTATCTCAACCTGGACTCTTCTATCTAACATCAGTGCCGGTGACAACATTCAAGATAGCGTTGATAGTCTTCAAGTCGATCAACATCCCAGCAGGCGCCAAGCTCCACGAATGAGACCTTTTCTCTGTTCAGCCTGTCCCTCGTCTGCTGCATCACCTCTGCACTACCCCAGTTGATACCCTGAAACAGGAAACCATATGCCTGTCGCATAGCGATCAGAACATAGCCACCATCTTCTGCCGGTACGATGACCACATCAGCGCCTGCAAGCATTTTTTCCAGTACCTGCCTGATGATATCTGTACCCAGCGACGGCGCATCCGTGCCAATGACAATGCAATATTTATAACTGCGAAGCGCCTCACTGATCCCGGAATACATCCTCTCTCCAAGCTCTTCTCCCATCTGAGCAAACAGGGCAACCGGGTATTGACCCGCACACTGTATAAAATACTCAGCATTCTGATCAGGCGAACACATGAGGCGTACATCACACAAGCGGTCACCGGTCAACATAGACAGGCGATCCTGTATCAGTTCCTGCTGCAATTCTGTCGCCCGCTTTACGCCGATATCCGGGATCAAGCGGGTATTAACCTCACCTTCTACCGGCGCTTTTGCATATAAGAGTATGACTGCATCCCGGTAAAACATGTCAATACATCTGGTTTAGTTTTTCTGGTGAAACGCCGAAGAAATAATATAACCGAATTTTCCACATCAAGAGGACCGTCGCGAAAACACCGTTCGTCTCCCAGCGGCGACTCGATGTGATCACTTTCTGTTTCAGGCGGACAGGTTTCGCTACCTTCTTTAGTCGACGACTGATCTCGATATCTTCCATCAAGGCGATCTCAGGAAAACCGCCAACGCGATCAAACAGCTTCCTCTCGACAAAGATAGCCTGGTCGCCAGTAACGATAGAAGTCAGGCTGGAACGCAGATTCATCATGTACTCGATCAAGCGAAATACAAATCTTTCATTTGACAGACGCACATCGAATCGCCCCCAGAAGTTTTCGTCTGCACAAGCATCTGAAATAATCCGGCTAACATCATCTGGCAGCAAGGTATCCGCATGTAGAAACAGCAACACTTCACCAGATGCAATCGAAGCACCACTGTTCATCTGCAGCGCACGACCCTTCTTAGAGATGATCACCGTATCGGTAACCTCATAGGCGATAGTCAGGGTATTATCTCTACTGCCACCATCGACGATAACGACCTCATGCCCCTGCTCACGAACAGAACGCAGACCATCAGCGATACGAGACAGATTCATCTCTTCGTTAAGTACTGGAACAACTATCGAAACCTTCACTACAACTACAGAAAATGTTATATCAGTGCGCCACCGCAACTACTGCCACTGCCTGCTGTGCAGCCGTAGCAATGATCCATGATCGCGATTTCCTCACCTCTCAATTCCATCTGCAATAGTTCATTGATATGTTTTTTTGATTTCGGCTCAGCACTATTCCCAGCAACTGATAACCCTGCCGGCAAACCCAGCATCTGGTTGAAATCGCAGTCATACACAAAGCCCTGCCAGTCGACACTCAAGGTGGTACGACACATCACTCCGGGTAGGTTCTCTTTACTATAGGAAGATTTCAATAGCTGCATATATTCCTCGAACAGCCCCTTGGAAATAAGCGTGCTGCCAAAGCGTTTGATAGGCATATTGGTAATAGTGAACAAGTTATTGAACGAGATACCAAACCGCCGCTGTAATTCTTTTTTATAATCTCGTTCGAGTTCAGACTGAGATGGCGGCAGATTGATACCCTGCGCATTATAGACCAGGTTCAGCGGAAGATGATTATCGATACCATAGCCCTGACTATTTAATAATCTCAACCCTTCTATACTTTGGCCGAAGACTCCTTTACCGCGTTGAGCATCAACATTCTCTTCCAGGTAACAGGGCATAGAAGCAACTACTTCCACAGCGTGTTGCGCCAGAAATGCAGCAGTATCCTCGTGCCCTGGCTCTAAGAGAACTGTCAGGTTACAGCGATCTATAACGTGAACACCAATGTCCCTGGCCTGCTTGACCAGAGAAAAGAATTCCGGATTCATCTCAGGCGCTCCGCCGGTCAAATCCAGCGTTTTAATGCCCTTATGCTCTAAAAAATTGAGTACATCGTTAACTGTCCTGGCAGTCATTACCTCTTTACGGCGTGGACTCGCATCGACATGACAATGCAGGCATTGCTGATTACACAGGTAACCCAGGTTCACCTGCAAGGTCTCGAGCTGCGCACGTTTTATGCGAGGAAAATCTGTATCTATCAATAACTCAAATGTGTCTTTCATAGTTTTTCATCAGCGAGTATGAGTAGCTGTTTTTAGCACTGTTTCAAAATATTCGGTTTAATATCGCGACCATCTTTCTTGTCAATGGACTGAACAGGCGGCCCTTATAATACTGCCCTGCCAGTCGTTTGTTAAGTTGAGAATAACTGGGGTATGCATGGACCAGCGAAGTTAACTTCGAAACTTTCATCCGCTCTTGAACCGCCAGTGCAAGTTCGTGGATCAGCTCACCGGCATGTGGCGCTATAATATGTGCACCGACGATCCGTCCATTGTCTGTCAGGATCTTTGCCATACCAGCTTTGTTATTATCCGTCACTGCACGGTCCAGTTGATCTACCTCGAACTGGTAGACCTCGCCACTTGACAGTGATTTACATTGCTCGACGCTGATACCAACCGTTGCAACCTCTGGCTCAGTATACACAACGGCAGGTACCGTCTCATAAGAAATCTTTTTCGGCAGCTTGAAGATCATATTGGCTATCACGATACCCGCCTGCAACTCGGCGACATGGGTTAAGGGCATCTCGCCTGTAACGTCTCCACAGGCGAAGACCCTCCTGTTGCTGGTGCGCATCTTCCTGTTTACCTTTATCCCCCTGCTTGTGAAGTCAACACCCGCCTGATCCAGGTTCAAAGAATCCACGACCGGTCGCCGACCGATCGCAACGAGCAAGGCTTCGGCACGATGAGAACTACCATCTTTCAGCGTGACCTGTTTAAGCCCGACCTGTTCAGGGTCATCATATTCAGCAACTTCAACGACCTCATTGTCCAGTACAAGATGCACACCCTCCGATTTCAGCACTTCCGCTAATACATCTGACAACTGCTGGTCCATACGGGGTAACAGCCGGGGCGCCAGTTCGATAATCGTTACAGCAGTACCTAACCGTGAATAAGCCTGTGCCATCTCCACCCCGACAGGACCTCCACCCAGAACGATCATACTTTCTGGCAATGCCGGCAGGTCAAACATGTCTTCGTTGGTAAGATATTCCACATCTCGCAGCCCCTTTATAGGAGGAAGCCATGCGCTGGATCCGGTAGCAACGACAAAATATTTTGCTGAAATTTTTCTGTCGCCGACTTTGACCTGCGAATGCCCGCAAAAACGCGCTTCACCAACAAGCACTTCGCAACCCAGCGCTTCGAACCGCTCACGACTATCATGAACCTGTATACTCGCAATCGCTTCTTTAATCACCCGGTTAATTGACTGCATATCGATCACTGGTGATATCGAGCCGATACCCCAGCGATCAGCCTGGCGTATCGCATGTGCGACCGATGCACTTTTCAGCAGGGTTTTGCTGGGTACACAACCATAATGCAGGCAGTCTCCACCCATGGCCTCGTCTTTGTTTATTAATACAACGTCCAGCCCTAGCTGAGCCGCAACACTGGCGACGACCAGACCGCCAGCACCACCACCGATTATTACTAAATCACGCAATGCTGGTACCCAGTCAATACAATCGTAAGATCAATTATTTTCAACATAATTGTACGGACATCAAACTAAGTGCATTGTTCACAATGTTTTATCACTAGTTGCCATGTATTTGATCGCAAATTTCCTGGGCGCTCTCAATAATTCAGAAATAAAAAAGGCTGGTGATACACCAGCCTTTTTTATAAGAAAGAGTATTCCTCTGAATGTCATGCAATCTTTAAAGCACCTTTCCCATCAGCGCGAACGACTTTACAAAAGCACCTGCCAGACTGGGATCTTTTATCATCGTTGCATAGTCACCTTTAGTAAAACGCAGTTTTCGCGATGTATATGCAATACCGAGCTTCATCAAACCTGGCGGTTTCACGATAAGTGACATCCAGTCATCTTTGCTCGCACGGATATCCCACTTCACATCATCCAGTGGCGAACTGTTGATTGCGGCGATCTTGCCATTCTGTATAGACATGACAAATGCAGGATCACTGTCTTCTGGCAAACCGAAAGCTACGACAGAGTTAAAACCAGCACGCTCTAATGAGCCGGTAATTTCATCATCGGCATTCCATGCGTCCTTATAGGCTTGCGCCCATTCATTTGTGAATAAATCAGCCATTAAGAAAATCCTGCTTTATATGAATTTAGTTTAGGATGTAGGAGTTTCTATGAAAAAATAGTTTTTGTCAAAAAATTCAGTAACTTCCATTTATCGGTTTATACACAATCTATCCCTGATAATTCGGAATATTTACCTGAAATTTAATAAATATGACTAAAGATTCACCATTTCAATATAATCATCATGGTTTACATGTGATTTCTGACCCAGGACTGGATATCCGAGGCACTCATTGCTCCAGCCTGTCGCGCTACTTCCCTGCCATTCTTAAACATCACCATTGTGGGAATACTTCGTATATTCAGCTTTGCTCCAATCATTTGCTCATCTTCTGTATTCACTTTTGCCAGCCGCACATTTGGCTCCAGTGCCGCCGACGCCTGCTCGAAGGCAGGCGCCATCATCTTACATGGCCCACACCAGGGCGCCCAGAAATCGACTACCACAGGGATATCACTTCGGTTTATATGCTTCTGAAAATTAGCAGAGTCCAGGGTCACAGGGTGTTTTTCAAACAGCCTTTTTTTACACTTGCCACAGGCGGGCCCGGCAGAAAGCCTGTCTTCAGGAATACGATTTACCGCACTACATGAAGGACACACAACATGTTTTAGTTCACTCATATTTATCTCGTACAATTCACTTATTCAGGAGTTATATATAGCTATTTGTATAAAGTTCAAGACTGATGACAGCCATGTCTAATCACTTATATCTAGAGCCCGTTTAATCGTCAAATCGTTGGCGTATTTTGTCAATGAACACCCCTTCCATATAGCTACTATTACTGCAGACAATAAACGGGGGAAAACTATGTTTAATTCACGTAGCAAGCAGAATGATGTTTTAGAGAGGTTTAGAATTAAGGCTCATTTACGGAGCTATGTTAAAGACCCGATAGTTATCAATGAAACACTGTTGCAGGAAGCTGTCATAAAACTAAAGAAGCTGCCTTACCAGCAGAATGACCCAAGCGATTTAGTAGCGAAAGAGCTTGTGCTCGAAGCCTATCAGTCAGGGTATTTTAATTATAATGACTTAACTGATGATGGCTGCAAACTGGTTAGATCAAGCAAACACCGACGCCATCAACAAGTAGTGGCGAATCGACCGTTACTGACACAATTACACAGGGACCATCATTAGAATAAAAGGTTCGAATATAAAAAAAGGCTCCCGATCGGGAGCCTTTGATATATGGCGGAAGAGGTGGGATTTGAACCCACGAGGGGCGTAAACCCCTGCCAGTTTTCAAGACTGGTGCTTTCAACCGCTCAGCCACCCTTCCTAAATCTCGTATTTTGAGAAAGCGCGTATATTACGTGATTTCATCAAGTATTCAATAGACCCGCGAACAGTTTTCTAAAAATAGTTCCTCCACTGGTTGTCTACATCTCTTTACACTTTTTTACATTTTCCTGACATTGGCAGTTTTCATGTCATGTCCTCTCTTAATACCCTGCAGTTATAACACGTTGTTTTATTTTGATAATTAAATTATACTTATCCGATTACATGCCATTATGACAGCAAAGTGAGGTGATATGACATTCTCAAACCGTTTCCCGATTAGTCTACAGAGTATTATCGATGCTTCAGATAATGGCTTTGTTGTCATAGATAAAGACTACAACATCATTGCTGCCAATGAAGCCTATTGCAACTCTTACGCGATCGACCCTGAAAAAATTATTGGCCATAAATGTCACCAGGTATCTCACCACTCGGATGTACCCTGCCACCTGAACGGCGAAGACTGTCCTCACAAGAAAGTATTTGAAACAAAAGCACCTCACCAGGTCTTACATATCCATTATGATAATAATAATGAAGAAGAGCATGTACGTATCAAAGGCTCACCAATCTTTGGTACAGATGGCGAGTTGTTTCTGGGTGAATCCATATTCCCGATCGCAAAAACAGACGAACTAGGCTGCGACCAACAACGCATGCTCGGTACATCACCCGCATTTCTAGCATGTATTGAGGAGATGTCAGGCGCTTCAGCATCCGATGTTCCGATACTGTTAAATGGCGAAAGTGGTGTCGGCAAAGAGCTGGCAGCCAAATTTATCCACAACAAGTCTCAGCGTAAAGCACACCCCTTTATTTCGATTGACTGTACATCGATCTCTGAGGGTATCTTCGAAAGTGAACTGTTCGGTCATGAACGAGGCGCCTTCACTGGCTGCGTTGGTCGTAGACACGGGCTGATCGAGTCGGCCGAGCATGGCACACTGTTCCTCGACGAAATAGGTGAAGTTCCACTATCCCTACAGGGGCGTTTATTACGCGCACTGGAGACTGGTTATTACAGACGACTGGGAGGCCGCGAGGACCTGCATGTCGATGTACGCATCATCTGTGCCACGCATAACAATCTACGCAAGATGGTCGAACAGGGAACTTTTAGAGCAGATTTATATTATCGAATTGCCGGTATCTCAATTACTATCCCTCCTCTGCGTGAACGCCGAACAGACATCGCCCCTCTGGTGAAAGCGATGCTTGAGAAGACCCGATCACAAAATGGCTCAGTCAACCGTATTTCTGATGAAGCACTAGAGATACTGCAGCAATATGATTATCCAGGAAATATAAGAGAACTTTATAATATATTACAAAAGGCTGCGACTGTATCGACTGGCGGCTTGATTACCAGTGAGCAATTGCAACTTAATAATTTTGCCAACGTATACATCAATCCGCTAGCAGATCGCCGCAAGCATTCTCGTGACCTAAAGACCAATACTCCAAGTACCAATCGCTCACTGACCGATGTCGAGGCTACTCATATCGAATCTCTGCTGCATCAACATAGCGGGCACCGGGCGAAAGTTGCCGAAGAGTTATGTATCAGTGAGCGCACCCTGTATCGCAAGTTAAAACAGTACAATCTTCAGGACGTAGGTAAAAACAGAGTTTAATTCAGAGAACAGTTTTAGCGATTTTGTAAGTGCATAAAAAAGCCCGGCATAACCGGGCTTTTTTATTGATGTTTATATCATTCAAGCTTTTCAATACCCAGAAGTTTGAGGATATACTTTTCATATAGAGGTTCTGAAGTCCCTTTTTTCATCTTTCTTATGAAGTACTTCTCGAACGCGATCTTGGCCAGATGTACCCACTTGCCTTTCTTGAACCATGCCACATTCCTGGGCGGTATCTGAGGGATGGCAACAAACGCCGCACCGGTGTCACCCATATCTGCAAGACATATAGCGTTCCATGTTGCAGTTGTACTCGGTGTAACACCTTTCAACTCATCAGCGATATTATGCACGATCGATGTCACCATAGATTCGATCATATAGCCTGTCTTCGGTGTACCGGTAGGTACCGGTGTTGCTTCTACCGGCGGTATTGCGATACAGACACCGGCCGAAAAAATGTTCTTATAAGTAGGATTGCGATGCAGTTCATCCACTATCACAAAACCACGCGGGTTACATAAATCAGGCACTGCCGCGACTGCATCCACACCTTTAAACGCCGGCAGCATCATCGCAAAACTAAAGTCTATCTCATGCTGCTTGATGGTTTCTCCAGCAGCATTCAACTCATCAGTAAACAGCTTGCCTTCTTCTACTTTGGTTGTCTTTGCATTCGTTATCCAGTTGATATGGTGGTTACGTAACTCGCTTTCCAGCATCGACTTAGAGTCACCAACGCCGCCCAATCCCAGGTGACCGATATAAGGCTCTGAAGTGACATACGTCATCGGAAACTTATCGCGTAACTTACGTTTGCGAAGGTCGGCATCTACGATAAAAGCAAACTCGTAAGCAGGTCCAAAACAGCTGGCAAATGGCATGGCGCCAATAACTATCGGCCCAGGGTTCTTGAGCAGTTGCTGGTATTTTTCCCATGCCTTTTCAGCATGATCCGTGACACAGACCGACTCTGTGTAACCTTCCGGGCCTGCGCCCTCGACTTCTTCGAATGCCAGACGTGGGCCGGTTGCTATGATCAAATAGTCATACTCAACCGATTCACCATTTGCCAGCTCGAGTTTATTGCCAGTTGCATCGATCTTATCCACTCGTTGTGCAATGAAATTAATGCCTTTTTTCTTAAGATATTTATCGATCGGAATACTGATGTCTTTACGTTCGCGCCAACCCACAGCAACCCATGGGTTGGAGGGTACGAATTGAAAGTCTTCCTTCTCGTTAACAACCGTGACCTCATGCTTCTTACCGACTGCAGCTTTCATTTCATAAGCGGCGGGCATACCACCAGTCCCTGCACCTAAAACAACGATATGTGCCATAACAAACCCTCCCAAGAGTTAATAATATGGATTTTCTTATCTAATTTAGAATGAAGATATTTTCATTACAAGACCTATCTTCTATGACACTGATACTGACAGATTATCGCGACGGTGTCATGATTTATCATTGACATTTGTCAGGTTTTTAGATGCCAATATGGCATGTTTGAAATTCTGGATATTGCCCCTAAATTTGTTACATAGGCAGTAAAAATCACAGTAATATCATGAAACCTTTGGCTAGATTCAAGGTCTCATCGTATTATTGAAAATGCTTAAAATATAGCAACCCTAAACAACTTAAATGACCGTTTAGCAGCAAACAATGCTAAGCTTATTTGCAACCAAAACTAGTTAAATCGATAAAAGGTAAAACTATGCAATCTATATCAACCGCTCGTTCAGAATCACAGATACTTGCGACCAACAAGGTTCTAAAGAACACCTATGCCCTGCTCGCACTCACATTGCTGTTCAGTGCGGCGACAGCTGGTATCTCAATGACGTTAAATCTGCCCTACTTCGGGCTGATGACACTGGTCGGATACATAGCATTATTATTCCTGACCACAAAATTCCGTGACAGTAGCTGGGGCATACTTTTCGTATTCATGCTGACAGGCTTTATGGGGTTAACCCTGGGCCCGATCCTTAATGCATACCTGGCAACAAGCAATGGTGCTCAACTCGTAATGACAGCATTAGGCGGCACCGGTGCGATATTTCTGGCGCTGTCCGGTTATGTATTGACCAGCCGTAAGGATTTCAGCTTTATGGGCGGCTTCCTGATGGTCGGTATATTGGTTGCTTTCTTGGCCGGCCTGGGCGCTTTCATATTCAGCATGCCAGTACTATCTCTTGCAGTATCAGGTATGTTCGTGTTGCTGATGTCTGGCATGATCCTGTATCAGACCAGCGAGATCATCCATGGCGGTGAAACCAATTACATCATGGCGACTGTTTCGCTATATATCAGTATCTACAACCTGTTCCTTAGCCTGCTACACATCCTTGGAGCTTTCTCAGGTAACGACTAGAATTGTATACTGACTAAGCTGTAAGTCTTCAAACCAGAAAAAGCCTCGTATTAACGAGGCTTTTTTGTTATCCAGTTCATCTATCGAATTACGCTAAACACTGGTTTGCAGGAAACATGCTCAGACTAGTCCAGATGTTCCATACGAATGCGCACAACCTTCCCCTGCACTGACGATAGAGCCTCAACGGCTGCAATTGCTGTATTAACATTCGACTCAACACACTTCTGTGTGAGCATAACCAGATGCACAGTGTTGACTCCGGTTGCTGGCTCCTTCTGAATCACCGCTTCGATACTGATACTGTTCCTGGCAAAAGTATCCGAGACTTCAGCCAGGACGCCCGGATGATCCTCAGCAACCATCCTCAGATAATACGCAGACTCGACCTCATCGATAGCAAGGATCGGGGTATCTCTAATAGCATCATCCTGGAATCCTAGAAGCGGGACTTTATGATGCAACGGTGCGTCGATCGTCCTCACAGTATCAATAATATCGGCAACCACCGCAGATGCGGTCGGTTCAGCACCAGCACCGGCGCCGTAATACAGCGTTGGACCAACGGCATCACCCTGCACCAGCACAGCATTCATGACTCCATCAACATTTGCGATCAGGCGCTTTTCAGGTATGAGCGTCGGATGTACACGCAGCTCGATACCTTTATCGGTTTTACGCGTAATGCCCAGGTGTTTTATTCGATAACCAAGCTCTTCTGCATAGTTAACATCTTCGGTGGTTATCTTGCTGATACCTTCAGTGTAGGTCTTATCGAACTGCAACTCGATACCAAATGCCAATGAAGCAAGGATGGTCAGCTTATGCGCTGCATCGATACCTTCAACGTCAAACGTCGGGTCAGCTTCTGCATAACCTAGTTCCTGCGCTTCCTTGAGTACATCGGCAAAATCTCGTCCCTTATCACGCATCTCGCTCAGGATAAAGTTACCCGTACCATTGATGATGCCAGCGACCCACTTGATCCTGTTTGCAGCAAGGCCTTCACGCATCGCCTTGATGATAGGAATACCGCCAGCAACAGCAGCTTCATAACTCACACTAACTCCCTGTGCAGCTGCCGCCTTCATGATTTCAGGACCATGAGTCGCGATCAATGCTTTATTCGCAGTGACGACATGTTTACCGTTCTCGATGGCTTTCAATACCAGGTCTTTCGCTAGAGTATATCCACCGATGAGCTCTACTACTATCTCTACATCAGGGTCATTGACGACCTCGAAAGCATCTTCTGTCAGTTTCGTCGTTGCTGGATCGACGATGTTTTGAGAGGATATATGCAGTCCGGCAACGTGGGAAATCTCGATTGCACGGCCTAATCGTGCCTGAATCTCGTCAGCATTTCTTATTAAAACCGTAGCCGTCCCACCACCGACTGTACCCAGACCCAATAGACCAACTTTAACTGCGTTCAAGACCGCCTCCTGATAACCCTGTATTCTAAAGCCGCATATTCTACTGCATTCGTCATATAACGTGTAACATATGTCATTCCAGACACTAACTTATACGATGAAATGAAGTTCGCTCAAGACAGCCAGGACGACGGCTACGTCATCACTGCATATGACGATAGCAGCGTCTCAATAAACGGTAAAGCATTCAGCCAAAGCCTCGTTGTCACCAGTACCCGGCTCAATGAAAACTGGGATATCACTGACATAACACTGCTTACCTCGAGCCATATTGAACAGGTTTTATGCTTTCAGCCTGAACTCATAATCATAGGTACCGGTAACAAACTTGTCTTTCCGAGCATTGAGATCTACTCCGGAATTGTCGAACATGGTATCGGCGTTGACTTTATGGATACCGGAGCCGCCTGCAGGACATATAACATCCTCATGAGTGAAGGCCGTGATGTAGTCGCTGGGCTGATCCTATAACAGCCATGCAGGCAACGCTATCACGTCCTCGATAACCGCTCCTGCGTTATCCTACTTACGGGCGTCCTGCCCTAATGCTCTCGCTCCTTACTATGACCGCCACGGATGGCGGAAATGCAAATGAATTGTCTGGGACAATTCTTGCCATCCATGTAGGCAAAAAAAAGCAGATACAAATGTATCTGCTTAATATTCTGTATTCAGAGCAGTCATCTACCACCCTGACAGAGGAGAACTAGTTATTAATCTTGGAACAATAACTCTTCAGTGAAGCCCTGGTTCTCCAGGATCTTTCGTAATTGTTTCAATGCATCCATCTGGATCTGACGTACACGCTCACGTGTTACTCCCAGTTCTTTACCAACATCTTCAAGCGTCGTACGTTCATGATTATTCAAACCAAAACGGCGTACCAGCACTTCACGCTGCTTGGTATCTAACTGGTCTAACCAGACGCCCAGATTCGCCATGACATCATCATTCTGCAACATCTCTGGCGGTGCAGGAACACGCTCATCTGCGACTATTTCAAGTAAAGGACGATCGTTTTCTTTACCTACAGGCACATCGACAGATGTTACACGGTCACGTAGACCCAGCATCTTTTCGACGCCGGCGACCGGTTTATTCAACATTTTTGCGATATCTTCTGCGGTAGGTTCTGTATCCATCGTCTGCTCAAGCTCTCGAGCGGCGCGCAGGTATACATTTAATTCTTTGATAACATGGATAGGTAAACGGATAGTACGTGTCTGATTCATCAGTGCACGTTCGATTGTCTGACGGATCCACCAGGTTGCGTAGGTAGAAAAACGGAAACCTTTCTCAGGGTCAAACTTTTCAACCGCACGGATCAGTCCGAGGTTACCTTCTTCGATCAGATCGAGCAGCGCGAGACCACGGTTCATGTAACGGCGCGCAATCTTTACCACCAGGCGAAGATTACATTCGATCATCTTTTTACGCGCATCCATGTCGCCCTTTAGAGCCTTGCGAGAATAAAAAACCTCTTCTTCTGCTGTAAGCAGCGGAGAACCTTCTATCTCACGTAAATATAAACGTGTTGCATCGAGTTCTTTTCGATTGACCTTTGCATCCGGATCCACATCAGTCTTTTTCGCAGCAACTGTTTTTTTAGAATCCTGTTCAGATACAACGTCTTCATCCTGTTCGACATCATCACTTTCGATGTCGTCACCAGTCTGTAACATCAAGACACCTGTCTCCAGCTCATCTTTAATATCAGCGATTGCTTCTATCATGATTTTTCCCCACCCCAAAATGTGTTTTATAGTTATTTTTTTTACGCATTTAGTTTGCAAGCTGGAGAAATCACTACTCCCTTTAATTCCATGCACTTACAAGGTTCTTCTAACGTTAGCCCTTACGTTAGAAAAACTTATATCATCAAAACTAATTAATAAGCAAGTATTTATTAAAAAAAACTAGAATTTAATTTATGTTTCTTCACTTAACCACATGATATTGTGGTTTTATAAATCTGCACCACAAGAGCTAATATTCCTTTTGGAGTAGACATAAAAAATATCTGACTGATATTTTTTAGTACTCTAGTTAAGAATTCACCTCAAACGAAGCGCTTAAGTCGATGATCGTTTCTATACAGGATAACAGAAATTACCAGGGAAGATATTTTAACGGGTCAACCGGTTTACCATTTTTTCTGATCTCAAAATGCAGCCGTGGGCTCAGTTTATCTTTACGCCCCATCTCGGCAATCTTCTGGCCGGCTTTCACCACATCGCCTTCTTTTACCAATAGCTTTCGGTTGTAGGCATAAGCACTGAGGAATGATTTATTGTGCTTGATGATAATCAGGTTACCGTAACTTATAAGACCATTGCCGCTATACACCACCTTGCCATCAGCTGCTGCTACGATTCTATTACCAGTTTTACCCTCGATATCGATACCTTTCGAATCATTACGCCAGCGGCTGAATTTTTTGACTATCTTTCCACTTGCAGGACGTCGCCAGTCAACAGTCTTCGGCCAGCTGATTGTTTCCGAGTGTGCGTATGAACTACCTGCCGTTGATGTTTTATCTGGTTTTGTTGCCTCCGTAGCAGGTGCGCCTGGCGATGGCCAGGTTTGTGTGCTCAGCGGTTTTAGAAAGATGGTCTGGCCGGGATGGATTACATAGGGCTTTTTCAGCTGGTTGAGCTGTGCCAGCCGTTCTATACTGACACCATATTTTTGTGAAACGCCATACAGCGTATCACCCTTCTCTGCTTTAACCCATTTCTTGTTTACCGGTTTCCTGCCTGTATTTTTCTTTTTAGTCGTGCTCTGGGGCGCATAGGCTATCGATCTGTCTGCCTGGGCATTCACCTGCGAGTTGAAGTTAGCCGGTTTACGGGTGTGCAGACGCTGGCCCGGTTTGATGAAGGTAGATGTCGAGAGACCATTCCATGCGGCGAAATCATCGGTATCGATCTCATATCGCCAGGCGATCGAATACAGAGTGTCACCTGACTTGACGGTATAATCATCAGGGTTCCACTTTTTACCATTACTGGAACAGGATGGAAGCAATACAAAAAGCGCCAACGTTGCCAGCAAAATACAACCCTGTCGAAACATCATTCTAAAGAATTAGTGATAGTAAATAAAAACAGCAATCAGAATAACCGTCGCCCAGCCCAGCCATTCGATGTATTTTTTGACCACTGGTTCCATTTTTGGTCCTGCCCATGCCATCAGCAGAGAAACCAGGAAGAAATGCGCAGAGCGGCCAACGGTAGCCGCCAGCACGAAAGGTAACAGCGCCATTGACAATGCACCAGCAGATATAGTGAACAGCTTGAAGGGGATGGGCGAAAAGCCTGCCACTACCACGGCCCAGAACCCCCACTCCTCAAACCAGCGCTGCGCTGTCATATATTTATCCCAGTAACCGACATCATGCAACAAAGGTTCGATCGCGCCGATCGCGAAGTATCCCAGGTAATAACCAACAACTCCACCGAGTACCGACATCGATGTGGCGATGAACGCTATACGTACTGCCTTATCAGGTTTGGCCACCGCCATCGGTGCCACCATCAATGCTGTCGGTACCGGGAAAAAGATCGACTCAAAAATACTGACGCCGATGAGGTAGCGCTCAGCATGCGGGTGCGCTGCCCAGCGCATCACCCTGTCATATAAACCAGCGAAGAGCATTAGCGAACAGCCCCGTCCAGAAGAGGAACAAAATTCACCATCTCCAGTGTCGACTCTTCAATACCGTCAGCAGTTCGCTTAAACAGCTTGAGCTCCTGCACACCACCAGAGGAACCTACAGGAATTACCATGCGACCACCAACGGCGAGTTGTTGCAGCAGCCCAGGTGGCACGGTCTTCGGTGCGGCCGTCACCATGATGGCAGCATAAGGCGCATTCGGCTCCCAGCCCCATGAGCCATCACTATGCTTGGAAAAGACATTCATCAATCCCATTTTCCTGTGAGCATCACGTGCCTTTTGCAGCAAGGCGCTAATCCGCTCGACCGTGTAAACCTTGGGTACCAGGCGGGACAGGATCGCTGACTGATACCCGGAACCGGTCCCCACCTCGAGCACCACGTCAGGTACACCATCTTCAAGCAATATTTCGCTCATTCTGGCAACGATATATGGCTGGGAGATCGTCTGACCATGGCCGATCGGCAACGCCGTGTCCTCGTAAGCACGATGTGCCATGGCTTCATCGACAAAGATATGACGCGGTGTGGTTCGCATCACTTCGAGCACTCTCTCATTCTTTATTCCCTTTTCACGCAGGCGATCGGCAAGTCGGTCCCTTGTCCGCTGCGAAGTCATACCAATACCCTGAATATCGTTACTAATCATCTAGTCATGCTTTATCTGTTATGTGTCTTCAGCCAGTTTTCCAGCTCGTCCAGGGTATTATATCGGGTTAAATCGATCTGTAGTGGTGTTATGGACACATATTGGTGACTGACTGCATAAAAATCAGTCCCTTCACCGGCATCCTGTGCTGCACCAGGCGGACCGACCCAGTACATCGGGTCGCCACGGGGATCATCCTGAATGATCATACCTTCAGATTTATGACGGTTTCCGAGGCGGGTGGCCTTGAACCCTTTGATTTCAGACCAGGGGATATCCGGCACATTGATGTTCAGGATAGTATTGGCGGCGAAAGTTGCGGTACTCAGATCACCGAGTACCTGTACCACTGCCTTCGCAGCCGTCTCATAATGCTCGGGAGTAAAAGAATCCATAGAGACAGCAATCGCCGGCAACCCCAGGTGGCGTCCCTCCATCGCCGCAGCGATAGTGCCTGAATACAATACATCATCACCCATATTGGCACCGGCGTTGATACCTGAGACAACCATATCGGGAGTATTATCCAGCAGACCGGTAAGCGCGAGATGCACCGTATCGGTCGGCGTACCATCGACATAGTAGGAATTATCAGACAACTGGCAGGCTCGCAGACCTCGTTCCAGTGTCAGTGAATTGCTCGCCCCGCTGCAGTTGCGCTCTGGGGCGACGATGGATATCTGATGATCTACAGACAGGGCATCAGCGAGTACAGCGATACCCGGAGCACGGTAACCATCATCATTACTTACTAAAATATGCACAGGCGATACAACAATATTTTTACGATACAATAAAGCGTAACTATACCTTATTGAACGAGATGTGATGAGCGATGATTCAACAAAAAGCGAGGAAGAATCACTTTTTCTCTCCGAGATGGCCGATGTTGAACCGCTGAAGCCCGATAACAGGGTAAGCCTTCACAAGACACCACGAATATTACCGCGACGCTCAGATCAGGAGCCTGCTGGTTTAGCCATCGAAGATGTATTTTCTGATACAGAGATCACCGAAGACTGCCCAGACATACTCAGCTTTTCACGAAGCGGCCTGCAACATAATGTGCTGAAGAAACTGCGCCAGGGCAAAAACCCCGTCGAGCATATACTCGACCTGCATGGATTAACCGTTGTCGAGGCAAGAAAAGAACTGCAGGAATTCCTCGGAGAATGTGAAGCCGCTGGCCTGCGCCATATCATCATCGTTCACGGCAAAGGTTTTCGTTCGAAAGACAAACCCGTGATCAAGCCCATGGTCAACCGCTGGCTACGTGCGGTAGACAATGTACTGGCGTTTCATTCCGCGCAGCCGAGAGAAGGAGGCAATGGCGCGGTCTATGTCTTATTGAAGAAGACAAAAGCTGAATAATGGCATACCGATGAAACGCTGCTCTACTTATGACAGTAAGGTCATTTAGCTACAACTCAGAACTCCTTACAGACAAATGACTATTACAATGGTCACAAGTCGAAGCCATGACCAGCATTGGATGATCGATTCCTGGTTTCACCCATGTCAAAGACTGTCTCATTCTTTAAACAGCTTCTGCCACGGGTAAAACCATTGCCAGATATTAACTTGCTTTACCAGCAGCTGTCGCTTCAGGTATTTCAACCAGCTCACCTGTTTTACAATCGTATATGTAGCCATATATAGGAATATCAGAAGGAACCATTGAATTACTTCTTATCCGCACAACATCCTCAACGACACTCTTGGCATTATCACTGATGGTTAACCAATTGATGTACTTACCATCTGTCGTACCACCACCGGCATTACTATCATGCCAGCCTGTTGCATCGACGCTTGCAGTCTTCAGGCTACCCGATAACAGGTCAGCCATGATTTCATTACTGAATGTTTCCATACCACAATCGGTGTGATGTATAACGAACCATTCTTTAGTACCCAACAACTTATAAGAAATCACCAGGGAACGTATAGCATCATCACTTGCTCTACCACCTGCATTACGAATCACATGGGCATCACCTTCAGCAAGACCTGCATACTTTGCGGGGTCTAAGCGAGCATCCATACACGTGAGGATGGCGAATTGCCGACCAGGAGGCATCGGCAAATCACCTTTAGCACCAAATCCAGCTACATAATCAGCATTTGCTTTTGTTACTTCATCAACGACTTTACTCATTTTTTACGCTCCTCTGAATAATTCATCTGGAATACCGCATTTGATGAAAAAAATTTACATTAATACTTCGATCAACAATAAGGAAATAAGAATCATTGTCAACAAATCGGTAGCTCATTAGTGTTTCATAAATTATTAGCTGAAGCAGAATTTACTATTGAACATATATGGGTAATCATGTAATTTTTGACCATTAATATATGCTTGACCATATATATGTTTAGGCGTATATTTTAGCCATGCTAAATGAAACCGATACCTTTTTTAAGATGCTGGCGGACAGCACTCGATTACGATGTCTTTTATTGATGCAGGCAGAGGGTGAGTTATGCGTCTGTGAACTGACGCATTCTTTGAATCTTTCTCAGCCAAAGGTATCACGCCACCTGGCTCACCTGCGCGAAGCCGGTGTACTCGTCGCGCGTCGCAACGGTACCTGGATGAACTACCGTATAAACCCTGATATGCAGGACTGGGCGCTGGAGATCCTGCAGACCACGCTCGATGGCGTGCGTAATACCGAGCCGTTTATCTCAGACAGAAATATACTCGACAAGATGGCCGACAGGCCTGGAAAAGCGTGCTGCGCCTGAAGACGAAATCATGAAAAAAATATTCGATATTTTGTACGTATGTGCAGGTGACTCATGCCGTTCACAGATGGCGGATCGAGCTTGAGTCATGCTGTCCGTAAAGCAAATAGTTAATATCACAGGGCTGGTATAGATCAGCTCTTGTTTCAACTGGAGAAAAGTTAATGAAAAATTTCAAGGTACTGGGTTCCGGCTGCAGGAACTGTGAGACCACGGCTAACCTGATCGAGACTGTCGCAGAACAGGCCGGCGTCGAAATCGAGCTGGAGAAGATCACCGATATTGCCCAGATCATGGGATATGGCGTGATGTCCACACCGGGTGTTGTTCTCGATGGCAAGGTGGTGCATGCCGGCGGTGTGCCGGGCTCTGATCTGGTCAAACAATGGCTCAATGACTAAATACCCTTTAAGGAGAGACTGAAATGGCAATACGTGTTGGCATAAACGGTTTCGGTCGCATGGGCCGGCTCGGTTTACGGGCCGGATGGAACATGCAGGACTTTGATTTTGTACGTATCAATGAGGTAGCCAGCGATGCCACAGGTTCGGCACACCTGCTTAAATTTGACTCCATACATGGCACCTGGGACGAAGAAACCGCGGCAGAAGATAGGCGTATTATTATTGGCGAAAAAACATTAGCCTACTCCTCGAACACTGCGATCGATGAAACCGACTGGTCGGATTGCGACATCGTTATCGAGGCGACCGGCAAGCATCACAAAAAGCCGGAGACGCTGAACCGTTACTTTGAGCAGGGAGTAAAAAAGGTCATCGTCGCCGCGCCAACCGACGGCGCATTGAATATCGTTTATGGTATCAACGATGATCAATATGACCCTGCTGTACACAAGCTGTTAACGGCTGCTTCATGTACCACCAATTGCCTGGCTCCCGTGGTCAAGGTAATGCATGAAAAGATCGGCATAGAACACGGTTGCATGACGACGATTCATGACATCACCAACACGCAGACTATCGTCGACAAAGGCCACAAAGATCTGCGCCGTGCACGCGCCTGTGGCCAGTCATTAATACCCACCTCGACCGGTTCAGCGAAAGCGATTACCAAAATATTTCCTGAGCTGAGCGGCAAGTTAAATGGCCACGCGGTGCGCGTGCCGCTATTGAATGCTTCATTGACCGACTTCGTTTTTGAAGCCTCACGTACAGTCACTGCTGACGAGGTCAATGCCTATTTTAAAGAGGCTGCTGATGGCGAACTGAAAGGCATCCTCGGATACGAGGAGCGGCCACTGGTTTCGGTAGACTATGTCAATGACGCGAGATCATCCATCGTCGATGCACTATCGACCATGGTCATCGATGGTACCCAGGTGAAGATCTACGCCTGGTATGACAACGAGTGGGGCTACGTTAACCGCATGATGGAGCTGACCGCCAAGGTTGCCCGGAGTTTATAAACCGGCCACACTCACAAAACAACAAAAACAATCTACCACAGAGACACAGAGAGCACAGAGGAATATTTTTATTGTAATTTTACCGCGCAGCGGTATGAATAAATGAACTCTGTGTTCTCTGTGCCTCTGTGGTGAAATGCTTTTAGTGCAAATAAACATGATACAGAGTTTACGTAATTACATGATTGTCACTGGCGGCTACTGGGCCTTCACTATTACTGATGGTGCGATCCGTATGCTGGTGGTGCTCTATTTCCACCAGCTGGGCTACTCGCCTTTTGAAGTGGCCATGCTGTTTCTGTTCTACGAGTTTTTCGGTATTGTCACCAACCTGGTAGGCGGCTGGCTGGGTGCCCGTATCGGGCTGAACCTGACCATGCATATCGGTATGGGTCTGCAGATAATAGCACTTGCCGCGTTAACGGTGCCTGATGCATGGCTCTCGGTTGCTTACGTGATGGCAGCCCAGGCGCTGTCCGGTATCGCCAAAGACCTGAACAAGATGTCGGCCAAGGCCTCGGTAAAAATCATGGTCGCTGATGGCGGCGGATCAAAGCTTTTCAGATGGGTTGCGCTATTGACCGGCTCGAAAAATGCTTTAAAAGGCGGTGGTTTTTTTGTTGGCGGTGCGCTGCTTGACTGGGTGGGTTTTCGCAGTGCATTAGGTATCCTGGCCGGAATGCTGCTGGTAATACTGATAATAACGGCCATACTGCTGCCTGCCGGTGTCGGCAAGATGAAATCCAAACCGAAATTCACCCAGGTGTTTTCGAAGGTGCATGCCATTAACTGGCTATCCGCAGCGCGCTTCTTCCTGTTCGGTTCGCGGGATGTCTGGTTTGTCGTTGCTCTACCGGTGTACCTCTACGAGATACTCGGCTGGTCATTTACCGAGGTTGGTGGTTTTCTCGCGTCCTGGGTGATCGGATATGGCTTCGTTCAGGCCAGTGCGCCCAGGCTGATCCGGCATAGTCGTCATGGTCAGGGCCCGGGTGGTGCGACAGCCCGGCTATGGGTGTTTATCCTGGCGCTGTTCCCCGCCGGCATCGCTGCCGGGCTGCATTATGGTTTTCCGGCTGAGGCGGTTCTGGTAAGCGGTCTGGTATTGTTCGGTATCGTTTTCGCGATCAACTCTGCCGTTCACTCTTACCTGATCCTTGCCTATTCCGACTCCGATAAGGTGGCGATGAGTGTCGGCTTTTACTACATGGCAAATGCAGGCGGTCGGCTCGCAGGGACCATGCTTTCCGGCTGGGCCTATCAGACGCAGGGGCTTGAGGGCTGCCTGTGGTGGTCCGCAGCTTTTGTAGTGATGGCAGGACTGCTGTCATTCAGCCTGCCGGAAGTAAACACGGACACTGATCAGCGCGAGTTAATCAATGTTTGACAGCCTCGCCAGTATTATTGTCTACCAGTGGCTGGGCCTGAGCGCCGACAGCCATGCCGGTTCTGCACTGCATTTTTTTATCATGGACACGACGAAGATTTTTTTCATGCTGGTTGTTATTATCTACGTGATGGGGTTACTGCGGGCAATGCTGTCACCGGAAAAGGTACGCGACTATGTCCGCGGCAAGCCTAAATGGCTGGCACGGGCTTCGGCCGTGTTCCTGGGGGCGATAACACCATTCTGCTCATGTTCATCCGTCCCCCTGTTTATCGGATTTGTCGAAGCGGGTATCCCACTTGGTGTCACCTTTTCCTTTCTTATCGCCAGCCCGATGATCAACGAAGTAGCGGTTGTTATTTTATTTGGCATTCTTGGCTGGAAGCTCACCTTGATGTACGTCGCGGCCGGGCTTGCCGTGGCTTATGTCGGCGGCGCGATTATGGAGCGTTTCAGGCCGGAGCGCTGGGTAGAGGAATATGTCTGGAAAATCCAGATGGGAGAGACCAGCCTGCCGCAACCGGACACGACGCTGGCGGGCAGGCATCGCTATGCCTGGGGCGAGGTAAAAGAAATCGTTGGCCGTCTGTGGAAATGGGTCATCGCGGGTATTGCTGTCGGTGCCCTGTTCCACGGTTATGTCCCTGAGAACTGGGTCAGCGAACATCTCGGTGGAAAGGACAACTGGCTGGCGGTGCCGGGTGCTGTACTACTCGGTGTACCGCTTTACTCAAATGCGACCGGGGTAATCCCGGTGGCAGAAGCGATGCTGGGCAAGGGCGTGGCCATCGGTACCACGCTGGCCTTTATGATGAGTATTGCTGCACTGTCACTGCCTGAGATGATCATCCTGCGCAAGGTAATACGCTGGCCGGCCCTGGCGCTATATTCTTGCGTGCTGGCTACGGCCTTCATGCTGGTCGGCTGGGGTTTTAATTTATTGACTTAAACATGGTTTTCGAATGCACCTGAGATGAGAACCATGCCGATCGCTGTTCTCATCTCAGGCATTTCGCTGGAAAACTGAGTCGGTGTACTGCTCGAGTTACCTGTTGAGCTGCTACCTTTTTCGCCAACATAACAGACCTGTAACTACCGACTGACGGCTGCCAGTTATCGGCTCTGCTTATCGGACATCATCGCCAGCAGATTTTCTGCCAGTGCTTCGTATATCGGTTTCTTGCAGATCATCTTGGAGGTCGCCGAGGCGATCAGTGCTGTTGCCATCATCGCCAGTACCAGCTCCTGGTTATCGGTCATCTCCATGACGATGACGAATGCAGTGATAGGTGTCTGTACGACGCCGGTGAAATAACCGATCATACCGAGGATGACGATGGTGGATGCCATCTCGGCCGGGAACAGCAATGCGATGTCAGCACCCAGCCCGGCACCGCTTGCCAGTGAAGGCGCGAACAGGCCGCCAGGGATTGTCGTCAGGTAAGTCGCTGCGGTAGCCAGTATCTTGTATAAGGGATACATCAGGCCATAGTCTGCGCTACAGGTTTCAAGCCCGGCGCAGCTCACGATCTGCTTCGCCTCAAGGTAACCGGTGCCGTTGGCCGTACCGCCACTTATTATGCTCAGCAATGCCACACATAAGCCGCAGATCAACACCACCAGCACCCAGTGAGTGTGCATATAGGGCCGTAATTTTCTCGAACTGACGATCAGCACCTGGCTGAAGGTACCACCGGCCAGTCCTCCGACCACACCGCAGACGACAACGCCTAACCAGACCCAGCTAAAATCCAGTGTCGCCGGTGAAGTGCCATAGTAGCTGTAATTACTCTGATGCACGACGATGGCTGTCATACCCGCTAGCACGACACCGACCAGCATCATACCGCTGTTGCGCCGGTCATAGGATCGCGCCATCTCTTCGATAGCGAAGATGATACCAGCCAGTGGCGTATTGAATGCAGCAGCGATACCCGCGCCGCCGCCGGTTAGGATCAGACCACGCTCATAATAACGTGCCGGCAGGTGGGCATATTTTCCCAGTGAATGCAGTATCGCCGCACCGAGGTGCACAGTTGGCCCTTCCCTGCCCAGTGATGCTCCACTGCACAAGGCCAGCACAGCCATCAGTACTTTGCCGACAACCATGCGCATGGATAACAGCCGGTTACTCAGACTGCTACCAGGGTCAGCCAGGGCGATGAGCGTTTGCGGTATACCACTACCTTCGGCACCGCTGAACACCTTACGCGTCAGGTAGACGGTAAGCAAGAAACCCACGGGGGTGATCACTAAAGGCAGGTACGCGTTATACGCGATGATGCTCCTGTAAATGTGGTCGGCATGATCGGCCATCAGTGCAAAAACCGCGGCCACCAGACCGACAAGGATAGCACCGCCCCAGAAGACAAGGTTAGTACGCCATGCCTGTGGCCTGAAAAAACGGTATTTTAATTTACTGATATGACGACGCATTCGGGTGGACCTTAGTACATGATCTCTATATATTCCTGCCCGAAAACTTTATCGAGACGGTTCAATAGATCATCCGATGGAACCACGTTCCATTCTTCACCCAGTACATATTGCGAGAGTTCCGAGCCGCTGTTGTATCTGATATTTATCGGGCAACTACCTTCACGGTATGTGTGAAGAACATCGCTTAGTTGCTGTGCGATATTATTATCGTTCCAGCTACCGTTTGCTTTACTCCTGTCGAATTTTATCTGCAGGCCGCGAGCGAATTTCTCCCTCGCCTGCGTCATGGTGTAAATCGCGCTGGCGTTTACGGAATAGGCGGCGTTAAAGTCATCATAACTGACACTGCCGACGACCACGCATACCTTGTCTTTCACCAGGGCGTGACTGTACTGCTCATAGACATCTTCATACAGCACCACCTCGACGCGGGCGGTGCGGTCATCCAGTACACCGGTTACGATCTTGCTGCCAGTCTTCGTCTTACGCACACGCATGCCGATGAGCAGCCCGGCCAGACAATACTGTTTTTTGTCTTTTTTCCGATAGCCGCCATACCCGCCACCCTTCTCACTCTCAGGCACCAGGTCCGGAACTTTTGAGAAACGACATTCGGTGAAACGCCTTAACTCATCTTCATATCGCGAGATGGGATGCCCGGTCAGGTACAGGCCGAGCGTTTCCTTTTCATTCGACAGCCGGGTTTCATCATCCCAGTCTTCGACTTCGATGACATGTACGTTGGCATGGGTATCAGGCTCATCGGATGAACCGAACATATCATCCTGGCCGATGCTCTCGTTTTTCTGGTTCTGTTCTGCCAGTTGCACGGCGTTGCTCAGGCTGGCGATCAGGCTGGCGCGGTTAGGTCCCAGGGAATCCATGGCACCGGCCTTGATCAGCGCCTCCATCACCCTGCGGTTGACCTTGCGGGTATCACTGCGCCGACAGAAATCATAGAGGTCAGCAAATTCGCCATTGGCATCACGTTCGGCGATGATGCCGTCTAAGGCTCCCTCACCAACACCTTTCAGAGCGCCCAGCCCGTAGAGTACCGATTTATCATCGGGCACACTGAACTGGTAGATGGAGCGATTGATATCCGGTGGCAGCACCTTGACGCCCTGTTGGTTACAGTCCTCGATCAGCCCGACGACCTTATCGGTGTTATCCATATCGGCGGACAGCACAGCAGCCATAAACTCCGCCGGGTAATGCGCTTTCAGCCAGGCGGTCTGGTACGACAACAGGGCATAGGCGGCAGAGTGAGATTTGTTAAATCCGTAACCGGCGAATTTTTCCATCAGGTCGAAGATGTGGGTCGCGAGGTCAGCATCGACATCACGCGCCACAGCACCTTTCATGAATAATTCACGCTGCTCGGCCATGACCTCGGGTTTTTTCTTACCCATGGCGCGGCGCAGCATATCAGCCCCGCCCAGCGTGTAATTTGCCAGTACCTGCGCGATCTGCATCACCTGTTCCTGGTACAGGATGACGCCGTAGGTTGGCGTTAATACCTGTTCCAGGTCGGGGTGGAAATAATCGACCTCGGCGCGACCGTGCTTACGGTTGATAAAGTCATCGACCATGCCGGACTGCAATGGTCCCGGTCGGAACAGTGCTACCAGCGCGACGATGTCTTCGAAACTGTCGGGCTGCAGGCGGGTGATCAGGTCTTTCATACCGCGTGATTCGAGCTGGAACACGGCAGTGGTATTCGCTGCCTGCAACAGGTCAAAGGCCGCCTTGTCATCGAGCGGCAGATGTTCGATCACTAATGGAGGTTCGCTTTCTTTCTCGCGACGGCGGTTAACGTGTTTTACCGCCCAGTCGATAATGGTAAGCGTGCGCAAGCCGAGAAAGTCGAACTTCACCAGGCCGACGGCTTCGACATCATCCTTATCGAACTGGGTGACGACACCGGCACCGCCTTCTTCACAGTACAGCGGACTGAAGTCGGTCAGTACGGTCGGCGAGATGACCACGCCACCAGCATGTTTACCGGCGTTCCTGGCAACGCCTTCCAGCGTCAACGCCATGTCCAGTATGGCAGTGACTTCTTCTTCGTTCTCGTAGGACGCCTTGAGTTCTTCAGATTCTTCCAGCGCTTTGGTCAGCGTCATACCAATCTCAAACGGTATCTGTTTGGCGATACGGTCGACGAAACCATAAGGCTGGCCCATGACACGGCCGACATCGCGCACCACCGCTTTCGCCGCCATGGTTCCATAGGTAATGATCTGCGAGACGCTGTCGCGGCCATATTTCTGTGCCACGTAATCGATAACTCGGTCACGGCCTTCCATGCAGAAATCGACATCGAAGTCCGGCAGCGAGACACGTTCGGGGTTGAGGAATCGCTCGAACAGCAGGTCGAATTCAAGCGGATCCAGGTCGGTGATCTTCAGCGCATAAGCAACCAACGAACCTGCACCCGAGCCACGGCCCGGCCCTACCGGGATGCCGTTGTCTTTTGACCACTGGATGAAGTCCGCCACGATCAGGAAGTAACCGGGAAAGCCCATGTTGTTGATGACGTCCAGCTCGATCTGCAGGCGCTCATCGTATTCTTTACGTTTCGCCGCGTAATCATCGTCGTTCTCATCCAGCAGAATCTTCAGGCGCTGTTCCAGCCCTTCACGCGATACACGGCAGAAATAACTCTCTTCGGTTTCACCTTCAGGGATGGGAAATTGCGGCAGGTAACTCTTGCCCAGCTCGATCTCGAGGTTACAGCGTTTGGCGATCTCGACCGTGTTGGTCAGCGCTTCCGGGATATCTTCGAACAGCTGCTGCATCTCTGCGCTGCTGCGCAGGTACTGCTGCTGGGAATAATTTTTCGGCCGCCGCGGATCATCAAGGGTACGCCCATCGTGTATGCAGACGCGTGCTTCGTGGGCCTCGAATTCGTCCGCTTTCAGAAAGCGGACATCATTGGTCGCGACTACCGCCACATCATGCTCGATGGCGAGTTCCACCGCCTCGGCGATATAAGCTTCTTCATTTTCACGGCCGGTACGCTGTAGTTCGATATAGAAACGATCCTCGAAACAGCTGAGCCAGTGCAACAGTCGCCGATTCGCCAGCTCACCCTGACCTGCCAGCAAAGCCCTGCCGATATCTCCCATCCTGCCGCCGGATAAGGCGATGATGCCGTCGCTGTGCTGCTCGATCCATTCTGCCTGCATGATAGGTACACCACGATGCTGGCCTTGCAGGTAGCTTCTGGAAATGAGTTCGGAGATATTGAGATAACCGGCCTTGTTCTGAGCCAGCAGCACCATCTGGTATGGCGCTTCCTGATCGTCTCCATGTCGCACCAGTGCATCGACACCGATCAGGGGCTTGATTCCCTCCCCCTGTGCAGCGCGGATAAACTTCACCATGGCGAACAGGTTGCTCTGGTCGGTCAGGGCAACTGCCGGCATGCCATCCTCGGCAAGTGCAGACATCAGTGGTTTCACGCGTACCAGGCCGTCTACCAGTGAGTATTCCGTATGTACTCTCAGGTGAATAAAACTGGGCTGGGCTGTCACTGATTTACCTCGGGTTCGATGAGGTATTAGTGTACCAAATCAATTCTGCTGAAACAGCAAAATAGGGATATCATGATGAAATATTTTGATTGACAAACATGCTGACAGTAAAAGTGAACACAGGCTTTAACTGTATCATTTATCAAAGTCCCATTTGCCCTCGGCATCCTTACATAACGAGTGAGACGATTCTTTAATCAGTTTCTTTTTCTTGTATAACTGGATATTCAGAGTACGGCACTCGTTCTCGCCGTATTCACCCTGAGAATAAATATCCGTTAATGTAAGAGTACCGTTATTACCCGAATCGGTATTTTCCCATTGACGTGTTTCTCCTTGTTTGCCGCTGTTCAGCAGATACAAAGAGGCTTTTTCGACATACGCAAAATCCTTTTCATCCAGCTGTTTCGCTTCTTCTTTCGAGAGCCCTGTAATACTGCGCCCAGCATCTTCCATCAGTGCAAACGGTGCCATGATTATACCCTTGAATAATCCGGTAACGGCCCCCTGACTTGCCTCTTGACCCGCGACACGCGCTTTTTCGATAAGCACATCAGCCCTATCCATCATCGGCGGTATCGATTCACGAGTCGTTTCGACCTCTTTTAAAACTTCTGGTATCAACGGACGCGTCGCTTCCACCTGCCTGGAGACATCGACCACGGCAGCAGAAGCCTTGTCGGCGCTGGCGAGTACTGCTGGAAGATCACCGCGTATCGCAGCTGATTCCTCCAGCACTGCAGGTATCTGTTTACGTGTCTGCTCAACTTCGACAAGGATCGGCGGTATCATCTTGCGAGTCTGTTCGATTTCAGCAAGGACAGGCGGTACCAGTTTACGGACCTCCTCGACCTCTTTTAAGATAGCCGGAACCAGGTCGATAACCTCTGCTGCTTCAGCAATCACAGGTTCCACCTTTTCACTGGTGCTATCGATCCTCTGCAGGATATCCGGTATCTGTTTACTGACTGACGATATCTCATATGTGAAGTAAACGATAGAACCTGCCAGTGCAAATAAAGACAGCGCCAGCAGGTATGAAGCCAGCAGTTTCGCCGAGTTCTCGGTCATCGCATTTTTCGCCAGTTCAGCCATCAGGCAGTTACTATCCGGCGGCTAGCTATCGCCTCTCGTACTGGCGCATAGCTATGACGATGTTGAGGACACGGGCCGATCTCGTTCAGTACATCACGATGCGCTTTTGTCGGGTAGCCCTTATGTTTATCAAAACCGTATTCAGGATACTGTTGATGAAGCGCCAGCATCTGCGCATCGCGTTCGACCTTTGCCAGTATAGAGGCGGCACTGATCTCTGCGACGCGCGAGTCACCCTTTATGATCGCAGTGTTATCACAGAAACAGTCCAGCAGTGTTTTATTACCATCGACGAACACATGATCCGGTCTTACTGTTAAATTTTCAGCAGCCGTCCTCATGGCATATAATGACGCCTGCAGGATATTCATCTCATCGATCTGCTGGGGAGAGATGCTCACCACTGACCAGGCCAGGGCTTTCTGCTTTATCTCTTCTGCCAGCAGCAGGCGTTTTTTCTCTGACAGCTTTTTTGAATCATCGAGACCATCGATGCTCACAGCCGAATCGAGGATCACAGCTGCTGCAACCACATTACCTGCCAGCGGGCCTCGCCCGGCTTCATCGGTACCGGCCAGCAGGCCATCGATCACCGGCAATTCTTCCTGCAATGTTATTTTCATTACTGTATTATTCTTCCTGCGCGCTATACGCTAGTCTGGTTTACTGTCTGGATCACGCTAAGAGAAACACAGGCAAGCTGAAGTCAACAACAATGACCAGCACCAGCAATACCATAACAGCCTTTAATAATAACAAAAAGTCGTTGCCATCATAGCCTAATGTCACCCCAAAGCTCACAGGATCAAGTCAAAAGTGTTGTCATCGTTGCCGGTGAGGCATCCGGGGATGCACACGCCGCACGCCTGGTGAAGGAGCTGAAAAAACTCGATGACTCGATCTGTTTTCGCGGCATGGGTGGCGACAGCCTGCGAGCCGCCGGCGTCGATATTTTTATCGATATGGCTGAGATCGCTGTCGTCGGCTTTGTCGAAGTGCTGAAGAAATACAGCCTTATCAAGGCGGAGCTCAACAAGTTAAAACAGAATATCGCTGAACAGCCACCCGACCTGCTTATCCTGGTCGATTACCAGGAATTCAACCAGCGTCTTGCTGCCTATGCCAAAAGCATCGGTATCAAGGTACTGTTCTACATCGGTCCGCAGGTATGGGCATGGCGACCCAAACGGGTCTACAAGATGGGCCGCATCGTCGACCACATGGCGGTCATCATGCCGTTTGAAAAAGTGCTCTATGACGATGCCAATGTGCCGGTCACCTTCACCGGGCACCCGCTCACCGATGAGGTGGTCAGAGACAAGACGAATCATCAGGCCAGGGAATCCCTGCAGATCGATGACATAACGACGGTCGGCCTGTTTCCTGGAAGCCGTGGTGGTGAGATCGCGCATATCCTGCCGATACTGCTGGAATCGGCAAAATTGATCAGGCAACAGCAATCGCAGAGCACCCACACTGAACTCCAGTTCATATTGCCGGTAGCAAACACTATCAAGGCTGAAAACCTGGAACCTTTCGCCTCGGAACTGGAAACGCTCAAGGTCATTACCGTCAAAGACCGGTTCTACGACGTCGCCCAGTCCTGCGATGTCATCCTCACTGCATCCGGTACCGCCACGCTGGAGATCGGCCTACTGGAGATACCGATGGTAATCGTATACAAGACATCGGCCATAACTTTCTTCATAGGTAAGAAGCTGGTCAGTCTGAAACATATCGGCCTGGTCAATATCATTCCCGGCAAAGAGATCGTCAGGGAATTCCTTCAGGACGATGCTAAACCGTCACTGATCGCGGAAGAAGCCCTGCATCTGCTGAATGATCACGAATACTACGAATCGATGCAGCATGAACTATCATTGATACGTCATCAACTAGGGGACGGGAACGGTTCAAAAAATGTTGCCGAGCTCGCCTGGAAGATGTTGAACAACAAACTATAGAAACCGTACAGCATCTCGTGAAAAATAGTACTCAAAAATTTATACGGCACTGCTTTGTCTGTATCACTATCCTGTTCAGTGCCGGTTGTGCGACAGTCGAAGGACCGGCCAACCCGGATGATCCTTTTGAGAGTTTTAACCGCAGCATGTTCGCCTTCAATGAAGGTGTCGATAAATATGCCTTCAAACCGGCGGCTAAAGGCTATAACTATGTCATGCCCGATATCGCCAGCAAGGGTGTAAGCAACTTCTTCAGCAACATCGATGACATCGTTGTCTTCTTCAACGAGATCCTGCAGTTCAAGATTGCCGAAGCGGTCGCCACCTCTGCACGCATAGTATTCAACACCACCTTCGGTTTACTGGGCCTGATCGATGTAGCCTCTGACATGGATCTGCCCAAACACAATGAAGATTTTGGCCAGACACTGGCAGTATGGGGCCTGCCCAGCGGACCTTACCTGGTTCTGCCTGTCATAGGTCCGATGAATTTCCGTGACACCGCAGGTCTCGCCGTCGACTGGTCTTATTTTGACCCTATCTTCGACCGTCAGACCTTGAGCGCCAGCCTGGCAACACTGACTGTCAAATATATCGATATACGCGCCGGTTTGTTGAAAGCCTCTAACATCCTCGATGATACCGTGCCTGACAAATATGCTTTCGTGCGTGACGCCTGGCAGTTACGCCGTGAATTTTTGATCTACGATGGACACCCCCCTGAGGACATTACTGAAGAAGAACTGTTCAATGACGAAGATCTGTTCAAGGATGAGGATCTGTTGAAGGATGATCTGACTAAAGATGACCTCACTAGCGACGAGCTGCTGCAGGAAGAAAGTATGAAGGGCCAGCTGGAGATAATGGATATAGAAACAGCCCCGGCCACAGGACCTGCAGATAATCAGTAGCGGCTCAGTTAGCGAGACTAGTCGTGACTGGCCATGACTGGCCGAAATTATCTTTCACCGGCGACAGTTTTGTATAAAGCGGCATCGGCCTGGCTATAACAGGCGGCGATGATGCGTTTGAATTTCATATCGAAATCCCGCATCACTTTCATCGCTATCTCAGTTGCCTGTCTCTTCGGGAAACCGTAGACACCTGTACTGATAGCTGGAAACGCGATACTTTCGACAGCGTTTTCCAGGGCCACTTCGAAGCAACGGATATATGCGCTTTCCAGTAATGCTGGTTCACCATGCTGACCATCCTGCCAGATCGGCCCGACCGTGTGTATCACGTAACGTGCTGGAAGTTTAAATCCCGGTGTTATTTTTGCATCACCGGTATCACAACCGCCAAGTGGCAAACAGGCTTCCAGCAGCTCTGGACCGGCTGCCATGTGTATCGCGCCGTCTACACCGCCACCACCCAGTAAAGTATTATTTGCGGCATTAACGATCGCATCGACATCCAGTGTGGTGATATCCGTTTCCAGTATTTCGATCATGACCGCACCTTGCCGCTGGTCAACCTTACGATAGTCCAGGTGACACTGATAGAGATAACGATGATCAACGCTGCGGCGACGATATTATTCAACGACTGCGGGGAAATTATGAGCAATACCCCCAGCATCAGCATCATGACACCGGATAAAAGTTTCAGCACCATACCCTCCTGTTCGCTAAGTTTTCTCGAACCGAGTTTTATCGTAAACACGATAACGATGGCCAGCAGCGGCAGTATATAGACCAGGTTATACAGCAGCAGGTACAGGTAGTAACTTTCAACCGGCAGCGCTCTCAGTGTCAGGATCCGGGTATAGACCATGGGGAAGCCTGCAGTACATAACAGCTCGTAACTGTTCGCCACGATCGCCAGCACAACCGTAGCCAATATAACCGTCGCGGTCGAATCCAGCCGCAGCAGTTGCCGTATACGATCGATCAGTTTGGGTTTCTCATCATCAGAGATGCTCAGTGAAAAACCTCGTTTGAACCAGAAATAGTCCTTGATATTGATCAGAGCGATAAGCACTGCGATAACACCGGCAATCAATGTGATTATACGCAGTTCACCCAGGTACATAAAAAGGTTCAACCAGGCCGCCATAAACAGGAAATAGATAGCACCTGAAAAGAATACGAAGATGCCGCCGATCAGTGCCATCCTGCGTCGGCTTCGAGTGTGTACCATCATACTCAACAGGAACAGTAAAACAAAAAAAGCACAGGGGTTGAAGGCGTCCATACCGGCGATAAAAACTGTCAGAACAGGTAATGAATAATCATCTGAAGAGACGCTTCCCAGGAAAGGAATATCTATCGCTGTCGACGCTTCTTGCTGCGGTGCGAACCTGGTCGAATTATCCGGATTACTAGTCTCGGCAAAACGATGACATGCCTGCAGGAAAGACTTGAGTTGCTCGCCGGTGGTCTCCATGCGGTCATAACCACTGAGCAGGTTACCGCAGAACATAAAAGTCGGTACACTGCGGGCATCGTTATCGAACATCGCCGCCATGCTGATATATTTCTGTATGTTCTCCGGGTTACCGACCAGTTGCAACGAATGCACTTTCAGCCAGGCAAACTCTTTCTCCATCGCCAATACGTCCGGGCGAGCTTTCAAACAGTGCGGACATTTTTCTGACCAGAAAAAATACAGGTGGATCTGCGACTGTCCATCGCCATCTTTTTCATACCACACAACGCCATCCGGAGCCTGCTGACCGGCAACACTATTCGCCTTTGCTTCCCCGGTAATACCTGCAGACAAATTGCCGGACGGAGTATCAGCCAAAGCTTCGGTATGGGCAAATGACAGCGGCAGGAAAACCAGCAGGGAGAGAACAAAAAAATACTCGGGTATTCTTTTGACATTAATCATAATTTTCATCAACTCTGGTGGTAGTATTAATGTGTTGTTATATTTCATGCTAGCAAAACGAGATTGATATCTCTATCTGCAGCAAAATTATTTGTTTGATCCTGATATTTGACTGATAGTGGTTACTGATAATAGATATCAGGTTCGTAATTAACAAGGATTGAGATCGACCTGGGGCAAATATATCGCATGAAGAGCATCGAAGACTTCATCACCGGTTTACTGGCCGATACGGATAGTTCACCCGAACATCTGTTACAGCACCTATGCGCGATACAGCAGCGTCACTCTTATATTCCTGAACAAGCTGTAGAATTACTCGCCGACAAGCTGCGTATGCCTGCAGTACAGGTATACGGTGTCATCGATTTCTATAGTTTCCTGCACCGCACAGCACGCGGTGATTTCGACATACTGTTCAGCGACAGCATCACCGACCGCATGCTCGGCAACCAGCCGCTGATCGATCTCCTGTGTGACAAGCTTGATGTAGTGCCGGGGAAACCAAGGGCTGACGGACGTGTCAGCGTCGACCTGACCTCCTGCACCGGCATCTGCGACCAGGGGCCGGCGCTGCTGGTCAATGGCATAACTGTTTCCGCCCTGGATGAAGCGCGTATCGGTGAGATCGCACAACTGGTCGAAACAAACACCCCGCTGTCTGACTGGCCGGATTCATTCTTCACCGTGGATGACAATATACAACGCAGCGATATCCTGCTCGATGACAAGATCATCAATGGCAGTGCCATCGAGTCCCTGCTGAAGCATGACAGCGATCAGCTGCTAACGATACTGGAACAGTCCGGTCTGCGCGGTCGTGGCGGCGCAGGCTTCAAGACGGCCCTGAAATGGCGCTTCTGTCGAAACACAGAAGCCGATGAGCATTACGTGGTCTGCAACGCGGATGAAGGCGAACCTGGTACATTCAAAGACCGCGTACTGTTAAACAGCTTCGCAGACAATGTCTTCGAGGGCATGACACTCTGCGCCGGCATCATCGGCGCCAGCAAAGGTTATCTCTACCTGCGCGGCGAGTACCGCTACCTCCTTGATCACCTGGAACAGGTGCTACAGAAGAGGCGCGATGCAAACCTGCTCGGTACAAATATCTGTGAACTGCAGGGTTTTGATTTCGATATAGAGATCCACCTCGGTGCCGGGGCCTATATCTGCGGTGAAGAATCAGCGCTCATCGAATCGCTGGAAGGCAAACGCGGCATCCCGCGTAAACGGCCGCCTTTCCCGGTGACGAATGGTTATCTTAACCAGCCGACGGTGGTTAATAATGTCGAAACATTTGTTGCCGCTGCCAAGATCGCGGTGTTCGGTGCAGACTGGTACAGCTCTGTCGGTACCGCTGAATCAGCTGGCACCAAGCTGCTGAGCATCAGCGGTGACTGTGCACGGCCCGGGATCTATGAATATCCTTTCGGTGTGTCGATAGAACAGATACTGCACGACTGCGGTGCTGAAGATACACAGGCCGTGCAGGTCGCCGGAGCTGCCGGGGCAACCATACCGCCACAGGAGTTCGAGCGTCGCATCGCTTTTGAGGATGTGTCCACCGGCGGCTCGTTCATGGTGTTCAACCAGCAGCGTGACCTGCTGGATATGGTGCAGAACTTCAGCCATTTCTTCTGCCATGAGAGCTGCGGCTTCTGCACACCCTGCCGGGTCGGCGGCGCCCTGATGAAATCCCTGGTCGATAAAGTCATCGTCGGCCATGCCACCGGTAACGACCTCAAGGAGATGGAAAACATCGGACAGGTCATGAAACAGGACAGCCATTGCGGCCTCGGTGCTACGGCGCCGAACCCGGTACTCGATACCCTGGAAAAGTTTCCGCACATCTACTCAAGAAAGCTGGCTAACAGGGGTTTTGAACCGGCTTTTGACCTGGATGCTGCACTGGAAGAAGCCAGACAGATCACCGGGCGTGACGATGCCGAAGCCCATATCGGATATGAACCCTTATTAGATACAGCCGCAAAGGACGAATCATGAGCAGCGCTAAAACCTTCAAGCTGGATGGAAAAATCATCGAATTCCAGGATGGTGATACGGTCATGGATGCCGCACTCAGGGCCGGCGAATATATCCCGCACCTGTGCCACAACCCCGAGTTCACACCGCATGGCAGTTGCCGGGTCTGCATCGTCGATGTCAATGGCCGTCATATGAGTGCCTGTACCCTGCCCGCTGCTGAGGGACTGGAGATCGATAACAGTTCAGAACTCATCATGGAACAGCGGCGCAACATCCTGCAGATGCTGTTCGTCGAAGGCAACCATGTCTGCCCCGGCTGCGAGAAGAGCGGTGCCTGCCAGTTGCAGGCCGTGGCTTATTACACACGTATGTTAAGTCCACACTACACGCACTTTTTCCCCAGGCGTATCGTCGATGCCTCGCACCCTGACATCGCCATCGATTTCAACCGCTGTATACTGTGTGAGCTATGTGTGCGCGCCAGCCGTGATGTCGACCACAAAAACGTTTTCTCGATCAGCGGCCGTGGACTGGACAGTCACCTGGTGATCAATTCGGCCAGCGGCAAGCTGGTTGATAGCGAACTGTCAGCCGAGGACAAGGCTGTTTCGGTGTGTCCCGTCGGCGCCATTCTGCCAAAGCATGTCGGTTATGAACAGCCCATCGGTGAGCGCCTGTACGATAACAAACCCATCAGCGTAGTCGGCGATATCGCCAGCGCCAGTACTCGGAATGACAGCGGAAATGACTGAGACCGATGACCATGACAGACACTAATTCGAACAATCAGAAGCCGAGAATCGCAACCGCGGCACTGTGCGGCTGCTTCGGTTGTCATATGTCGTTTCTCGATATCGATGAACGTATTTTACAGCTGGTCGAACTGGTAGAGTTTGACCGCTCACCGATAACCGATATCAAGACCGTCGGTCATTGTGATATCGGCCTCATCGAGGGCGGCGTCGCCAATGTCGAAAACGTCGAGGTATTAAGAGACTTTCGCCGACACTGCAAGATACTGGTTGCCGTCGGCGCCTGCGCGGTGAACGGCGGTGTGCCGGCGATGCGTAACCAGTTCGAGCTCAAGGAATGCCTGGAAGAAGCCTATATCAATGGTATCGGGGTGGAAAACCCACAGATACCGGGTGACCCTGAAATCCCGCTGCTGCTGGACAAGGTGCACCCGTTACACGAAGTAGTGAAGATCGATTACTTCCTGCCCGGGTGCCCGCCATCGGCAGATACACTGTGGACGTTTCTCAACGAGATACTGGCTGGCGAAGCGATCACTTTCCCCTATTCACTGATCCATTATGATTGAGTCACACAAGACAAGTGACACTAATCGCAGAAAGAGATAACGAGATGTCATCAGACTACACAACATCAAAACTGGAGACCGCAGACAATCCGGAAAACCTCGAGCGCATCGTCATCAATCCGCTGACCAGGGTGGAAGGACACGGCAAGGTGACCCTGCTGCAGGATGAGAACCTGAATATCAAGCAGGCACGGCTGCACATCTCCGAATTCCGCGGTTTCGAAAAGTTCATCCAGGGCCGTCCTTACTGGGAACTGCCGGTACTGGTGCAGCGGCTGTGCGGCATCTGCCCGGTAAGCCATCACCTCGCAGCTGCCAAGGCGACGGATATGATCGTCGGTGCCACACAACTCACACCTACTGCAGAAAAGATCAGGCGGCTGATGCATTTCGGTCAGACACTGCAATCACATGCTCTGCACTTCTTCCACCTGTGTTCGCCCGATCTGCTGTTTGGTTTCGATGACGATGTCCGCCATCGAAATATCATCGGCGTTATCGAAGACAACCCGGAGATCGCAAAACAGGGTGTCCTGTTGCGCAAATTCGGTCAGGAAGTGATACGCGTCACCTCGGGCAAGCGCATACACGGCACCGGTGCCATCCCCGGCGGCGTAAACAAGACCTTGAGCAAGAAAGAGATCGATTACCTGAAGGCCGATATCGATCAGATGATCAGCTGGTCCCAGGATGCCGTCGCCCTGATCAAACGTATCTTTTTCGAACACTATGATTACCATATGTCGTTCGGCACCATCGACAGCAATATGCTTAGCGTTATCCGTAGTGATGGTGCCTTCGATATCTACCATGGCGGCCTGCGCGCAAAAGATAGTAAAGGCAGTACCATCTTCGATCATATCGATTACCTGAACTACGGCGACTATATCAAAGAAGGCGTAAAGAACTGGAGCTACATGAAGTTCCCCTTCATCACATCCCTCGGTCAGGATGCTGGCTGGTATCGCGTCGGGCCGCTCGCCCGGGTCAACAACTGTGATTTCTTCAGCACACCGATGGCAGAAAAAGAACGCCAGGAATTTATCGCTAACGGCAACGGCCTGCCGATACAGTCGACACTGGCTTTTCACTGGGCACGTCTGATCGAAGTGTTACATTGCGCAGAGGCGATCAAGGATCTGTTGAACGACAGTGACATTTCGGGAACCGAACTGCTCAACAAAGGTGAACTTCAGAGTACCGGCATCGGTGTCATCGAAGCACCCCGCGGCACCCTGTTCCACCACTACCAGATCGATGACGACGGCATCGTAGAGAAAGCGAACCTGATCGTTTCCACCACCAACAATAACCAGGCGATGAATGAATCGATACGCAGGGTCGCCAGCCAGTACCTCGACGGCAACAAGCTGAGCGAAGCTCTGCTCAACCAGGTCGAAGTCGCAGTACGCGCCTACGACCCCTGCCTGTCCTGTGCCACCCACGCCATGGGCAAGATGCCGTTACAGATCAACCTGGTGAACGAGAATGGTGAGCTGGTTGACCGCCTTGAAAAAAGAGTAACGGGTGAAATCAACAGAACCGTCTAGCAATATAGCATCGACCCTGATCTTTACCTATGGCAATCCGTCACGCGGTGACGATGGCCTCGGTCCCGCGATGTTCGAACTGCTGCAGGCAGACAAGTCGAGCAGCCATTATCTGGATGATGTCGATTTACTCACCGACTACCAGCTGCAGATAGAGCATTCGATCGATATCCAGCAGCGTGATCGAGTACTGTTTGTCGATGCCAGCGTATCAGCAAAAGCGCCCTTTGAATGCCATCGCCTGCAACCGGAACGAGACAGCAGTTATACTACGCATGCCATGAGCCCGGTCGCCGTGCTCGATGTATACCAGCAGATAAATCAATGCACACCACCGCCCTCATACACGCTATCGATCAGAGGTTACCAGTTTGCATTGGGACAGGAACTGAGTGAACAGGCAAGACTGAATCTGCAGCAGGGATATGACTTTATCAAACACCTGTTAAACACCGGTTTCGAACAATCATCGTAAATACGAGCTAATGATGACAAAGAAGAAAAATAACTTTACAGATGTCGCAAGACAGATGATGGCCGGCGTGGTCCAGATCCATGTCGAAGGCAATCTCGAAGAAGATATACAGTCAGTGATGAACCCATCGATCAAGATACCCGGTGCCTGGGCAGGTTCTGGTTTTTTCGTAAAATACAAAAACCTCGAAGGTTACATCGTGACCAATGCCCATGTTGCCAGGAATGCGGTCAAGGTGAAAGTCAGTTCGATGCTGACCAGCGAGGAAAGGTTCGAAGCGGAAGTCGTCGGCCTGGTAAAACAGCTTGAGCCCGATGTCGCCCTGATCAAACTGTGCGATGGTGAACTTGATCGTTTCAAGACGCTCGCATTCAGTGATATCGAATACATGGAACTCAAGGAGGGCTCTACCCTGTCGAGAGGTGAAGAGATAAAAGCCATCGGTTACCCGATGGGGATGGTTGAACCGAACGTTTCTGGCGGTGAGATCACAAACTTCGTTTCCGGTTCTGAGTATACGACAGAAAGATTTGTAACAGACGCGGCGATAAACCCGGGTAACTCGGGCGGACCAAGTATCTCCAGTGACGGCAAGGTCGTCGGCCTGAACACTGCCGTTATGATCGGCGCTGAAAATATCGGTTTCATCACACCGGCTGGGTTTGTAAAGATCATCATCGATAACCTGTTACAGCATAATGAACCGCTGTTCGCCGGTATCGGCGGCAAACTTCAAAAAAATGCCCACAACTTCAATACTCTTTTAAAACAGACTGTGCCAAAAGGCGTCATCGTCGCCAAGGTCGATGCAGATGGCTTTCTCGAAGCGGCGGGTATCCAGCCACGAGATGTGATCATCTCGGTTAATGATATCGTATTTGACCGTCATGGCATCGTCATCGGTGAGGAAGGACGCTTCCGTCATAAAAATATATTTGATGTGATAAAACTGATCCCGATAGGTAAACAGGTCGAGTTGCAATATCTCAGAGACGGTGAGATCAGCACTGCAACAGCTAATGCCATGCGCAATCCGGAGAAAGGTATCGTCTCACATCCTGTCGTAAACGAGAGAGAATACCTTGAAGTATTCGGCATGATCATCCAGGAGCTCAGCTTCGAGATCATCGAAGCCATGAATGACGTCGATGCCAACGCGAGAATAGACATGTTGCAGATCATCGATCAGGGCAAGCCTGCGCTCACGGTAACCCACGTCTACCAGGGAACACAGGCCGATGATATGGAATGGCCAGTCGGTGAATTGATCGTCAAAGCCAATGAACAGGATATCCATTCCCTGGCAGATCTGAAAAAGATATTGAGCTCCAGCAATAGCGTCCTGCTTGAATGCCGGAACGGCAGGATCGGTTATTTTCAGATAGCAGAATAACTACAGCCAATAATCGTCATGACTTCTATGTGAACATTAACGTCTTGCAGTTTAAGCGTCAGCTCACTTCAGTCTTACCGTACCAATGTCCTGCATGCAGTTTATTCTTTATCAAAACTGTCGACGATGATCGCACCCATGGAAGCAGGCATGGTTACCACGATCAGCCGTTTCAAGGCCACGACCGGTTCATCAACAAGAGGAAGTTTATCCAGCGCAATCAGGACCAGGGATACAACCAGCGCCGCTATCAGGTACGCGATGACTATCCTTAGCAGGAACACCGGAACCCTGTATTTTATGTCAGACTGGAACACGCTCTGGTAGGCAAAAAAGCCCAGGAACACCGCAGACAAAACAAAGACCAGCAGCAGGTTTAGTAATGGCAGCGTTTCACCCAGCTTCCAGGCCTCTTCGGAGAACGAAACGGGTACCGCCAGTGCAAACGCACCGATCGCGACCTGGCTCGCATCTTCCAGGTTGAAACTCAGGTTCATAGCTATATGCCTCGGCCGTTACAGGAATCAGCTCGCCTGGATCCAGTAAAAGTGATAAGGCGGCACTACCAGTGCATTCTTGAACATAGTCGGTTTCTCGCCGCTGTATAGATCATGTAGCTGCTGATGCTGCATGAAATTGATATCTTTCAGCTTGTCGAACTCCATATGCTGCGGATGTGCATCGAAGTTGCCGACGACGAGTACCCGGTCTGAAAAGTTTTGCGGGTTTACACGGCAGAATGCGAAAAGGTGCGGGTTACCACTATCGCGCAATTCACGGTTATTGAAATCTGCAAAGGCAGGAACCTCCTTGCGTACCGAGATCATCTTTTTCAGTGCATTGAATATACGGCCCTCGACAGAGTTTGGTTTGTTGCGCAGCTCGGCTTTTTCCCAGTCAAACGTCGGACGATGCATCCAGCGTGTGTCACCGGACTTGCGCTCATCCTCGATATAACGGTAATCATTGGTGGTGCCGATCTCATCACCATAATACAGCAGCGGGATACCGCCGAACGACATGATCATGCCGTGTAACAGTATGATCGTCTTGATCGCGTCATCGATAGCCTCTGGGTCGCCACTCTCGATAGCGGTTTCCAGTCCGACGAGTGATGCCAGTGAACCGGATATGCGGGCATCACCCGTCTTTGCATTGTGACCAAAGGGCTTGCCCCTGGCAGCAGTCTGTTCAAATTCACCGGTAAAATAATCGATCAGGAAACGCCGGTGAGGTACAGGATCATAACCGGCCAGGCGTATATCAGCATCATCGAAGCCGAGACCTATATCGTCATGACAACGTATATAATTCAGCCAGGTTGCACGCTCCAGCTTGGCCGGCAGGTTTTTGATGCCCTGCTCCAGCAGCCTGGTGCTCTTCGTTGCCACAGCATCCCACAACAGCGACATGAAGGTAGCGTTATAGGCGATCTCACATTCCTTGGCATTGATCGCATCTTCACCGAAGTACTTTGCTACTTCGACTGGTGCGACGATGGCTTCAGCAATAAACAGCACACCCGGTGCCGTCACCTGGCAGCAGTCTTTCATCAGCTGTAGTATCAGGTGCGCCTCGTGTTCGTTCTGGCAGGTACTGCCGATCTTTTTCCACAGGAATGCCACCGCATCAAGGCGTACGATATCCGCGCCATGGTTCGCCCAGAACAGGATGACATCCATCATCTCGATAAACACCGCGGGGTTACTGTAGTTGAGATCCCACTGAAACTCTTTAAATACCGTCATCACCCATTTGTCCATGCCCTCGATCCAGGTGAAATTTCCAGGCGCGGTATCCGGAAAAGTTTCAGGCATCGTTTCCTCGAACATATCCGGTATTTCACGGTTAGGAAAAACGTAGTAATAATCCTGGTATTTCTCATCGCCCTGTGCGGCCTTCTGTGCCCATTCATGTTCATTAGAGGTGTGATTGAGTACCACGTCCAGGGTCAGCAGAATGTCACGTTTTTTGAATTCCCTGGACAGATTATCGAGATCTTCCATGGTTCCTCGCCGAGTATCCACCTTGCGAAAATCGCTCACGGCATAACCGCCATCACTGTGACCATCGGGACATTCCATGATTGGCATCACATGGACCATATTGACACCGAGATTCTGGAAGTAGGATGTTTTCGACACCAGGTTTTTCAGGTCACCGGCGAAACCATCAGCGTACAGGGCCATGCCTGTCCATTTCTGGCTGAGGAACCAGTTATGGTCATTCTCCCGTTCGATATCTGTATTCTTCAGTTCATCAGAACGCAGGATATACTGGCGTGCCATGGTCTCGACCAGGCGCTGCGCCTGCTCCTTGAAATCATCACGCTCACCATAGAGCAGGTGAAACAGTGAATAGATGGAATAGAAATTCGCACCCAGCCGCGTATAGAAGTGACGAATATCTTCACTCTTGATATCGGGGTTCAGTTTTCTGAGAATTTCATTCAGTAAGGAATGTGATACCTGTTCGTACATCTAATCTAATCTCAATCGTTGTGTGTATATGATTTCAGCCTGATGCGTGTAAGCCAGCATCAGACAACTACTAACAAACTAGCAATATTAAAAGCAATTTACCACAGAGGCACAGAGGACACTGAGTAAAATCATTTATTGTTTGCTTCGCCTGCAGCGCAGTTAATAAAGTTAAACCCTGTTTATTTTATAGTTTACGATTTTATGCAGCATCAAAGACCCCAGTCGCTGATCTTTGCCTGGTAAAAGTTTTGATCTTGCACGGTAGCGCCCTGCTGCGCCACCATCAAGGAGGCAAATTCCTGTGCACGCTGCATGGTCTGATCTAGTGGCCAGCCTTTCGTCAGACCGAGTATCAACACAGAGGTAAAGGCATCACCGGCTCCGACCGTATCGATGACCTGCAGCGTTTGTGATGGCGACACTTCAGAAAAATCTCCGTTGCCTGTCAGGGCGATTGCACCTTTTGCACCCAGGGTAACGACCAGGCCAACTAATTCATTTGTTGTGACAAATTCATCTGCCTGCGACCGGGTATCTCCTTTACCGCTGCCAAGCTCGGCAAGCTCATCTTCATTGAGCTTGACCCAGTCGGCATCAGCGGCCAGCGCCAGTACAGACTCTTTCTGCCACCATGGGTCACGCAGGTTCACGTCCATGAATATACTGCCACTATGATGCTGCTTGAGTTTTGCCAGTGCATCGTGGGACTTCAGGTTCCTGAGTGCCAGCGTTCCATGATATAGCAGGCTACTTTCTGCCGAAGACGGCAAAGAGTCCGCCTCGATGTAATCGTAGGCACGGTGTTCCACGATGGTATATCGCGGCTCTCCGTTCTCGAACTCGATATCTACACTGCCCGTCGGGTGCTCTGCATCCAGCTGCACACCTCCGGTATCCATGTTCCAGTCTAGCATCGCTGACCTTACCTGCGCTCCCAGTTCATCATCGCCGATCCTTGTGATCATCATTGGTGACAGACCAAATGCCTGCAGATGCCAGGCGACATTGAACGGCGCACCGCCCAGTACCGAATTGCCATCCGGGAAACAGTCAAACAGCACCTCGCCAAAGATCTGGACAGCAGTATGATTGTTCATATATACCTCGAGTGTTTCAAATTATTATCTCCGAATACCGTCACTTAATACGCCTATGTAGAAACAGAAGTAGCAAATAAACATATTTTTTTAGACGGTTTACGGTACAACCAGCCGTTGCATTCTACTTCCGTATATTATTTGACGGTCATGCAAGATTACAAGAATGGCAGTAACAGGCTCAGCCAGTTGGACTTCAATCATAATTGCCTTCAATAATACTATACGCACTTCGCTTGACAATGTTATCAGTGACTATTAAATAATATACATACACTTTTTATTTTAAACACATTCTAAGCCATATATACTATGCCACCTGAAACGCAGGCTGAAAGGCAAGGCCTTTAAATAAAACCTGAAATAAAAAATAATCAATAAGAAGAAACTGCATGAATAGTGAAACAAAACCCAAAACACAAACCCTGCCCGGCGGGGTCATGCTCAATGCCTACCCTGACAGTATCGGTACAAAACTGGCTGATACCCTCGAATTTCTCAAAAAGCCCGAACTCAAGGATGCTTTTTCACTGTTTTATATCCTGCCAACTTTTTTTCACAGTGATCTGGATCGCGGCTTCTCCATCATCGATTACGATCTCAACGAAGAACTTGTAAGCCCGGGGGATCTGGATGAGCTGAACAAGCTAGGTATCAATATCAAGCTCGACCTGGTACTCAACCACCTGTCCGTACGTTCACCGCAATTCATCGACCTGCTGGAAAAAGGCGATGAGTCAGCCTACCGGGACTTTTTCATCGACTGGAACGAGTTCTGGAGCGATCATGGCAGCATACGTGATAATGACCATGTGGTACCGGATGATGAGCACCTGAATAAGCTTTTCATGCGCAAACCGGGGTTGCCTATCCTGAAAATACGTTTCCCTGATGGCAGTATCCATGCATACTGGAACACCTTTTATCAGAAAGTGGAGTTCGATGAGATAACAGCCCAGGATTTCGCGCACATCGATGGTATGGATCAGAAATGGGCCGCAGATATCGCGAACCACGTTAAAGTCGTTATCAAAGACAAAGGCATGCTTGAATCAGCGGACCTTGAAGATATCATCAAATGCAATGGCAGACTCAGCAAGGAAGAACTGGTCAATGCTGTATGCCATAAACGTGATTACCTGGGGCAGATGGACCTGAACGCACGCTCCGAGCTGGTATGGGAATTCTATGATGAGACATTGCGCAAACTCAGCGAGTTCGGTGCAAAAATAATCCGTCTCGATGCATTCGCCTACCTGCACAAGGCGCCCGGCCAGCCTAATTTTTTTAATCGCCCCGGAACCTGGGAATACCTTGAACGCCTGCGCAAGATCGCACAGAAGTATAATCTCATCATCTTTCCCGAGATCCATGCAGAATACGGTGCCGGTATCCATGAAGAGATCTCGCGTGAAGGTTACCCCATCTATGACTTCTTTTTCCCCGGACTGGTCATACACACTATTGAAGAAGGCAACAACGAGGCATTACTGCGCTGGATAGCAGACATACAGAGCAAGGGTCTGCAGACGATCAATATGCTCGGCAGCCACGACGGCATCCCTGTGCTTGACCTCAAAGGCAAGCGGGTCAACGGCGACCACAAACCCGGTCTGTTAGCAGACGATAAGATCGAGGTGACCATGGAGCGTATCATCGAGCACGGTGGCCTGACCAAGAACCTGTACGGTGCCGACGGCAAAAAGATCGACTACTACCAGGTAAATGCGACATTTTTCAGCGCACTGGGAGAAGACGAACAGAAGCTGCGCCTGGCACGCGCCATCCAGATGTTCATGCCAGGCGTTCCCCAGGTGTGGTACCTGGACCTGTTCGCCGGCAAGAACGATTACGCTGCAGCCCATGCAGGACACACCGCTGGACATAAAGAGATCAACCGCACTACTTTAAATCTGGACGATATCGAAGAAGGACTAAAACGTCCGATCGTCCTGGATCAGCTTGAACTTATCCGTATGCGTAATACCTCACCAGCTTTCAAGGGCGAGATGAAGACCGGGGAGACCGATCCACATCGATTACACATCACCTGGCAGCATCCTGAAGCAACAGCCACCTTGAAGGCCGACCTGCGCAACCACAGCTTCACCGTCTATCACGGCGATGGCGAGAACGAAGATGTGCTGATGTCATTCGAGCATTAGTGTGCAGTAATCATTACCCTGTAACCCGCTGCGGCAAGCAGGCTGCCATATATTCAGTAACCACCACGGAGCACCATGATGAAAATACTAGCCACCGATCTGGACCGGACATTATTACCGAACGGCAGCTGGCCGGAAGATCCCGGTGCGATCGATCTTTTCAATGAACTCACGGAAAAGCAGGAAGTGTACGTGGTCTATGTCACCGGTAGAAATCTGAACCTGGCCGAGAACGCGATCGAGGAATTTGGCATTCGTCACCCCGATGTGCTCATCGGTGACGTCGGCACCTCGATCAGAAAGTTCGAACAGGGCAGTTGGCATCCTGATACCGGCTGGGATGCCCACGTAAAACAGACCAGTCCGCGCTGGGACGCAGAAGCTATCCGAAGCACTGTCGCAGGCATCGATGGCCTCGTTGAACAGGAACGCGAACATTGCAGCCAGTTCAAACAGAGCTACTATGTCGAGCACCAAAGGAATGAAGCCATATTGAAAGCAGTCGATGAACGGGTCAAAGGAAAATACGACGAGGTCATCGTCTACAGCTTCGATTCACAGACCGGCAAGGGGCTGCTCGACTTTTTGCCGCAGAGTGCGACCAAGCAGACCGCGCTGGAATACATCGCTGAAGAACTCGATACCGACAAGAGTGAAGTCGTTTTCTGCGGCGACAGTGGCAATGATGTCTACCCTCTGACGGCTGGTTTTTGCGGCGTCCTGGTGCGAAATGCGGACGACCAGCTTGTCGCCAACGTGAGGCAGGCGCAAGCAGCGAACCCCGACCTAAAAGTCTATTTTGCTAAAGGTGATTTCAAGGGTCTGAGCGGTTATTACACCAGCGGTGTTATCGAAGGCGCCTATCACTATGGTATCTTCAGCTGTGCAGACTAGCACAGCTCAGTTCCATTCTTAACTGCAAGCAACAGCCGTCAGCTGTTCACCTTGCATTCACGAAAGAAGTCATAATGTTCGATAGCCTGAAGGATGCCTTCGGCGAATGGTTTGTCAGCAAAGTAGATGTCTTCACTATCGACGAGTTCGGATAGTTCTTCATGATGGCGATTAGCCACCACCACTGACAGGGTATTACCACGCATCATATCCTCATCAGCACCGGAACCACCAGCTGCGAGGATGTGTTCCAGAGGTATACCCCACATCTCAGCAAACCAGCGCAAGGCGAAGCCTTTCGAAGCACGAATCGGAACGACATCGAGGTACTGGCCGAAAGCGAGCACAACATTGACCGACTGGTCATTCTGGTGCAGGAGATGGATGATCTCATCGACATCAGGTGCAATGGCTGCATCATAGTAATAACTGATCTTGTATTTGCTCTGTTCCAGTTTTGGCTGCAGCTCGAGGCCGGGCAACTCCTTGAGAACGTTAAGCACAGCACGCCGCCGCCACATATGATCGATATGCTCCGACCATGCGACATCACGGGTCAGACCCGGGTTGTAATAGATCTCTGTACCTAAACTGGTGATCAGAAAGTCAGGCAATGGTATGTGATACTGTTTCATCACTTTCAATGCGGAATCCAGGCGGCGACCCGTGGCGATACCGAAAGTCGTGCATTTTCTGTTTTCCTGCAGCACGCTGACAAACTCGTTCAATGATTGCGGATTACCCAGCAGGTTCTGATCGAGGTCGGTGATCAGGGCGCGGTCATGGTAGAGCATAGGCCGGCGTTTCAATTCGATCCTGGTGACCGCTTCACTGTTGTCCGCAACAGGCTTGATCAGATCGAGATACCTGTCGACATGGGCCTGCCATGAATAGTGCTGACGAACTCCTTCGCTACCATTATGTGACAGTCTTTTCCAGTTATCCTTATCCGCCAGTACCTTGAGCAGCATTTCTTCCATCGACTGTTTGTCCAGCGGGTCGACCAGGTAACCGTTATGACAGTTTTCGATGATATCTGTCGGGCCTCCATCCTCGGTGGCGACGATAGGTAAGCCTGATGCCGCCGCTTCGATCAGCGTCAGGCCGAAAGGCTCGGTAAGTGCGGGATTGATAAAGACACCACCGGAGGCGGCTGCCAGTCGGTAGATCACCGGCACATCATCCGGCCGATGATGTTTTGGATACGCTACTTTGCCGTACAGATCGTAAGAGTCTATGGATAGAAAAATTTCTGTCAGTACGTCCTGGACACCGCTATCCATATCGCGTATCTCATCACGATTACCAGCGATGATGACGAGATTAGCCAGCTGTTTGAGTTCTTCTGACTCGCCATATGCTTCGACCAGGGTATTGATGTTTTTCCTGTGATCAGGACGCGATAGCGCCAATATGATGGGTTTCTCGGGATCCTGCAGAAAGCGGGATATATCGCGATAGATATCACTTTCGTATTCTCCACCCTGTGGTGGATAAAATTTTTCGAGGTCCGTACCAGGAGGGATGACCTTCATCCTTTCAGGCTGGTAATAATCATACATGCCGTACTGCTCGATGATCTCCTGGCGGGTACTGGTGATTATGCATTCGGCCGTACCCAGTACTTCTTCCTCTGCATCGATACGCCGTGAGATGTTATAACGTTGCTCGATATCATCACGCTTCATGCCACCGGCGAGTAACTGCTTGCGTTTACTACGGCCGAGCGAATGACCGGTATGTATCAGCGGAATGCTCAGCTGGTGCGAGATGCGTGTACAGACATAACCGGCGTCTGCATAATGACTATGTAATATATCCGGCAACCGATCCTGCTGCGACATGTACTCGAGGACGTTGTCTGCGAAGTTATCAAGCGAATCCCACAGTGCCTCCTTCGGCAGGTAACCTTCTTCACCGCAGTCGATGCGAACGATTCTTGCTTTTTCTGACAGGGTTTCCATCGGTTGCTGGTAGTCTTCGCTAATAGCCGGATCGACGACCCGCCTTGTTAGCAGGTCCACCCGGGCCACATCGGCACGCTTTCCCAGTTCACGTAACAGCTCGACGACATATTTTGTCTGGCCACCGGTGTCTGCATCTCTGCCCAGTTCAAGATCCTGTCCACGGATAAGGCCATGGACACTTACCAGAACTATATAAAGTTTTTCCTTATTGTCATTCATACCATTTGATTTACTTGTATGTTTCAGATATTTGTTTATCGATAACCTGGTTATATAAAATCGTCTTTCATTAACCGCTGCTCTCATTTTCAGTCATTAGTTATCGCTCAAGCAGCAGGCGTGGCCATTGTTTGTGATAGATATCCTAATAATAGTTAATAGTTGGAGCAATCAGTACTAATTTTCAGTAATAGCAACAGGAGATTTATTGTCATTTCTCATCGAGGTGAACCAGATAAACAATACACCGATGATCGCAGAGATAATCGAAGCTATTATGATCGATGTTTTTGCCATATGCAGGTTCTCTGCTTGTGTATCAAAGCCCAGGGTAGCGATAAACGTTGACATGGTAAAACCGATACCGGCGATAAACGAAGCACCGATCACATGCTCATAGTTTACACCTTGCGGAAGCTTTCCTATATTGTAACGCAGGGCAAACCAGCAGACACCAGAGATACCGATAAATTTACCAAGGACAAGTCCCGCCATTATTCCCAGCCCTACAGGGTGTTGAAAACTTTCACCTATAGATGCCATGTCAAAAGGTATACCAGCATTTGTTAATGCAAACAGCGGCAGGATGAATAAAGCTACCGGCAAGTCCAGCGCATCTTCCCATCGCCGTAATGGGGTACTGGCCCGCTCCGCAAATTCACGTACCTCTAATACCTTTTCATGATCACGACGGCTGCTGAGCACATCGACAGGACGTTTCTTAGTCTGCATCGATTTGATTATCCTCTTCGCCTTGTTCAACAGCTTGCCTGATGATGCCACTGGCCTGGCAGGTACCGTCAACGCTATAGCCACACCGGCAAAGGTGGAATGCACCCCTGATTTGAGCATCATCCACCAGCAAGCCAGCCCAAATGCAAGATAGAATAAAGGCTGACGTACACCGGCATAATTGGCCACCGCCAGAAATGCGATAAGTATAAATGCAGTGAACAGGTGATGTAATGAAATTTCCTGTGTATAGAATATCGCGATGACCAGGATTGCACCGATATCATCAACGATAGCAAGTCCGACGATAAATGCCAGCAGGCTGAGCGGGATGTACTTTCTCACCAGCACAAGAACACCCAGTGCAAAGGCGGTATCGGTAGCCATCGGGATTCCCCAGCCCATCTGTGAATCATACTGCCAGTTAAAAAAAGTATAGATCGCCGCTGGAAATAACATGCCACCGATAGCACACAGGATAAGCATACGGCGACTTTCCGGGTCGGCTAGATCGCCAGCCAGCATCTCACGTTTTATCTCGAGACCCAACAGGAAGAAAAAGATAACCATCAGGCCATCATTCATGATGTGTTTGAATGATGCCTGTAGCTGGAAGTCACCCAGGAAAATTCCTATAGGCGTGTGTATCAGGTTCTGATAGGTAGAAGCATAGTCTGAGTTGGCCCACCATAGCGCTACGATGGTAGCGACAAGAAGAAACAGGCTGGTGGTAGTCTGCGCCCGAATAAAATCAGACAGTGGATAATGTATATTCTCCAGACCGCGCTGCAAAGCATTTTTTGATTGATCAGTCATAAGGTTAAACAGTATTTATGCCGTCACTGGAGTGTTATTAATGACGGTAGACGATAACTGAGAAAACCAGGCCTGGTATGTGACGCCTTCAATGACAGACGAAAGACTGCATCAACACCAGCAGGTGATGGCGTTTGTAACACTGCTTTTTCCAGAGAGATACTCATGACTTATGAGCCAAGTCATTATACGTAAAACAGTACACACCTGCAAATTCGCACCTTGATAGCATGGTGTAAAACCTGCTCAAAATGACAATGACTACATGATGATTATAGAAGCAACATGACTACAACAGTAAACAACCATATACTTTAAGGCCATGACTAACCGTAGGCATCCTCTACAAACAATGCCTGTATCTGTTCAACCTTTTTTATATTTTTAATTAAGGCATCGACGCAATCCTGATCCAGCATCTGCCCGGAGAGCTGTTTGATGGTCTTGATCGCTTCTTCGTTACCCCAGGCATCTTTATAGGGTCGTTCACTGGTTAATGCATCAAACACATCAGCGACGGCGACGATACGTGCTTCGAGCGGGATCTCATCACCTTTTTTACCTGATGGATAACCTCTTCCGTTCACCGCTTCGTGATGAAATTCCGCAATGTTACGAAGAACATCAACATACTTGATATTCTCCAGCCCGAAATTTTCCAGAAGATGATCGATCATGATCCTGCCCTTGCTGGTGTGTGTCTTCATGATATCCTTTTCGGCCACATCCAGCCCGGCAGGTTTGAGCAATATATTATCAGGGATACCGATCTTTCCAATATCGTGCAACGGTGAAAACATGAAGACATGCTCGATATAACTATCATCCAGATCATACTTGTTTGCAAGTTCAGCGGCGATGAGACGACTGTATCGAGACATACGGTCAAGATGAGTCCCTGTCTCTGGGTCCCGGAAATGGGTGATGTTACCCGTAGTCTTCAGTGCAGCTTTTAATGTCGTGATCGAAGACAGTTCATTGATCACCATCAGCGAGATCATATGGCCGTATAGATCAATCTGCCGTAATACATTTTCAGTAAACACCTCTTGCTGGTAAGAGTTGAAAAAGATGAAACCGAAAAAATTCCCTTCGTTGAACATCGGCATGGTATAGCTTGCAGCATAGCCCTGCCGCCCTATCCTCTGCGCATGTTCATGCTCACTAGCTTCGTAAGTGAGCAGGTTGTTGATTACTCGTGGCAGGCCTCTGTCGAGGATTTTTTTCAGTGAAGGTGCGTTGTCCAGCAATGCCTGATAGTTCTCCAGCGGGTTATCCTCACCACTACTGTGCAGATAGGTTTTTAACAGGCTGGTCTCGGAGTCATAGATCGCTACTGCGATGCGAGCGACAAAGGGAAACTGTTCGCTGACTGACTGATGCGCTACGATCAGTTTTTCACGCAGCGAAATCTGCTCATTCAACCGTTCGAGAACATCGCGATGCTCAGTCATAATCATACCTGGAGAAATATCACGTAAGTCAGACAAGTATAGATTATTAATCTGATAGAACAGGAAATGCCGGATATTACTGACTATGTCTCCCCTTGAAGTAACAGGCTAGACTTATGTACCTACGATGCAGCATATCAACTATTCCCTGTTGTTCCATGGCAGATTTCTTAAATCACATTTTTAGCGAAGAAATTTCCAGCGCCAGCACCAGTAATGCACTGGCCGCAATCCAGGAACCGATAATACGGACGCCAATGCGTAGCCAGTTTTTTTTATTACAGAATTCTGCAAAGATGACCGGGTATAAAGAGAAAAAGTAAATGCCGACGCCGCTGCCAAATAAAGCGATGACATATTCTCTTCCAGATAGCGTCTCCTGGCCTGAATCGAAACCAAGACTGAAACCTGCCACAGTACCCACAATAAAGTACCCGTAGAAGCTGACCTGCGGCGATGTTGCGACGAGCAGACCGACAAGTGCAGCACAGACAAGGATAAAAAACTCGACCTGCAGCCCTGGTGAAAAACCGGAACTAACCAGGCCTATCACCACAGCAGCGATAGTTGCAAGCAGCGATGACTGAGACTCTTTCAGACCGCGCTGCCCGAAAAACAGCCCGGTGGCGATCAGCAACAGCAGATGACTCGGTGTCAGAACCGGATGCAGCATGCCATTGAATATATTTCCAATGCCCTTGATCGGGGTATGTGCAGCAGCGATATCCGGTGTTACGAGAAGCAGGCAGAAGAGATAAACGCCAAACCGGCGTGTCATAAAATTCCCGCTAAGAAACCAGCACCAGCCAGCGCGATAACGCTGCCACCTGCCCTCACAGCAACTTTCCCATACGGCCAACGTACCATCATACCAAATGCGATACCCGCTATATGGAGCAAACCGGTAGCGATGACGAAACCAAGACTGTATGCCAGCGGGTTAGCTGCGCCGGGCAGTTCAGTACCATGCGCATGTCCGTGGAAGATTGCGAAAGCAGCAACAATCACAGCGGCAATCCAGATGGGCGGACGCACGGCAAAAGCAACCATGGCACCGAGTACGATAGCCGATACGGCAATGCCTGTTTCAACGGCTGGAACAGGCATTGCCATGACGCCGAGCGCACCTCCGATCGCCATAACCAGTGGAAATACAACTGGAAGCATCCAGATCGCCGGGCTGCCTAGAAATGCTCCCCATAGGCCTACGGCAACCATAGCAATAACATGATCCCAGCCGAGTACAGGATGCATAAAGCCACTAGTGAAGCCGCCTGCGATACCAGCACTCTCATGTGCATTAGCGACGCCGGCAAACACACACAACAGCACTGCGACCATAAATATATTAAATTGTCTCACTTCTATTTTCCCTCGCATAAAATTATTTAAGTTATAACGATATTGGCAACAGGAACTCTGCTTATATAGATATTATTATTTCATACGCATAAAACTTCAACTCCACTAACAAGCAGTGCAGCATTGCTTGCTGATACAGCAAATACTTTTACCTGACTATAACTAACTCATGCAGGCTCGGCTTCTACAAAGACCCGCTTCACTATCCCGTGCCTGGCTTTTATCACTGAATCGATTTCCTGGATAACGGCTTCGATCTCTCTTGTCAGCTGCCCTCTTCTAAAGCGGATACTGATATTGACCAGGATAAACTCTGGCCCCATGTGCATGGTCAGCAGCTCATTAACTTTTTCTACCTCGTCAAACGATTCCGCGAGCTCGCGGATACTGGCGACCACATCCCTGTTGGCGCCCTCCCCGATGAGCAGGCCTTTGGTCTCTACCGCCAGCCAGACTGCGGTGCCACCGAGGATAAAACCGATGAGAATAGACGCGATGCCATCAAATATAGCAATGCCCGTTACCTGGGTCAGCCAGATACCGAGTAAAGCGATCAACAGACCTAACATGGCAGCGGAATCTTCGAACAGCACGACGAACATGGATGGATCTTTACCACGCTTGACCGCCTCGATGTAACCGCGCCGGCCTTTGACCTTGCCGAATTCCTTGAACGCGAAGAACCAGGCACCGCCTTCGAACAGCAGTGCCAGGCCGAGCACTATATAGTTGACCAGGGGATTATCGATCTCTACCGGATGGCGTACGTGATGGATACCTTCATAGATAGATACGCCTGAACCGACAGCAAAGATAAGTATAGCTACGACGAAACTCCAGAAATAGATCTCTTTGCCATGGCCGAAGGGAAACTCTTCATCAGCCGGCTTCTTCGCCTGTTTCATGCCATAGAGAAGCAATATCTGGTTACCGGTATCGACCAGCGAGTGGATACCCTCGGACAACATCGCTGAACTTCCGGTGGTGAAAGCAGCGAAGAACTTGGTGATGGATATCGCGCTATTGCCGATCAGCGCGGCTATGATAACTTTGGTAGATGCATTTGCTGACATAAGTTTCCTGGAATTAACTTGTATACGATACAGCTATGAGCGCAAATATTATTGCAGCGAATTATCCCCGTGAGAGCCACGCGTCACTTCGATCACATTTCTCAGTTGCGATATCCTGTCCATTATCCTTGTCAGCTGTTGCAGATCCCTGATTTCGATGGTCACCGCCAGACGCGCAGTCTGGTCTTTTCTATTCGACATGGTATTGACTGCGACCACATTGATCTTGTCGTCAGACAGGGTACGTGTGATATCACTAAGCAGACCGTGCCGATCATTAGCATGGATCAGTATATTGACCGGATAGTTATGCACATCGGTATCGCCCCACTCGACTTCGATCAAGCGCGCCTGGTCTTTATCTTTGAGATGAAGGATGTTCTTGCAGTCTGTACGATGTACGCTGACGCCTCTATCCTTGGTGATAAAACCAACGATGTCGTCATGCGGTACCGGCATGCAGCAGTTTGCGATCGTGGTTAACAGGTTGCCGACACCGAGGACGTTAACACTGCTGCTAGATTTTTTCGATATCTTTGTACTTGCCGCCTTTACCGGGATAACTTCTTTATCATTACTTAATTCGTCGAACTCGTGAAGGATGGATGCCATCTGCGCCATGCTTATATCGCCGCGCCCCAGGTGGATATAGAACTCATCCGGTGTTTCGAGTTTAAAATGTTCGACTAACTTCGACAGCTCGGGCTTTATCCCATGGCGCTTGAACTCACGTTCACACAGCGCCTTGCCTTCGCTGTAGTTTTTCTCTGCATCCTGCTTTCTGAACCAGCTGCGTATGCGGTTCCTTGCTCGCGAAGTTTTGATATAGCCAAGATGCGAGATCATCCAGTCACGCCGCGGTGCCGCCTCTTTTCCGGTGAGTATTTCGACACGTTCACCGTTCTTTAACTGGTAGGTCAGCTGTACGATACGACCATTGACCTTGGCGCCACGACAACGATGTCCGATCTCGGTATGCACGGCATAGGCGAAGTCGACTGGTGTGCCGCCTTCAGGCAGATCGATCACCCGGCCCTCAGGGGTCAGCACATAGACACGATCGTTGAACATCTCCGTACGGAAACTTTCCAGTAATTCTTCATCATTACTGCGTGTCGCATCGAGCAGTTTTCTCAATGACTCGATACCAGACTGGGTATTGCTCTTGCTGCTGCCCGCCTCTTTATATCGCCAGTGCGCCGCGACACCGAACTCGGCGAACTCGTGCATCTGCTTCGTTCTTATCTGGACCTCTACCGGTTTACCATGGGGGCCGTAGACAGCGGTATGTAATGACTGGTAACCGTTGTCCTTCGGGTTGGCGATATAATCGTCAAACTCTTTGTCTATGTGGCGCCATTGCGCATGCACGAGACCGAGCACGACATAACACTCTGCGATATTGTCGACCACGACACGAACTGCACGGACATCGAACAGCTCTTCGAAATTTCTGCTCTTCGAGGTCATCTTCTTCCAGATACTGTAGATATGTTTTGGCCGACCATAGATTTCGGCATGGATTCCTTCTTTGCTGGTGATCTCTTTTATCTTTTCGACCACCTCCTGGATAAACTGCTCACGCTCCTCGATCTTGCCATCCAGGCTTTTTGCGATACGCCGGTACGTTTCCGGCTCAAGGTAACGAAATGCCAGGTCTTCGAGTTCCCACTTCAGCTGACCGATACCGAGGCGATTGGCGATCGGCGCGAAGATATCGAGGCTCTCCTGGGCGACCTCTTTCTGCTCGTCTTCAGGCGCCAGTTTCAACTGTCTCAAACGCTGTACGCGAAAAGCGAGCTTGATCAGCACTGCTCGAACATCATCGACCATAGACAACAGCATGCGGCGCAGACGTTCCACCTGCTCGGGTGATGATTCATCCCGTTCGCCACGGAACTCGTGTAACTGTACGACGCTACCCACCAGGCTGATAATCTCGTCACCGTATATGCGTTTCATCTCTTCGAGATCGGCTTCTCTCATCAGTTGTGTGCTGCTCAACAGCGCGACGATGAGCGTCGTCTCGTCAGAACCCAGTTCACTCAACAGCAAGGCGACATCCAGGCTGCTAGGAATAGAACCCTCAGCTGGCAGATCCCATACCATCTTACAGGCTAATCGCAGCAGGCTATCCTCATCCACATCATAGCCGACCAGCTGGTGTAGAAACTGGTCCTGAGTGAAGTCTTTGGTTATCTGATTAAAATCACGCGTTTTTTTCATGAAGCGGTGAGTTCCATTGCGGACACTATTCTATTGAGGCTTATTTTAGTTCAAATACGGGCAGGATAGTTTAGTAACTGCAATAAAAATAGCCTGCCGCTAAAACCAGCAGGCATGTGCTTTATGATCTGGATTAGTTTGTTAGATTATCTGGGCGGTTAACTGGCGTAAGCCTTATTTACTCTTCTGGCAGGCAGGGCACTTGCCATAGAGCGTTAGGCTATGATCGGTGACTTCATAGCCTTTTTCTGCTGCAACTTCACGCTGACGACTCTCGATCATCTCATCATAGAATTCCTCGACCTTGCCGCAGGAAACACAGACGATGTGATCATGATGTCCTTTTTCACTCAATTCAAAAACCGCCTGACCACTCTCAAAATGATGGCGTTCTACCAGACCGGCAGCCTCGAACTGGGTTAGCACCCGGTACACGGTTGCCAGTCCGATCTCTTCGCCGTCATCCAGTAGTGAACGATAGATCTCCTCAGCACTCTGATGACGTACGTTTGATTCTTCCAGAAACTCCAGAATTTTCATACGTGGCAGCGTTACTTTGAGCCCGGCTTTTTTTAAATCACTTGATTCCATAAATTTCTACTGATTATCGTGGATATATACGTTAGTATTTCGACCCTTTTAAGAACATCCGTATTTAACCACGTTTATGATACTGAGAACTACTCTCAACTTGATTACATTGAAAAAATTCAGCCCCCCAATCCTTGCGTTTTTTTGCCTGTTTCTGGTTACCGCATGCGCCGACTGGCTGCCAGATGCCCATAAACTGGACCTGCAACAGGGAAACACGGTCAAACTGGAACAACTGGAAGCTATCTCCATCGGCATGTCAAAAACTGAAGTACGTAAGATCATGGGAGAACCGATGCTGGCAGATCCCTTTCACAATCAGCGCTGGGACTATATCTACCGGTTTATTCCAAATAAAGGCTTCGAGCGGAAATCCTTGCTGACGCTGTATTTTGAGGATGATGTACTGGTGAAGATCGATGATTCGCAGTATGTTGAGCCGTAGTCTTTTGTATTTCATTTTTAGCATTTACCTGGTTCTTTTTATTTGACTTTGCGGGACTCGCCCCGCGGGCGAGGTACTCTTTTGCAACAGCCCAAAAGAGTACCCAGAAAAGGCCGCCACTATAGCTGCGCCCCTGTAGAAGACACAGGGGTTCCCATAGAGACAGCACTGTTATCATGCTGTGCCAGAACTCGCGCACGCTGAGAAACACGTGCGCTCAGACAACTGGCCCAGAAAGCCCATGCTAACAGCACTGCCTCAATGGCTTGCTAAGGTGGGTTGAAGATCAAAGTCAAAAGCCAAGAATATAAATAAAAGCAAAGTAGTCGCTATTGATTTGCTCCATGCTCATACAAGACATCCGTTTTTTCTTTTTGTTTTTTCTCGTTTTACTTCCTCTTTCGATTGCTGAATTTACGGGTATTGGTAGAGCAAATAGCATAGTGAGCGGCCTGTTAGCCTTGTGCGCCCGGATGGCGCATCAAGGCGGGCTCGTTGGCAATACCCGTAAATTCAGATACCCCGAACGCTTTTCTCGGGGCAATCGGATAAGGACGGCTTTTTTT
>SWCD01023378.1_pt2 | contig 123870 bp, 92 predicted proteins | sample 4693011 | NCBI WGS metagenome assembly SWCD01 (sample SAMN10267278, study PRJNA491770) | bioreactor metagenome | isolation source: DHS bioreactor inoculated with marine | place: Japan: Omine Ridge, Nankai Trough
CCCTTCGGCTTCGCTCAGGGTTAATTCAACCATCAAGTTATACTGCGCTTGCGCTTGTATAACTTGGGTTTCATTAAAAAAGCAGGTCATAAGCCGGATTCTGTGTATCCTGAACTTGTTTCGGGATTTTATCCCAAACAAAAATATCCTTATCATTTATCTAGACCAATGGTTGCCCAAAGGTTCTATCCGCCTACCCTTCAGCACGGGCGTGCAGCCCTTGACGCTGATATACATGGCGTTGCACCGCATAGAGTTTACCTGATTTCACTACAGCCGAACTGTACTTGCTTTCTGTTGCACTGGTCCTCACCTCACGGTGGACGGGTGTTACCCGCTATGCTGCACTTTGGTGTCCGGACTTTCCTCTTCATCCCGAACTTGATTCGGGACCTCTTCAACACTTTAACAGTCTCAAAAAGGTGCTGAAACGAGTTCAGCATGCAGCGATAAGGTGACCTGCTTGCGGCAAATATACCGCTATTGTTGATAAAAAATTCCCTAAAAATTCTTAATTGAAGCACATATGCAATTGCTATCTTTATATTTGCAGTGGGCGGATGTTCCGTTATCGGTCAACAGTTGCAGTAGGCAGGTTTTAATATGATTATCCAGGTTACACGGTGACCATACGTCTTAACCTTGAACTTGGACAAACATTAAACGTTGAACGTTGAACGTTCACATCCAAACAACCCAAAATAACACAATAACCTAACAATAAATACAGCTTGGAACCCTTTATCGTATCGGCACGGAAATACAGACCCCAGACTTTTAAGGACGTGGTGGGGCAACAAGCCATTACCAATACGCTTACCAATGCCATAGAGAGCAATAGATTGGCCCAGGCGCTGTTGTTTTGCGGTCCTAGGGGGGTAGGAAAGACCACTTGCGCCAGGATTCTGGCCAAAAAAATAAACTCCGACGGTACGGAAATGGAAGGTGAGGATTTTGCCTTCAATGTTTTTGAGCTCGATGCCGCTTCCAACAATTCCGTGGACGATATCCGAAATTTGACGGACCAGGTTCGGATTCCCCCCCAAGTAGGGAAGTACAAAGTATATATCATTGACGAGGTCCATATGCTGTCCCAATCGGCCTTCAATGCTTTTTTAAAAACATTGGAAGAGCCGCCCAAGCACGCCATCTTTATCTTGGCGACCACTGAAAAGCACAAGATTATTCCCACCATACTTTCACGGTGTCAAATATTTGATTTTAAGCGCATTACAGTAAAGGATGCCGCCGACTATTTGAAATATATCGCTGAGAACCAAGGAATAGAGGCCGAGGACGATGCATTGCATATCATTGCCCAAAAAGCGGATGGCGCCATGAGGGACGCCCTGTCCATTTTTGATAGGGTCGTGAGTTTTTCCGGCAAACATCTCACCAGAAAAGCGGTGACCGAAAACCTTAACGTACTGGATTATGATACGTATTTTGAGGCCACGGATCTAATCCTGGAACACGATATTCCCTCTTTGTTGATGTTGTTCAATACTACCTTGGCCAAAGGTTTTGAGGGTCATCACTTTATTACCGGCCTGGCTTCCCATTTTAGGGACTTAATGGTGTGCAGGTATCAGGACACCATTGAACTGCTGGAAGTAGGCGAAGGTGCAAAGAAGAACTATTTGGAGCAGTCCAAGAAAACCTCCCAGGCTTTTTTACTTAAAGCGATCGATCTGGCAAACGACTGCGACCTAAAGTACAAGGCCAGTAAAAACCAGCGATTGCTGGTAGAACTCACATTAATGAAACTGGCCTCCATCGATTTTGATGGAGAAAAAAAAAATTCTGATTCCGTAGTCAAGGAGGGCTTGTTGGCGCCTGCAGCCTTCTATAAGGATCGAAGCACTAACGGTTCGGCCTTACCTAAGGAATCGTCTTCTACGGAACCCGAGCAGGCCATCCCCTTAAAGGAAGATGTACCTACGGCCGAACCGGGGCATAATTACCCCAAAACCGAAGAACTGCCCACCCAATCTAGCAAACCAGGGGAAGATAATGACATTGTTGCTCCGATTTCCGCCAAGGAAACGGACACAAAAACAGAGGGTAAAGCCTCTAAGTTAAATATCAATATTCCCTCCAAAAGAGTGTCGGGGCTGTCCTTGTCCAGCCTAAAGGCCAAAAAGGAGCATCAACTCAATAAAAAAGAAGAGGTATTGGATGAAAGCAAACTTCCAAAATCCCCTTTTACCGAAGCTGAAATGCAAAAGCATTGGACCGACTTTGTGACGAAGATCGATGCAGAAGGCAGAAAGATATTGGCCTCCAATCTTCATACCGATGTTCCCAAGCTAAGGGACGAGCATACAATTTGGATAGAATTGCCGAATAATACCATGAAAAAAGAGGTGGAGCGGGAGCAATACGACCTGATGGTTTATTTAAAAGAGCAGCTCAACAACCATTTCATCAAGCTCAAGATTACGGTTAACGAGCAGACTGCCAAGAAATTTGCCTTTACCCCACAAGAGAAATACGAAAAGCTAAGGGAGAAAAACCCAATCATCGATAAACTTAGACAGGAGTTCGATCTGGATCTTTAACGCAACAAAAAGCCATCCTTAAACGGGTCTTCGGGATCGATCAAAAATGTTTGTTTGCCCGTAATATAAGCGCTGCCGCTAACTTGCGGGATTACAGCCTTAAATTTTCCAAATTCCAGTTCCTCAACGATGGAGCCTTCGAATACCGATCCAGTAATGCTTTCGATCGCCATGGTTTCCCCAAAATCCATTTCACCCCGGGCCCTGTGAATGGCCATCCTGCCCGATACTCCGGAGCCGGTCGGACTTCGGTCTACCTCCCCGTCTGCAAATATGCATACGTTTTTACTGTGGATATGGGGTTTATTGGACTTCCCAATAAAGATGGTGCCATATAAAAAGCTTAGATCGGTTTCGTAAGGGTGCATAATCTCCTCGTCCCTATCGATTACGGCATGCTTTATCTCCATGCCTACCCTCGTTATTTCCTTTATATTATCCGACGATAGTGAAAAATCAAAATTATTTTTCGCCATATCGACATAGGCGTAGAAAGCACCCCCATAGGCCAAATCATAGGTAACGGTCCCTAGACCAGGGATTTCCACTTGCCGGTCCAGCCCCACCACAAAACTTGGCACACAATGAAACCGCACCGAGTGGATCTTTCCATTTTTAAGGTGGACAAAAGAGGTAATCCTGCCACAGGGAGCATCGATCTTAATGGTGTTGTCCCCTTCCTTTGTGTTGAGCCATTTCATTTTTATGGCCAAGGTTGAAATAGCAATAATCGCATGGCCGCACATGGTAGAATACCCTTCGTTATGCAAAAAAAGTATCCCAAAATGGGCTTCCCCATCGTTTGGCGGCGTAATAATGCAACCATACATATCCTTATGTCCCCTTGGCTCGAACATAAGGGCCGTCCGCAAATAATCGTGATTTTGCTTACAGTCCTGCCTATATGCCAAAACGGAATCCCCCTTCAATTCGGGAAAACCCTCCAATATAACACGCAGCGGTTCGCCCCCGGTGTGCATATCGATTGTTTTTATCCGAAGCCAATCTTTTGGGGCTGCAAAATCCGTACTTTTACGTATTTGATTATACATGGTTTTCCTTAAACAGGTTGTAGTAATAAGTGGCGGCGGCAAGATCTTCCAGTGCATGCCCGACGGACTTGAACATGGTAATTTCCATATCGTTTTGCCTTCCGGTTTTCTTTTGGGAGGAGAGTTCGAACAAATCGGCCTTGATGTCCGTTTCCTTCAAAACACCGCTTTTTAACGGAATGACTATATCCCCACTTTCCTTTAAGCCACCTTGAAAAGTATCTACAAAAACTTCAGCCCTTTTCACCGTTTCATCGTCGGCTTCCCTCATATCGACCCTATAGGCACCCACCAGATCTACATGCTGGCCTGGTTGCAGGTATTTTCCCAACACGAGAGGCGTCTTGGACAGGGTAGCCGTGGAAATGATATCGACTTCAGAAATTTTTTCTTCAATAGATTTTATAGGTTCTATAAGGAAGGGAGCGTCTACAAGCTTTTCGCATAGTTTTACCGCTTTGGAGTAATCCCTGCCCCAAACATATACCGTTTTCAATGGCCGTACACTGGCATGGGCCAAGATTAAATTGGAGGCCAGTGCCCCGGTACCGATCATCAGCAGGGAACTGGAATTTTCCTTTGACAGATATTTTGATGCCAAGGCCGAGGCCGCTGCCGTTCTTTTTGCCGTTAGACTTTTGGCCTCCAGAAGGGCAAGGATTCCTCCCTTTAGCGCATCCAAATAGATATAGGTGCCCTGAATGGCGGGGAGGTTAAATTGCCCGTTTTTCGGACTTACCGTTGCGATTTTCACACCCGCCTGTTTTCCTGGTTTCCAAGCTGGCATTAATAGCAACGTAGAATCCTCTTGTACACTGGGATTGGGAAAATCGTGATGATGCCTCATGGGCACCAGGGTTTCCCGATCGGAAAACGCTATTCCCAACGCTTCGATCAAACCGGGAAAATCGGTGTTTTGCTCTATAAAACTTGCCGGAATTTGGGTTATATTGTCCATACGGACAAAGTTATAAAAATAGAAGGGAGTTTACCCCCTCACAGGGAGGGGAATAATTATGGATAAGCCCAAATACAAAGAACCGGCCAAAAAAATAAAAAAGCGCCCTAATCGACTATTGGTGCAGTCCTTTAGACCTTAGAAGTTGCAACAATAGTTCCGGTTCATTGGTCTGTATCATGTTTACGCCATATTTCATTTGCTCCTCCAAGATTGCTTCCCCATTACCATAGCGAATATTGCAATCGGCCTCTCCCAAAGTATTGCTCCAAATCCTGGCTTTACGGTTTTTGAGCATGTTGGCAAGAGAGTCCGAATAAAAGCCGGAATCTATATGGACCAGCGGGGGTGAAAACTTGGTGAGGGCGGAATCTGCCATTTGATAGGACCGTGCCCTGGGCATAATTTTGGCCGATGGGTCCAGTTCTTTGATCCTGTCCAATTGATCGTAGTCGTCGTCAAAGTAAAATACATCGTCGTTTGTCCCTGTTGCCTTTACCGCAGCAAGTATCCCCGTCACATTGTCGGTCTTCATATCAACGTCTACCATGATCTTGCCCTTGGTCACTTTTAAAAATTCTTCAAAAGTCGGAACTGTTTCCTCACTTATCCTCCCATAAGGTGCCTTTAGATGGTATTTTCTAATTTCCGCCAAAGTAAGATCTTCCACCTTCCCCTTACCCGTGGTGGTACGGTCAATTTTGGAATCGTGCATCAATACCAAATGGCCGTCCTTGGTGGTACGTACGTCTACCTCAATAATATCCACCCCTAATCTGATGGACTGCTTGGTAGAAGCAATGGAGTTTTCAAAATTACCCATATGTGCCCCCCTATGGGCGGCCACAAGTATTGTTTTAGAGCTTGGGTCATGGAACACATTGACGGCAGTTGAAAGGTCGGTCGCGGTTTTTGTACTTGTGCAGGACAAGAAAAAAACAAGCGTAGTTAACGCTACATATTTAGAAATCTTCATAGGAAATCGATTTATTGTTCAATAAATTTACGGTTATAAAATTACCAATATACCGCCCCCTTTATTTCATCATTATTGATAATAATACATTATATATTGTCCTATATTTCTCCATTGACACCTACTTCCAAAAAACTGTAACGCCCTTCCTTCCCTACCCAAATACATAGAAACACCTCAGAACATTACATTTTCAAGCCTTTCCTTCCGAAAAACACCAGTGCGTAACCTGGGGCAATTTTCCATGTAAATCAATCAATTAACAAGGAAAAATTGGCAAAAGCAATTCATATATTTACAACAACCAACTTTTTAAACAGTAATTATCCCATGAATTGGATTAAACCCATTTTTCTAATCGCGGCGATCACCTTCACCGCATGTAAACCCAAAAACAATTCCCAGACAACCGCCCAGGAAGCCCCAAAGCGGTTTGAACGGTTGCCATATAACAATCCGGGGCTTACTGTAGATCTAGGGGTGGGACTATGGGCTTCTCCCCTACCTGTGGATTATGACGGCGACGGTGATATGGATCTATTGGTTTCTTGCAGCGATGTGCCCTTTAACGGGATTTATCTATTCGAAAATACCAGCGGGGAGACATTCCCCACATTTGAACCCCCTATTAAGATTGGTGATCCCATAAAACACATTCAGGTTTCCTATGTAGACGGTACGCCCAGATTTCTGATACCGGGAGAAGAGCTAACGGATCTTAAATTGGGCCTTAGCGGTAATCACAAGACAATTTTCCAAGGGGATATCTTTGATAAACTGCACAATAAAATCCGATTTAATCAGTGGAAATACGTCGATTATGAAAACGACGGAGATCTGGACATCGTTGTTGGGATTCAAGATGGGGAGGACTACGGATGGGACAATGCCTTTAATGACAAGGGGGTGTGGACGAATGGCCCATTGCATGGCTATGTTTACCTTATTGAAAACATAAACGGCACTTACCAATTGAAGGACAAGATCAAAGCCGGTGACCAGCCTATCGATGTTTATGGGGCCCCATCCCCAAACTTTGATGATTTTGATGGCGATGGCGACCTCGATATTATCTGTGGCGAATTCCTGGACAAGTTTACCTGGTTCGAAAACATTGGCACCAGGGAGAAACCAAAATACGCGAAGGGAAAATATCTAAAAAATGAAAACGGCATTGTTACGATGGACTTGGAAATGATCCTTCCGGTTTCGTTGGACTGGGACAAGGACGGGGATATCGATCTGGTCGTAGGTGATGAGGATGGCAGGGTCGCCTTTGTAGAGAACACAGGGAAAATAGTCGACCGAATGCCCGTTTTTAAAAGTCCGAAATATTTTAAGCAAAGGGCACAGGATGTAAAATTTGGCGCCCTAGCAACACCGTATAGCACGGATTGGGACGATGATGGCGACGAAGATCTGATTAGTGGAAATTCGGCCGGGTATATTTCGTTTATTGAGAACCTCGGTGGAGGGGAAAACCCAAAATGGGATGCCCCAAAACTACTGAAAGGCGAAAATGAAATTATACGTATTCAGGCCGGTGAAAATGGCTCCATTCAAGGACCTTGTGAAGCCAAATGGGGCTATACCACCTTATCGGTAGCCGATTGGGACCACGATGGCCTAAAAGACATTATCGTGAATTCGGTCTGGGGGAAAGTAGTTTGGTACAGGAACATGGGATCAAAAGGAAATCCAAAATTGGGCGAGGAACAGCCTATCGAAGTACATTGGGATGGCGACACCCCCAAACCGGAATGGTTCTGGTGGAATCCGGAACCCAATACGCTGGCAACCCAGTGGCGAACCACCCCTACTGCCATCGATTGGAACAAGGATGGACTTATGGACTTGGTGATGTTGGACAAGGATGGGTATTTAAGCTATTTTGAACGCTATCAGGACAACAACAAACTATTATTAAAACCTGGGAAGCGTATTTTTTATTCCGTAAACGGAACCTTTAACCGGAAAAATGAAAAGCTCGACAGTTTGCCCGGACTTCTACGGCTTAGCGAGAAAGAATTTGGGAGCAGTGGTAGAAGAAAAATGGCCTTTGGAGATTGGGACGGTGATGGTGATACGGATCTGATAATCAACGGTATCAATGCCGTACTGCTGGAAAACGTCGGCCAAACCCCCGAAAAAGTCGAATTTAAGTACCACGATAATTTCTCCGACAAAAAATTGGCCGGCCATTCCACCAGTCCAACCCTGGTAAACTGGAACAACTCAGGAAAACCGGACTTGCTTTTGGGGGCAGAGGATGGATATTTTTACTATTGGACCAATGAATAGGCCCATTCTGGTTTGCCCGGATACCAGCCCAACCGACGTAATAGGCGACAGATTTTAGAAAGGGCAAAACGATGCAAAAGGTACTATTCGCCCTGTATCAAATTTAAATATCGCCCCATCCAATAGGGCAACAGCCAGAAAACCGATTCCCGTTCTTCCGCTGGATTTCCGCTAGCGGCCAAATATGGATTCTGGTCCCAACGAACCGTCCTATATTCGCTCGGAGGCCGCAAAGCTACCTGCAATTCTTCCAGGATGGGCTGCCTAACGACCTTCAAGTCCTCCCGCTTGCCGTTGTCCATGTACCAATCTACCAAGTCCAACGGGGCATCCTTTAGAAAGTCTATGGAGCTATCCAACCCATCCGAACCACCGGAAAGTATATTGTAAGTAAAGTTGACCATGGGACTTTCTGCAGTCCTATACTTTTGGAACCATTGGTCAAAGATGCCCCGATAGGCTTTTTTTAGTTTTGGATCTTCCTCATAGGTAATCAAGGGAGGATAAACGTACATTGCCATATAAATATCGAAATACGTTTCCCATGCCGGATTGGTATGGTACAGCGATTTGGCATTTTCGAGATAGCCTTCATCCTCTATCAATCCTATATATTCCTTTTGATATTTTTCATCCTTGGTGATAAAATAAGTGAACTTTAAAAACGAAAGCAACTCCAACGAATTCAATGCCCTTTCGGGAGCCCAATCGGGGTCGTGGTTCAATTTTTTTGGAGACCAAATCCCCCATTTTGTCGGCTTCCCATCCACATCGACCAGATTGAAATCGTTCCGTATCAAATGGTCCATGATCTTGCTGAAATGGGTTGCAATCCGCTGTTTTTCATTAGCATCGGCCACTAAATTATAGTACCAATAATAACCGAACAAATGTCCACAAAGCTCATCACTACTAGTATCGCCCTTCCATTTCCATTTTCCGTCCTTGGAAACGTGCCATCGTTCTTCCACGGCTTTTTGCCTCGGATTTTCCACCAACATCTCAGCGTATTCACGGTCGGTAATGGTACGGTTCATGTCATGTGATTCTTCCCAGGAAACTGGAATAATGGTCCTCGCAAAAAATCCGTCGCTATCGGTGACCTCCCTCAGATACTGTAAAAAATCAAAAGCTTTTTTTGCACGTACTTTTGCTTGGGGATCTTTTGTTACCGCATACCTAAAGGATTCCATGGCGAGATAATTGGAGGTGTATTCGCCGTCATTATCGTCGTCGTCCGGTTGAATTGAAGTGGTATCCCCTGGGATGGCCAACCTAGTCCTGGCGATGATCCATGGTTCCCGAACATGGCGGCGAATAAGATTTTTATAAAAATAATCGGCCTTTCCAGCAAGGGTCATTACCTTATTTTTGATGGCGCTTACCCCTTTGGAAGTAGCGATCCAAGCGTTTCCTTGGGTATCAAAGGCAATGTCCCGGACGTTATCGGACACCAACCAACGTTTGCCCAGGCGAACCGAATAGGCCTCCTCCCCTGGTGTAAACCTCGTAATGCCATATTCGGTCCCTACCCACATTCGGCCGTCCGGAGCCTTGCGTACCACCCGAACATTGGAATTGACAATACCGTTCTTAGGCTCTTTTCTGCCGACAACGTTGTTTTGGCTATCCCTTATGGTAATTCCTCCCAGGCCGCCAACCCACAAGTTGTCCTCTTCATCGAAATCCATTCCCTGGACATAGGCACTGATCAAATCGTCGTTTTTCTGGAACACTTGCGTTTTGGTATCATTGCAGTGATAGAGCCCCACGTCGGTACCGATCCAAAGTCCCCCCGCCCTATCCGAAAGCGCAGTACGAACACTTCCAGGCGCCTTAAAATCCTTATTTACCCAAATTTCGTTTACGAACAAAGAAATGCCCTTTGGCCCAAGAGCATATATCCCTTCCTGTGCCGGTAAAATTTTAGCAATGGGTGCTTTTGCTCCGTTTACCTTTTCAATTTTTCCAGAGCGATTGCTGTAGACCCCATTCCATGTCGCGATCCAAACTTTCCCGACGGAATCGAATTTTATGTCATATGCCGGCCCTTGGTCTGCCCCTTTGATCATGGAGACCCATTCGCTGGAACCGTGGTTCTTTAGGTAGACCCCATTCTTAGTTGCAATCCAAATATTGTCGTTTATATCGGGCTGGATCGCCCTGACATCGTTGGCATCCACGTTTTCGGCGTCGATAATAAAAGCTTCGTGATATTCCTGATGAAAGGGCCTATCCCGATATGGACCATGGCTATCGGAGGCAGTTTTGGTAATTTCCGGATGTTTCTTATTGCACGCTAGGACGGCAATGAAGGATAGGAGTACTATTAATTTTCCCATTGCTATAAGTTATTCAGGTCTTTGTAATGTAGCCATAACTATGGGAGCTACCCGAAACATTGAGGGGCCTATAAGTAGATTACCTTGTCCAACCGATCGCTCTCCTTTATGGCTTGGATCGCGATCATATTATGCAATGCATCTTCCAAGGTAACGGGAAGCGCCGTATTATCCAAAATAGACCTTGAAAAAACATCGGCCTGTAAAGTGTACTGATTGCACGGTTCAAAAAGGATTTCCTCCCTCCTCCCACCTTGGGTCAACCATATTTTGGCAGGTCTACCAGGGAGGGGGTTAAAGGGAATTTCAAATTCGATACTACCCTCGGTTCCGAATAATTTAACCGCTTGATTTTCGGCAAGTTGAATTGAAGAAAAGAAAATAGCACGACCTTTCTCGAACTCCAGTACCCCAGAGGCATGGCTATCGACCTCAAAGTCCTGGTGATATTCCAGGGAGGATACGACCCGTTTGGGTTCCGCATCGAACAGAAAACGGGAAATTGAAACCGGATAGCACCCAACATCCATCAAACTTCCTCCGCCAAATTCCTTCTTGTTTACAATACTATTTGGATCGTCCTCAAAAAAAGAAAAAGATGCTTGTACAATTTTCAAGGAGCCGATCGCTCCCTCCTGCACCAATTGCTTTGCCTTTATCCATTGGGGATGAAACTTGTACATAAAAGCCTCCATGATCCTAAGGTCCGGATGTTTTGTTGCCACGTCCAGCAAACTTTTGGCTTCCTGGGCATTCATGCCTACAGGTTTTTCCACTAGGACGTGTTTACCCGCTTTCAAAGCCTTAATGGCCCATTCTACGTGAAGATGGTTGGGAAGAGGAATGTAAACGGCTTGGATATCTTCATCGGCCAGAAGCTCCCCATAGCTTCCAAAATATTTTGGAATAAGAAGCTTATTTGCCAATTCCTTAGCTCTTTCGGGGCTTCGTGAAGCAATGGCCAAAACCTCGCCATACCCACTTTGTTGTATGGCCGGAATAACTTGTTCCACGGCAATAGTCGCAGCACCCAATACACCCCATCGAATTTTTTTGGCCATAGTGCCTCTTGTAAATTTATTTTCCAAAAACTTACCTATTGTTACTTTCTCAGCTTGTTGAAGGCAACAAATAGGAGGGCCAAGGATATTAATCCGGCGGTGGCGATTGCCCCGATGATAATTGGATCAATAGTACATTCCAACCACTCATAACCGGATGGAAGATCTCTTAGGAACGTTCCCCAAATAATGATAAGTATACTAAAGATTACGGAAACAATCCCCTGCCAATGTTTCATCTTCACATTAAAAATGGCCAAAAGGAAAAGACCCAATATACCCCCACCAAATATGCCCGATATCTGCCACCAAATATCCAATGCACTTTGGGCATTGATCAACAGTAAACTGAAGATAATTCCTAAAAGCCCCCAGATTACCGTGGTCCACCGAAGAAAACCGATACTGCTTTTTTCTGAGGCATTTGGCCTAAAGTACTTTTTATAGTAATCGAGATATAGAACCGTCGCCGATGAATTCAAAGCGGAATCCACGGTACTCATGGATGCGGCCAAGATTGCGGCAATTATCAACCCTTTGACGCCTACAGGAAGCTCCGTGGCAATGAAATAAGGGAAAACTTCATCACCCTTCATTATCGAAGGATCGAGAACATGGCCGGCCCCGGAATAAAAGGCGAACATGGCAGTGCCGATATACAGGAATATCATGGTCAACGGCAAATAAATGAGCATGGCGATCCAAACCGATTTCTTGGCCTTCTTTTCTGTGGCCACGGAACTATACTTCTGGGTATAGTTTTGATCCGCCATTAAGTTTCTAATATTTTCCGTTACCCCATAGATAATCATCACCCAAATGGTGCGGCCGGTCAGGGAAAAAGAAGTGTCTCCCAAACTAAATTTATTGGCATCAAAGGCATTCTGGATTAAAAAATCCGGTTTGGAAAAAACATCTATTGTTAGGATATAGGCGCAAAATAGCAGTCCCCCTATCATGATTATAGATTGGATGACATCGGTCCAGATCACCGCTTCCATCCCGCCCATCAAAGTATAGGCAATTGTCAGTATGCCTATGATCAAGATCAAGGTCTTAATATCCAGATCAATAAAAGAGGTCAACAACAGGGAAGAGAGGTATAAGATCACGGCCGTTCTTCCTATCATAAAAAGTACAAAGGACAACGAGGCATACACTCGGCCCCAATCCCCGATTTTTTCCTCCAAATATTTGTATACCGAGATTATCTTGTGTTTGCGATAATGCGGTATTACATACTCTGTCACAAACCAGGTAACCGGAACCGCCGTAAGCGCAAAAATCAAGGGATGCCAGTTTTCATCAAATGCTTTACCTGGCACGGCGATATAGGAAATACTGCTGGTATAGGCGCTCATTACCGCTATCCCCGCCGCCCATGCCGGTATACCCATGCCCGCGACCATAAACTCCTCGGAAGTCTTGGTCTTCCGCATAAAATAGACACCCATAACCACCATGACCAATCCATAAAGGACAAGAATAACCGTGTCTAGCACTCCCAATTGATAGTTCATAGTGTCTTATGTGTTTATTATGCTGGCAAAAGTTCCAAATTTTCCAAGTAGCCTTTAATCTTTTCCCGCTCAACAGGTCCAAAGTTTCGCAAAGGAAGCGCCATAAAATCCTCGCATATACCCATTACCGACAAAGAACTTTTAATGCCCTTGGTAACGCGCGATTCGTATTGGCCAACGCTATAGATGGTGTCGTAAATATACTTTACCTTTTTGTTAAGTTCATCAACGACCACCTCATTGTTCTGCAAAGAGGCATTGTAAAGGTCTACAAAGAGCTTTGGAAGAAAATTGGCCCCTCCTGCCACTGCCCCGTGACCACCGTGTTTAATCGTGTTGGATAAAAAGGATTCCGTTCCAACTATTATGGAGAAATCTGGCGAATCCTTAAATGCCTCGATAAGGGAATAAAGATATTCCAAGTTTCCAGAACTGTCCTTAATTCCAAGTGCCCCCAATTCCTTGGCAAGACGAACAATCTTCAAGGAGATATGCATCTTGGTACAACTTGGCATATTGTAAAGCATAAAAGGCAAAGGTAACTTTGGCACCAACGACTCGAGATAATCGGTCATTTCGCTCTCCGAAATCGGAAAATAGTAGGGGGGCGCAATTACGACAACGTCGGCACCGGATTCCTTGGCATGCTCTGCAATGTCGATGGACCCCTGGAATGAGGTATCCGAGATGCCAACAAGGACAGGGACCCGATGATTTATTTGCTTACAAGCCTTTGTAATCAATTCCTTGCGCAACCCGTATGTTAAACTAGGGGCTTCCCCATTGGTGCCAAGTAAAAAGATCCCGTGTACACCTCCGGAAATCATATGTTCTATTAACCGTTCCAATCCTTTGTGGTCCAGTTGCCCTTCAGCTGTTAAAGGGGTTATCATTGGAGGAATAATCCCCTTTAATTCTATGTTCATATTATTTTATTACTTAACCACAAAGTAAAATGAATTAGATTTTGCCCACCACAATTATTTTACACATATCTTATATTATTTTAACCCAATGTTTCAAACTTTTTGCGTAATATTGACTATTAGAGTTAAAATATGTAGACATGGAATTTGTTGTTGAAAAAATATACGTTCCGAGCAACCACTCTTTCATTTCAAGGAAACTGCCCTTGTCTTCCAATGCTAGGATCCATTCCCACAAAAATTTTGAGCTCAATTATATAACCTCTGGTGCCGGGCGTCGTATTGTAGGGGATAACATTTCCGGTTTTGAAAAGGGCGATTTGGTTTTATTGGGCCCGGAACTCCCACATTGCTGGGAAGTTTTAGATAGCGAAAAAGGCGAGGAACCAACTTGCATTGTAACCCACTTCTCAGAGAACATAATTGATTCAGATTTCTTTAAAATGCCTGAATTACAGAGGGTTGTAGCCTTGTTGAAAGAGGCAAACAACGGAATTCGATTTAAATCCGAGGACGATACCGAAATACGTCAAATATTGACGGAATTGTCAGAAAGCAGAGGTCTGGAATACTACATAGGTTTGCTCAAAGTATTTAATAGCCTGATAAAAATTACGGAAAGGATTACGCTATCAAACCCAATGAACCAGACGTCGGTATTTTCCAAGAATATTGAACAGATCAATAAGGTATACGAATACGTTTTTCAAAATATCCAAGAAGGTGTAAAGCTGGAAGAAGCCTCGGCCGTTTTGCATATGGCCCCGAGTTCCTTCTGTCGCTTTTTCAAAAAAAAGACCGGCCTAACCTTTATGGAATATGTAAAAAACGTGCGCGTAGGGATCGCAGCAAAACTACTGGCCGAAACCGACAAACAGATTACCCAAATTTGTTTTGAAAGCGGGTATAATAACCTTGCCAATTTTAATCATTACTTTAAAGCGAACATGGGGAAAACCCCATCCGATTATCGCAAGAACTTCAGATAACTTGCGCCCAAATAAATAGAGGCGCCCTATCTTCTCCCGACAAGATTGAGCAAAAAACCAATGGTAAAAATAACAAACGCTATCAAACTTATGGGAGGCAATCCCCCTTGCCATTTATGAACGGTGGTCCAGCCAGAGTAGCCCATAAAAAATAAGTGGACTCCCACAAAGAGAAAGATAATGGAAATTATTTTTTTGGAAGTCAATGTTTTTATGATGGGGGACACTTTTGCAAGGTTGTCCTTAAAAGTTAAATTATAGATCCAAAGAAGTACAAGACCCATCGCCCCTCCTAAAAGACTGAGGCCACCCCCTAAAGACAGTGTGCCATTTTCCTCAAAAAAAACTTCGAAATACAAAGGGTTCAAAATAGTGACACTCAGCACAAAATGCACAAAAACAAGCAGTAGACCCGCTAAGCCCAACGATTTTTTAGCTGCCCCCAACTTGTCCGAAATTGGAGCCCCAAGATTTTTTAAAGGCCCGATTGAAAAACATAAGACCAACAAAAAAAACGAAGCCAAGGAAATTCCCTTGTTCAATACATATATGGGAACATCCTTCCACGGAACTTCCCCTGCAATATTGTAACGCACAATAGCATATCCAATACTTACAATCGTTGCCAAAACAATTATTCCATCTGCTAATTCGCTCTTTTTTGTGGTATTGTCCATTCTATGTATTAACGTTTTAAAGGAAGTAATTCTCTTAAGATATTAAAACCGATTATGGGCGTTCGAAATTTCACCATGGGCATTAATGGCAATCAGACTTAATAAGCCAATGATCAATACTATCGCAAAAAAGTAAAGAATCCATTTTTTGGCTTGAATCTCATTGGAAGTTTTCGCCAATGTGCCGATCTTCCACTTATTGAGCAACAAATAAATCACAATGATATTTAAAATATACAAATAGTTTTCCAAGATCGTATGTCCGCCCAACAACCCTTTAATAGTAAAACTCATTAACAAATACCCGCCCAAATAACTGAAAAAGAAAAAAGCGACATCCTTGCTTGCATAATCCTCTTTCTGCAACCTCCAACAAATTACTATGGCCATAAATATCAATGCTATGGCTGAAAACAAACTACTGGCATATGCTATTGACTCCAAATTGGGAATTTCCCCCAAGTGGTTCAAAATTTGGTCATATGCCATTGATTCCCGATATACAATAAAGGGAACAAAAACAGCCATAATAAAAAGGCCTGCCCTATTGATCCATTTTTTTGGTTTTTCTTCATCAACTGGCCAAATTGAAGTCAGCACGCCATAGGCCATCCCCGATCCTCCGAAAAAGCCTATACAATATTCCATGACGTTCCACATATTGAACGGTATTTCCCATGCGTGGCCCAAAACTTGCAAAAAATTTCCAAAAGCAAAGCCAAATCCGCCTCCAAGCGCAGAAAAAATTGCGACCCTAATGGGCGAATTTCTATTTTCACGTGCCATATGCCAAATCAAAGCCAAACTAGCTCCCAAGATTATGGCCCAAGCCTCGGATCTTGGTGGGGTCATTTTAATACCAATCTGTTCTATCAGAAAGAAATAGGAGATTAGTCCGCCCGCCACCATTTCAGAAACCAGTGCCCCCCATTTTACCCTTTGGCCTTTGGTGGAGTCCAAGACCATGCCTACCAGGCCTCCGCCCAACAAACCATAGAGCGCCCCAATGACAAACAACATTCCAAGGCCATAGTACGCATTAAAAAAATCACTGGAACGACCATAACCAACGACCTGACCATAGCTTATCATGCCCCCTGCGCCCCACCCTATCGCAGAAGCCAAAGCTATCAATATCATTTTGTTGTACCAGTCCTTTCGTTGTGCCACCAGCACCAAGGCAAGTCCGCCAATAGCACCAGCCCATGCAGCACCTTGTTCATGACCAAATTTACCCCTGATCGCCCACGCCGTCGCTAGGGACACGGCCACGATCAAAATACCGATTGTTTGTTTCTTAATACTCATGGATATAAATCTTAGAAGTTAATAGAATAATTTCCCTTATCGTAGCCAAGGGCCGTTTTGATGAGAATTTTCTCCTGATTTTCATCGTATCCCCAAAAATCCGAAGACAGATTCTGACCGTCCAAAACGACTCCCTTGGGCGGAGATGGGGAATGAATCCTTAAAATATGAGGTATTTTTGCACCTTCCAAATCAACTTTTAACACGCTTCCTTCCCTCTTGTAATGAATTTCGGTTTCATTTGCGGTAGTCGGATGGTAATAGATAAAGGAATTTTGAATCTCTGGATAAATTAGGATGGTAATATACCCATCCGAAGCTTTATCCCCAAGTTCGGTATATTCCCTTGTTACATTCAAAGGGACTATGGCCCCTTCCTTTACAAACACCGGGAATTCATCTAACGAAAACTCTTTGTCGAACGATCTAGGTCCCTTCAATAACTCCTTGTCCCCAAAGAAATACCGCCATTTTCCTTCCGGCAAGGAAATTTGTCTGTTCCTATCGTCCTTATAGATGGGTGCAATTAGGAAGTCATCTCCAAACATATAGTGGTACTTACCCTTTTTTAAGGGTGTCTGCAATCTCATTCCACCATTGTGGGCCGTTACCACATAATGGTACATATAGGGAACGAGCTCAGTGTGCAACCATGCATATTTCCTAATTATTTCCAATTCTTGGGCAGTACGTTTCCACAGCCTTCTTTCTCCATGGCCCCCATTTAGAAAAAGGCCGCAAAAAGTGGAAAATTGCGCCCAACGAATATAAAGCCGTGGGGGGATGGTACTTCCAGAGAATCCGGCCACATCGGACCCAACAATATTATACCCCAGGTCCGCACTTTTTAGGATACTTTTTATGGCCGATTCAAACCCTTCGATCCCGTCCAGAGCGATGTCTTTTTTTGACTCCCCTTTCTTCCTTATCATTTCATCGGTAACCCACTCATGTTTTTGATCACCTACCCAATTTACCGGGGAAGCATCGATCGGGGCAAAACCTTCCGGATGGAAACCCCGGTCTATAGACCTTGAAAGGGTGACGAAATCGGGATTTTGGCTCAATCCGTGTACATATTCATCGCGGTAGTAATGGTCCATATAGGTTCTGGTGGACATGATCCCGTCTGCTGTTCCCTTATAGAAAAATGGGATGGGACCCCATTGGTTCCAAAATAAGGTCGCGGTACCATCCAATTTCCATCCATCAATACCCAGATCAAAAACATTTTGTTGTAGTCCATGCCACCAGTCCATCGCTTTTGGATTGGAATAATCGATAAACCCTCCTTTGCCCTTCCACCAATCCATGGGAGTTGTGGATTTTGCCAAAAACCCATGTTCCCTGGCGTTGTTATACCAATCCATATCCTCTTTGATTTGGGTATCCTTGCTATAACTATTTACCATGGAAGTCATCCACAACACTACCCTATACCCCTCGTCTTCCAAATTTCCAAACCACGACTTAGGATTCGGATAGCGAATGGTATCGATGATAAAGTCATTATAACGCAGGGACCAGGGACTGTCCAACAAAATAGTACGTACCGGAATATCGTGTTCTTTATATCCTGCCAATAATTCATCAACGTATTCCGCCGTATTCACATCGTCCTCCCACAACCAACATTCCAAGGCCCAGGCAGGGGTGAGCGGCGGATTGCCATGCCGTTGGGCATTAAAGGGAATGCCCCAAACGGGAAGAAAGAAGTAAAAATAGGAGAGCAGCAGTAGGATGCCGAGACACCAAATCGTCCTTTTTGCCCATTTGTTTTTCATACGTTCAAACTTTTGTGGTCAATTGGCAATAACAGGATTGGAACATAGATCATAGTAAATAGAGAAGAGAAAAGATATGGTAATATTATCCAGTGAAATTTGAATACAACTTTGATATGGTTTCCCTATTCTATGATATTTGTCCTTTCTATTCATACCCTGTTTTGTCGGATCCCACAAATTATCTAGATTCAGATAAAGGTTTTACAGCTCTATTTTTGGTGTCTTGATAAAACGGAAATACACCAAAATCAAAACATAGATCAATAACACAATACCTATGGGTCCAAGTATTCCAAAATATTCCGCATAGATTTTGTTATATCCGGTTACGGCTTCCTCCCTTAAATAAAAGGAGAGGGCCAAGGCCAAGAGAAACAACGAACAGATACCGGAAAGCCATACAATTATTTTGTCCGCCTTAATTACTTTTTTCTTCCTCGCTTTCCAAATCCATTGAAATATAACCAGCCATAGGAACCATGACAGGATTTGGGAATTATTTAATGTCCTGAAATAATTGATCAGGGTTAAAAAGGGTCTAAAAATTAAATGGGCATCCCCGTAAAAAGGGCGGTCTTTGTACAAAAGGATCTGCAGTTTTTCTTGTGGCCCATTTTTAAGTATGTCCAATATTGCCCTTTCCTTTAAATCGGGATCCAAGGTTTTCCAGTTTGGTATTTCGAACGCATTGTAAACGGAGCAAGCCCGGCCGTATCCATGAAAATCGAGTCCGCCTACCATGGTCAGGCCGTTATCTTCGCAGAATTTTTTTAATTGGGCTTGTATTTCACGATCGTAGTATAGGTCGCTGCCTACATTCTCTATTTCAAACCCATCTACCCCCAAATCCCTATAAAATTCCTTTTCCTTTCCTTTACCATCGAACCAATGGTTTACGATAACGGCCCCACCATATTTATGGACGGAATCGATTACCGCCTTGTCCTCCATACCTTTGGTCTTGAACCTACCATTAAGACCCAAAAGGCTCATGTGGTTGCTTCCGGAAAACTCCTGCCCAACCATGACCAAGGGTTCCATGGGAAATTTTCCATTTCTTTGGGCTTGGACAAACTGGAGCGTCTTTTGATGGTTGGCGTGATCGGTAATAAAAAAAGCATCAAAACTATTTCTTTTATGCCATTTCCACATACCCTCTTCGGATATGAGACCGTCATGACTGAACTCGGTATGGGCATGGGTAGTTACCAGAACAGCACTGGCCGAATTGTTTACAATCGTGTTATTGGGCAAGGGAATGAACAAAATCAACACAAAAATCGAAAAACACATGCCGAGCAAAAGCGGTAGGTTGGCCAACTGGGCAAATATTAACGATTTTCTTGACCCTTTGTTCCTGAAAATTCGAACCCCAACCCAAGCAAAATAAAATATCAAAAGCCAAAGCAGGGCCAAGGGCAGCTCTTTCAAAGCATAAATGGACCGATTGAAAAAGAGAAGGGGGCCTAAGAAGGGTTCAAAAACAATCCGCCAAAACGGTATATGAACCCCAAAATCTGTCACAGGCTGCGTAGTCAGCGCATTCTCAAAGTGTACCTCATAATGAAACACCCTGGCCAATACCAGTATTAAAACTACGAGGACAGCAGTTATAGTAAGTTTAAATTTTCCCTTTTTCATTCGATGCTACCTGAACCGTTGTATTAATTGCACCTCCATAATCAAAATCCCTTAAAAAGTTTTCGACCTGTTGGCGGGTTTGGGCATCAAAATTATGCAAGGGCTCCACCATATATTCCAAACATATCCCCTTAATGGCAAGTGCACATTTTATGGCAGTGATACTTTTGGTTGGCGTATTTCCCAAATTATAAAGCGTACTGTGCATTTTGAGGATCAGTTGTCGTAATTTCCTTATTTTTCCCAAATCCCTTGCATAAGACGCTTCGTACAACTCCACAAAAAGTCTTGGAAAAATATTGGCCCCCCCGGCTACGGCGGCATGCCCGCCGTTCATAATGGTATCCGACAGAAAAAGCTCGGCCCCTGCGATAATGGAAAAATCGGGTTGATCTTTAAATTCATCTATGACCATATACAAGGAACCCATATCTCCAGAGCTATCCTTAATCCCTATTGCGCCAAGTTGCCTCGCTTCTTTAATCGTTTCCAACGATAAGTGAAGCTTGGTACAACTGGGGATATTATAAAGGAGAAAAGGCAACGGCAACTTTGGAGCCAAAAACCTGAGGTAATCGACCATTTCCTGTTGTGAGATAGGAAAGTAGTACGGTGAAGCCAAAACAAGGGCATCTGCCCCGGCCATTTTAGAATGCTCCGCTATTCCCAATACAGATTCAGTAGTAGTGTCCGTAATACTTACTAATACGGGAATCCTCCCGGCTACAATGGCACATGCCTCGGTGATGAGTCTCTTGCGAAGGTCGTACCCCAAACTAGGTCCTTCCCCGTTGGTCCCCAATAAGAATATACCATGGACCCCTCCTTCCAATAAATGTTCTATCAGTTTTTTTAGACTTTTAATGTCTAGGTCCCTATTTTCTAACAAGGGGGTCACCATTGGGGGAATAATACCTCTTAGGGGTTGTTGCATAGGATGACAATATTACAGTTTAAACAAAATAACTCTAAATTAATTGCTAAAACCACTATAATCTTGTACTAAACATATCATATTTTAGCCCTTTGGATATGTCTATTAAAACTATCTGAAGTATTCCTAGTTATTTTAGCTCCGATACCTGCCCGGTCCCATTGGCCGGCAAGTATTTTTCTGAAAAAGGGTGTGGGATAGCTGCCGTTCTAGAATCAAAAAGGGACCTTCCGCAAGGAAAAGTCCCTTTTCTTTATTCAAACTAACTCAAACCACTAAAGTACCGTATTGTGTTAATAGGGTTCATTTGTTCCTTGTAACAACCATATTTTAGACCATGCACTGTTGTTACTAGCATCATCTCCCTTAAATGGGGTGGGTTCCAATTTTTCAATGGCAGTTTCCACATTTGGATTGGTATCCATCTCATCGACGTTGTAATAAAAACGAAGTGGCAATGCCTGTCTTTTAGCGGCAGGACCTGCATGCAGATCGGGAAGACCGGTTCTTCTATAATCGAACCAAGCCTCTGCGGCAGCGGTCCAACTGGCAATCCATTTTTGATTGATGATATCCTCGTATCCAGTATAGGCGGCCGGACCCGAAATATAAGTACTGTAATCCCCACCTACACCCCATGCCGTAAGGGATTGCTTGATACCCTCGTTGTAATACTGTTGTGCAGTTCCAGGCGCCCAGCCTTTAAAGGCAGCTTCGGCCAAGATAAAATTGACCTCTGCGGCAGACATAAGTCGGGACTGAAGCAACGGACCACTAGCTTCCTTATAGATTGCGTTCAATTGGGAAGCATGCGGGTTGGTAGCACCTTGGTTGGTGTTTTTGCTCAGGTTATAGGCCATTCCGAATGTCATCCCTGGAGGATAGCCCACATACTCTGGATCGAAGTCTACAGGGTAACCTACCCCGTCGGGAGACTCGTAGGTATCGACAATATCCTGGGAAACATATCTTTTTCCATCCACGATATAGTCAGTCCCATCTGGTGCATCTGGCACCAGTACAAGAGGAATTGCTATTTTTTCTGCCCATACGGCCAACCTTGGATCATCCAGATCCTGAAGCATATCCACTAAGGGCTTTCCCATTTTAAGTCTAAAATAGGCTCCCTGTGGACTCGTATCAAAATCAGTGTTGGATGGCCAGGCATCAGAGCTGGTATTACCTATATAGGCCATATTGGCATCATCGGCGGACTGCAATATTAATGGAAATTGGCTCGGATTGTTAACAATGCCCTTTATACCCTGTTCCGCCCAGGCGGGATCCTTTGCGGAAAGTCGCATGTAGTATCGCAGGGAAAGGGAGTTGGCTAATTTTCGCCATTTGGCCACATCTCCCCCATAGAGAATATCCTGACTCGCATCGATACCAAGATAGGAGCCCTGACTTCCCGATAACAAGGCGTTGGCGGTTTTTAGATCGGATTGAATTCCCTCATAAATGGTCATTTGGTTATCCAATACCGCATCAAAATATTCGGGACCTTCATCCCCTCGTAGTGCATCTGTGTAGGGAGCATCTCCCCAAAGGTCCGTGATAAGTCCGAACAAATAGCATTTCATTACGAGTCCTACCCCTTCATGAAAGTCCAGATTATCATCTTCCGCTTTTTTTATCAAGGTCTTATCGTTGTACAAAATCTGATAATACCCGTTCCAACTCTGGCTACGGTTATTCCAATCATAGTTGTTATGGCCGCTGGACCATCCATCCTTTTGGGTGTGTTGCATAACCCCTGCCAAATCCCCAAACCCAAGATCAACAACGGTCCTTCCCACACCATTGATTACCGTGGGCACCAAAAGATTGGGATCAACATTTTCCCCACCTATCTTGTTCGGGTTTACATTTAAATCTTCCAGACCATGGCAAGAAACCGTTAAGATAACGCCCAAAACCAGTATTGTAAGTTTACTTTTTATTTGATACATCTCAATTTCAGTTTAAATTTTTATTAAAATGTCACTCCGATTTTGATACCTATAGGAACCAACCAAGGCTCAACGTTGTAGCGTTCAACCCCCTGTTTAAACTGGGTGCCCCTACTATCTTTGCTCTGTTCCGCCTGAAAGGCCCTCTCAGGATCAATTCCAAAAGCGGAATCCTTTGTCCAGAGCATGATATTTCTACTATAAAGGGACAGAACCAAGTTATTTAGCCCCATTCTATCAATAAATTTATTGGGCACATTATAGCTCAATGAAACCTCCCGTAATTTTATATAATCGGCATCGAACATATTCGGTGTTCCCAAATCCCAAGGATTCTGAACGGAGAATGGTATAAATGAGGTCCCCACATCCCCTAGGTTTTCACTTTCCAATATAAAGTTGCCGTTATCGTCATAAGTTCCTTGCACCCCGGCATTAAAAATACCATCATACACGGTACTTCCGCTCAACGTTTCCGGAAACCCTCCATTGCCTGGGGTACCCCCTATGGATTTAAAATTTTCAGCAAAAATAAATTCGTCGGCATGATCAAGTACCCATTGTTTTAGCTCTGGTCCGGCCTCTGCGATTCCAGGATTGACGATACTGTTCAACGTCCTATTGCTATAACCATCATCCCCCAAATATCTTGAAGTCTGGGACATATATTGTCCACCGGAACGCCAATCGAAGGTCATGTTAAGTGCAAAGTTCTTATAGGTAAGAGTAGATTGCAGCCCCATAATAAAATCCGGGTTATAGTTGCCCACCTTTACCCTTTCCTCCGAGCCTTGCCACTCCGCATCTTCCCCAGTACCCAGGATAGGATAGTTGTAGTAAGGGGAATTTACATCGGTCACCCTTTTGATCATAGGCGAATAAATATTGCCCACCAATCCATCCTCACCTGTTGCCGGATCGGCTACATAACCTCTTGAAACGCTCTTGTTCTCACTCCAAAACTCTATATAATCGACTCCGTCGGCCAGTGCTATGATCTTGGATTCGTTTTTTGTAAAATTGAAGTCCAGATCCCAATTCCAATCGTCAGATCTAATTGGGGTCAGCCCAAGAGATAGTTCATATCCTTTGCTTTCCAATGTACCCGCGTTAATTCCCACACTAGAACTTCCGGAAGAGGGGGAAATAGGCACCCGAATAATTTGGTTTTTATTCTCAACGATATAATAGGTTCCAGAAAATCGAAGCCTATTTTGGAACATAGCCAAATCCAGACCATATTCCTGGGAGTGGGCTTTCTCCGGCTCTAGTCCAGGGGTATTCAATGAACCTGCCCCGTACATAATGGCATCTCCCCATAATCCACCGTTGTTATAATAGGTATCCAGCTGGTAGGGGTCCGTATCATTACCTACTACCGCATAACCGCCTCTAAGTTTTAACATATCCACTTTAGGAATCTCCACTACTTCGTTCAACAAGAAACTCAGGGATCCCGATGGGTAGAAATAGGATCTATTTTCTACCGGCAGGGTGCTGGACCAATCGTTCCTGGCCGTTACGTCCAAATATAGCATATCCCAAAATCCGAAGTTGGCCAATCCATAAATACTGTTTATGCCCCTTTCCGCTACAGAACTTGAGTATCGCAATGAGGTCGGTGCAATGTTGTCTACTGTAAATAAGTTGGGAACAATAAGTCCAGCCTGTGATGCCGCCGAATTACTGATTCCGGTGTGTTTTTGATACATCATGTTTCCACCTCCAGAAATCGAGAAATCAATGCTTTCCCATTTCTTGGTATAGGTAGCCAAGAAATCCACGTTGGTTTCGAGTCCATCGGATTTAGAGATTCCATAGGTACCGTTGTTAGGTTCCCTACTATATCCTGGGGCCATTTTGGTCTCCTGGGTCTGATTGTAAGTGTTCAGGTTATAGCTGCTCTTAATGCTAAATTCGGGGGTTATGTTCCACTCCAGTGCCATATTTCCGTATAAGCGGTACCTTGAGTAACTATTGTTGATCTCATTGGCCATAAACCAGGGGTTCGCATAATCGTCCGAGAAATTGAAGACTTGGTTACCTGGTAGCTTATAGTCCTTTACATCCATTATGTTTATACTGGGCGGAGTGTTATAAGCCGCATCAAGTGGGTTGGTACCCCTGTTGGAAGCAGGTCTATTTTTGGCATAGCTGTGAACAAAGTTGACGCTGGTGCTCAAGGTAAGTTTGTTATTCAGATTGGAAGAAGCGGTCAAATTGTAGCTATTCCGTTGATTGTCAGAATTAGGGATTATTCCCGTATTGTCCATGGTAGACACCCCGAACCTAACGTTCAACCATTGGGAACTATTGGAAATCGCCAGGCTGTTGGTTGTTGTAATACCCGTATTGACGAAATTTTCTATATTGTTCGGATAACTTTTAAGTTCCGTAGGGATGGGATGGCCATTAGCATCCAATGGGGAATTCCACTGCACGGCAAAATAGCCCTTATCCAATTCTGGACCACCATTACCCCCGGCAGGAATCGCATCTGGCATGATCATACTTCCGCCTTGGGACTCAGGAGAGTAGGACAAATACCCGGTAGCAAAACGGGATTGGGTATCAATATATTTGTAAGGAATGTCAAAAACCGTATTGGACGTAAACTCTACCCTCATTTTTTCACCTTCCTTCGCCCTTTTTGTGGTAATCAAAACAACCCCGTTACCAGCCCTGGTACCATAAAGCGCGGCTGCACTGGCCCCTTTCAATATCGTTACATTTGCAACGCTGGCCGGGTCAAGGTCAGAAATCGCATTTCCGTAATCCACTGGGTTCCTATCCCCAAAACCGCCAACGTTATTGAGCGTATTTTCTACCGGAACACCATCGATTACAAAAAGCGGCTGGTTGTCCGAGCTTAAGGAAATAGCCCCACGGATTACCATACTAACCGATGATCCAGTACCACCCGTACTGTTAATGGTGACCCCGGAGACCTTTCCGGACAAAGAATTCAACACGTTGGGATTGGCAACTCGGGTCAATTCTTGCCCTTTGACCTTTTCTACAGAATATCCCAAGGATTTATCCTCCCTTTTTATACCCAAAGCGGTAACCACAACTTCATCCAGGGCCTGGGTTCCAGGGTTCATGACAACACTTATGGTCGCCCGGCCATTGACACCAATCTCCTGGGTCTCAAATCCCAAATAGGAAAAGACAAGTGTGCCGGTACCATTGGGCACGTCAATGCTATAGGTGCCATCAAAATCGGTTATCTTACCCGTATTGGTTCCCTTTAAAACGATACTCACCCCTGGCAAGGGTATGCCATCTTCGGAAGAAGTGACCACACCAGAAACCTTTAAGAAGGTATTCTGGGCCGTTACTGCATGACCCGACAAAAGCAAGGTCAGAAAAAGTAAGGAGGCCATAAAGCGTCTTACAAGGTCTTTTATAGAATAGTGCATCTCCATATTCAAAGTATATTTTGGTTATCTATTTGGTAATCGATTAAAAATTATTCAACTGCTTCAAAGGTCAAAATAACGGCATTGGTATTTACCCCTATATAATCCGGGGAAGCTGCCAAAAACATGACCAACCGCATGGTTTTGTCGGTGATATTCTGAATGATGACCTTGCGCTCAAAATCCATAAGGCCAACAAATTCGGTCCCAGAGAAACTGAGGGTGCTCACCCCTTCATAAGTTATCGCGCCCCCAGGCCCATACACCGAAGAAGTTGTGAAATTCTCATTTTTGACATAGGTGAAAGTGGCTCCGGATTCCGGTGTATATTTACCGGTACACAATCCAAAATCGGCTCCGCCATCATTTACAATGCCTGCGCCCCCGGTCGTTACAAACTGGTAGACCAGTCCACTGAAGGCTGCACCATCCGCTTTTACGTCGTGTTTATAATCCCCATCAAAATAAAAGGTAAATTCATCCTCATATATCTCGGCCATACCTAACGCAGAACCAAAAATACCCCCAGGCAATGGATTCGGAGCGCCGGGAAACGGGGTAAGGTCAGCATCGGCATTAGCAAAATAATCATTGGCAGAACTCCCAGTGGAAATCCTCCAAGTTTTTCCATCGGCAGCCGTGGCACCTCCGGTCAATAATACATATGGGGTAATATCCAACGCCAACCTCACGTCCTTGGTTATGGTGGTCCCGCTGGCATCGGTTGCGGTAAGAACCGCATCGTAATAACCGCCATCCGTGTATACATGGACAGGGTTTTTCTCGGTACTGGTGGTTCCATCACCAAAATCCCAACTCCAACTCGTGGCATTATTAGTCAAGCCTTGAAAGGCAACCTTTTTTCCATTTACCGAATGAAAAATATCTGCAGAAAATGGAATCGCGTTGTTTCTATCGTCGTCGTCCGAACTACAGGACACAAGTATTAACGAGGCAGAAAAAAGGATTCCTAGAACTAGGTTTAATTGTCTTTTTCTCATATGAACTTTTTTTTCATTTTTTATACAGCACAAAATTGAATTGGCTTCACAACATTGTGTTAAACCTAACCTTATATACCTGTTATATAAATGTTAAATTTTAATGTCATTAATCAAAAGTAATCTTAATTTTTACTCCTTATATCATGTATTTTGACGAAAACAAATAGAATATTAACCCACATATTTAAATATTGCTTTTTATTATACTTTTTAAGTCAATATTCTTAAATTGCCCAAGTCTTAGCTTTCAATAAATTTTATTTAACATACCAGATGACAAATAATATATCCCAGTATGCGCCAAAAGCATTGATTTTGGTGTTACTTTCTGTCTTCATGTTCCCTTCGGGGATTTCTGCCCAAGATTTTTTGGTCGGAAGTGCCAAACGCGTATTAACCCCAAATCCGTTGCTCGCGGTCTCGGGAGGAGTGGGGATGCCCAAGCCTGCAACCGTTAAAAAGGGCGATCTCTATGCAAGGGTAATGGTTATGGCCAAAGGGAAAGAAAAAATAGCGATCGTAGCTATTGATAACCTTGGCTGGCCCGCTGCACTTGGGGACAGGTCCAGAAAACTTGTTAGCGAAATCCCGCCCGAGAACATAATGATAGGTGCAACCCATACCCATAGTGCCCCGGATGCTTATGCATTTCCCGATGAGAACGGAAATGTCGGAGCGGACCTGAAATATTTGGACTGGTGTACCGTACAAATAGCCGATGCCATTAAAGAAGCCTTGAAAAATTTACAGCCGGCAGATTTAAAAATTGCCATGGGCAAGGCGGAAGGAAAGATATCCTATAATTATTACGCACCCCAGCTTTACGATCCCCGTTGCAGTGTAATACAAGCCATTGCCACAACCGGCAAGAAAAAAGGTCAGCCCATAGTTACCCTGGTAAATTATGCCATACACCCCGAAGTTATTGGGAATAGTCAAGGGATTTTGAGCCCAGACCTAGTGGGGCCCCTGAACGATAGAATAGAACAAAAAACAGGGGGTATGTCACTTTTTATGAACGGGGCACAGGGCGGAATGGTCACTGCGGACAACAGACTGGAAAATGGGAAGGAAGCCAACGATTGGCAAGAATGCATAAGAATAGGTGACTTATTGGCCGACGAAGCGCTACGGATCGTTGATCCAGCGGTTCCCCAGCACAATGCTGCCCTCTACTGCACCTCAAAAAAGGTAGACTTCCCAATAGATTCGCCCATGATGCGCTATATTTTAAAGAACTCGCCCCTATCCATGGGAACGGGTAACGACAGTATTGCGACCACCACGATGAACCTTGTGAATATAGGTACTGCGCAAGTTCTGACAATTCCAGGTGAAGCCTTGCCCAATATAGGTTATTACCTTAAACGGAAAATGCACACGGATACCCCCTTTCTTTTTGGGCTTACCAACGATGCTTTTGGCTATATGCTTACCAAAGTGGATTTCGAAAGTTTTAAAAGGTATGAATATGTCAGCAAAACCAGCCTTGGGGAAATGACGGGCGAAATATTGATTTCCGCAGCAATCGACTTAATTGAGCATAGTCCTAAACAACAAAAAATCCAGTAAACAAATGATGACAACTTCTAATGCGGCCAAGTTTATGGCCATGGTACTTGCATTTCCTATACTATTTTTATCGAGTTGTAGGGAAAATAAAAAAAACACGGCCCAGATAGTCCCTTTAACGGAGGTTAAACCTACTCCAAAAACGGCGCTTCAAAGCTATTTGCACAACAGTGATACTACCTTCCAATGGGAAATAAAGGACACCTTTGCAATCGGGAAGGTCAAGGCGTATGACCTAATGTTGACCTCGCAAAAATGGCGGGGTTTTACATGGAAGCATCAATTGACCATTATGGTGCCTTCCGAAATTGCCCATGAAGGAGCCCTGCTCTTTATCACTGGTGGCAGCGTAAAGGATGGGTTGCCCAACTGGAAGACCAAAGAAAGTACGGGGAAGGAATCGGGTCCCATGGCAGCAATGGCCGAGAAAAATAAAGCCATCGTAGCCATAATACGGCAAGTGCCCATGCAGCCTTTATATGAAGGCGACCTAGTGGAGGATCAATTAATTTCTTATACGCTGCATCAATATAAGAATGATAAAGACCTTACCTGGCCCTTGCTCTTTCCGATGGTCAAAAGTGCGGTCCGGGGAATGGACGCCGTACAGGAGTTCTCAAAAAGTACATTAAATAAAGAGGTCACAGGTTTTACAATAGCCGGAGCTTCAAAAAGAGGGTGGACCACTTGGCTCACGGGAGCGAGCGACAACCGGGTGAAGGCTATTGGGCCCATGGTCATTGACGTATTGAACATGCCGGTGAGTCTCGATTACCAATTAACGGCCTGGGGCGAATACAGCATACAAATTGAGGATTATACCAAATTGGAAATCCCTCAGTCCGTCAGCACCCCTGAAGGTAGTGCTCTGACCCAAATGATCGACCCGTACTCCTATCGGGCCAAACTCACGATGCCCAAACTGCTCTTTATTGGGACCAATGATGAATATTGGCCAGTAGATGCCATAAAAAATTATATCGACAGTATTCCTGGAACCAACTTTATTCAATATACCCCAAATGCGGGACACGATCTAGCCGGCGGAGCCAAAGCGCTAAAAGCCTTGAGTGCATTTTGGGAATATACCTTGGAGAAAAAACCATATCCAGAATTGCAATATCAACTGAGTACCGATAAAACCTCGGCCACGCTTTCCGTGGAATCGGATTCCAAGGAACTTATAGGGGCCTATCTCTGGTCTGCCGATTCCGAAGATCGAGATTTTAGGGACGAGAAATGGGACTCCATTCCTTTAAAACCTTCGGACAAAGGTGGGGTCCAAGAGAAGATAAACTTCCCGAAAAAAGGCTTCAAGTCGTTTTATATCGATTTGGAATACAAAGATCCAAACGGTGGTACTTACACGAAAAGTACCCGGATGTACTTAGCGGATGACGATGAGGTTCTCTAAATCTTTTCGCATTTGGTCAACGGTATTGGGGGTCCTGATAATACTGGCCCTCCTCCTGCTCAATTCCGTTTTTGGGACGAGCACTTGTTTTCCCGTTTCCGATTATTATAGGTATGATCGTGCCATTCCTCTTCAGGATTCGGTCCGTATTTCTGTGGACACGACAGATTTTAAACTGTACAAGGTCTCATACACCAGTGTACATGATCAAAGGGTGACGGCCCTGTTGAGCATTCCCAAAAATGTGGCGGAACCGACCCCCGTCGTAATCCTGATGCACGGATTGGGAGATCGAAAAACTGTTGATTATGTAGAATACGGAAATCAACTTTTATTAAAAAGCGGGTATGCCGTACTGCGATTGGACATAAGTGACCACGGCGATCGCAAAAAGGAATTCTACGATTTCGACCTAACGGGACCCAATAAATATTGGACCCGAAATATCGTGAGCCAGACCGTTTTTGATCTAAGAAGGGCGGTCGATTTTATCGAAACACGGCCGGAATTGGATTCTAAAAGGATAGGATACTATGGAATAAGTTTGGGAGGCATCATCGGAACGGTATTCTGTGGGGTCGAGGAACGGGTAAAGGTTCCTGTTGTGGCACTGGCGGGCGGGCAATTGAATTTGCTCTATAAGGATGATGCCATTTCCGAAGACACCAAAAACTTCTTGTCCATTATTGAACCGCTGAATTTTGTGGCCCATATTTCACCACGCCCCTTCTTGATGCTCAATGCCAAAAATGATGAGATCGTGCCCCCAATGATGAGCAAATTGCTATTCAAAAAAGCGGAAGAACCCAAGGATATAATCTGGTACGATGCCAAACACAGGGATGCACCTTTGGATATCATCTATGGGGATGGGCTGAATTGGTTTAAAAAATACTTATAGATAATGAGAAACAAGAGGCAAAAATCAAGAGACAAGATTAAAAAAGGTATAGGTCCTTATTTCCTGACTCGTGGTTCTTGAATCTTGGGGGGTAAGGGTCATTGCATGACAAGAAATTCGTGGCTCTTCCCAAAGGACCTCCCCTTACCCCTCCAAAGGAGGGGGACTGATCGTTGAAAGACGGAAATATCGTTAATTGTACTATCTTGTAAATCAAATTCATAAATATGAAAAAGCTACTTTTACATCCTATGCCGACCCTTCTTTGCCTCGCTATTTTTTTTGTTGGGTGCAAGGATAAAAAATCGCAACCCGACGGATCTGAAACGACCATGGTGGAAGCCACAGCAAAGTCCACCGCAAACACTTGGGCCGAAAAATTGGGTTGGCCGGCAGGTAAAAAGGTAATGATTTTGCATGCCGATGATATAGGTATGTGCCCAGAGGCCAATATAGCCGCCGAAAAAATGCTGACAGAGGGGGTGATCCAATCGGCAGCCGTCATGATTCCCTGTCCAAATGCTAAGGAAGCCATTACTTGGGCCAAGGAACACCCATCAATGGATATCGGTCTACATCTCACCCTGACCAGTGAATGGCAGACCTATAGATGGGGCACCGTAACGCCTGCCGCGGAAGTGCCAGGTCTGCTGGACGAAGATCACAAGATGTGGCACGAGGTCCCACAAGTGGTGGAACACGCCTCCGCCGAAGAGGTAGAAAAAGAAATAAGGAGCCAGATCGAGCAGTCCATCGCCTGGGGATATAGACCGGACCATATCGATACCCATATGGGCACCTTGTATGCCGACCCCAGTTACGTAAAAGTATTCATCAAAGTAGCCGAGGAATACGGGATTCCCGCAAATATTATTGATATCTCCAAACCTGAGGTGTTAGCCGAATTCAAACGCCAGGGCTATCCTTTGGATGATAGTGTGATAAAAATGGTAGAAGATTATACCCTTCCAAAGCTTGATTTTTTCTCAAGTGCGCCAAAAGCAGATACCTATGAAGAAAAGATTGCCAATTTCAAGGCCTTGGTAAATTCCATGCCGTCCGGGCTCACCGAAATCATCTTCCACCCTTCCGTCCTTACCGATAACCTGAAGACGATAACCAATTCATGGCAACAGCGGGCATGGGAAGCCGAAATGTTCTCAGACCCCGACCTCATTCAATTCTTTAAGGACCAAGGTATCATTTTTACCAATTGGCCCGAAATCATGGAACGGTTCAAGGATCAAAAATAGGAATCCATACATTATAAAAGTTCCCATATCCGATTGTTTGATACCTTAAATTAATTGGGGAGAGATATACGAAACCCTATAAAAAAACAATATTTAATGTATAACCAACAAAATAACATTGGCGCCGTATTGGTTTATTGGGTTTATTTGTAAGTATTTCAAATAGTTGCCATTATGGACTCTACCTCTGGAATCATTTTAGCCCTTTCCTTGATTATCATCATGTTTGGCATGGGGCTATCGCTAACAGTGGCCGACTTTAAAAGGGTACTGCTTTTTCCCAAGGCAATTTTTATTGGCCTGGCCTGCCAAATAATACTGTTGCCTCTTATTGCCTATGCCTTGGCCATTTCCTTGAGCCTCTCCCCTACTACGGCGATTGGCCTAATGCTTTTGGCCGCCTGTCCTGGAGGTGCCACGTCTAACATGCTTACCTACCTTGCCAAAGGGGATTTGGCATTGTCGGTCTCCTTGACGGCCGTAGCCAGTTTGCTGACCATTGTTACGATTCCGATTATCGTCCAATTTGCATTGGAAGAATTTTCCAATGAAAGTCAGACTGTACGTGTAGACGCATTTACCATGGTCAAACAATTGTTAATAATTGTAGTCGTTCCGGTTACCGTGGGGATGTGGGTAAAACGTGCTTTTCAAAATTTCGCTTCCCGTATGGAGAAGTCCGTAAAAACAGCTTCGGCCATCATTTTTATCTTGGTTGTAGTAGGGATCACTTATAGCATTAGGGATGTATTTATGAGCTATTTGAGCGAAGCAGGATTACCTGCCATCCTCTTGAATATTTCTACTATGACCGTAGGTTTTGGTTTGGCCGTAATCTTTAAATTGAGCAGGCCACAAGCAATCAGCATATCTATAGAAACCGGGATCCAAAATGCGACCTTGGCAATAACCTTGGCCACCATTGCATTGAACAATGTCGAATTATCGGTCGTACCTGCCATTTATGGTTTATTGATGTTTGTTTCGGCAGCGATGATAATTTTCATCAGGAAGCCTTTGGGCACTAGTTCTAAATTTATTGAAACCGATAATTCCCAAGAGAATCGTTAGGAAACATTTTATTAGTTATTAACCGTTTACCCATTGAAAACATTTTCAAAGATGACAACCATAACCTCCAATTTAGTTACTAACATCATGAAATTATCTACCTTGTTCGCAATTGTACTACTATTTTTCTCATGCAAGGATAAATCCTTTAAATTGCCTGAAGTAATTCCATTGGAAAACCCTGCTGTGATAACCCAGGAATTTATATACGGTTTGGACAATACCCCGACCCCGGAGTGCCATGCCTCAACGGTTGAGGTGAGCAATGGGGTCGCCGTTGCCTCTTGGTTCGGGGGCACCAAGGAAAAGAATAAGGATGTGACCATATGGGTATCCCGGAAAACCGACGGAAAGTGGTCCGCCCCCGTGGAGGTTGCCGATGGCGTACAGGAGGACGGCACTCGTTATCCTTGTTGGAATCCGGTATTGTTCAAGCCCTCGGGACAACCCTTATACCTGTACTACAAGGTGGGACCCAGTCCACAGGAATGGTGGGGCCTTTACATAACCTCCGATGATGATGGAAAAACATGGTCCGATCCCGTAAGGCTTCCCGATGGGATATTGGGCCCCATAAAAAATCAACCTGTACAACTGGAGAACGGAATCATACTTTCACCATCCAGCAACGAAACAAAATCCGGGGAATGGACGAGCCACATTGAAACCAGTAAGGACAATGGCAAGACCTGGACCGGTTCCGGCCCCTTGAACGACCCCAACAAAATAGGCTCCATACAACCCGTCGTCCTGAATTATGGGAATGGAAAATTACAATTATTGAGCCGAACCAAGAATGATTTCGTGGCCCAAAACTGGTCAGACGACAATGGGGAAACCTGGAGCGAAATGACCCCCACTGCCCTTCCCAACCCCAATTCCGGGGTAGACGGGGTAACATTGAAGGATGGTCGCCAACTCTTGGTGTACAATCCGACAGGCAAAAATTGGGGAGACCGGGTACCCTTGAGCGTCGCGCTTTCTACCAACGGCAAGAACTGGAACCGGGTGCTGGATCTTGAACCTCTACGGGAAACAACGGATAAGGAAGGGGAAGAGTATTCCTACCCCACAGTTGTGCAAGCCGAAGACGGCAAGGTACATATTGTCTATACCTGGAATAGAAAGACAATAAAATATATCGTTTTGGACCCCAACAAGCTTTAGTAAATGCAAACCAGGAAGTGGCAACGGAGATCGATCAGGGTGCTTATAGCCTTGGCCATTCTCTTTTTGTTGGTGCGGATTTTCGTTTTTAGGGCAATCGATACGACGCCCTATTTTGAAACGGGATACTACCAGCACACCATTCAGAAAATGGATGCAAAGATCAGCTCCCTGAGCGAAACCCAAGGTACGCTCCTTGCTGGGTTTGCAAAGGTGAATATCACCCCAAAAATCGTTGACCATTCCCCAGATCCTGCACGGGGCGAGTTCAATGCCATCAAAATGGCCGGTTTTGGAAATGGGCAAATAGCAAAAGGGATACACGATTCCCTTTTTGCGAAGGCCATTTCACTACAGGTCGGAGAAAAAAAACTCATCTTGATCAGTGCCGATTTGGTCTTTATGCCTGCAACCGTCGTGGCCCAGGTGAAGGAAAACGTTAAGGACCAGATTTCGAGGGAGCAACTTATATTTGGCGCCACCCATACCCATTCCAGCATAGGGAATTGCATTCCCGGGGTCGTCGGCAAGAGTTTCGGTGGGGAGTACCAGCCAGAAGTTGTGCAATGGCTCAGTGATAAGTTTACACAGCTTATCCAAAATGCCCTGGAGGACGTACGGCCTTCTAAATTTGCATCGGACTACATTGGCGTGCCCAACTTGGTCCGCAACCGAATTATTGGAAAAACCGGGAGGCTCAATGACAAATTAAACCTCATCTCGGTAGTTCAAGACAATGGCAACACGGCAGTGGTTGGGATTTTTTCTGCCCATGCCACCACGATAGGAACTTGGAACGATGAGTTTAGCGGGGATTACCCCGGATATTACCAGCGTGCCCTTGAGGCCAAAGGGGTAGACCTGGCCCTGTTCTTTGCGGGCACCGTGGGTAGCCAATCCAACCTTGGCATAGGGGAAAAGTTTGATAAGGCCAAGTATATAGGGGAAACGTTGGCAGATTCCGCAGAAGTACTGCTCAAAAAAATGAAATACGATTCGATCGTGACCTTGGCCCCGATCACAACGGAAATCGAAATTCCAGAACTACAGGCCTTTTATATTACGGATAGATTACGCCTATCCCCCCCTGTTGGAGGGCTGCTGATACCCAAACCGGAATCGATTTATCTTCAGGGCCTTAAATTAAATAATTTTATTTGGATCGCCATGCCCTATGAACTGAGCGGGGAATACGGGATCGATTTAAAAAATGCATTGGAACTGAAAGGATACAATTCGGCATTTACGAGCTTTAATGGTCAATATCTGGGATATATCGTCCCTGAGAAATATTACTATTTCGACACCTATGAGGCCCGTTTGATGGGCTGGTACGGACCAAGTATGGGGGATTATTTGATGGAACTTAACTTTAAACTGGCCAATGCACTTACGGGTGACCGTCTATAAAGTGCGATAACTGCGTTATGCTTGTTTTGAAAACAGTCATTTACACTAGTAAACTCCTTGATTTTCAAAACTACGCAAGCCTTGTTCTCGAACTTTCTAGTTCAGACACCAAGTATGGAAATGACTTATACGATAGAGATTATGAAAAAGAATGAAGAAACTAGAAACAAGACTTTCAATTGATTCAAACTTTAATTTAAAAAGCTTTTTTTGGACTTATGAGTTTATAGGTTTTTTAGAGCAGGAGATGGATAGGTTAAGAAATATATATTGATTTTAGATGCCAGAATTTATTCCCCCTTTGAAGGGGGCAGGGGGATGTTTTTGAAGTATGTTTATGAGCTTATAAAATTACGATTTATATAAGTTTTAAAGAATACGCTATACAATTTAATCAAGACCAAAAATAGTGGGTTCTTTCTCAATCGAAAATGACAAGAAATGAAGAAATTTTTTAAATACTTGGGGATTTTGATCTTATTGATCGTTTTGGTGATCGGGGGAATTTTTATGTACAACTGGCGTGATCGGCATCCGGGTTACAGTATCGATATAAACTTTACCAATGACCAACCACAGCAGGTCAGTGCGGGATTTTCCAAAAAACCGATAACCCCTACAATCATCGATACCTGGAACGATGCCAACAACGATTTCAAGTATAACAAAAAGGATGGCGACACCTACAATGATGTGAACGGCAACGGAAAGTTCGATGCCTTTTGGATTGCTGGGATGAGCAATGCCAAACCGGCCCAAGGGGTGCACGACGATGTCTGGTCCCGCGCCATGGTCCTGGACGATGGCAAGCACCGAATCGCCATGGTTTCCCTGGATGCCATCGGTTTCCTACAAGGGGACGTCATAGACATCAGGAATCGGGTACCCAAGGAATTAGGCCTCGACTATGTCCTAATTTCATCTACCCATACCCACGAAAGCAACGACCTGGTAGGCATATGGGGAGAAAACATGTTCAATTCCGGGGTTAATCCCGCTCAAATGGAATACGTAAAGGAACGGACCGTCGCCTCCATCGTAGAGGCGACAAAAAATATTCGGCCCGCTAAACTGGTCTTTGCCGAAGACCTAACGGGCCGGGATTCCGTCCTGATGAAGGATACCAGAAAACCCATAGTTAAGGCGCCTGGAATCCATTTGATGCAGGTTCTCGATGCCGATACGGACAAGACTATGGGAACGCTCATCAATTGGTCCAACCACCCCGAAACCCTGTGGAGCAAAAACCTTTTGATCAGTTCCGATTTTCCGCATTACGTTCGCGAAGCGGTTGAAAATGGGGTCTACAACGGCAATGAGCTGATGCAGGAAGGCTTGGGCGGGGTTGCGGTCTACTTTTCCGGCACCATAGGCGGACTTATGGCCCCACATCCCTCCATTGCAATTCACGATCCCTTTACGGGCGAAGCCTATTCGGAGCCCACCTATGAAAAGACCAAGGCGCTTGGGGACCATATTGCCCTGATGTCATTGGAGGCACTTAAGAAACACGGGGACACAATTGCCGACTCAAAAATATCGGTCCGTGCAAAAACCTTGATGGCCCCTTTGGACAATATCACCTTTATCATTGCAAGCGGTATTGGATTGATCAAGATGGGAATGCCCGCGTATTTTAAAAAGCGAACGGAAGTCGGGGCCATCAGGGTGGGCCCTGCCATGTTTCTAAGCATCCCTGGGGAAATCTATCCGGAAATCGTATATGGAGGCGTGGAAGCACCTCCAGGAAGGGACTTCGATATACAGCCTGTGGAGGTACCCCCACTTCAGACATTTATCAAGGACAAGTACAAGTTTTACTTGGGACTTTCCAACGATGAGATCGGCTATATCATCCCAAAAAGTGAATGGGACGTCAAAAAACCCTATTTGTACAACGATAAGGGCGATACGTACGGGGAAGGAAATTCCCTTGGTCCCGATACTGCCCCGTTGATCTATAAATCACTAATTGAGGTAATCCAGCAAGTGAAATGAAAAATGACCGCTGTCGCTAAAGGATCAAGGACCGCTCCGAAACTTCGGGGCTAAAGGATGAAAGACTTTCTAATTGGGGATTTGTCGAATAAATGCATCCGTAATCTCTGAGAAACGGTCCACGATCTGGTCGGCCAGCATCAATTTGTCCCTCTTTTCGGAATTGGTTATGGCGACACATTTCATGCCCGCCGCTTTGGCAGATCGTACGCCGTTTTCCGAATCCTCGATAACCAAACACGCTCTTGGATCAACCCCCAATTTTTTCGCGGTTAGTAGATATGGCTCGGGATGTGGCTTGCCAAAGACAACGTCTTGCGAAGTTATAACGACCCTAAACTTATCCTGTAACTTCAACTTATTTATCACCGTTTGCGCTTCGCTAAGGGTCGAGCTGGTCGTCAGGGCCAAAGTATAGTTTTCGTTTAACCGATCGATAAGGTCCACCACCTCTGGGTATATCTTTAATTCGTGCCGGATCAGGTCCAAATAAATTTTAGTTTTGTCGGCTATGATCTGTTCCAGTTTTACTTTGTAAAGGCTGTATATTTCAATAAGTTCCTTAAATGCAGCAAGATCGGTCCTGCCCAGACAAAATCTCCTGTAGATTTCGGGGGTAATATCCAAACCTACCTGTTCAAATGCACGTTTGGTCGCCAGTTCATGGCATTCCTCGTCATCGGTAATGACCCCGTTCATGTCAAAGATTACAGTGGTAATCATATCTTATTTTTTAAATTCGTCTCAATTTCAAGGATACGGTCAATATGTCCGTCGGATAATTTTTTATGTAGGGAATCAAAGGGCAAAATCGGCTGGCGCACATTAGGGGTAGGATAAATGCCTTGGCGGTACAACAACCGCTTAAAAAAATGAATGGAGATATCCAGATGTTGATTTGAAAATGCCAAAACCGGAAGTATTTGTGCGAACAAACTTTGGGCCCCTAACATATTTCCCGCTTCATACCTTCTATATATTTCCGTATAAATATAATGCATTCCTGTTGGCATAAAAGCATGGACTCCCCGCTGTAGTCCCTCAATCATTTGGGATACGGCCCAACCTCCGCTGACGTTTAAACGACCATTGGTCAGTTCTAAAATTCGGGAATATTTGATTCCAGCAGGGACAGTTTCTATCTTTAGGCAGCGAAACGCCTCCACATTTTCGAATAGATCCAAAATCAATTCATCAGAAAGGCCGTAACCCGTGGCGTCCCAATCTTGTAACATGATCATGTCCGGCCCCAGGTCCGCCAGTTTCATAAACTGTTCCTTAAACTGATCTTCGCTCTTAAAGGGTATTTGAAATAGTACATTGCTACAACCCACGTCTTGGTAGGCCTGCAACAATTTTTTATTTTTCAAAAAATCGCTTTCCCCGGCACCGGCGATTACTGGAACCCTACCTGAAACCGTTTCAAGAACCTTGTCTACCATTCGTATCCGTTCCAGTTCGGACAATTTGTAAACTTCGGCCGCCATGGCAGGAACCAAAAAACCAGCTACGCCCGCGTTCAATGCTTCCTCTACATTATTTCCCAGGGCAAATAGGTCAATTTTTCCGTCCCGGTCAAAGGGAGTATTGAGGACCGTTACAATTCCCTTAAGGGGAAATAGTTTCCTTTTCAAAATTATTATTTATGCCGCAGTTCAAAACTATCCAAGATTCCCCCATCGGACCCGTCCCCGTTCATTTTTCTAGCGGTACACTTTAGGTGTTTTCCGTCAATCTCGAACACAACGTAATGGTAGACATAAAATTCACCCGCATCGGTCTCATCGCTGTTTTTAACCGCTTTATGGTCCGGATAATCAATTTGCTCCCATTCGGAATACTTATGGTTGTCCAGATTGGCACCTCCCCCACCAGAAATGATATAGGTAGCATTGTTTCCCTTTCCCGTTTTGGGGTCATACGGAGGGTGGGGCAACCCCCGTTCATAATCGTGGGTGTGGCCGCTTACCACGACATCCACATCGTTTGCTTCCATAAGGGGAACGATATACTTTCGCAAGGGGGGTTCGCCGTCATATGGTCCACCGGACCAAGCCTCGGAATACGGGGGCTGGTGCATTAAGGCAAAGATCCACTCGCTGGTTCCCTTGGCTTTTTTTAGGTCGTTGACAAACCAATTGTATTGCTGGCTATTTATGGTGATTCCCTCCCCTTCCTCAAAATTCGACTTGTTGGGATCTAAAAATATAAAATGGGAATTACCGTAATCGACGGAATAAAAATACTCTGTGCTGCCGGGGGAAGTCAGCGGATGATCTACATACTTTTCAAAAGGGGGAACTACCCGTTGTTCGCTATAGCCCCCATATTCATGGTTGCCTATGGCTATATATGTTGGGATAGACCCACTAACATATCTAAGGGGGTAAAAATACTCATCGATCCATCCCGTTAGGTTGGTACCCTTAGACACTACGTCGCCAATATTCAAGATCATGTCCGCGTGTTCCTCAGCCATCATTTTGACAACATTCCCATGTACTTTGGGATATGATCGGTTGTCCCCATATACAATGATTTTTATGGGCGCATCCTTTGGTTTTTTTGTTCTAAACGTACGTACCTCACTCCGCAAGTTCCCGGATTCTACCCTATATTCATAGCTTTCATTGGGATTTAGGCCTACCAAGGTAATCTGGTGCATGGTCTTCGGGATTTCGTTTTCCACCGCCTCAGCGTTCAGCTGGCCATGTTGTCCATAAACCACCCTGCCATAAGTTGGGAAGGCGGTTTCCCACATTATGGTAATGGCACCTTCCTGTAAGTTTTGTAAATAGGGCAATATCAAAAATGCAGGTTCCTTTTGCAGCTCTAGCTTCACACTTTCCAAAACACTATTGGTGATCGCCAATCTCTCGGCCAAGTCCAGGTTTCTGGAATCCTCCATCGTTTTGGATACTTTATTGACGATGGCCATATTGGGTTTTGGGTGTCTCTCACAATATCGATCCAACCGATCGATAGCCCATTGGACCTCTCCCATTGTCTTTTTGAGTTGATAAGCCTCATCGGTGATCAGGCGAACCTCCCGCAGATCACCTGACCCCCATTCGTTCCTGACCTTTATGGCAACGGGGATACTTTCCCCCGCCTTTGCGGAACTGGTTAGAATTATGTTTCCCTCTCCCTCCGTAAATTGCTGTCGCAACTTACCCTCTACCCATATTTCCCCTTTATCATTGGCGTTTACCAATAGCCGCAGGGCCCTTCCCCCTACCTGAAAAGTATCTATGGTCCTTGGCAAAACTATTTTGGTCCGATACCACGCATGCGTATACTCCCCGCTCCAACTTGCCCCAGTCTTTCTATCCTCCCAGGATGCATCGTTCAAAGCGGTTGTCGCGGACCTTTCATCGGCATTGTGCTTGTATTTCCAATCGGTCAATTGCAATCCGTCCTTGGGCAAGGGAAAAGCGATACCCTCCAAAAATTCACCATAGCCTTTGGGCATGCCTACAAGTCGCGCATTGTAAAAGCGACTGTTGTAATTTCCATTTTTGGTCTTAACCTGTATGCTGTATTTCTGGCCCAATTTCGCTGACCGGCACAATATTCCCTTACCCGCATAACCGTTGGTCATAAAAAGTTCCTTTCCATCCACGAAAACAGTAGCTCCCGGATCAACGCTTATATGCAAAACAATATCGAGTCCCACTAATTCCTTTGGAACGGAAACTTCACGTTTAAACCATTTAATCCCATTTTTCTCCCAGAAAGGCTTGTTTAACGCTTCTTCCTTCCAGAGTTTAGGAGTATCGGCCATCACCTTTTCCATGGAGAGGTCTCCCTCATGGGCCAACCATCCATCAAGTTCAAGGTAGGGATGGGGTTCCAGGGTTTGGGTGACCCATTCCTTTTGTGCGGTCAGACCCTGCGCCATCAAGAGCGACAAAAAGGGAATTAGGATAAAGGGAATTCTCATGGTGATAAGTAATTAGGGATGTTTTAGACCGGGATTATTTTACATCCCGTCTCTTGACCTTGATCGTATCGAACTCGTTCCCATCTATATCGATGACGTGCAAAATAGCCTCGTCCAGCTTTACTTCAACATTTATAAAGTGTTCAATTTTCTTATAGCTAACGGTTTCTGGCTGTGGGGCATCAATATCGTACAAAGGGGCTCCACCTCCCGCAGAGGTAATAAAGTGGACTCCTTTGTCATATGCATGATGGTAATGGTGGTCGTGACCGTTGAGAAAAACCTGTACCCCATATCGCGAAAAAATATCGCCCCAAAAAGCACGGACCTTTTTGGATTCCTCTACCCGGCTCTTTTTTACACTATATAAGGTCTGGTGTTGAAATATAAAGACAAAACCCGCTTGATGGTTCAATTTCAAAACCTGCTCCAACCATTCTTTCTCCTTTTTTAGATATTCGATACCAGATTGCTCCCAGTAGGCATCCTCATTGCCCTCCGTGGTATAGGCGGGGATGGAGGTACGGTGTCCTTCACTGTCCAAAACAATAAAGAGCGCATCCCCAACGGTAAAATAATAATAGCGTTCGTTATTGGGAAGATCAAAAAAGTTGTAGTAATACGGGGAATCCTTTTCGTGATTTCCCAACACCGGATAGTAGGGGGTGTTCTTCATAAAATCGTGATTGATCTCAAAAAAAGATTCCCAGTCCTTCATGGACCAACCGTTGGAGACCAGGTCGCCCGAGTTGACGATAAATCGTGGATCCCTTTTGGTTACCTGTTCTATTATTTTTTTATGAACATTGTTACGGGTTCGCGTATCGCCAATGACAACAAAATTGTAAGGAACAATCTTGTCGGGAAAGGTGGTCAGGGTACCCTTTCCTTCGTCAGAACCATCGTTTAAGACATCGTAAGAATACTTTGTATCCGGTTTTAGTCCCTGAAAATAGATGGCATGCTGCTTGTATTCCCGAATGGTATCCGTTTTTCCGGCAGGGTCCGTAACCGTCATACTACCTTCCAGGGTCGACCAACATACAGCGGCATCCTTAGTTCCCATTTGTTGTATATAGGGTCCGAAGGCAATTTTTTTTCCGGTTTGATCTTGGGAATTTCCAAGGTTAAAAAGCAATAAAAGCGATATCGATAAAATTCTTTGCATAGCACTGATTTTTTTTGATTTAAAATGAAACAAGGCCAACAATTATTGGAACCCCAAACTGGGTTGCCCTGCAAATAGACTAGGTCCAAATATATCGCATTCCGTTGTCATTGGCTTCAGATATATTATTCAAAACATATGGTTTCTTGATGGAATATTGATCTGTTTTATACAATCCCTTAACTTATCAAACTAATGAAGGTAACTGGAAGGATTAATACGCCTTGTTTTAAAGTAGACTAAACTTTTTCTTTGTTCATGCTACAGCAATACGTAACTTTTGGGATTTTTATGAAGCGATCGTTTGCCCTGTTTTTATTACTTCTCCCGATACTAGCCTGTGTTGATAAGAGCAAGACCGGCGCACCTTTACCGGCCGAGCTCCCCGTCACGGACCTGAGTGGCGATCAACTTGCCGCAATACGATGCGCTGCCTGCCACAGCTTTGTGCCGCCGGAGAAGTTGCCAAAAGGGGTTTGGAAAAACGATGTGCTGCCGGCCATGGGGCACCGGATGGGAATTTTTAATGGAGCCCACCAACCCGATAGTATTTTTGGTTCCCCAGCAAATGCAGAAATTGTAAGAAGAGCCAATGTATTCCCCGAGAAACCGACCATCTCCAAGGCAGATTGGCAAAAAATAGTGGAATACTACGTAAATACTGCCCCAAACAGCGTTCCCGCCCCAAAAAGGGACCATAAGATCAAAATGGGGCTAAACCACTTTAATTATCGGGAAGCATCCTTGGCACACCGTCCCCCGTTGACCTCCATGGTAAAAATTCGGGCCCAAAACAAAGGTCTTGTCTTTAGTGACAGCAAGCGCGGCAACAACGTGCTGACTTTTTTGAACCCCGATTTTGAGCTTGAAAGAAATCTGCTCTTGCAAAATACCCCTATCAATTTTTACGAAAATCAGGATACAATCTATCTCACTACGGTAGGCAAAAATGTATTTCCAAGCGATATGCCCGATGGTGCTTTACAGAAGATTACCGAATCCAGGGAAAATAAAGAACAGATGATCGCCACTCCGGTACTTTCCCATCTTCAGCGTCCGGTCTCCATGGCCTACGGCGACCTGAACAACGACGGCAGGGAGGATATCGTTGTCTGTGAATACGGCGATCTTACCGGGAAATTGGTCTGGTTCGAGAACCAGGGCGATAACAAGTACGTGGAAAGACCCTTAAGAAATATGCCTGGGGCCATAACCGCGATTATCTCAGATTATAACAAGGACGGTCTAAACGATATTTTTGTGCTAATGGCCCAAGGGGATGAGGGAGTTTTTTACTATGAAAACCAAGGTGGAGGCTCCTTTAACGAAAAAAGATTGCTGACATTTTCACCCCTCAACGGCAGCCAATATATTGAACTGGTAGATTTCAATAAGGATGGCAATCCGGACCTTCTATATGTCTGTGGGGACAATGCCGATAAGAGTCCCATATTAAAGGATTATCACGGGATCTATATATTCCTGAACGATGGAAACATGAACTTTGAACAAGCCTATTTCTACCAGCTCAACGGGGCGTACAAGGCCATGGCACGCGACTATGACCTTGATGGGGACCTGGACATTGCCGCTATTTCATTTTTCCCGGATTACCAGGACAGTCCCGAGGAGAGCTTTGTGTATTTGGAGAACAAGGGAAATTTAACGTTTGACGATTTTACGTTCCCAGAGGCCACCAAAGGCCGATGGATCGTTATGGACGCGGGGGATATTGACGGGGACGGGGATATTGACCTGGCCCTAGGTTCCTTTGTCTATTTTTTGGCCCAAGGGGATACCACGGGACTGAGCAAAAAATGGCTTGAGGAAAGTCCCTCCGTGATTCTGCTGGAAAACACCAAAAAGTAAAGTAGCCGATTCTCTGAATTTTTCTCTTCCCCGTGCCCTAAAGGGTTGAAAAATCCTCTAAAATCTCAATAATCCAGAAAAATTATAACCTTTAGCTGGGGGAAAATACCTTATGGTGGTCCTGCGAAACACCCGGACTGAGCTTCGACTGCCAGCCCGAAAGATTCATTCTGGCGGGCCAGCCCGAAAGATTCATTCTGGAGGGCCTGCCCGAAAGATTCATTCTGGCGGACGCTCGGCATGACACCTGCCCGACTAGTCATTCTGGCGGGCCAGCCCGAAAGATTCATTCTGGCGGGCCAGCCCGACTAGTCATTCTGGCGGGCCAGCCCGACTAGTCATTCTGGCGGGCCAGCCCGACTAGTCATTCTGGCGGGCGTCCGGCATGACAAAAGCGAGCTTTAGGTGGCCAAACGGACCAGGTTAAAATAATTTGGGATAGGCAAAGGTACTTCCCCCTCTTAAACCCTCAGTTTTTGATTTTCTCTTTAAGAAATTGAATCAATTCTTCCGGTTTGTCGGTCTGAATACCATCGGTCCCAAACTTTATGATATGGGTCCATTCCGTTTCAGTGGCCTCGTGATCATCCACAAAAACCATTGCCCCATTCTTGTGGGAAGTATCTACGAAGCTAGCACTGAGTTGGCCCATGTCCGTAGCAATGATTTGGGGATGTATTTTTTGTAAAACCGGCAACAAATTCTTTTCCTTACCCGGATCGGGCATAACAAGGCACTCATCGCAATACAATTTTAGTTGATCGACCGCCTTGTGATAGTCTGCAGGAATATACCAGATGATATCGCGTTCCATCCCATGTTCCTTGATAATCCGGACTTGATTTTCAATATCGGGTTCCTTTAGATCGAGATATATACCAATTTTGCCTTTGCACAACCCCAATATTTCCTCAAAGGTGGGAATGTACTGGATTTCCGGGCCGGTATTATTCTTCGCTAATGGTATTTGCTTTAGTTCTGCTAGGGTAAAATCCTTGACTTTGCCGGTCTTATGTTCAAAGTAGGCATCTATGGTTTCGTTGTGTACGCTTACAAATCTGCCATCTTTTGTCTTTCTCAGGTCGATTTCCACGAAATCGCAACCCATTTCGATGGCCTTCCTATATGCCGTAAGGCTGTTTTCCGGGGCGTGCCGGTGAGCACCCCGATGTGCGATCACATAGGTGTTGCCATTTTTGGGAGCGGGAAAATGGTTCTTCATACCTTGGGCAAAAATAGTCGGTCCCAGTATTATGAACAATACAAAAATGCACACCCGGTTGGAATGAATTTCAGGGTTTTTGCGAATTTTCATGTCCAGAAATGTAATTGTATCAGCTACTTGGATGCAAATATATTCCAATCCTTCTCTAAGCGTAGACTATCCACTTTTCCGTTATAGATGGCAATTCTGTACTCAAAAGTGACTGCCTTACCGGGCTCCAATATAAGGTTCATTGCTTCCTTTCCATCACTGAATACCTTTTGTCCCAGCGGATTGGCCGCAAACAGGCCATAACCCCGGGCATGCCAGTAGGTTGGGTAGCCCATATTGTCCGGTCGATCCATGATAACGACGGTTACGTCCTTGCTGTTGATGGTGCCATAAAGTGCCACCCATTTGGCCCTGGTTCCCCAAACATCATCGCCTTCAATGCCTTCACTACTGAGGTAATGGCCGGTAACACCCGTATTATCAAGAACCGGCACGTCCGTTTTATTGCCATGGTCATCGCTAAGGGTAACAGGTTTATCGCTAGGATGTTCCAATTCCCTGGCCACTCGAATGGCAAACATTCCCTCTTTGGTATCGTTAAATACAACAGGTTCACCTAAGGCCTTTAAGGTAGTTGTCCTGTTAATTATTCTTTTGTCATCCTCTGCGTAAAAAGCAAATTGGGTCTCTTCCTTCAACAGCACATTGCCATCCGGCTTTAACCAATTGGCCTCCACGGTCAGTTCTGCCTCATTTCCTGCCTCATTAAGGCTTACAATTTTGTCGTTTCGAATCGTACCCATCCGGTTGCGGTCCTTTTCCGGAATAGCATCGGAATTGCCCCAAAAATCGAGGTCGTTAACCTCCCCGTAGTTAAGCCAAGAGCCGATGTGATGGGGATGGTCGGTACGCTCATTGGGCCTGGGATCAAGGGGATATCCCCGGGTAACAGTATTCCCATTGGCCGCTATGATCGGATAGAGTACCGGCTTTTTGAGAACCGGCAGGTCATCGGCATACAGGTAGGAAGTAAACAGTTTTCCATCGACCAGTACATCGACTTTTTTCTCCTTATCGTTTTCTAAAAAAGTAACGACGTTTTTGGTCTCTTCCTTCTCCTGGGGGACTTTCTTGTTTTTTTCCTTACAACCAAAAACAAAAAATATCAAAAATGCGATAGGAAGGGCCGTTTTTATCAACTTCATAAGTTTAAATCCAATTTAACTATCTTAAACAAAGAACAGAGAGAATAGAACAGAGAACAGAGAATATAGAAAGAGATAATCCCTATCCTGTTAAATTTAAGCAACGTTCAAGTCTATACTCTATTTTCTATAGTCTATAGTCTATTCTCTTATTTTACTTAGTGCTGTATTAAGATTAGACCTTGTCGGGCACCATATATCCCTTACGATAATCCCTAGTGAGCAGCTTGTCGGCTTCCTTGTCCTTGACAAACGATTCGCTTTTCCCATCGAGCCTTACTTCCCTTCCAAGTCGGTACGCCACATTGGCGATCAAGGGAAGCACGGTAGATTGATGTCCGACCGCAATATCGCAGGTCTGTATGGAACGGTCGTTGGCACGGACGGCATCTATAAAATTTTGGAAGATCGCTTCTCCCCCACCGCCACCGGTCAAGTCCATTGGGTTATAGGAATCGTCCTTTTCACCCGACGTAGGTCCGGCCTCATTATTCCTTCCAAAAAAGGTCTGCCAATTGCCTCCGGAATCGATTTGCATCCAACCATCGGTCCCTAGGACAATGGTGCCAATCTTTATAGGTGTAGCTTTACTACTAGCGGATATCTTTCCGCCTCCGGTAATATTGATATCCGGCAATAGTACACCTTCTGGATTTGTCATAAGCCCCCTGGTTCCGAATTCCAATATTTTCCCATCCGCATATTCAAAAAGCGAGGTTTGAACATTCGGTGTATTTTGGGCAGATTTAGCTCCGTAATAACCTCCCATGGAATTAACCCTTACCGGCAAATCATCCTTTCCTAGGGCCCAACGGGCAACATCGAATTGATGCGGACCTTGGTTCCCTGTGTCCCCATTACCATAATCCCAATTCCAGTGCCAATTGTAATGAAACCTGTTCGGGTTAAACGGGTGTTCCGGGGCTGGCCCTTGCCACATATCATAATGTACGTTGTCCAAATACGCTTGTGTGTAAGGGGTCTCATAATTATCCGTTTCCAAATTCATCCTGAATTTATCACCGGGCTTCATAGGTCCATCAGGGTAAATGCCGATATTGGCCCTTGGTTTAAAACATAGTCCACGGGTCATATAAACTTCTCCCAACTTGCCATCGCGAATAAACTTTATGGCCCTCTGCGTATTGGCAATGGAGCGGTTCTGAAAACCAACCTGCACGATAACATTGTACTTACGGGAGGCCTCGATCATTTTTCTTCCTTCGAAGACGTTGTGGGACGATGGTTTTTCCACATATACATGTTTACCGGCCTGGGCACCCCAAATGGTGGCAAGGGCGTGCCAATGGTTTGGGGTAGCTACCGATACGGCATCTATTTCCTTGTCATCGAACACCCTGCGCATGTCCCATTCCGTTTTTGGGCGATAGCCGGCGTATTTCTCCACCTCGTCCAACCGTTCTTGGTATAGGTTTTCATCAATGTCGACCAAATATTTCAATCGCACATTCTTCATCTTGGCAAAATTCTCGATATGGGAACCTCCCCTACCTCTAATCCCAATGACCGCCATTTGCAGGGAATCGTTAGATCCGAGAATTCGGCCATAGGACAGCGCACTGTTCGATAGTACCGAAGCGCCTACCAGACCGGCCGATCCCTTCTTGACAAAGCTTCTTCTTGTAATCTTGTTCTTCATGATACTGTATTTGTGATTGTGGTTTACACTATTAATGAATTTAGGTAGTTAACAAAGTAAGTTAATATGACCTTTTAATGCTTCAACTATTTTACCTTATTTACATAGTCGATTAACCTGCCCATTTCCCTCGATTTCCTCTCCAAATACCAACATTTAACAAGCATATGAAGTATTAATATTGCATGCGACCAATACATTTTTCAAGAAATTGCTAATCCCCAAAGTGCTAAAATTCAATGTAAAAAGAACAAAATAGAAGTAACAAATAAATCTACTTAAGGCTATATTTGTGAGGGGGACAACCACCGCAACGATAGTAGAAAGCAATAATATGGGAAAGATTCTAATTTTTATTTTTATGGCGACCGGGTTAAACGCACAAAACGGAATGCTGTGCCAAGGTGCCTATTGGACGGAAGATGAAGCCAATTTGATGATGAAGGACTTTGCAAGCCAATGGAACGACCTTGCTTCATGGGAGGCTCGTGCAGCCGTTATCAAATCGGGGATTATCACCGGAATGCAATTGGATAAAATGCCGAACATTACGGGTAATTTCAACCCGATAATCCGCAATAAAAAGATTATGGATGGCTATACGGTAGAGAACGTTGCCATAGAAAGCTTTCCTGGCTTTTATATCACCGGGAATATATACGCACCTATTAAACCCGAAGCAAAAAATGCGGCCATCCTATCCCCTCATGGACATATGGAGGATAAACGCCTAAAAGAAGATGTGCAGACCCGTTGTGCCGTCCTTGCAAAAATGGGTGCCATTGTCTTTGCCTACGACATGGTGGGCTATGCGGAATCTACACAAGTAAATCACAAGATGCCCATCGCCTTGCTGCTGCAGACCTGGAATAGCAAAAGGGTGCTCGAATATTTGCTGTCGCGCCCCGATGTGGATCCAGATCGAATCGGGATGACGGGGGGTTCCGGGGGCGGGACACAAACCTTTATATTAACCGCAATAGACGACCGTATAAAAGTTTCGGTACCCACCGTCCAGGTATCCGCCCATTTTTTTGGTGGCTGCGTGTGCGAAAGCGGCATGCCCATACACAAGGACAAATCCCACCAGACCAATAACGTGGAAATAGCGGCGCTCTGTGCGCCAAGACCTTTATTGCTTATCTCCGATGGGTCGGACTGGACGAGGAATACCCCAAGAGTGGAGTATCCCTACATTCAAAAGGTATATGCGCTATACTCTGCCGAGCACAAGGTAGAGAACGTGCATTTGCCAATGGAAAAGCACGATTACGGCTATTCCAAGCGCGCCGCCGCCTATACTTTTTTTGCCTATCATTTAAAATTAAAATTGGGAAATGTCACCGTTACCAATGGGGTGCATGAAGATTTTGTTACCGTTTTGCCCCCGGATGATTTAAAAGTATTCACCCAAGAAAACCCAAGACCAAAGAATGCCCTACAGGGAGATGAAGCGGTTATGGCCTATCTGGGTATACATTGATTTTGGCCCAAGCCAATAACTATTACGCTGATAAATAATTGTTGAATTAACCACTGATCTCTAACCATGAACGATTTCAAGGCTCAAATCCAAGAGTTTAAACAAGAAGCATATACCCATCTGACCCAGGAGCTACTCCCTTTTTGGTTTGATCGTTGCAAGGATGATAAAAATGGGGGATATATTACCCATTTTGACAAAGATGGCAACGACACCGGCGAGGATGAAAAATCCATGCTGGGCCAGGCGCGCTGTATCTATAGTTTTGCTTCGGCCCATAGGGCAGGTTACGGGGATGGCAAGTGTTTGGAGTTTGCAAAGCACGGGGTGGATTTTGTCCTGGATAAAATGTGGGACAAGGAAAATGAAGGTTTTTATTGGTTGACGGATAGAAAAGGAAATGTCCTTATCGATGAAAAGATCATCTATGGCCATAGTTTTATCATCTATAGCTTTAGCGAGTACACCTTGGCCTCAGGTGATCCCCGGGGATTGGAATACGCCGAAAAATGCTTTGATCTTCTCCAAAAATATGGGGCCGATACCATGTACGGCGGCTATTTTGAAATGTTCCATAGGGACTGGACGTTAAAAGGCCCTGGTCCGGCCGGGGGGGACCGAAAGACCCTGGACGTGCACATGCACCTGATGGAAGCCTTTACCACCCTCTACGAGTGCAGCGGAAAGGAAGTCCATAAAAGAAAACTGCTGGAAGTAATCGACATTCTGACCAAAAGGATTATCCATCCCAAATACATGACCGGGGTTCCCCAATTTACGGCCGACTGGAAGGTGGCCCCCCAGATCAAATTCGATATCGTTTGGGGATGGGATCGATTTTCGGAGGATGGGGTCAAAGCCTCCGCCGAGGACAATACCAGCTATGGGCACAATGTGGAGTTTGCCTGGCTCCTGATGCACGCCATGAAGGTCGCCGATATACCATTTGAAGTACATAAAAAGGTCATCCAACAGCAATTTGACCATGCCTTGGCCGATGGTATCGATTGGGAATATGGCGGAGTTTATGTGGAAGGGTCGCATGCAGGCGGGGTAACCGATCGGGAAAAGGAATTTTGGCAGAATGCGGAAATGCTCATTGGTCTGTTGCAGGCCTGTATCGTTTTTGGACCAGAAAAATACCTGCCCGTTTATAAAAATGTACATCGATTTGTTTACGATAAAATAATCGACCATCAGGTGGGGGAATGGATTCCTTTGTTGACCAGGCAAGGAGAGCCCATTTGGCAGCATATGAGCCATAATTGGAAAATAAACTACCACAGCGTACGTGCCGTAATCCAGTCTATCGAGCGGTTGGACAAACTCTTGAAATAAATTGAAAACCATGTTTAAAAAATCCTGTTTTATCGCCCTGTTATATCTTTGCTTTCCCCTATATAACCATGCGCAAAATTCACCGGAGCACGATGCCATACTATCGGTCGAGCGAATTTGGGACAGGGCCATGCACAATGCCTTTACAAGCTTGATCGCGTTCAACGGCAAACTTTATTGTGCGTTTAGGGAAAGCGTAGGCCATGTATCGGATATCAACGGAAGCATCAGGGTCATTGCTTCCGAGGATGGACAGAATTGGCATTCGGTAGCCCTGTTATCCGAACTGGGGACCGACCTTAGGGACCCCCAATTATCGGTAACCCCGGACAACAGGGTCATGCTCAATATTGGCGGGTCTATCTATACGACTGGAAAGCTTACCGCCATGTATCCCAAGGTCAGCTTTAGCACCACGGATGGGGAATCCTTTTCTTCCCCACAAAATATTTCGGTGGACCCCGCCATCAAGACCGGGAAGGACTGGTTATGGAGGGCAACATGGCACAATGGCAAAGCCTATGCTGGGATCTATCAACCTTCCAAGGAAAAATCGGTGCAATTGGTTGTAAGCGAGGATGGAATCGACTACAAATACATTACCACTTTTGATGTCATCGATGGGAACGAAACAACACTTCGATTTAACAAAAACAACGAAATGATCGCTGTGGTAAGGCGTGGCGGAAAAAATAATGGGTCGATCGGAATCAGCCCTCCTCCCTATAAAAATTGGCAATGGAACGAACTGGGAATACGGTTGGGCGGTCCTGATCTAATTGTTCTGGACGATGGATCCATGCTTTGCGCAACGAGGGAATATTTGCCATCCAAACAACAAACGATGATAGTAAGGGTAGACGTGACCGGCAAAACCACAAAGCTGCTTTCACTACCCAGTGGAGGGGATTGTAGCTATCCGGGATTACTGATGAAGGACAGTACATTATTGGTTTCCTATTATTCCTCCCACGAAGAGAAAACGGCCATTTATTTGGCAAGAATAGCAAACTTGGAATCCTTGGTTAATAGGGATGATAATAAATGACCTTGGTTGGATCCAAGTTTATGTTTCAGTGGCTACCGGATTTTCCATTTTTAAACGCTCGTTTTCCCAGCCATGGTCAATGTATTCCCATGAAAAGTCGTCTCCAGTAACTTTAATTTTTACAAAGCCTTCCTTGGTATTGTGCCTGCGTCCTTTCCAACCGTTGCCCGCAATGGAGCCCCCGGTAAGAAAATGAAATCTGTCATTGACCAAGCCATATTCCTTCCAATGGATGTGCCCTTGCAACACCAATTTTAAATTATGGTTTTCCAACATTTTAAACACATCTGGTGCGTTGGACACTGTTCGGCTTCCCGTACCTCCATTTAATTGTAAATAGGTACAGATCATTGGGATATGGGTGGTGATCACTATGGGCGTAGTGTGTTCCACTTTTGCCAGGTCGTCCTCCAACCATTTCAATTGCTCTTCATGAAAAACTCCTTGATATCTTTGGTCTTCGGTTACATCCAGCGAATTCAATACAATAAAATGCCATCCTTTGTGGTCGAAAGAATAATAGGTTTTCCCAAAATGCCTTTCCCACATCCCATACTTATAGTCAGGATGACTTGAATCTTCTGGGCTTTCCTCATAAATACCGAAAAGATCGTGGTTTCCAATGCAATTATAAACCGGCATCTGAAATCCACCGCTCATCTTCTGGTATAAGTTAAAAAGGGATTCACTCCTAGCAAAGTCGCCCCGCATAACATCATAAACAAGATCGCCACCCGTAATTACAAAATCAGGGTTTAATTCATTCACCTTTTCTATTGCCATTTGAAAACCCTTCGGGGCGTTCATTTCCGGTTTAAGATGGATGTCGGTCAAAAATGCAAACTCAAAGGTGTCCCCTTTCGAATCCAACTCGGGTTTGCTTATTCCATTTTGGCAGGAGGCCTGTAAAAATGGAATTCCCGCCACGACCATCCCCGACCGAAGCAAAAACTTTCTTCTCCCGGGTTTATCAATTTTATCTCCCTTCATGATTCGCTTTTTTTCCGTATTGATATCATTTATAAACCAACCCCCCGAAACCAGTGATCTGCATTTGACCTCGCCACAGGTCCACCCCAAATCCTTATTTGAAAGTTTGGAACGGTGATAGGTATTTTGTTGGATTCCAATGCAGCAATTCCAATTTACATATCGGTATCATAGGTATACTTGTCCCATACTTTGCCCTTGGTATCGATCATTTCAAAAGTCACCTTGTCACCTTCAACCCTTACAGAAACCAAGAAATACATGGCTTCGTTGAACCTTACCTCTTTCCCGTCGGAGCCATGGTATAGAAACTCGTTGTCATTATCTACTGTGCGTCCATAATAAGAATCTCCAGGTATGGCATCACCCTTTCTCTTTAAGGCATAGATATTGGCCCCTGCCCCTGCGGAAACGATATAGTTTACCCCATCCCTCAGCGTTCGGTAGTAGAGATGGTCGTGCCCGGAAAACACGGCAGTTACCTTGTACTTCTCAAAAAGTTGGGTCACTACGGTACTTTTGCCCTCCACATCGGAATAGCTTTTGTTGCCGACCGTATAAAAAGGTCTGTGCTTAAACACAAATATTAGTTTTCCCTGGGCTTCCTTAAGTTCATTTTCCAGCCATTCCATCCGCTCCTTGCTTTCGGAGGCCTTTTTCCAATCCAGGGCAATAAACTTGGCGTTCCCATAGGTAAAACTGTAAACAGGGTCCTTTAATCCAAAAAAGTCGCCGAAGTTCTTTACGCCGGAATCGTAGTTTTCTTGGCCCGAATTCTTTTTAGGACCGGAAACCTCATGATTTCCCAAGGTTGGCCAAGTAGGGTATTTTCTAAAAAACCAACCGGCATCCTCATCCAGTTCCTTGTACAAAATTTCCCCTTCTTCCCCCGCTCCCCTGTTTACAAGATCGGCAGTGGTCAAGCAAAATTGTGGGTGGAGCGAATCTGCTCTTTTCAATACATCGGGCAGGTGGTTACTCCCTTTGGAGTCCCCAAAAACCAAAAAATGCATGGGCTCCTTTAATTTTATCTCCCCGTTGGATTTGACCCTAACATTTTCGCCATCCAGTTTTTTCATACCTGGCCTCGGGTCGTAAGGCGCTTTATTGGTTATCGTACTTACCCCTGTGGTCGCAACGTCCGTATGGGGCACATCAACACCCGTACTTGTGGATTTACACGAAAATGAAAGTGCTATAATAAATAGGACAACATAAATTTTTGATCTCATAGCTTAAAAATTTTAATTTTGATTGGTATCGATAAAAAGCCAGATCTCAGAAACCTGTGATCCGCGTTCGCCCTCCCCACAGGTCCATTCCAGCTCAAGGTCACCGTCCTGAATAGCTGCTGGGGGAATCTTGAATTCATATATGGGCTGTATCCCGGTTATTATAAAGTCGTGAACCGGTATACCCCTTGCCGTTAATTTTATCTTGGACTGGAAACGGCCCGTGTAGGCAACCCGAATGGTGTAGGAACTTTTTGGGTCCAGATTATGGTAAACCATTTTTAGGGGTTGGTCATAAAGCGTGGTTACTTGGTTCATCCACGATAGGGGGGTCGCCTGCCCATCAAATCCCTTTGCCGTTATTTCATGGACCCACTCCTCCCCTTTCAAACCAACGCCAAAGCTTACACGCGGTGTGGATAGGCCGCCTGGATCTTCTTCCCAGGTTTGATGGGAGACCACTCGATCCCAACTCCGTGGACTCCCAAAATTGTCATAGAACCCTCCCGGTCCCGGATCGGTACGATGCAATATTTGATCAATTTTCAAGAGACGATCATTTTCATCAGCACTTTTTTCTATGCTGGCAAGTTGATCGAGCAGCCACATGGAATCGTTCAAGGGCAAATCCATATTATCCAAAAAATTGCCCCGACCAGGTGCAGCAAAATGCTTGGCAACCGTCAATTGGGCCCCGATACTCTTATATAGATCATCACCCAATTCATTGCATCGGTCCTTCCATTGGGCCAGTACCGGTTCTTCCCACGCTCGGGACAAGGTTTCCATCGCCCTATCAATTGCAATTTGCGAACCATCCGAAGATGCCATCAACAACTGCTGTCGTGCCAGTTGTTCCAATTCGGTCTCATAGATCAATCTTTGGTATTGATAAGCATCAAAATAGGCCCTGATCAGCCCCATCTGAAAACGGAAATTGCCAAGCACTTCTTTGGAAGCCCCCTGTTCCATTTTTTGCCATTGCTGCAGGGTTCTCAAAACCCCGTCATTGGTAAGCAATGGACCCTGAATATTTTTTTCCAAGGACAGCAATCCCTGTGCCACGCCTTCCGTTTCATCGGCCCCGATAAAATATCTCGCATAATCTCGGAGCGTTTCCATGACCGGGGTTTTTGGATCCCAATCCTGATCGCTCCACACCATTTTATTGACATCGTCATTGGTGCCCTCGGAATAGCTTATGCTGCCCTGTGCGTACTGATCAAAGGCATTGTGGATTATTTTTTCGTCGGATGGACGTGGATTGATACATTCCCTTCCCAAGGTTATGGCATAGGCCAGGTCCCAATTGGGGATGGGGTATTGGCTGCTCAGGCTATGGGTGATATCGGGATATCTCCGTATCGGGACATCGGGACCTACCCTTTCCCTAATTTCCTTTATCGGTGTTTTTATCCATGGCCCAAAAACAAGCCCTCCGAACCAAGGATACTTTTTATCAACCTGTTCGTAAAAGGCGTCGAACCATTTTGTTGTAAGCCTGAAAACCTGGGGAGAGACCCAAATTTTGGCATTCGGATGAAACTCGTGCAATACCTTTGCCTCGGCATCCAACCACTTGAACAATACATCGGGCTCCAGGTCTCCTGGATCGCCACCGGGAACAAACAGGTGGTCCAATCGCGGTACCGCCTTGAACACCTCGCGACGTTCCTCGATTTCCACTTTTAAGGAATCCGGATCGCTATAATCCGACCCCATATTGGGATACCACATCCAAACATCCATCCCATAACTGTCGGCAATCCTCGATTGTTCGGCAATCATTTGGATGGCCGGCAATTTCATGTGGATATTACTGAAATCATCATCCGTACGGGGCGGCATGATCTCGATGCTGTTGGCCCCGAAAATGGCCATGTCCCGGATATAGCTATCAAACTGTGCCACGGAGAAGGCATCATAGGAATTGGTCTTGGGCCGATACCCCAATTGATGTCCACGGATCGGATATTGCGGGGAGGATGCGATCCTTAGGTCGGATGGCAACAATACCTTGCCCGGAAACATATCCATTTTACGCATCAATTTTCCAATCCCGTACAATACCCCCCGGGCATCTTTCCCAACCACTACAACTGAGTTCGATTTCTCTAAAACCACAATTTTATAACCCTCGGCACCAAGTTTTGGCATGGATTCCAGAACGTCTTGAAATTCCTTCGGAAGCTTTTCCAATTTACCCTCAAGGCCGATACCTATGGTGGGAGGGTTCCCCTTTGGCCATTTGTTGGTCGCTGCAAGATCTATTTGCGTCCTTTTGGCGACTTCTTCCCGGAGCACGGAAATCGATTTCAACACAAGGGGATCCTTTTTTTCGGAACAAAATATTTTTGAATTGCTGAGATCCATCATTTGGGAATTCAGCGCGCAAGGCATTCCGCCCAACAAAATGAAGACTATTACCTTATTTAAAAATCCTTTCACTCCAACCATGTTCCTTTTTATCAAAATATTATGCCAATCGATCATATAGCCAAATCGCTACCGTCCGGGTCATGAACAGTGTCCCCCAACGCCTTTTTTATGACGGCAAGGTCTTCCTTTAGCTTTTGCACAAAGAGGAACATGTCGGAACTGTGAAGTACGATATTGGCCCCGTTTTTGGCCCATTTCACCTGTCGGTCCGGGCCTGCGGGAAAATGGATACCGGCCGCTAACTTTTTACGCCGGGTCTTGGCGATTATTTCTTGGACCATATTTTCAAAATCGGGATGGTCGTATTGCTCGGGCAATCCCATATTTACGGAAAGGTCATGGGGACCTATGACAATACCGTCAAGACCGGGAACATTCAAAAGTTCCTCCAGGTTTTTCACGGCAGCCCTGCTTTCTATATTTATAAGGCACAAACTACCTTGGTTATATTTATCCAGATAGGCCGTGAGTTCCGGTTCCAACTTTTCCGTTCCTTCCAACACCCCTTGCAACCGCTCCCCTTTCAGGGGCCTATATTTGGTTGCACCGACCATTTGCCTTACCTGCGCTACACTTTCCACATAAGGAGCCAATACCCCTACGGCCCCGGAATCCTTGACCATACAGGCCAAGTAGGGATCGGGGCTTGGAATACGGACAATGGGAGATAGGCCAATTGCACTGTATACTTGGCATAACATGGTCAACTCGGTACGGTCCAAGGGAATATGCTCCGTATCCAAAAAGACAAAATCCAATCCCAATCCTTTTACCGCCTTGGACCAAAGCGGGGATGTGGATACGATACAGGTCCCGTAAATAGTCCCGTTTCCCTTAAGTTTTTGTGATAAATCCATACGCTGATTATTTAGAAGCCGTCTTGGGTTATTTTTTTATCGGATGTCTGCATTATTACCTCCCCTGTTCGGGCAGGGGCATCCGGACCCATTTGGCAGAACAATGCCAATCTTACAAATATAAGATTTAAAGTAGCCTGCTTGTCTCCGTTATTTTGATCCGTTTGCATGATATATTAACCTACTGATAATAATACGATAATTATCTTTGCAGGTATGGACAATATTCTTTAAGTCAAATTCCATTTAAATAGAATAGCTCTAATGAAATACGTTTTTAAGTCATTTTGCAGGCTGGCCATAGTTTTGGTTCTTGGCTCCTGTCACAGTTCCAACCCACCGGCCAAGGAACCGGTAGACTATGTAAATCCTTTTTTAGGAACCGATTTTTTTGGCCACACCTTTCCGGGGGCATCCCTGCCCAACGCAATGGTGCACTTAAGTCCGGATATCAATACGGAGGGGTGGACCTACTGCGCGGGGTATATCTATTCCGAAAGCTCCATCATGGGATTCAGTCACACCCACTGGAGCGGCGTGGGCATGGTAAACGGAGGTGAGATTTTGCTGATGCCTACCACGGGCGACAAATTACAAATTGTTCCGGGTACATTGGAAGATCCCGATGCGGGCTACCGTTCCCGATTTGATCATGCCGATGAATCGGCCTCCCCTGGCTATTATTCCGTAAAACTTAAGGACTATGACGTAAACGTAGAGCTAACGGCCACTCAAAGAGCCGGTTTTCAAAGATATACTTTTCCAAAATCAAATAATTCGCGTATTATTTTGGATGTTGGCCATCAAATTGGGGATATGACGCATAATGAGCTGTCCAATTTAAAAATCGTAGATGACAATCGTATAGAAGGGATGAAGGCGGCCGGCCTTGGCAAGGTTTATTTTGTGGCCGAATTCAGCAAGCCCTTTTTATATTACGGCACGTTTGATGCTACCTACAAAACCCCTGAATCCAACGGCAGTATTTTTCCCTATAAGAACGCCGAGGTAGGCGACAAGATCGGGGCCTTTGTACAATACGACACCGAGGAAAACGAACAGGTGATGGTAAAAGTCGGCATTTCTTACACCAGTATAGAAGGTGCCAGGGCAAATCTTCACAAAGAAATCCCGGATTGGGATTTTGATGGAATAAAGGACAATGCCCGAAAAATATGGAACAAGGAACTGTCGAAAATAACCATTGACGGGGCAACGGAAAATCAAAAGGAGACCTTTAACACTGCCCTATACCATTCCTTGCTGGCCCAATACATTTCCCAGGATGTCGACGGCAAGTATTTTGGTTCCGACGGCCAGGTCCACGAAGCCAAAGATTATGATTTTTACGGCTCTTTTTCTTGTTGGGATACCTACCGAACCCAGCACCCACTTATGACATTGATCTCCCCGGAGCATGTGAACGACTATATAAAATCTATTGCAGCCAAGGTAGAAAATTATGGCTGGCTGCCCGCACAGCATTTTTTAAATGTATATGGGGAAGCGATGGTTGGCGACCATTTGATCCCCATTGTGGTAGACGCCTATATGAAAGGGTACAGGGATTATGATGTGGACCTGATTTACAATGCCATGCGCAAAAAAGCGCTGGAACTCCCCAAACCTCCAGTCCCTATGGAAGCTGGAAGGTCTGGATTGCAATACTATTTGGAATTGGGTTACACCCCGGTGGATAAGGTTACGGAATCCGTTCCCAATACCATGGAACTTGCCTATGACGATTGGTGCATAGCCCAATTGGCCAAAGAGCTCGGCAAGACCGATGACTACGAATTGTTCATGAAAAGGGCTAACAATTACAAAAATGTCTGGGACCCGGAAACGGAGTTTATGCGCCCAAGAAAATTCGATGGCACCTGGGTGCCAGCCTTGGGCGAAAACGAACAAGAGATCGTCACAGAGGGCGAACACAGCTATTACAAATATTTTGACCCATTATTGGTAGGAAGGCGCCCAAACCGTCACTATACGGAATCCAACGCCTGGCAATATATCTGGTCCGTACAACACGACATACAGGGCCTGATAGATCTCTTTGGCGGCAACCAACAATTCATTGATAAACTGGATACCTTCTTTGAAATGAGTCCGGTGATCACCCCTCCCAAATATGTGGGCGTAGTAGGTACCATCGGTCAGTATGTACAGGGCAACCAGCCCTCCCATCATGTGGCCTATCTATACGATTATGCGGACCAGCCGTGGAAAACACAGTACAGGACACGACAGGTGATGCGAGAAATGTATCGCCCGGGCCCTGGAGGTCTTTGCGGGAACGATGATATGGGCTCCCTGTCCTCATGGTATGTTTTGAGCTCTATGGGCATTTACCCCGTAACCCCTGGAAGTACCGCTTATGCGATCGGAAGCCCTCTTTTCGGGGAGGCGACACTGCATCTGGCAAAAGACAAAACCTTTACCATTCGTGCATTGGACAATTCCGAAGCCAATGTATATATCCAATCGGCTACGCTCAACGGAGAGCCGTTCGATCGAACCTGGATAACCCAGAAAGAAATTAACCAGGGCGGCATATTGCAATTCCAGATGGGACCAAAACCCAATGAACAATGGGGCGTGGGAAATGTTCCACCATCAATGACCAAAAAGCTATAGGGTTATACGACGAATATTGTGGCGATCAGGTTTTCGGGATAAATTACGTCCCTTCAACAATCGCTATGTGCTTTTTGCTTTACGCCTTGCGCTCTGCAATTAACGTATGGGGTAATACGATCAGCGCAATGATATAAATCCGGTATAGTGTTCTTTTGGATTAAGATCGATAAATTCTTTCACCAAGAAAAATGGTAGCACCAATTAAATATTTCAATTATTCTACCTCTATTCGATTAAATTTTAACAATTTCAGTTTTTTCGGTTAAAATTCTATGTAAACCTAATGAAATATAAGAGGTTATGCATAATAAAAAGGGGTTTCTTTGTCACGAGGTCAGCTTTTTTTCCAGTGAATCTTGGACGATAAAAGCTTTTAAAATCCAATGTAATCTTAACAATATTATGCAAAAACAAAATCTTTTGTACCTGGGAATCCTTTCCCTGCTTATCCTATCGTGTTCCGATCAAAACAAATCCGGAAATACCTTTGGATCACTGCCCGTATACAATGATGTGCCCTATCCTCAGGATTACAGCATCAAGTATGATCTGAAGGATAGTGCGAGTCTTTCAAAAGTATATGTAGACAGAAACAAGGTCATACAAGTACTATCTTCCAAGGGGGTTCTAAGAACCCATGACGGGGAGTTCCTATATCCGGGCATATTGACGGAAGACAAGACTTACCTTCCGTTGACCCAGAAACAAGTCTCCGGAATGACCCTTTTCCAAGGCCAATTTGTCTACCTGGACGACAATGCGGTACTCAGCAATGCCTGGGCAGGAAACTTATATTTAAAGCACGACCTTCCCAACGCCGATATTATAACCGCAGGGGAAGATTTCGATTTTATGATCAGCAACGGGGAAACCCTTCAGTTTCTTTCGAAGGATAAAGGTCCTTGGGAAGAATCATTAGGGGGCGACCGCGTTTTGGACATTCGATATTCCGCATCAAAAAAGGTATTTTGGATCTTGGGGGCACGCAGTATTTCTAGCTTTAACACCACCAACAACGCGTTTAAAAAGACCGAAATTGAAGTTGGGCCAACTTCCTTTACCCTACTTGGCGACAAAGTAATCGTAGGCACCAACGATGGCTATTTGGAAATCAATCCCGAAACAGGGAAAAGTATAGGAGAAGTACACAAGAAATTACCAATTCCCGCAATTACTTGTATAGAGGCCATCAACGATCAACTGTGGTTCGGTTCTGCACAAGGAGCCTTTAAATTGAGGGAAGACGGTAAATTCGATTATTATTACGGTAAGCGCTGGTTGCCCGGGAATGTGGTAAAGCATATTTCCAATGGGCCGGATGGCTCCATTTTGGTACTTACCGAGGCCGGACTAGGAAAAATCGACTTTAAGGAAATGACGTTGCACGACAAGGCCGAATATTACGAACAGCAAGTTCGCAATAGGCACATTCGCTATGGATTTAATGCCTCCTTGGTAGACCTGGACCGTGGCAATGTCGATTCTGGCCGCCTTTCGGACTCGGACAACGACGGACTTTGGACTAGCCTGTATTTGGCTGGTGAGGTCTTTAGATATGCCGTTACAAAATCGGAGGACGCGTTGCAAAATTGTAGGGAATCCATGGATGCCATGGAAAAACTATACACCATAAACGATGTGCCCGGTTTTCCTTCCCGTTCGTTTGATCGTAGTGGTTATTTGGACATATTGCACGATCCGGACAGATGGCACCCCAGTAGCGATCCAGAGTGGGATTGGAAGGGTACCACCAGTAGCGATGAGGCCATTGGTCATATTTTCGTCTTTGGCGTGATGGCCGAACTAATGGACAATGATCTAAAAGACCGCGCCATCGTCTTGATCGACACCTTGATGAGCCATGTGGTAAGCAACGATCTATATATGATCGATTACGATGGCAAGCCCACTACCTGGGGCAAATGGAATCCGGAATATGTAAACGCCCGACCGAAAAATGTGGGCGATCGCAAGATCAATTCCTCGAATATCATCGCCATGCTGCAGACCGCATATCATTTTACGAAAAAGGAAAAATACAAGGAAAAAGCCCTGGATCTGATGGAGAACTATGGGTACCTTGAAAATTTGATGCGGCCTATGAAAGATATAGGGGTGGCAGCGGACGATGCGGACGATTGGAGCAAAATGCTGTCCGAATCCTGGAACCACTCCGATGACGAGATGTACTTTCTCGGGTATTGGGGATTATATCGATATGCCCTTAACGACACGCTAAAAACAAAATTCAAGGACGCCATTATTGATCATTGGGAGGCGGAAAGACCCGAAAAGGAAGGCGCTTGGAACATCATGACGGCCCTTACAGGCACGAAAGAATTTGATCTTGATGAAGCGGCTTGGTACCTTAGGGAACACCCAATGGACCTTATTACATGGGACATCAAGAACAGTCAACGAAAGGACATAGAGTTTATCGCCCCCAACTTTCGGGAACAGACGATCAAGGAGGTACTCCCACCCGATGAAAGACCGGTACAAAGGCACAATGGCAATATGTTTAGGCTGGATCGGGTTGGAAATGACGGCGGGGAGGAATATTCCGCAGGGGATATTTGGTTATTACCCTATTGGATGGGCCGATATTTGGGCATCATCAGCGAGCCAAAGTCGTAAAATTCTTTGTTTTCGACCAAGGGCCGCACCGCTTTCCCGGTATTTCGGAAAATTCCAAGATAGGGTCTACAGTGCTTTTATTGATAAAACCAACACAATATGCGAACTATACTACTAATTGCCACTGTTTTTATTTGTTGTTCCTTTAATTCGAATCCGGATAAAGGGAAATTCCGACAGGACCTAGTCGTAATGCACGGCACGGAAAACGGATTGCCGGATGGGGCAATAGATCATATCGCAATTTCAAAGGATGGGCCGATGGCCACAGCATCTGGAAATTCGTATCTCTGGAACGATGGTCAATGGACGGAATCCAAATCCAACCATAAGGGGAAAAAGTTTTCGGTTGTCAAAAACCTGCCCCAGAATTCGGGCAAATTACTCTCGCAGGCCACCTATATGGGGAATACTTATGTGGGATGTGAAAATGGCCTCTTTGTAAGCACTGGCAAAAACACTTGGGAACAAGTCTTGCCGGCGGACGGGAATTATAGCTGGGCCTTAAAAAATGTGGCAGCCCTAGCCGTAGATTCGAATGGAAATCTGTGGTTCGGGTCCAAGGAGGGCGTTGGAAAGAACGTCAATGGCCAATGGCATTTGTTCACCGGGAAGGAAGGGTTGCCCTATACCCATTTCACCTGCGCGGCCCCAGGACCCAATGGGGAGGTTTGGTTCGGCACCGGGAATGGCGCCATCAGGGCCGAAAACGATTACTTCTACTATAGGAATAACAGACGTTGGCTTCCCGACAATTCGGTAAACGACATAGCCGTTAGCGACGACGGAACTGCCTGGATCGCTACGGATAAGGGTATCAGCCAGATTATCGCCAAAGAAATGACCTATGATGAAAAGGCGGCCTATTTTACAAAACAGGTGGAAGAACGGCACAATAGGATGGGATTTATCTGCCAAAGTGAGCTTTTAGAGCAATTCAATATTGCTTCCTCCCAATTGGCCATATCCGATAACGATGGTTTATATACCGCTATGTACGGGGCGTCGCAAGCATTTCGATATGCCATGACCGGTGATATACAAGCCAAGGAATTGGCCGACAGGAGCTTTCAGGCCATAAAATGGTTATCGGACATTACCCCGGAACCCGGCTTCCCGGCCAGGGTCATTATTCCAGTAGACTGGCACGAGGACGTCAATGCTCAATACAGCAGGGAATCCAATTTAAGACATCAGAAAAGTGATCCCTTCTGGAAGGATATCTATCCTAGGTTTCCACTGAGTGCCGATGGTAAATACCGTTGGAAATGTGATACCAGTTCCGATGAGATTGCCGGCCATTATTTCTATTATGGAATCTATTATGACCTGGTAGCGGAAACCAAGGAAGAGAAGGATGCCGTAAAACAAGTGGTCGCCGATATGACGGACCACCTGATCCGCCATGGTTTTAAATTGGTGGATTACGATGGCAAGCCTACGCGATGGGGAAATTTTGACAACGACTATTTTAACTCCATCTGGGGTTGGGACCAGCGAGGATTAAACTCCATGATGATGCTCTCCTTCCTAAATGTCGCCAGCCATGTTACCGGAAATCCAAAATATGAAGAGGTGGCGAAAACGCTTCGTGACGAGGAACATTATCACATCAATGCAATGCATCCCAAAGAATATTTTCCACCGGAAAATGTAGTGCCCTGGGACAATAATCTTGGACTGATGAGTTTTTATGGCCTAATGAACTATGAAAAAGATCCGGAGCTGCTCATTATGTACCGAATTTCCTTGGAATTTGCCTGGTTGAATATCAGCAAACAAAAGAATGCCTTTTGGGACGGACTTTATGGGGCCCTGGCAAATTCATTTAGTGAAAAGGTAAAACAAGGATATTTCCATACGGACGAATTATTTAAGGAGAATCCATTGTTTGCACGATCGGCCCTTGAAACCTATGGACAAAGCAGTCTGGATCCCAAATATATGAAAGAAACATTACAGCGAATTCCGTTGGACCTTATTGGATACGAAATGGACAATACCCAACGCTTGGACGTTCTATTTGACCCCACCCCCGGACAAAAAAAGGATATGGGATGGAGAATGGACACTTATGCCCTTCCCATCGATGAAAGGGGGCATGTGCGGTTGGACCGGGATGCCTTTGATCTGCACGATTCCGAGGGCAACGGCTATTCGGAACAGGAAGGCACCTTTTACCTACTACCCTATTATTTGGCAGCTTACCATCATCTGTTGGGGGATTAGGTCTCTGTTCGCTTTACGTAAACCGTAACGCCAAAAAGTCTTGTTTCTTATTTACAGTCCCGACTCAACGGCAGCCATTTCATTTACTCCTGGTTTATAGCCATTTACCGCATAAAAAATGATAAAGGCATAGCAAGAAAGTGGTAAGATGTAAGAGAGGTGGAGGCCAATGGCGGGCATGTCGGCCAGGACGCCTTGCATCAAGGGTAATATAGCGCCCCCAACGGGTGCCATGACCAAAATTCCAGAGGCTTTGTTGGTATACTTGCCCAACCCGTTAACCGATAAGGTGAAAATATTGGACCACATTATCGAATTGAAAAGTCCGACCGCAAGCATGGACCACATAGCCACATAGCCATTCGAAAGAATGGTAATTGCCAGTAGCGTGACCGAAGCAAGGGCAGAAAAGAACAGTACCTTTTGTGCGCTGGCCTTTTGGAGTATCGCCGATCCCAAAAACCGACCGACCATCAATCCGCCCCAATACAGCGGAATATAGGTCGCAGCCTTTTTTTCCGCAAAACCTGCAATGTTGGGTTCCCCCAAAAAGTTTACGATAAAGCTACCAATGGCCACTTCAGCCCCAACGTATAGCATCAATGCGATGACCCCTAAACGCAGCTGCCTAAATTTTAAAACATTGCCCTTTACCTTCTCACCATCGGTATCGAGCACCTTGGGCAGTTTTAAGAAATAAAAGATGGTAGCGATCAAAAACGCGAAAATCGCCAACCCCAAGTACGGACCTTCCACCGCAGCCGTAGCGTCTTGCTGGGTATCATAATCCCCAAGGATTAGCATTCCCCCAAGCAACGGGGCCGTGGTGGTGGCCAGGGAGTTGACCCCCTGCGCCAAATTCAACCTACTGGAGGCCGTTTCGGGCCGTCCCAAAATAATTACATATGGATTAGCTACCACCTGTAAAATAACACTGCCGGTGGCCATGGTATAAAGTCCGAACAAAAATAACGGGTAAGAAACATATCGGGAGGCAGGTATAAAGATCAGGGCCCCAAGTCCGATCGTAATCAACCCTATGGATATTCCCTTTTTATACCCGGTCCTTTCGATCAGAAAGCTGGCCGGTATAGCCATTAAAAAATAAGCCCCGAAAAAGCAGAACTGAATCAGCATGGTTTGGGTGTAGTTCATCTGGAACAACCCCTTGAAGTGCGGGATTAAGATGTCATTCAGGGAGACAATGGCCCCCCAAATAAAGAAAAGGGAGGTCATTAATGCAAAGGCTCCCTTATAACGATTTGTCTGTGTGTGGTTTTCCAATTTTTATAGTTTTGGTTAGTGTTTAAAAGCACTTGATTATAGGATTCCAATATAGTTAATAGTATTACCGTTTTTGACCCCCGCCAGAATGATTGTCGGGCTGGCTCACCTTGCAAAAAGGGGAGGACCCATCAAAGGGCTTATAATCGATAAATTGAAATATTTGTTACGTGCTAAATTATGGTTTATATTAATTTGTTGTCTAAAGATTAATCTACCTAAGGATTATAACAGAAGAACATCCCCGAGCTCCAAAATGAAGATTTGATAGTATTTGTTATCCTCTTTTCCATCGATGATGCGGGAGGTGTTCCCGTCGGGCACCAGTACATTGTAGGCCAGTATTTTTCCATCCTGGGAAACCACCAAGGCCTCCCGATTTAGATTTTTAGGGGTGAGTAAAATCGACTTTCCAAAATCTTCCCTGCTTCCCACATAGGATGCATAAATCTTGCCAGCGCTTATGGAAAAAAGCCATTCGTCCGAGGGATGCCAGCGCACAAATCCCGCATCAGCGGTAAAATGTGTAACCTGGCTGGGGCGTTTTTCAGGGTTCTCAGACCTGTCCGAACCGTCCGCGGCAATTGTAAAGACCTGTTTTACACCGTTTTTATCCTCCGATAAATAGGCGATCCGCTTTCCGTCATAGGATCCCCTTACAATACCTTCGTCCGTGGTGCTATGGGTCAATCTCTTAATTTGGACCCCAGTCGGAGGTATGGGGTAGGTATCCGCATCCCCCGAATATGCACAGGTAATATCCACGCTATCCGGAATTTCGGCGACAAAGAGGGAGGTTTCATAATCCACTCCGTTCATGGCGCGTACCTTTCCAATAAATGCCCGTTTGGAACCCGTTGAATCTACCCAGGAATCCCCATAGGCCTTTTCTATCTCGCCAGGTTTTGATTCCCCCATTTTCGCCGGTTTCAAAAGCACTGCAAAATAATCGGTATATCCCTCTTCCACCATGTCATTGGCTTCCATATAACCAATGGTACGGTCGTAAGCTTGTTGTATAAAATCGTCATAGGTAAATCCGATTCTTTTTCCATCCCTTGAAAACTCGTGCCTATGGGTACCCCCGCGCTGTGCCCCCGGAATGGTAGGTCGGTTTGTGGCGACATCCCTTAAGTCTACCCGGACAAAGCGACCTTCCCCGTCCCCACTTACCATGGCCGCGGTCCTATTCCTGATTCCGTAATACCCCCTTGCCCCTACCTCGACCAATTGGGGGCCGTGAATAAAAATAACCTTGTCCTCTGTGGGATGATAGGAGACCGCTGCGACGCCAGGGGCGGCGTTCTCCCCTGAAACCGACTCGGGCTCCCATAAAACGGTTTCCTCACCTGTCGCGATTTCCACCTTTTCTATGGATTTTGAATTGGCCAAATTGGTATTGAAAACCATAGAACGGGTATCGTAACAAAGAAACTTCCCATCCAGGGAAAAATTGTCGTTGTTATCCAAGGCATGGGTCTTTGGGTTGAAGGTTATTTGTTTTTCTACCATGTTTTCGGGTCCGGTTTCTTTATCTTGTTTACAACCAACAAGTGCAAGCAATAGGGCCAAAGGCCATAAACGCAATGTTCTCGGGATTGTCATAAGATTGAATTGATATTAATTTTTATTGTAAAATAGTTATGGTTGATGCTGATATCGAGACAGAATCAAGAATCAAAAACCAGGAGGCTAGACCTGATTTTGTCCAGTTCAGCGCCCGCCCGTTACCATCCTAAAAAAATGTTTCTTCCACCATAATACAAAGGGCGTGGTACACGGGTAGATGGAACTCCTGTACCTTCGCGGTACTTGTGGCAGGAACACAAATGGCCACATCGCACAGCGACTTGACCTTGCCACCTGATTCCCCCAGCAAGCCTATAATTTTCATATCCAATGCCCTCGCAGTGATACAGGCCTCCAAAACGTTGACGGAATTGCCCGAGGTGGTGATGGCCAACAATACATCGTTTTTTTTACCATAACCCAATACCTGCTGGGCATAGATATAATCGCCCCCAATGTCGTTGGAAATAGCGGAAACCAAGCCACCATGGGCATGTAACGCGATTGCGGGGAGTCCCCTTTCCAGTTTTGATGCCAATTTGGGGCCCTTTTCGGGGGATATCCCCTCTAATTTTTTAGCCAATTCCATGGGAAGAGGGCGTTTTTTGGAAAAGCTTTTCATCAGTTCCCCTACGATATGGTCGGAGTCCGACGCGCTTCCCCCGTTGCCACATACCAACAGTTTACCGTTGTTTTTGTAACAATCGATCAAGGTCGATCCTGCCATACGAATCGATTCCTCGCAGGTTTTCAGCGGTGGATATCGGCGGATCAGATCTTTGAGGATTTCTTCTGTCGTCATAATTTTAAAATTCTTTTACCTAAGTGCATTTGCTTGTGCTTCGACTATACTTCGACTGTGCTTCGACTGCGCTTCGATTGTGCTTCGACTGCCTGCCCGACTAGTCATTCTGGCTGGCCAGCCCGAATGATTCGTTCTGGCAGGCGCTCAAGATGACAAGCTACTATTGATTAATTTCTTAAATCATTGGGGCATATTTTAGTGTTTTGTAATACTAGAGAATCATTTTTCACCCAAAAACATCCCCCTGCCCCCTTCAAAGGGGGAATTAATACTAACATATAATAATGAAATCTCTGTGAGACCCCTCCGCCTATCGGCACCTCCCCTTGAAAAAAGGGGAGGACCTAGAATATATTCTTTTTAAAAATCTCAACTTTGCATCTAATTATTGACCTTCTTTCAACTATTAAAAATCAATTTGAGTAAAGTCAATCTTTGTGAAAAGTCCGGAATAACAATCTGTGCACCAGATTTGATCAACCTGGTCCTTTTATCCTTGTTCAATCCATAACGACGGACCTCATCACTTGCGATCCCAATGGCGGTCCCCCCTACCTTTCTCGCTTCCCTTATTTCCACGGGGCCATCGCCCAAAACCAATAATTCTTTGCCCTTTAATCGGTTGTCCGCTATGATCTTCTCGATCACCATTTTCTTGGAATACTTACTGATGTCGCCCACGGAACCATAGATCCCCCCATCAAATAGATCGGCATACCCCATGGCAATTGCCTCATTGATTACGTCGTCCTTGTCGGTACCGCTGGCCAAATAAAGTTTTATCCCCTTTTCCCGGAGGGCCTGCATAAAAGGTATTGCCCCTTTGACCTCAAAATCCGAAACCGACAATTCCCCATTTTTTAGTTTGGCAATTCGCCCATCCACCATCTCCATCAAACTGGTATTATAGATTTCCTTGTATCCAAATTTGTCCAAAATAGCTTCTTTGGGAACGAATCCGGCGTCGACCACCATGTTTACAAGGGCTTCCATCTGTACGATGGTCTGGATCCCTGTGGATCTGTCAATAAATTCCAGCACTTGGGATTTCACTTCGTCCAGGATTTTTTGATCGGCCGTTTGGTACTTATCTCCCAAAATGGCCTGGATCATCACCGGCTCCATAATGGCCTCCCAACCTTCCCGTAGGGTACTTATGGTACCATCATGATCAAAAACAACATGTTTTACCTCCCCAAACTCCCCAAGTACGCCGGCATCGACAATTTCGATTTCGGTATTTTTATAATATTGGGCCAATCGAATATCGGAAGCCAACTCGGGTTGAAAATTATAATTGGAATTCTGGCAAATCGATAAGATCTCGGAACCAGAGGCCGTACCGGTGGTGAAAAGCTTTTGTATGGTCACCGCCGCTGAAAAATTGGCAAATTGTGCCGCTTCCGATGGTGAAATGCCAGCCGCCAAACACAGGGATGCCGCGCTTAAAAAGGTGTCTCCCGCCCCTACCGTATCGATCTTGCCATTGATCTGGATTCCATGGGTCTCATGGAAACCCGAATCATCAAAGGTTACAACGCCCCGATCCCCGCAGGTTACAAAAATCGGTTTCCCAAATTTCCTATAAACCGAAGCACCGTGCTTTTTAATATCCGCCAAAGGGATATAATCCCTCGGTTGGGCCTCCATTCCATTCAAGACTGCGGTTTCGATCTCGTTGGATTTACGATAAACGTTCCTAAAATCCCGATTGTAATGGCGAGAATCCAATACAACGATCTTACGGTCGAACTCTTCAAAAAGGGCATTGGCACCCTCAATAAAACCCCTATTTGTGATGCTCCCCAGCACCTGCTGGTTAAAAATAATCACGTCACAGGTTTCCAGGGCCATTCTTAAATGTTTTAAAAGGACGGCATCCGTTTGCTCGTCGCGGAGGTTGTGCAGTCCAAAGTCGATCCTGGGATCTTCCCTATCCCCGTACATCCGTTTGATATACGTATAGGTATTGAAATTTTCTTTCTGAACCATCAACCCACTGGTATCGGCCCCCAGTCCTTCCAGTTGGGATTGCAGTTCCGCACCAAAAATATCATTGCCAATGGTACCGATCACTTTTATCGATCTAGGTTGCAAGGCCTTGATATTGGCTACAATATTGCCGGCACCCCCAAGGGAATACCTCTGTCGCTCTACGGATTCGGCCTGTAGTCCGGTTTCCACCGAAACTTCGGAGCCTTCGGAATCCATGTCCCAATAGACATCGAGGCAAAAGTCCCCATATACCGCAACCTTTACCTGTTCCAGCTTTGCCAGAATTTCCTTTACTCTTTCCGGTTTCATTTTTAAGTCAGTTTCATCAGTTCCCTATACAGCGCAGGAAAGGTGTGGATCTGGTTGCCACCTATATAATATCCTTTGCCATTGTAGGCATCAGGAACCCGGGTCACGATGCTCTTTTGATCGCGATAATAATACCCTACCCTGTCCTCTTTGGTAAAGTCTTCCGGATTGTAGGAACGCAAATCGAAGTTTGCCGTGATAATCTTATCGGGGGTACGGCCAATATTTCCGGCCATTGAGGCTGCCTTTAGGAAAACCTCCGGACCAGTAACGGCACTGCCCACATTTAATATCACCCCGCCCTCTTCAAACTTGGCGATCTCATTGGCGTAAATCAAAAAATCCCGGCCAGAGCAACCTCCTTTGGCCCGACCATCAAAATAGGGATGTTGATCTAGCACATCGGTGCCTATTCCCGCATGTACCGTAAACGGCACGTTGCGCTCGTAACAAATAGCCTGTACGCAGAGTTCCGGATAGGAAAAAGAAATTGCTCCTTTGTGAAGCCCCAGAAATGAGGCGACTTCTTCCCTAAAATCGGAATCACAAACCATCTTCCCAACCGCCTCGCCATAACCCAAATTATGTTTGTCCCCGACCGAAAGGGCCGCATTGATATAATTGAATTCGTACGCCATGCCAAACTCGCCCTTTTCCAGGGCTTGTGGCACATATTCACTCGTCTCCCCTATCAATGCCAACTCAAAATCATGAATGGAGGTGGATCCATTGCCGGATATCATGGTAAACATATTTCGCTTGACCAGTTCCCCCAATAAAAGGCTCAACCCGTTCTTGATCAAATGTCCGCCCGTAAAAAAGATTACGGGCTGTCCTTTTTCCCTTGCCGAAACGATTTGTTTGGCAAGGTCCTTAATCCTTTCCCCGATCTCGTCGTTAATTGCCAATTCCAAATTTTCTACCTGTTCCGGAAAGATTAGGTCGCTGTGCTTTACCTTGTTGGTTCTACCGGCTACCGGATAGGTCTTTATCTGGTTGACATCAAAAATGGAGTATTTCCCTTGGTATTTCAATGCTTGTTCTTTTAATTATTTGTTTGAGTTCAGTAGTTAATTATTGGAAATGATGGATAAGTTAAAAAGTTGAATTTTTCATTTCCCCACCCTAAAGCCCGGCTGACCTAATTGGGGCAGGGGAGGAAAAATGCTCTATTTAACCTCTGGAATCCTGAAGACACCTCCCTCCGCCCGTTGGGCACCCCGCCAGAATGACCATGTCGGGCTGGCTCCCCTTGCAAAAAGGGGAGGGTCCACAAAACATCAATTCTATCGGATATAACCATTAACCTATTATTTAACCACGTTTTATACTTATGGCCAATTATTCCCAACTGCTAGAAATACCCTTACTTCACCAACTCCTCCTTTTTTGAAAAGGCATATTTTTTGATGATTTTCACTAAAAAAACAAGGATCACCACGGTAAGAAGGCTCAAAACGATATAGTGATCAGGCCACATGGACGGGTGCATTATAATTTCTTTAAAGTCATGCTCATGTCCCGGATGGGCCATTGCCATTATTGGAACTAAGGTCAGAAGGGTTAAAATTTTTGATTTCATAGGTTTGATTTTATTGGATAAATATCTAATTTATTGCTTTTCACTTATAATCTGCATTAGCTCCTTTTGAAGGAAAACTATGGGTTTATCAACTTCCTTGCTAATCCTTTTTAGATCTTCATATTCAATTTTTGCCCGATTGGCTCCCGAAGGGGTGGTTACGATCTTCACCTGTACTTCCCCATAGGGGGTTTGGAACTTCTTGGTCGTTCTCCGCAACTTATTCTTTGTAATGGGATAGGAGCGAATCCCGATCGTAGAAGTATTTTCCAGGATATAATCCGACAATTGCCGAATTTGATCCCCGGCCACCGAACAGGACAACAAAATCCCAGGACGTCCTTTTTTCATTTGGATGGGATTGTAATGAAAATCATCTGCCCCGTTGGCAAATAGTCCCTCCTGAAAGTCGTTCCCCAGGAATTCATAGGACATATCATCAATATTGGTTTCCAAAATATAATTCTGGGCCACCTTTTCCCCTTCCTCGCAAAGCGAAATCCGAAGGACATTGGGCGCAATAAAATTCTTGGATCCCGGGCCGTATACCGTATTCTTCGTTGTAAGTACCGGTACCTCAAAGTCGGGTTCTAAAAATTTTAAGATCGCAGCCCCGGTAGGCGTTACCCGCTCCCCGGCTTCCTCTCCGGCATAGGTCGGTATTCCGGCAAGTATGTCGGCCGTTGCGGGCGCCGGAACCGGTAATTTACCGTGCTGGGTGTCCACAAAGCCGTATCCGGTACAGACCGCAGTGGCATATGTTTTCCTGATATCAAGCTTGTGCAGGAGCACCGAGCAACCTACAATATCGACAATGGAATCGACCCCGCTCACCTCGTGAAAATGAATTTTCTCCAAGGGTATGTTGTGGATTCTGCTTTCGGACTTCCCAATAATCAGGAAGATAGCCTTGGCGATGGTCTTGGCCCCTTCAGCGATCGAGGCATTTTCAATAATTTTATTGATGTCACTGAGGTGCCGATGCGTATGGCCATGATGGTGGTGATGGCCTTTTTCATAGTTGTGTCCGTGCGAATGGCTATGATGGCCATGATGATGGTGTTCCCCATGTTCATCGTGATGGTGGTGATGTCCATGGTCGGCATGATGGTGATCGCCATGATGCTCGTGGGAATGATGCTCGTGGCTGTGGGAAGCATCATGATGGCTGTGGGAATCGTTCAGGTCTATTACTTGCACATGTCGGCATACGATTCCATTTTTATCGACCTGGGAAATTTTGATTTTGGCATCGTCCATTCCCAATAATTTGGGCAAGTCCACCAATTCGTCATACGAATCGGTCAACCCTGCCAATGCCCCTAAAAACATATCCCCGGATAAGCCAGAAAACGCCTCTATGTATAATGTCGCCATTCTATTTCACACTTAAATTCAAGATTCTAAGAGCGGCCATGGCCGCCCCGTAACCGTTATCAATATTTACTACCGTAATGCCGTTGGCACAACTTGCCAACATGGAATTAAGGGCTACCTCCCCCCTTTCGGACACCCCGTACCCGATGGAGGCCGGGACCGCTATTATCGGCTGGGGCAACAAGCCGCCCACTGCCGTGGGCAGAGCCCCCTCAAATCCGGCAATTACGATCAGTACCTTAAATTCCTTTAGCTCCTCTACCTTGTTCAACAATCTATGGATCCCGGCTACCCCTACATCCTTAATCCTTTTTGATCGTATCCCCATAAATTTTAAGGTGTGGTAGGCTTCATTTACCACCCGAATATCGGAAGTACCGGCCGAAATAATAGCTACTTCGGAATCCCCTTCAATTTTTTTCAGCGGCTTGAGAATGAAAATCCCCGCCTGCAGATCGTACTGTGCCTTGGGATAATCCTTTAGCAACTTTCTGATCTTTTTCTTTTGCAACTTGGTAACCAGTACGTTCTTTCCCTTGGAAACAAAATGTTCCATTATTTTGGAAAGGTCGCCCATGGATTTCTCGGCCCCATAAACCACTTCGGGAAATCCGTTCCTATTTTCACGATCATGATCTATATTAAAATTAGCCATGGCCCATAGTTAATGCTTTGTTCAGATTACCAGATACCAATCCCTTCTCCTCGATCACACATTCCTGAAAACCTACTTCTAGGATCAATGGCACAATGAAGGTCGATATTCGTTTTAAGCTTTCCAGTTCGTTAAGTGGCACCTCGATTCGACACGATTTTTCATAATGTCTTACCCTGACATTGTTAAAACCGAAATCGTTTAAAATACCTTCTGCCTTTTGTATTTGATCCAGTTTGTCCTTGGTCACCTTATTGCCATAGGGTATCCTGGAGCTAAGGCAAGGGCTGGCCGGTTTGTTCCAAAAGGGGATTCCAAAATGTTTGGCCAAACGGCGGATATCGTCCTTTCCAAGATCCAGATCTGCCAAGGGCGATCTTACCTGGTGCTCATCGGCAGCGATCAAGCCTGGTCGATAATCCGAAAAATCGTCCTTATTGGTGCCATTCAAGGCGATGTAGCCCGGATATTTTAGCTTCATTTTTTCCATATCCCTGTAGAGGTGCGTCTTACAGAAATAACAGCGGTTGGCCGGATTTGAATTGTAATTGGCATCGGCCAGTTCTTGGGTATGGATGGTCTCCAACTTAATGTCGTTTTTACTCGCGAAATCGAGCGCCAATAGATAGTCCTTGTCCTTTAGGCTCTCACTGTTGGAAATAACCCCAATACCTCTTTCACGCCCAAGAAATTTTCGGGAAAGGAAGAGAACCAAGGCCGAGTCTATTCCACCCGAAAAAGCGGTAAGCGTTCCCGGAAGGGGAGCGAACCAATTTTTTAACCCAATGATTAATTTTTCATCCATATCCATTACAGTTCAAAATCGAAACACCCTGCGTCGACAAGTACGGCACATTCAAATTAAGGAGCCTAGTATTAGGACTAATGGTCTCTATTATTAGTCTTGGCTCTTGATTCCTGGTTCTATAATCTTTTCTTTTCTCTATTTTCTATTTTCTTCCAATTCCTGACTACTGGGTACTGACTACTAAAATACATCATTGTTTCAATATCCACACATCCGTGACGCGGGATTGTTTTCTCCAGTTTAGATTTTCTTCGTCGGGCTTATCAAAAGTAATATTTAGTTTACCGTCCATGATCAGTGCTTTGGGCAATGGGAATTCCTTAAATTCCTCATATCCCTTTTCGTACTTGGTAGGTTTTAGCCGCTCCCCATTTGCCCGGAGCAAAGCCTCCCCGTAACCGGAAACGCGAATGAGGTAATTGGCATTGGGATCTAGGCCCTCGTAGGACAAGGTAGGTGTAAACTGAAAAAGTTGGGTGGATAACCTTTTTCTACTTAGTCCGTCATTTTCCCATAAATAATCGATGGCATCATCGGTATGTGAAGTTACGTGTTTGGCATCGGCACTGGAGATATTGTCATAAAAACTTCCTTCGCTGGGGGAATCGTAGGTCCTGATAAACTCGAGCCTATTTAATTTTTCCTCTTCGGTCTTTAGGCTTCCTATTTTTTTAAACTCGTCTTCCACCCACCATCTGTTGTTCAAGGGGTAATCGATAAAATCCAGGATAGCGCCCCTTTCCGCGCTCCTTGCATTGTATTTGGCAACACTGGTCTGCGCCCCAATGGAATTGTACAGCATGTCGGCATATTGAAAGACCTTATTTTCCAAATCCTGGGACACTTTTACCCTGTCGGCTTTTTGTACGGTATCCAACGCATCGGCCATCGCTTTGTCAGCACCAATTTCCCCAGCCTTTGCCAAAATTTTATAGGCTTCCGTTTCCAGTCCCCTTTCATAGGCCAATCGATCTTGAATGTACGCGTCATAGTAGGCGCGCATAATCAATTGTTGCCATCTCCAATTATCCTTTAAACCTGGATTTTCGGTTTCCAACCTTTCCCAAAGGGCCAAGGTTTTGGGAACGGATTTATTCTCCAGGAGCGGACCTTCCCAGTTTTTTTCCAGGTCCATTATGCCATTGGCAGAAGTCTCTGCAACCTTGGAACCGAAGAAAAATCGGCAGTATTCCACCACAATATCCCGTACGTCCTTGTTAGGGTTCCATCCCAATTGGCTCCACAACACCTTGTTTACATCATCATGGGATCCATCCGAATAGGTAATAAACCCATCCGTATATTGGATATCTTCCCTAAAAATTTTAGCGTACCCATTGGGCTGGGGATTACAGGGTTCCCTGCCCAAGGTCAGCGCAAACGCCTGGTCCCAATTCTCTACAGGGTATTGGCAGCGCACGGTATGGGTGATGTCCGGATATAGACGGTGCATATACTTATTGGGCAGCAATTCCCTTTCCAAAGCCAAGGGTGGACTGCTGGGGCCGTACACAAGTCCGGCAAGCCAATCGGGATCATTGTCCTCCAGGTATTTAAAGAAATATTCTACCTGCTCCTTGTTGAAGCCTTGGAGCGAAACCCAAAGTCCGGCCTTGGGATGATGTTTCTTAAGAAGTACTGACAAGTCCTTTAGGTAAGGGATCAATACCGAAGGGTGGTTGTCGCCAGGATCACCCCCGGGAACAAATACGCCATCCAACCTGGGGCAACGCGCATAAAAATCTTCCTGCTCCGCAAGGCCCTCCTGATAGGAATTACCTTTGGTAAGATCGTCGGGGGCGGGGGTCCACACCCAATAATCGGCTTGGTATTTATCGCAGATCTTGCTCATTTCCACCTCCATTACTTGGGGATCTACCTTAAAATGCACACTGGAAGAAGGATCTTGGAACGGGATGTTCTCAAAACTATTGGCTCCAAAGAGGACCTGTTCCCTAAAATGTTGATCGAACTGGGCCACGGTCCAGGCATCCCAGGAATTGGCGGTGTTCCGATACCCGAATTGATGGCCGCGCATGGCGTATTGGGGCGATTCGGAAAAATCGACCGGTTTTGAAATGGTAAATGTATTCGGTTCCATATCGGACGTCCGCAGCAATTTACCAACCCCATAGAGAATACCACGGGCGTCCGCACCAATGATCCAGAGCACATCCTTCCCGTTTCGGGATTCATGGACCATTCGATACCCTTCCTTCTTGTATTCGGGGTGGTCCTTTGAACGGACCGGAACGGTTTCACCGTTTAATTCACCATCGCTTTCCAGGGCCAAGGCGATCACCGTATTGGACTTCCAAGTATCCCCTTGTTCCAACACGAGGTCGGTTCTTTTCTGAACCTCCTCGACGAGGACCGATTTTGCGGTTTCTTGAAAGGATCCTTCCAAGGACGGTGAAATCCATATGGTGGCGCTTGATAGATCCAAGCTATCAACGGTTTTATCGACACAGGAAATAAAGGTGCCCAAGAAAATAAAAAGCATTACTTTTTTTAGCAGGAACATAATTTAATTCTTCAAGTTTATAATTAACACAATCAATTTACATCAATATCCTTAACACACCTAAAACCTACCGGGTATGCCCGTAAATCTTCAGGAAGTAGGTAATAGCGTTGGGAAGTCCTAATAAAGGAGTGGTTATTGAAGGTGGAACCGCCCCTCATCACTTTATATTTTTCGCCATATTGTTCCATGGGCACCGAATTTCCTGGATATGGGTGATACCAGTCTACGGTCCATTCCCAAACACTCCCGGCCATATCAAAACAACCATAAGGGCTCTCGGGTTTTGCAATTGAAGTACCCCTGGTACTTTTTTGATCCCAGACCACATAGGTGTTATCATAGGTATTTCCCCATGGAAATATACGTCCATCCGTACCGCGAGCCGCTTTTTCCCATTCCTTTTCGGTCGGCAGCCTCTTCCCGGCCCATTGGGCATAGGCGTTGGCCTGGGACCAAGTAACAACGGCCGCATTGTTTTTCATATCCCCGGAAAATTTAAAATCGGGATCGAATTTGGCAAATTCTGCGTTGCTCACTTCATACTTATCAATAAAATAGGCATCGGTCCATGCCAGATGCTGTGGCCTTTCATCGGGATCGCCATAAACGCTTCCCATAATAAACTCGCCCGCTTCAACGTAAACCATACCTGTCGGAGGTGTTGGGAGTTTTTGTCCAATACCGCCGACCGCTCCCAAAAAGGTAAATAAGTAGATACATATTCGTCTCATTGTCCCCAGATTTTTACCATTACCACTTTTCGTCGATAAGACCATAGTACCTTCCGAACCAATAGTTCCGTATCATAGCTGCAGCAGTTCCTTCATACTCCGATTTAATAGTCTTGTAGGTTCCGTCCCCTTGCGGTATTTTGAATACTTTGGAACTGCGATCAAAGCCCCACATATCCTTTATGGCTTGCTGCCGTTCCATGGTCATGACGTTTTCTCCGGTTAGTACTTGATACACCATAATAAACCAGATCGAACTTTCAAAGTCGAATGTCATGTCCTTCCAATCGAACCAATGTCGGTTTAGGTTCATTTTGTATTTGATCATTAAAGATCGATCATCCTCGTAACGCATCAGCATGTACAAAGACCTTGCTGCATGGTAGTCATCACCCACATTTCGCCATTCCACTGGAAAGAGGATCTTTGAGTTTATCTGATGGTCGTCATAATGGTACCGATCTATTAACATATGATAGGCGGCATTATATCTTTCCTTCCCTGTGATATGATAGGTCACCTTAAGCGCAGCCAACATCTCCAAGGAATTTAACTCCTGATGGGGTAAATTTGGACAAAAATTGCCCCATAAGGTCATTTTACCATCAAGGTCGGTGAGTTTAAAATTGTCGTCGATTACACGGCCAATAAAGCGATCCAATAATCCAGAAGCTTTTTCCTTATAGGCCTCATCCGCACAAAATTCCCAAAACGTGCCCACTCCATAAAAAATCGAGGTGAACTTATCGGCACTTAAGTCGCCCAACCATCTATAATCGGGCATTGAGGAAGACTGATGCCATTCATTGTACCAAAAAACCTCCTCATGCCAAAGAGGTTTGTCGGTTTGGTTAAAACTTCGGGCTACCAACCCACTAACCCCGGTAACTTTTTCGAGCTTAAGTATGGCCTCGAATATCCCGTTTGCGATCTCTCTATCGTTTGGATCTTTGGTAAGGGCATATTTATAGGAGTATGCCGCCAACATTTCCGATGTGGGATCCAGACAGTCGGCTTGCGGACCAACGATGGGCCTATCCGATCCTGCCGGGGGAAAAATGACGTATTGCATTATGGCCCCTTCGTTCCAATGGTTTCCAAGCATCAATTTGTCAAACATCTCCACCTTTTTATAGAGTGGATCTGTCCTTTTGGGGAATTGATTTACCTTCTGTGCCGTTACATGGATACACATGCAGCACAAGAAAATCGATTGTAGTCTGAGCACTTGAATATTCCCCATATAAAAATCCATTTAAGCAATCCAGGAAGCAATCAAAAAAATACCCGAGTCTCCCCGGGTATTTTCCAAACTAACTAACTCAACTAAACTATACGTTTATAGGTATACACCTGGAACAATTTCACACTGTCCCCAAATTCTATTACCAGGGCTCGGATACACCTTGCAATACCCAAGGTTTGGACCATGGCGTGTCGTTTTCCACATATCCGGAAACATCGTTCGTATGGTCCGTAGCTTCAAGGCCGCTCAATGCCGCATTGTAATTGGCACCGTTGTTATCCCTTTCGTTGGAAGGGTATACAAAACGAACAGGGATTACGGAAGATTTGGCATAAGGCCCTGTTTGAATATTGGGAAGTCCGGTTCTTCTCCAGTCCATATACGCTTCCGATGCCGACGTAAAGTTGGCGATCCATTTTTGTTCCATCACCTGTGCCAACGTTCCATCAAAGGCTACTCCGCTATTATTTATGTAATCGCTGTACTGATTACCAATTCCCCATGTATCCAACGAGGCCTGTATTCCCTTGTTATAATTTCCTTCAGCATCGCTGCCCCATCCTTTTAGGGCGGCTTCGGCCTTTAGAAAACACACCTCCGCGTAGGAAAAGATGCGGGATTTTAGATTGGGACCGGAGACCGCGTTAAATTGTTCGTTCAACAAGGAAACGTGTACATTTCCACCTCCCTGAACGGGCTGTGGGTTTAGGTTATAAGTGTATGGCTCCGCAACCATAACGGAAACGGGAAGACCCACATAAACACTGCTGGTATCTACCAAGGTAAGTCCGTCCAAACGATCTTGGTACCAAGTAAGTGGGCTATATATTCTCTCATTGCCCGGAACAAGCGTCGCTTCGTTTATGTATCGGACCCCGTCTACTATAACATCATCACCACCTCCAGGTACCTGGTTGGCAGGTACTACTTTAATAGGTATCTCTACCGGTGCAAACCAGATTTCCCTTCTTGGATCATCCAGGGCGTTCATCGCCTCGATAAGGGTATTACAAGGCTTGATCCTTGTAAAACTGGAAGGAGATCCTTGTTTGCCATTGCCCGGTTGGGAATCACTTGAACTGATTCCTAGGTATGGTACCGCCAATTCGTCGTCAACACTGGTCATTAACGGCTTGGCCAAAGTTTTCTGAACGCCGGCACCGGCATAGGAAGGATCCTTTGCCGAAAGCCTCATATAGTAACGCAACGCCAATGAATTCGCATATTTTATCCATTTTTTTGAATCGCCATGAAAATAAATATCCTGTTCCGGGATAAACACTTCCAGGTTGCCTTGATTATTGGACAAAAGTTGGGAAGCGGTCTCCAAATCGGAAATGACCCCTTTGTATACGGTTTCCTGGGAATCGTACTGGGGCAAGCTAAGTCCCTCATTTCCCTGCAATGACTGGGAGTATGGAATATCCCCATAGTAATCGGCCAACAAGGCAAATAAATGGGCCTTTAAGATCATGGCAACGGCTTGGTGAAATTTCAAATTCATCTCCTCGGCTCGTTTGTAAGCTAAATTGGCCGTCCTGAGGTTGTCATAGTAGGTTTCCCAACCACTGCCTTCCCAATCGTAATTGTTATTGCCCCATGCATCCTTTTGGGTGTATTGCATATAGGCCGATAAGGGCTCGGCAAATCCCTTGTTGCCAACGTCTTGGGTTATCCCGGACATCACGGTGGTCAATAGGAAACTTGGGTTGGATTCCGATAAATTGACCCCATTGGGGTTTAGGTTCGTCTCGACAAGATCATTGTCGCATGAAATTGCAATCAATGTTAACCCTAATAAGGCAACCCTGATTATTTTTTTAAATGTATTCATAGTTTTATCTATTTGTTCGTTAAGTTATAGTTAGAAACCAAAGCTCACCTTAAAGCCCACCGGCACTGCCCAAGGGTTCACATTAAAACGTTCGATTCCTTGCTTAAACTGCATACCGCTTCTACCCTGAGTATCCGATTCTGGTTGAAATGCCATTTCGGGGTCGACCCCTATGTTGGCCTTGTTCCAAATCATTATATTTCGGCTAAAAAGGGAAACTGCCATATTTTGTATACCTATCTGCTGAAGCCTCATAGATGGTATGTTATAGGTCAATGATATTTCGCGCAATTTTATAAAGTCTGCATCGAAAGTGGCCGTCCTCGTAAAATCCCATCCATAATGATCTTGGTAACGAATATATGAAGTTCCAGGACCACCGAGGTTTTCCCTTTCGGCAACAAAATTACCATTGTCATCATAATCCCCAACGACCCCGGGCATAAATACGCCGTCGTTAAGCGTTATACCTCCCTCTTCGACAGGATAGCCCCCATCGGCTGCGGTAGGTCCGCCCACAAGTACATAGAACTCACCGTCCGGGGACAAATATTGATCGGCGTGGTCCTTCAAGTATGTTGGCACATCACCCACATTACTAAAATTGTGAAGTTTGTCCAACCATCGTTGTGTATGCATATCCGATTCTCCATAACGATAGGTCTGGGATACAAACTGTCCGCCATTTCTCCAATCAAAGTTCATGGACAAGCTCCAGTTTTTGTATGCTACCGAAGTGGTCATGCCCAAGATAAAATCCGGATTGAAATTACCGATAATCGGGGCCACCCTTTTTCCGTTCTCATCCTGCAAGGTCCGGTCGCTGTCCTCCCAACCATCTTCATCAAGAATTGGCCAGCCGTAATAGGGAGAATTTACATCCTCTACACGTACCATGGCACGGTCGTAAATTGTACCTACCTCTTCTCCGATCCAAGTACTGGCCCCACCTTTGGCGTCGCTCCAAAAATCGATCCTATCCAATCCTTCCGGTAGTTCCATGACCCAAGTTTTGTTTTTTGTAAAAACAAAGCCCATGTCCCAGTTCCAATTGCTATTTGTAATTATAGTTGCATTAAGACTTCCTTCATACCCCTTGTTCGTAAGTAGACCTGCATTGATCAACTGTGACGAATAACCTGAAGATATCGGGCTTTGAACCGGGAATATTTGGTTTCTGTTGTTACTTACATAATAAGTACCGCTTACGCTCAACCTATTTTGAAAGAAGGCCAAATCGGCACCTACCTCCCATGATTCCTGGGATTCCGGTTTTAAATCGGGATTTAATAAACCGGCGGGCACGGAAAGCATTAAACCTTTGCCCCAAGTTCCCTGATTGTTTAATACGGGATCCAAGTTATAAGGATCCGTATCATTACCTACTTCCGCATAACCGGCCCTTAATTTAACTAGCGATATCTTATCGCCCATGTCAAAGGCATTGTTCAACAACAAACTTCCAGATACCGAAGGATAAAAATAAGAGTTGTTTCCCGCAGGCAGGGTACTGGACCAATCGTTCCTACCCGTAACGTCTACATAGAGAAAATTTCTAAACCCGATACTTGCAAGCCCGTACAAACTTTTACCTGCTTTTCGGAAGTATAGTTGTTATAATACAAATTATCCGGTGCAATATTGTACAAGGTGAACAAATTTGGAATTAGAAGTCCCTGGCCACCATTTTTCGTCTGATTGGTGGTTGAGGTAGATTTATATTTTCTCTGGTTTCCACCGAAGGAAACTGTAAAGTCCCAATTATCGTACTTCTTTTTATAGGTCAACAAGTAATCTATATTGACTTCGTTCCTGAATATATCGGTAACCCCGTAGGCACCGTTCATCTCTTTTGTATAACCGTTCGATATTTTTGTTTCCCGATCTTCGTTTAGCTCATCAAAATTATAGCGTACAAAGGCCGAAAAATCGTCGGTAATCTGCCAATCTGCTTTTACGTTGCCATAAAAACGATTTCTCATAAAACCGTTCTTAACCTCATTGGCCAAAAAGTAAGGGTTGTTCCATTCGGTACTTTCCGTTGGATCGTCGCCCCATTGGTAGGGCGAGTTCTGATAAAGGCCCTCGTATCCAGACAACCAATAATCGCGCATACCACGCACATCAATATGGGGCGCTATTTCGTACATGGCCTGTATTGGGTTAGCTCCACGGTTACCGGCAGCCCGGTTATCAGAAAAACTTTTGGCATAATTTAAACTGGTACTCACGGACAGTGCCTTATTCAGCCGTAAGGTCGAGTTTAGATTTATAGCATGCTTGTTTAAATCGGTATTTGGCACAAAACCTTTGTTGGACATACCGCTGTACGACAACCTATAGTTTATCCTTTCATTGTTGTCCTGAATGGATACGTTGTTTGAGGTAGTAATCGCGGTATCAAAGAAATTCTTCGGGTTATCATAAGATTTAAGCTCTCTGGGTACGGGAACCCCGCTTGCCAACTCCTGTTCGGAATAAGGCCATTGTATCGCCATATATCCCTTATCCAGCTCTGGTCCTGCCCAAGCAGATCCATTCTCACCAATAACGATAGCCCCGTAAGGGTTCGTCGGATAATTATCGGGGGTATAAGGCCGAGATCCAGCTGCAAATCTTCTATGGGTATCCAAATAAGTAGTGGGGATATCGAATACGGTACTGGAATTAACAGTAACCCCCAGTCCCTTCTTGGCTTTCCCCGATTTGGTGGTGACCAAAACAACCCCGTTACCGGCCCTGGAGCCGTAAAGAGCTGCGGCACTAGCACCCTTTAGTACAGTTACGCTTGCAATATCGTCCGCATTAAGATCGGAAATCGCGTTACCATAATCCACCCGGTTATCACCACCAACACCACCAACATTATTAATGGTGTTAAATACAGGAGTTCCATCTACCACAAACAAGGGTTGGTTATCACTGGAAAGCGAAGTCGCTCCCCGGATAACCATACTCACCGATGATCCGGCGGTTCCGGTAGAACTAATGGCAACCCCGGAAACCTTTCCGGCAAGTCCGTTAATGACGTTTTCCCTAGGTACCTTGTCCAAGGCATCCCCTTGGACCTCGCTTACCGAATATCCAATGGATTTCTTTTCCCTGGAAATACCAAGTGCCGTAACAACGACCTCATCCAACTGTTGGGAGGAGGATCTCATAACAACATCGATTTTCGATTGACTTCCAACCGTAATTTCCTGTGTCTCCATTCCCAAATAAGAGAATACCAACACGGATTGGGGACTTTGTGATTTGATCGAGTAGTTGCCATCAAAATCGGAGGTTACCCCAATAAGGGTCCCCTTAATTACCACGGACACCCCTGGTAGCAGTTCCCCGTCTTCGCTACGGATTACTCCGGTCACTTCTTGCTGGGCAAATACACCTGTGGTGAAAATCCCCAACAAAAAGATCAGTACTAGCTGAATGTTTCCTTTTTTCATTTTTAATAAGTTGTTAATTAGTCGATTAATCGTTAAATTCTTGTTACATTTTAGTTAGATCGATACAAACCTATTTAATATTTTATGCAAAAACACATCATATTTTATTAGATGTACATACTTTTTTACCCATTTTTGGGTATAATGTAAATAAATAATGCATAATGGTTAATATATCATCAGTTTTGATCAAAATACCCCTATTGATAGCCCCATATTCAACCGGAAATTGGAGAATTGGGCAGATGGGGCACGGTCTACCCATACAATCCTAGCGGTGGGAAGGATTCATCGATTGGAACAAAAACATCGATATTCTATTCATACTATAAATATATTAACACTATATATAGGAATAACTAAATAAAAAGACCAAAGAGGTTGATATATCATGCAAAAGAAATAAGATTTAACAAAACATTGGATTTCAATTGAACTTAATTTGTTGCCTCACTTAGAACCGATCTTTGGTTCTAGCTAAATAAATTAAGATGCTCGCAGGAATTGATTATTTTGTTGTAATTGCCTACATCGTCGGAATGCTTTTGCTTGGCCTCTACTTTAGAAAATTTGTCAGTAGTTCGGACGATTTTTTTCTAGCCGGTAAGAGCCTGCCTTTTTGGGCGATTGGTATGTCAATCGTCGTCTCGGATATTGGCGCACTGGATTTTGTTGGGGTTTCGGGACAGGCGTACCGGTATGGAATTTCCGTTGGGAATTTCGACTGGATCGGGTCGGTACCGGCCATGCTCTTGGCCGCGTTTATTTTCATTCCGTATTTTTGGCGGGGCGGTATGTACACCATCCCTGAATATTTGGGTCGTAGGTACAACCAAAAGGTCCGCACCATAGCCTCCGTGACCTGGATCGTGTTTTTTGCACTGGACCTAGGGGTACTTTTCTGGTCGAGCGCCGTACTTATGAATATATTATTGGGGTGGTCTATCTGGACCTCTATCCTTATAACGGCCGGGGTGGTCGGACTCTACACCTATTTTGGTGGAATCACCGCGGTAATCATGACCGATGTGGTGCAGATGATCATTATGTTCGTCGGCGGGTTTGCGTTGGTCTATTTAAGTTTGGACGCCGTGGGCGGCTGGGAAAATATGGTCGATAAAATTACCAATATGGGTCCGGAGTACCGAAGCCATTTCCATATTATCCAACCTTCGGATACCAAATCCCCCTTTCCCTGGACAGGCATACTCTTTGGCCTTACCTTCGTGATGGCCAATGCCTACATGATCGGCAATCAGGCCATAGTACAAAGATGCCTTACCGCAAAAAACGAATGGCACGCAAAGGCGAGTATGATCTTTGCTTCGGGATTAAAAATGTTGATTCCGATCGTTGTTCTTTTTCCCGGTCTTATGGCCGTAGTGGTACATCCCGGTTTGCTCGATGGAGATCAAGCCCTGCCCATGATGATAAAGACCATCTTGCCCCCAGGCCTGGTTGGACTAATGTTCGCCGCCTTTTTCGCCGGACTCATGTCCAGCGTCGATTCCCTCCTAAATTCAACGGCAACACTTTTCACCAAGGATATCTACGAGCCCTATATTAAAAAAGGGGCCGATGACAAACATTACTTAAAAGTTGGGCAGGTAACCACCTTGGTCTTGCTCATTATCGGGGTGGCCACAGCACCGATCAGTTCGGATTTTCCAGGTATCTACGTAGCCATACAGACTTTTATGTCCTTTTTCCAAGGGCCCTTGTTCGCTATCCTTTTATTGGGTATATTCTGGAAACGGACTACACAGTACGGCGGACTGTCCGCCCTGGTGATCGGTATTGCCTCCGCCATACTCATGAATGTCTTTAAGGCCCGGTTCTTCACTATAGAAGACCCGTTCCTATACATCTCATGGTGGTCCTTTGTGGTAGGCTTCATCGTTAACGTGATAGTGAGCCTGTTCACAAAACCCTTTTCCAATGATTATTTAAAAGGCTTGGTATTCGATTCCAAAATAATGAGTAGTGCTAAAGTAATCACGGTTTCTAAAGATAAATAGTTATGTTAAATTTTGATTGGCTTTCCGGTATATCGCAAGAAATGGCCAAAAACATTTTCTTGCTGCTCTTTGTATCAATTGCGGTGCTAGTACTCTTAATTCCCAATGAATATGCCTATGAGGGGGTTAAAAAGGAGGATAGGCACTGGTGGAACAACCTAAAACTTTGGTCGGTTTTCGTTATGTCCATCTTATTTTTTATTTATTATATTTTTTAAATTCTGAACAGTATGGATGCAATAGAGAAAAAAGCAAGATTAAAGGCAAACCTGATCAACAATGCGTTGGGTTTCTTTATACTATTATTTGGGTTCGTCGTGTTTTTTTCCATGTCGCTTTCCGAAACTAGAATACAAATGATGACCAACATAGTAGCTGGAGGTTCATTGATTCTTATTGGTGGGGGCATGATGTGGTACGCAAAACGGACGATCAAGAAATACGATCTAAAAGGATTAAAAGACGGCACCCAATAAAAATTGGGAGGTTTTTTGTTCTACCCCCTACCGAAAACCCGAGGCTTGGCTCCGTCCAAATGGAACGGGCGGGTGTCGGGGAGTCTGTAGTTTGCTTATCAATCCCTGAACCGTCGGGGTAAAATACAATAGAATTACATCCCTGTCCGATCTTGTTCTGGCAGGCCAGCCCGAAGGAATCGTTCTAGTAAAGATTCAACAAACTTATGTGACCCATGAAAGGCCCCATTACCATTATTCTAAACGACAATTGGAAAATAAGGTCGTCGGAAGCTATTTCCCAATCCGGAAATACGCTATCTACGGACGCCTCGATTTCCAAGGACTGGCTTCCAGCCGTAGTGCCCTCTACCATTTTGGGTACCTTGGTAGCAAATAAGGTCTATACTGACCCGTATTTTGGTGAAAACCTAAAGGCCATCCCAACGGACCAATTTAAAGCGCCTTGGTGGTACACCACCACTTTTCATATAGACGACGACCAAGCCAACTTATTTGCCCGGCTTTACTTTGATGGAATAAACCATAAGGCCAATGTTTGGCTCAACGGTAAATTGATCGCCAATGCGGATGCCATAAACGGCACCTATCGCATCACAGCTTTTGATGCTTCGGGGGCTATCGTACCCGGAAACAACATATTGGCCATCGAGGTGATCCCTCCAAAACCAGGGGATTTTAGTACGGGCTTTGTAGACTGGAACCCCTCCCCCCCTGACGGCAATATGGGAATTTTTCGTCCCGTTACCCTGAAGATGCACGGAGGCATACGCATAGAACACCCTTTTGTAAAGTCTTCCCTGAACCTTAAGGGCCCCGTGGAAGCACAATTATCCGTCTCGGCAGAATTATATAACGATTCCGATCGCGAAATAACCGGGCGTTTGTACGGGAATATCGGGGATATAAAATTTGAGCTTCCGGTAACCCTTCCGGCAAACGGCAAGATGGACGTTACCCTCGATCCGGATACCTTTCCCGCATTGACCCTCCAAGATCCAAAACTGTGGTGGCCCGTTAATATGGGGGAGCCCCATTTGTACGATCTGGATCTAAAGTTCGCAATCGACGGGCAAATTTCGAGTACCGCCCATACCAGGTTCGGTATCCGGGAAGTATCCGATTATTGGCTTAACGACATCCATCGTGGCTACAAAATAAACGGCAAAAAGGTCCTTATCAAAGGTGCGGGATGGACGGACGACCTGTTGCTGATGGATACCCACGAAAAGATTGAGGCCCAGGTTAAATATGTCAGGCAAATGAACCTCAACTGTATACGGTTGGAGGGGATTTGGGGAAAGGACCACAAGATTTACGACCTATGCGATGAGCTCGGCCTGCTCCTGATGGTCGGCTGGAGCTGCCATTGGGAACACGAGATCCATATGGGGGTCCCGGTAAGCGAACGCTTCGGTGCCGTTTACAAACCCAAGGATATAGAACACGTTGCCCAAGCCTGGGAAGAACAAGTCATATGGCTGCGCAACCACCCCAGCATTTTTGTATGGACGGTCGCGAGCGACAAGGTGCCCATAACTGAACTGGAGCAAAAATACATAGAAACCTTTGCCAAATACGACCCTACCCGTCCTTACCTGAACTCTACCGGAGGGGTGGGCAGTGATCAACACGTTATCGGTAGCGAGGATGTCATCAGTGAGATCAGTGGCTCCTCCGGGGTTAAAATGCTGGGACCCTACGCCTATACCGCTCCCGTATATTGGTATACGGATACAAAATTCGGGGGTGCCTATGGTTTTAATACGGAAACCGGCCCTGGTGCTCAGGTGCCCCAATTGGAAAGTTTAAGAAAATTTATCCCCGAGGACAAGCTTTGGCCCATCAGCGAGGTATGGGACTATCACTGTGGCCGTTACGAGTTTGCCACTATTGATCGTTTTACCACAGCGATCGACGAACGCTATGGGAAACCTAGATCCATCGAGGAATTCGACAAGAAGGCCCAAGCGTTGAACTACGAATTGATGCGCCCCATGTTCGAGGCCTTTCAGGTCAACAAAAAGAAGTCCACCGGGGTCGTCCAGTGGATGCTCAATGGGGCATGGCCAAAAATGTATTGGCAATTGTACGATTATTACCTTAATCCCAATGGAGCCTTTTACGCCACCCAAAAAGCCTGTGCCCCATTGCAGCTAATCTACAATTACGCGGATCATCAAATTTATGCCGTAAACGACCATCTGTTCCCGATCCAAGGCTTAAGGGCGCAAATCTGTGTCTTAAACATGGACTCGGAAGTCGTTTTGGGAAAAAATATTTCCTTTGAAGCAGGTCCGGACTCCGCTGCCTCCATTTTCCAACTGGAGGCCTTGGAGGACCTGTCCACCACCTATTTTTTGGACCTTCGCCTGTACAATCCCGAAGGGAATGAGGTAAGCAATAATTTTTATTGGCTTTCGACCCAGGAGGAAACGCTGGACTACGAAGCCGACCTTGGTCCGTTTGCCTTTCATACCCCCAGTAAACGGTATGCCGATCTGCGCCTGCTAAATACCCTACCAAAAGTAAATCTATCGGTATCACATAAAATAGATAGCTCGGATAGAGAACAACATGCCGAAGTAACCCTAAAAAACAAAGGCAATGCCATTGCTTTCTTGATCAATCTTAAATTGATCGATGGGAAAAATGGCGAACTGATCCTCCCCGTTTTTTGGGACGATAACCTTATCAGTCTTCTTCCCAACGAGGAAAGAACCCTGCACGCCACTATTGGAGCGGTAAACAAAGTAAAATTAAAGGTTGAAGGATGGAATGTGGATTCTGTCGAAACAATTTTAAAATAACATCGTATGAACAAATTAGCCATCAAGGGAGGCAAGCCCCAGCGCAATACACTGATAAATCCATGGCCAAAATGGCCTGTTTGGGGCAAGGAAGAAGAAGTTGCACTTGTAGAAGTTCTGAACAGTGGCATATGGTCCTATAACGGGCCAAAAGAAGCCGAGTTCAACAAACGCTTTGCGGAGTACACCGGGGTACGCCATGCCATTTGTGCCGTCAATGGTACGGTAACCCTTCAAATTGCGTTGGAAGCGCTCGGGATCGGTGTTGGGGACGAGGTCATTGTCCCAGGGCTTACCTGGCAGGCCACCGCGGCAACGGTAATCGATGTCAACGCTACGCCCATCCTTGTAGATGTGCTCGAAGATACTTGGTGCCTGGACCCGAAGGAGGTTGAAAAGGCGATTACCCCGCGTACCAAGGCGATAATTCCCGTGCACTTATACGGTGCTTTTGCCGATATGGATGCCATTATGGAGCTCGCCAAAAAGCACAACCTCTATGTTATCGAGGACTGCGCCCATAAGCACGGTGGGGAATGGAACGGAAAAAAGGCCGGTAGCATTGGCAATATCGGTAGTTTTAGCTATCAATTGTCAAAACACCTTACCGCTGGGGAAGGTGGCTCCGTAACCACCAACGATCTTGCCCTGGCCGAAAAATTGGATGCCTTGAGAAACGTTGGCCGTAGGCCCGAGGGGGATTCCCTGATCGGGGCCGATAAAGGGATAGGCGACTATGGGGATGACGGTAACTTTATCCAATCCGGCAACTATCGGATCACCGAATTCCAGGCAGCCATTTTGGTGGAAGGCCTAAAAAGATTACCGGCCCAAAATGCGACCCGGGATGCCAATGGCGAATACTTAAACGGCCTGTTAAAGGAAATTCCAGGAATCAAACCCCTAAAAAGGGATGCCAGGGAAACCAAAAAGGCTTACTTCAATTTTGCCTTTAGATATTTTAAGGATGACTTTAAGGGATTGTCCGTCGAGAAGTTTAGAAGCGCACTGGAAGCCGAACTGGGCATCGTGGTCGATGCTTGCTACGAACCATTGAACCAATGCTCGTTGTACGTTCCCCATACCAAACCGGCCCGTCATAAGCTCAGCCCCGACTATTGGAAGGCCATAGACCCCAAGCGATTTTCCCTGCCCGTATGCGAACGCCTGTTTAAAGAGGAATCCGTTTGCCTGCACCACAAGGTTTTAATGGGCACTAAGGAAGATATGGATCTTATTGCCGCCGCCATCAAGAAAATATACCAAAATGCGGGGGAATTGATGTGAATTGGAGAAGCTGAACGTTATACGCTGTACGCTGATCGCTTTTCGGTAGAAAATAGACTATAGACTAAGGAGACAAGAGGCTAGAGTCAAGAGGCAGGACTAAAAATGAATAATTTTAGTCAAAGTTGAAAATTGTTTGAGATAGCCCTGTTTCGCCCTAGCCCTAATGGGAACCAGGACTATTCAACTATCGTGTCATACTGAACGCCCGCCTGAATGACAAGGCGGGCAAGCAGTCGAAGCACAGGTTTTAGGGTCGGGGGATTTTAAGTACAAACATGATGCAAAAAATGGGTAAATACTTTATTCTTTCCTTTTGTACATTCCTCCTAGGGAAACCTGTTTTGAATGCACAATCGGAGGTTCCCGTTTTGCCCACAAAAGGTATTTGTGCACACAGGGGCGCGGTGGAGCACTTTCCGGAAAACACCATCCCCGCATTTAAGGAGGCCATTCGCCTTGGGGCGCAAATGATCGAGTTTGATGTGCAACTCACCAAGGATAACGAGCTCGTTGTGATCCATGATAGCTCGGTGGACAGGACCACCAATGGCGTTGGTCCCGTAAGCTCCTTCACGCTGGCGGAAATAAGAAAGTTGGATGCAGGGTCCTGGAAATCGGGTAAATTTTCAGGTGAAAAAATACCCACGTTGCAAGAGGTGCTTCGGATAATGCCACACAACATATGGCTCAATATCCATCTAAAGGGCAATCGGGAATTGGGGATCGAGACCGCCAAATTGATCGTTTCCGAAAATCGATTGCAACAATCGGTGGTAGCCTGTGAAAGAGAAGCCGCCCAAGGGGTACAAAGCGTCAGTCCGGATATTGCCATCTGCAATATGGAACGCCTAAATTCGAGAACAGCCTATGTTGAGGAGACCATAGCGAAAGGCTATCCCTTTATCCAATTGAAGAAAAGTAGGAACGATGACGCCTTAAAAAGCGATATTGCGCGCCTTAAAAAACACGGCATCCTTATAAACTATGTCCAAGCCGATACCGGCAAGGAAATGGCGGAATTGTTCGATCTAGGGGTCGATTTTACCCTTACGGACCATCTGACCGAGTTGATGGATGCTTTTAGTGAAGTTAGACGTTAGACAAGAGACTATAGAGAATAGACTAAAGAGCCTAGAACCTGGATCCAAGACTAAAAGTGAAAAATTCTGTTGATATTTGACAATTGTATAATGCTAAGCGCCCGCTCGGCATTACATGCTCAGCAAGACGGGGACAAATTTTCGGCCTTTCTTTTTGCCCCGCCCTAAAGGGAGAAGAAAAAGCCGGAAATTGCAATCATTTGGCAGGATCGAGTCTAGGCTCTAGGTTCTTGATTCTATTTTCTATGTTCTATGTTCTATGTTCTAATATATTCATTTCCATATAGTTAAATACCATTTCCCATGAAAACCACACGAATTGCCCTAATAGGATCGGGCTATATCTCCGATTACCACGCCCGTGGATTGATGACGGTGCCCAACACGGAAATCGGTGCCGTTGTTTCCAAAAATTTGGACAATGCGAAGAAATTTGCAGGGAAATACAAAATAGAAAAGGCGTATTCCTCCATTGCCGAGGTAGTGGTAGACGGTAATATCGACGCCGTCGTCATCAGTACGCCCAATGTATTTCACGCCCCCTACGCCATTCAATTTCTCGAAAGCGGCAAGGACGTCTTTATCGAGAAACCCATGGCTATGAACGCCAAGGAAGGCACCTTGCTCCAAAAAGTTGCTGCCAGGACCGGGCATCTGGTGATGGTTGGCCATATGTGGCGGTTTGATGCCAATACCCAATATATAAAGGAGAATATCGATTCCGGGAAACTTGGAAAGATCATCAAGACCAAGAGTTACGGCATCCACGAAAATTGGGGTCCGGCCGGCTGGTTTACCCAAAAGGAATTGGCAGGAAGCGGCGCCTTGGGCGATATGGGCGTCCATGCCATCGACACCACAAGGTATCTCCTTGGCGATCCAAAACCCCTAAAGGTCTATGCCCGGATCGCCACCCATTTTGGGGACTACGATGTGGACGACAGTGGAATTATTATCATCACCTGGGACAATGGCACCGAAAGCATCATTGAAAGCGGTTGGTGGCAGCCCCATATGGACGGACCGGAGGCCAGTAGCGGCATTTATGGTACCAAGGGGTATGGCAGCTTGTTCCCTACCTTCCTAAAGTTGAAAAAAGGGGAAGGATCCGAAATCATCACGCCCAAACTACCCGAAAGGGAAGACCATTGTGCCCAAATTATTTACACCAAACAGATGGAGTATTTCGTCAACTGCATCCAAACCAGAACCACTCCAATCCCAGGGTTGCTTGAAGGGCAGGCCGTTATGCAGATCGTCGACGCCGCCTACGAGTCATCCAGGACCGGAAAAGTGGTGAATCTATAAACGGAAAACGAATTTTCAGCCCATTAAATTCCCTGCTAGCGATTGCCTTTCCGCTTCCCAAGTTTCAAAAGCCCTAGCAAAAGAAGAAATATAAAGTTTTGATTTGCCTCCGGAATCATCCGGAGGTCCAAACCGTAATCGCAGATAGGGCTTTAGCCAAAACATCGGCTCGTTGGCTTCCAAGCATATAATTTCTATAACTTCCATTAATTATATGCCCTTAATTCAACTATTTTAGGAATTAAAAAACAATAATTGGATTCTTCTGTAGTTCTAAGAGTTAATATTACCCCTATAACCCAACCAACGATATGGCCGACCAGCAAGATCGCATCGACTTTCTAAACCAAAAACTCGAGATTCTTCTGAGGAAACAGGAAAGTTTTGCCAAGGAACTCATTTCCCTTAGCCGGGAAATTGAAGAAGTCAAAAAAACGGGCACGGCCCATGCCACCCAGCCGGAAAAAATTGAAATGGCACCCGAGGCAACATCAAAAAATGCAGATACGGCAATAAACGCAGGCCAAGAAACGCAGGCCTTCAAGGAAGCGGTCCAGGAAACCCCAACTGCACCAAAAGCCCCCCCACGCATTAAAGAACCCCGGGGAAAATCGAACTGGGAAAAATTTATTGGGGAAAACCTGATCAATAAGATCGGGATCGCCATCACGGTTTTTGGGGTGGCCATCGGGGCCAAATATTCCATAGAGAACGATTTGATAAGTCCGATGACACGGATCATCCTTGGCTACCTCGCCGGTTTGGGCTTGTTGGGATTCGGTATAAAACTAAAACCAAAATACGAAAATTACAGTGCCGTGCTGGTCAGCGGGGCCTTGGCTATCCTCTATTTTATCACTTTTGCCGCCTACAGCTTTTACGGGCTCTTTCCGCAGGGCCTGGCTTTTGGGCTTATGCTCCTGTTTACGACCTTCGGGGTGGTAGCGGCACTGAACTATGACAAACAGATCATCGCCCATATCGGTCTGGTGGGTGCGTATGCCGTACCCTTTCTGCTGAGCAACGACTCGGGCAAGGCGACCGTTCTCTTCGGATATATGGCCATCATCAATATCGGCATCATGGTCATCTCGTTCAAAAAATACTGGAAGGCCCTCTATAATTCCGCCTTTATCCTTACCTGGTTGATCTATGGCTCATGGTGGGCGTTTTCCCATCAAACGGGTTCACTTTTTACCGTTGCCAGCATTTTTCTGGTCGTTTTCTTCGCCATTTTTTATGCCACCTTCTTGGCGTACAAATTGATGAAATCGGAAAAATTCTTGAAATCCGATATCGTTTTGATGCTCTTCAACTCCTTCCTGTTTTACGGTTTCGGCTACGGATTATTGTCCGGCCACGCAACGGGCCAGCACCTGTTGGGCGCTTTTACTTTGGGCAATGCCGTTATACATTTTGGGGTGAGCACGGTGATATTCAGAAAAAAATTGGCGGACAGAAACCTGTTCTACCTTATCTCGGGCCTCGTCCTTGTATTTATCACCATTGCCGTGCCCGTACAGCTGGACGGCAATTGGGTAACCCTCTTCTGGGCCTTCGAGGCCGCCCTACTGTTCTGGATCGGGCGCACCAAAAACATTCCCTTCTACGAAAAACTGTCCTACCCGCTCATGCTCTTGGGATTTTTCAGTCTTACCCAAGACTGGTCCAATACGTACGGTAGTTATTATGGAAACGAAGGATCGGATTTTATGCCGTTGGCCAATGTCCATTTGCTCAGCTCCATACTGTTCGTTCTCGCTTTTGCGTTCATCAACTGGGTAAACCGTTATGGAGCTCCCATTACCGATGGCAGAAAGCAAAATTGGCTTGCCAAGATCATGGCGTTCGGTATTCCCGCAATCCTTCTGTTCGTGCTTTACTGTGCGTTATTTTTGGAAATTGGGCACTATATGGATCTATTGTTGAAGGATTCCGAAATTGAGCTCCAGGGAGGGAATGGGACATATCCCTTGTACGATATTAATAATGGCCTAATGGATTTTGGTTCGATCTGGAAACTGAATTACACGCTTTTGTTTTTGGGGATCCTTGCCTTCGTCAATATCAAAAAACTCCATAACCGTGCACTGGGATTGGTAACACTTTCCTTACAGCTTGTGATGGCCCTTGTTTTTCTCACGGCGGGACTTTTAACATTGAGCGAATTGCGTTTCCGGTTCCTGGAGCGTGCCTCCTCCGAAAATTATGATATCGGGCTCTTTCATATCGGCATCCGCTATGTAGCATTGGCCTTCTTTGGGCTGTTGCTGTTTTCAATATACAGGTTGGTCCGCTCTTCCTTTATGAAGGTCGATTTTAAAATCCCGTTCCAGATCCTCCTTCATGTCGCCATCCTTTGGGTCGCCAGTAGCGAATTGATAAATTGGTTGGACCTTGCAGGGTCGGGACAATCTTATAAATTGGGCCTCAGCATCCTGTGGGGAGTTTATGCCCTCTTGCTGATCGGGCTCGGTATCCGACAAACCAAAAAATACCTGCGTATCGGCGGTATCGGGCTCTTTGGTTTAACCTTGGTAAAGCTTTTCTTTTACGATATTGCATCCCTCGGCACCATTGCAAAGACCATCGTCTTTGTTTCCTTGGGGATTTTGCTGTTGATTATTTCCTTTCTTTACAACAAATACAAACCAGCGAGCGATGACAACGGCAACTAAAATATTTGGCCTCTTTCTATTTTTCTTGGGTGGATTCGCTTTTGGCCAAATGGACACCTACCATCAAAAAATGGAATTGGGGGGCGTCTCGGAGCCCTGGCATAAGATCGTCTTGCCCGATGCGGTTTTCGGGGAGATATCCAACGATCTTTCAGATATTCGGATCTATGGGATAACGACAGCCAACGATACCATCGAAGCCCCGTATCTCCTGCGGATGACGGATGAAAAAAGCAATGACAAAACCGTCAATTTTAATTTGCTCAACACTTCCAGGAATGCCGATGCCTACTATTTTACCTATGAAATTCCCACCGGTGAGCCCATCGACCAGATCCAACTAGCTCTTGGGAACGAAAATTTCGATTGGCGCATCAAACTGGAAGGGAGTCAAGATCAGAACCAATGGTTTACCCTGTTGGAGGACTATCGGATATTGTCGATAAAAACTGGTACGACGGAGTACCTGTTCACAGATTTGAACCTTCCTCCCGCCAAATACCGCTACTACCGAATAGGTATCCCCGGTACGGAAAAACCCGAGCTGAACGGGGCCAAGATCATATTGAGGGAAACCATCGCGGCCGAGACCCAAGATTATTCCATTGGACATATGGTCGTCAACAATTCCGACAATAATGAAACGATTATTGATATCGACCTAAAAAAACGCGTTCCCCTAAGCTCCTTAAAAATAGAGGTGGGCGACAAGGTAGATTATTACCGGCCTGTTTCCATTCGCTATGTAACCGACAGCGTAGCGACCGAAAAAGGCCTAAAGTACCGGTACGGCGACCTGGGTTCGGGGATCTTGAATTCTATAGAGGGAAACGCATTCAAATTTAGAAGTACGATCTTACAAAAACTCCAGATAACCATTGCAAACCACGACAACCGCCCCTTAAAGATCCAGGGCGTGGAGGCCAAGGGCTATAAATACGAGCTGTTGGCCCGCTTTACCGAGCCCGCAACGTATTATCTCACCTATGGCAATCCGACGGCCCGCAGGCCCCAATACGATATTTCCAAGACAACGGCCAACATTCCAGACAACTTGACCAAATTGACCTTGGGCAAGGCGCAACAGATTCCCCAAAAGGAAATTCCCGCAATCGAGCCGCTATTTAAGAACAAGATCTGGCTTTGGGCGGTGATGGGGGTGGTTATTTTGGTGCTGGGATGGCTTACGATAGGGATGATAAGGAAATAAGAAATTGGGGTTGCCTACCTTAATAGAACCCAAGGTTTGACCTCACCCGAAACTGTTGAAAAAACAGTTCCGACCTCTCCCAGGCCCGCCTGGACGCATTCGGGCAGGCCCGCCTGGACGCAATCGGGCAGGCCCGCCTGAACTCATTCGGGCAGGGAGAGGTAAGGCGATAACTTCGTAATCAACAACCCGGTAACTTAAGAATCCCAAAGATTTCCCTATTTTTGGAAGGTTCGGCCGTTAGGAGCTTACAGCCCGGCCATAGGGAATCCAAAGAATAAATATTGATCCAACCCTAATTATATGAATATGAAGAGAATACTACTTTTTGCCTTGCTAACCCTAAATTCCGTCACGTTGTTAAGTGCGCAGGGCAAGATTGGGGGTTTTGTTTATCTGGATGCAAACCAAAACCTTGTCCGGGATAAAGGTGAGCCCGGACTGGAAGGGGCCTTGGTAAGCAATGGGCGGGATGTGGTGAAGACCGATCGTGATGGAAAGTGGAGTATTTCGGGCAATGGGGACTCGGCTATTTTTCTGATCCAGCCCGCTGGGTATTTGGTGCCGACCAATAGTTCCCAGGTGCCACAGCACTATGCAAAGCCAGGGGACCGACAAAAGAACATTGAATTCCCTTTGTGGCAGGGGGACAACAATCCGGAGTTCGAGGCGCTATTTTTCGGGGATACCCAGGCCCGGGGCATGAAGGAAGTGAATTACGTGACCCATGACGTGGTGGAGGAATGTATTGGCAGCAGGGCCAAATTTGGCGTGGTCCTTGGCGATATCGTTGCCGATGACCCCGGATTGTTCGATGAGCTTTCCGCTAGCATTGCCCAGATTGGCATCCCTTGGTACTATGTTTTTGGCAACCACGATTTTGACCGGGATGCAAAAGGAAATGACGGTGCCGAGGACACCTTTGTCAAAAACTTTGGTCCCTCTACCTATGCCTACGAATTTGGACAGGTGGCATTTATCAATATCAATGATGTGTTTTATAAGGAAACCGGGGGGTATAAGGGCTATTTTATGGAAGACCAGCTGCGCTTTGTATCCAATTACCTGGATCATGTGCCCCAGGAAAAGTTGGTGGTCCTGATGATGCACATCCCCATTGTTGGCTGTGAAAACAGGGAGGAGATGTTCCGGATCTTGGAAAAGAGGGAGCATACGTTGACCGTAGCGGCCCACACCCATACGCTGATAAACCTGTTCCTCGATGAAAGCATGGGCTGGAAAGGGCCCGAGCCCCACCATAGTTTTATCAATGGGACGGTATGCGGGAGCTGGTGGTGCGGCATAAAGGACGAACTGGGAATACCCCACGCCACCATGAACGACGGGGTTCCCAACGGCTACGCCACGATCAAGTTTGATGGCAATAAATACAATATCGTCTATAAGGCAGCGCGAAGACCGGCAGATTATCAAATGAACGTCTACCTGGCGGACGATTTCCCTATGGCTCAACTGGATACCACTGCCGTGTTGGTAAATATATTTAACGGGACCGAAAGATCAATCGTTGAAATGCAGATCGACCAAACCGGGGATTGGATGCCGTTGTCCCAAACCACCACCACGGACCCTGCCAATGAAAAAATGTACGAATTGAACAAATACCTAGAGGTGCAAGTCGATGAAAAAAAATTGGACGAGGTATTCGGCTGGCAAATGGACAAACCCCAAAAGTCCAAGCACTTTTGGACGGGCACACTGCCAAAGACCCTAAAACCGGGAACGCACCAATTGGCGATAAAAACCGAAGATATGTTCGGGAACGTCTACCAGTCCCATCGGATTTTTAGGGTTGGTCCGTAATCTAAACTCTTAAGTGATTCTGTAGGCTTCCCAACAAGAATAATTAAAAAACGACTGGTTTTTTTATGAAGTACAATCATCTGTTTCCATATTTAGCACCCTCCTCCGCAACCATACCCAATTGCTCTTCTGCACCAAGATTCCCATTTTCATGGGAATGCGCTACGCGCACCTGCCCATTCATCAACATAGGCAACAACCAATCTCTAAGTTCTGAGAGTTTTTGATTTTCCTTCTGGATTAAATTAATTTTGCGAAAGATTGGAATAATTTTTTGATTAAAAGATTCAATAATCTTTTCAGAGTTTGGCAATGCAATCTTTAAGTTATTCAAAGTTGCCTGATTTACATTCTTTAAAATTGTGCCGCCAGAACCATTTTTAATTAATTCTTCTATGGATTTTAAATAAAAGAAAATCGCCAGTTTTAAATCTAAATTTTTCAATTCGTAATGAATTGCAAAACCACAGTACAAGGTATTTTCTTCATAATCGGCAATTAGCCTGGTTGCTCCAGGAATACCACTTCTTGCGATAATAATACTTCCGTCATGAACGGCATATTTTCTAACATCGGACTCTCTTAAATATATTATATCTAAATCTTCATTCTTTAAAAAAAATCGACTAGCACTTATGTTTCTAACATTTATAATTGGACAAGCTATTTCCCCTGGATTAGAAGGGTCGTAGTTCACCCCATTTTTAAAGTTTCCTAATTTGCCCAACAAACTACATTCCCAACCCTCAGGAATCTCTCGTTTTAATTCTTTATTATACACCATTTTACCCCCAGAAGATTTATAAGGTTTTCCGTTGGGGTCGGGTTTACCCTGAACGAAGTCGAAGGGAAAATCAAACTGTACAAACCAATAGTCATAGATAAGCTTGGCCATGGCCTCTAACTCTTGATTGATTTTGTTGTTAACTTCTATTTTGGCATCTAAATCGGAAAGGACTTTGGCAATTTGTTTGTATTCTTTTACATCAGGTACTGGCACCTCAAAATCTTGAATAGATTTTAGAGATAAATTTTTTATTGTTGAACCAGTTGCGACATTATAAAAATAATTCTGAACACTAGGAAGTTGAAAATAGTAATACTGGAACTTGTTGATTTCAGTTTTGAAATTTAGGTAAGCTGCACTTTTACCAAGCATTATTTGTTCGCCATTATAAAATGCCATGCTACCCAATGTTCCATTAATTGAAAGTAACAATGAAAAACTATTGAGTTCTATAAAATTTTTGTCATATTCTTCTTGCGTTACATAATTTGTGCTTTCAGTAACGATAATATTTCCATTTTTCAGATTATTCCCATTAATAAAAGGAATACTAGAAGAATCAGAATATTTTGGTGTTCCATGCAAACCATCTCCAACTCTAGTACACAACTCTTTAAGAGGTTGTTTTTTCCATCTACCAATTCCCATACCTTAAACTTTTCAAGTTATCTTGAATTTCCTTTTCCAAACTTTTACTTTCTGCAAATAGGTTGTCTAAATTGCTGTCGAAATCATTCATTTTAGCAGCAAATTCTTCCTTAGTAATATCTATATACTCAATCTTAACTTCAAAATACTGCCCTGCACTTAGGCTGTAATTTTTAGCTTTAATATCCTCGTAACTTACAACCACCGAGAAATCATCCCTAACTTCCTTTGCATTAAATAGGTCTATTATTTGCTGTTCTTCGGCCTGGCTTAACACTGTTTTTTGGTTTTTTCCTTCCTTTACTTTGGTGCCTAAATTTGAAGCATCAACCAACACTACATCACCTTTGTTTTCCTTATCCAAAAACAAAATACTTACATTGGTTCCGGTAGTTGCAAAAATATTGCTAGGCATACTTACCACCCCGGCCAGCATTTTTTCCTTGACCAGTTTTTCACGAATCTTTTTATCAATACCGCTTTGGGCGGTGATGAAACCCGTGGGTACCACAATGGCCGCTTTTCCTTTGGCAGTCAAACTATGCATGATGTGCTGTATAAACAACAGGTAAATAGCCATGGAATCTTTCTTTTTGGCTGGTACCTTGGGGATGCCGGCGAAAAAGCGTTCCTTATTGGCCTTGCTGTCCAAATCTGCACTATAATCGGAAAAATCGAGCTTAAACGGCGGGTTGGAGACGATATAATCAAATTGCTCCAATTGTCCGTTTTCCTGCTTATGGTAAGGACTTAAGATGGTATTGCCCTGTATAATATTCTGGATGGAGTGCACCAGATTGTTCAAGATAAGATTCAACCGCAACAAGGCGGAAGACTTTTGGGAGATGTCCTGTGAGTAAAGGGTACACTTATCTTCCCCAATGGCATGGGCCAGATTCATTAGCAGGGTTCCCGATCCCGCACTTGGGTCGTAGCAGGTAACGTTCGTAACATTTTCGTCGGTCACCAAGCATGCCGCCATAATTTTGGCAACGGCGTGGGGTGTAAAGTACTCCGCATATTTACCACCACTGTTGGAGTTGTAGTCCTTTATGAGATACTCAAAAATCGTAGCAAAAAAATCGAACTTCTGGGTAAAAATATGTTCAAAACTAAAGCCCACCAGTTTATTCACCAAGGCCTTGCAAAAGGCGTCCCTATTATCGGAGACGTATTTGCTCAGGTTTTCGAACAAGACTATTTTTTCGCCCCCTTGGGTCAGCACCGAGAAAATAGCACTGTTTTCCTTGGCGACATCCATCAAGGTTTGGTCAAAAATATCGGCAAAATTATCCTTGTTCTGCTGTTCGAATAAGCGGGACAAAAAGTTTTTTGGCGCAATACGGGCCGTATTTTCACTGATCTGCATGCTCAGCAATTCCAGTTCATCCTCGGAATACTTTTTTAGGGCTTCATCAAAGTTTTCGGCCTTTGCCAGATCCGGGTCCAATTGTTTTAGTTCGTAAACATATTTATCGTTCAGGAACTTATATAAAAAAACCTGGGTAATGATCTTAAATTCGTTTCCGTCATTTCCCAAACCATAATTGGCACAAACGCTTTTTAGGTCGTCTATAAGTGCTTTGGTCTGGGTTTCAAATTGTGCTGTGCTTGTCATGTATTCAATGTTCAATTATGAAATTTCAAGTACGAATTACGAATTGTTTATTGGATGCTTCCTATAATTCGTAATAGTTCTTCTATATCTTCTAATAATGGTTTACTTGTTTCCTTATCTAAATAATTAGTGACTGTTAATAGTTTTATCCAGTATTTTGTTTCTCCTGCTTCTTTATAAGCAATGGTTAGTTTGGCGAAAAAATCCTTGCGACCTTGACCACCAATTGCCTCTTCTATATTGTGCCAATAGATGTGCCTGCCCGTAACAATTGATTACTTAAAACAAATTCTTTGCTATCCTGTTGTAATGCCTTGAAAGTATTGGCTATTTTAATTGCGAATTCATATGACTTTACTTGGACTAAATTCTCTTTCATATTTCACAATTCGTAATTCTCAAATCGTAATTCGTAATTCTCAATTATGTCTATTCCTGTTTAATACACTAATAACCAAACGGGTAACGGTTTGCATTTCTTCTGGTTTACTAGAAGCAATAAACAATGTTAAACTTGCTAAAGTATCGTTGCTGATAATGGGTTGTTGTTGACTATTGAAAAGCATGTCGTTCTGCTGTAAAAATTTAAGAAAACAAGCCGCTGCTATTCGTTTGTTTCCATCTACAAAAGAATGGTTCTTTACCACTAGATATAAGAGCATGGCCGCTTTTTCTTCTAAGGTCGGGTAAAAATCAGCTTCTCCAAATCCTTTTCCAATTTGTGCAATAGAACTTTGAAAGCTTTTATCTTTTTCCTTCCCAAAAATATCGGAATCGAACTCGGTTAGCATTTGGTTGATGAGTTCTTGATAATCTGCCAAACTTGGATATTCTACTTTTTTTGTAGTTAATCCTTTAGTGTCCAGTTGCTCATGATCATAATCATCCAATAAACTTAAGCCCTTAGTAAACACTGTAAGCCATTGATTGTCTTCAGTTTTTTCTTCAATGGCTCTACTTAAAATTTGAATACCGTTTTTTAAAACTTGTACTTCTTGTTCTTTTTGCTCTAAACGTTTCTCGTTAAAAGCATATCCTTTTACCAAATAGTCTTTTAATATTCTATTCGCCCATATTCTAAACTGGGTACCTTGTTTTGATTTTACTCTGTAACCTACAGATATAATGACATCTAGGTTATAATATTTAACGTTTTTAGACTGTGTCTTTCCTTTTATAGCACCGTGTTGAGTGGTATGTCGGAAATCCCGACATACCATATTTTCAATTAATTCCCCTTCTTTGAAAACATTGGAAATGTGCTCTGTTATGGTTGTTCTTCCTTTATTAAAAAGTACTGCCATTTGGGCCTGGGTAAGCCAAACAGTTTCCTCCTCTAACTGTACATCAATTTGAGTAGAGCCATCTTGGGCCTGATAAATTTCTATTTGATTTTTTATCTCCATATATTTTCAACTATCTCAAAATATGCGACAGTTGCTTTTTCATTTTCATTACGCAACGTGGCCGTTGTATTCGTTCATATATTCCCTTACTATAATGCTATTAATACGTTTTACATCGGTGGTGTTAATATCTATATGCTGTTTATTTTTAAACTGGTTCACGACTAAACGCATCACCATTCTTTCCACATAACTCTCATTTTCCAAAATTTTGGAGTTTTGCATAATTTCCTTGTCCACGGCCATTTTTAATCCCATCAGGGCATCGAACAGTTTGCGCTCGCTTTCGGTCAAAGGATCCTTTTCCATTAGGCGTTTGTGTATGCGCGCATACTTGGCATCGTAATCATATTTAGCTTTTAACAATTGGTTTTCGCGCTCCAATTTTTTGGCCTTATCGTAGATATCGTTTAAGGCCTTAATGTTGGCTTCCATTTCCTCTTTGGTAACCTCACTTAAGTTTTTCTTTTTAAACAGGCGTTCCAGCTCTTCTTTTAAGGAGACGAAAACAGGGTCTTTCTGGTCAAAATTCCCACCCAACATTTCCCGTGTGCGTTGTAAGGTGGTTTTTAACTCGTCCGCCAAAACCATTTCTTCCTCTTTCACTTTTGTGAAGGCAAATATGACATCCTCTAAGGCCGTGTTTAAAATATTATCGGTTTCTACATTGTTCTCTAAGGCAATTTTGGTATTGATAAGGGCCAGCCTATCGTTGGTCAAGCGGGATAAGATTGCTAGCTTTCTAAAATCAAGCTTTTCTAGCAATTCAAAATTACCTGATAACCGTATTAAATTGTACAGTTCCTTGGCATTATTCAGGGCTTTGGCAATTTGCCGAATTTCTGTACGTTCGTTTATTTCCGAAATTTGTTCCCCAAAAACGGTAGCATTAACAGTATTGAATTTGAAAAGAATGTCCTTGATTTCTTCAATCTCTACTTGTATTTCTTCGGCAGATTTAAAGAGGTTGGAATAATGCTGCATTTCATCGCCCAACTCCGCCTGCAATTCATTAAAATAGTCCTGATTGGTCTTATCGAATTCTTTTTGAATATCAGCAAAATCCACCACATAACCGTATTTATGCTTTTTATAGGTTCTGTTTACACGCGTAAGCGTTTGCAGTAAATTATGGGATTTTATTTTTCGTCCTATGTACAACTTCTTTAAGCGTTTGGCATCAAAACCGGTTAAGAGCATATTGTACACAAACAGGAAATCCAGTTTACCCGCCTTAAAGTCGGACACCCAAACCCTACGGTCCTGTTTGGTTCCAATATCGTGCAAGATAACTTGGGCTGTCTTTACATCGCTGGCTTCTTTCCTTTTGATTGCGTAGCTGATAGGTTCCTCGGCCGCCATATTTAAAATTGATTCAGGTTTTGCTGCGTATTTTTCCTGAAAGATTTCAAACATCATTTTGGCTTGATCCGATGAATCGCAGACAACCATACCCCCAATACTATTGTCGTTCATTGCAATTCTGGCCTGCTCCATATCTTTTACAATATAGTCTAGCATAGGCTCCACGAACTTATGATGGGCGTAAACCTTTTTTTTGTCGGTATTACCTTGTAGAATTTTAATCTCCTCCAAGGTTTTTTGCAATGCAAGTTTGTAATTGGTCTCTATCTCTTCTCGAATTAGTCGAAGCGTATATCCATCTTTAATGGATAGGTTGTAGTAGTATTTATGAATATAGTCGCCGAATAGGGTTTTGGAGTTATATTCCGTTCCTAATAGTGGCGTTCCGGTCAACCCAATCTTAATGGAGTGGGTATCGGCCAGTTCCAGATTTGCCAAAAAGCTACCTTTTGGATTATAGCTACGGTGTACTTCATCCAAGAAAAATATGCGCTGTACACTTAGATTATAATCGTTATTTTTAATAACATCAGGGTCGTCCTTAAACTTTTGGATGTTGACCACGGTAATTTCCGCCTTGCCAGAATTATTGTGGATTACCTTAGTGGATTTTATGTCTTTTGTGAAGGCATCCCTGGAATCTATTTTATATACCACCAGACCCCGTGCCGTAAATTCCTTTGCAGCCTGAGTTAATAGGTCCAGTCGATCTACAATGAAATAGAACTTAGGAATTATATTATTCTTTTGATAGTAATCCGTAAGATATTTAACATTGAAATAGGCCAATGCCGTTTTTCCCGAACCTTGGGTATGCCAAATGATGCCTTTTTTCACTCCTTTTTCCAACTTGCTTTCTATTGCTTTGGTTGCAAATAGTTGTGGGTAGCGCATCACATGTTTTTCCAGCGTGTTGTTTTCTTCCTCCACGTAGGCAAAGGCGTACTGCAAAATGAATTTTAGGCGGTCTTTTTGAAACAACGAGGTAGCAATAGAATTGGTCGGTGTATAGGGATTTTTATTGGCTATGTACTCGTTGGAATTTTTAATGCTAAACAAGTTGGTATCCTTTAGAACAAAATTCTCGGCCTCTTCTGATATGGGTCGAAGGATGGTATTTAAATCAAACTCTTCTTCTTCCCTAAAATAATTGAAGTTCGGGTTATGATAATTGGTAGTACTATAAAAGGCACCTTCCAACATTTGGGTATCATCATCACTGTACTTCATGTTGTTGGAAAACACCATGAGCTGGGTAAGATTAATAAATTTACGGAACTTTTTATTCTGAAAACGGGTTTTCATACGCCTGTGTTCGGCAAAAATACCGTCTCGGTTGTTCGGTTTTTTTACCTCTAAAAACACCAAAGGCATGCCGTTAATTAAAAGGATGATGTCTGGTCTAAATGTTTCATCATCTTTTTGATACGGCAATTCCGTTACCACATGAAAGGAGTTATTCTCAAAATTTTCGAAATCGATTAACTTAATTCCGGATTGGTCTATAAGTTTGTGGTAAAAAACACGCCCCAAATCTTCATTTTCCAAGGACAAGGCAACTTCATCATAGACTTTCTTGATGTCGGTTACAGTAATACCATGGTTAATTGCAGCGATTTGACTTTCAAATATTTCTGTGAATATATTGGTTCCTAAATCCCACGTACTATTCTTTAATGACAAGTATGTAAACCCCAATTTCATTACATGTAAAATTGATGGGATTTTTACTCGGGAATCTTCGTTGAAAATCATTAACAGGCTGAAGTTGGTAAACCCTAAAATTAGAACTTCTTTTGGATAAAGGAAAGAAATACACCTATGGAATGTAGAATTATCTGTACTAAAGCTAAATTTAGGAAGAACCCAGGGTGATTAATGATTTTTACAAAACATATTCTCAATATAAAAAGCAGTATTTCAGACCGATTATCTTCGAGTTTTCGTACTAGATTGATTCACTTCCTTACCAAGAAACTCAACGGAACCCCTTAATTTTAGACACAAAATCACAGCCCACCACTACCCCATCCAAAAAAAATGCAATTCCACAAAAAACCACAGTCTATTTAATTTCGTAAATTGCAGGACGGCCCTTTATAAAAAGACAATGCTAAACCTATTATATCCAATACTCCTACAATTGCCATTGGGCTCACGAAGCCCGGACGATAACGATCCCATAGATCTTACAAATGCATTTGATGTTATCGTATATCTTATTCTGCCTGTATTATTGCTCATCTTTTATATCCTTTGGCGGAGGAAAAAGAAGAGGGAGGAGAAGGAGGACAAGAATTAAAACGCATTCATTACTTACTCCGATTTTTTCAAATACATGTCTAGAGGCACCAGGATGTTATTGGCTTCACCCATTTCGCCTGAAAGAGTTTGAGCTTCGGTAATCATGGCAGCAGTTAAACCACGGGTTGCCGAAATATTATTCCTTGCCCGGTTTTCAGGAGAAGTATCCATAGTAGCCGACAACAGGAGAAGTGCAATGCCCGCAACCTTGTTTTCCTTCACCCCCTGACCGCGTATATACAACATTCCCAGATTACCAACGGCCAGTCCATCCCCTTGAACCGACGCCTTGCGATACCACTCGTTCGCTTTTTCGAAATCGACCGCAGTACCAATTCCATTTTCATAGCACACGCCAAGATTAAATTGTGCGGCCGAATTTCCCTGCTTGGCGGATTCGTGGTACCAATAAACGGCTTCCTTTCCGTTTTTACCAATCCCCAGGCCCTGCTCATACATCAACCCAACATTGTACTGGGCATAAACATGTCCTTCTTTGGCCCCCGCCAAAAATTCCTTAAATGCCAATGGCATATCGTTGACGTTAGCAGCCTGAAGCCCAGACTCAAAATATGCTGTTCCTTTGACTGAGTTAGAGGCTTCATCCTGAGCCGGAGCGGAGACTTCCTCTTGAACCGGAGTGGTGGCTTCCTCCTGGACCGGAGCGGAGACTTCCTCCTGGACCGGAACGGAGACTTCCTCTTGGGCGGGACCGGGAGCTTCTTTTTTAGCCGGACTAGTGGCTTCGCCTTTACAGGATATCATAACGGGAAGACATACGCTTATCAAAAGGATGCGAAATGGGAATGGTATTATTTTCAATGGTCTCATTTCCTATTAATTTTTAAAAGTGGGATTCTAATTGGATATTCCGGTTGTGTGGACTCCCTATTCGGGCCGTACCGACCCCTTAGAAATTTTGGTCCAAAAGATTATTTGATAGCAATATTACAGTTTTTTCCTTAGACTTTCCGCCTTTGATCCTACCCGATGGGATGAGCGGGAACCTGACCTGATTATGGAAACGATGATTTGATGCAAATTGTAGAATTTGATGGGTTTCAACGTTATCAAACCACAAAAAAAATAAATAGTGAAAGAATAAAAAGCGAAAAACGACGGTTTATTGATTCCGCAATCTGCGGAAAGGCCCATTTGATGTCATCGTATATCTTATTCTGCAAGTATTATTGATCAAGTTTTATATCCGTTGGCAGAGGAAAAAGAAGAGGGATAAAAATTAAAACGAATTCACAGTGAAAAACCCCGGGAAGAATGACCTTTTCGGGGTTTTATAACAGGCCTTTAGCATACTCGTCACGTTTAAGTCCAATAAAAAAGGACATTCTTCCCCACCATTGGGAAAAACGTCCTTTTATGCATTGGAAATTTTTTATTTAATAATAAGGGATACCGGTAATTAAATGCATTTTAAGCTATTTTTTGATTGACTTGGGATCAATGATCTGTCCGTAAACAAGCATTTGAATTTCATAAAAAAACCCTCCGCTTCTCGGTACCTTGCTAGAATGACCCTGTCGTTCCGGCGTTCGGACGGGAATGATTGTTGGGCTGACTCCCCTTGAAATAAGGGGAGGACCCACTTAACCATGATTTTGTCAATAAATAACTATTATCTTATCGACTGACCCCTATAAATTAAAATATGACATCACATCTTCGTAAGTCATTTTCTTAAAATCCTGGTGATAGCTTTTAGCCGGTAGGGAAAAAGTAGTAGCCGGAATAATGACGAACCTAACACTGATTTCCAGGGGCTCCTCTATTCCCATATAGTTAAGATCCCATGAAGGTGTGACATTGATTCCCAGACTGTTCAAGGATAGAATGGCAGTATATGCCACCGCCGCATGATCATCCGAATTATAAACATAGGGCATCTGAACAATTTGTCCCGAATTCAACTTAAGGTAAACCAAAACCACATCCTGGTCCAAAGCTTCTTGGGTCAAAAGCGGGGTACTGTAAGTTGCGTCGAACGTTTCTCCCCAACCACTTGTTTTTTGGGAGGATTCGAAATCATCCGCCGTTAGGTCGATCCAGCTGCTAGCCACCACCGTCGCATCCTTACCATCGGCACCGTCTTGTCCATTTGTGCCGTTTAAGCCATCTACGCCGTCCGTACCGTTTACGCCATCCGTTCCATCATTTCCATCGGCACCGGGCAGACCATCCTTTCCATCTACCCCGTCTTTACCGTCGGCACCCGGCAGCCCGTCCTTCCCATCTAATCCGTCCTTGCCGTCGGCACCCGGCAGCCCGTCCTTCCCATCTAATCCGTCCTTGCCGTCGGCACCCGGCAGCCCGTCCTTCCCATCGGCACCGGTAGCCCCAGCATCCCCCTTTTCCCCTTGAATTCCTTGTTCCCCCTTGGGGCCCTGAGGTCCGGTAAGGCCATCGACCCCATCATCAACGGAACAGGAGGCCAAAACCAAAGTGGCGGTCAATAAACATTTCGCAATAACTTTTAAATACGATTTCATAAAATTTGGTTTGTTTGATTAAATAATTAGGTTAATATTTTGCACAAGTTCAATGTGCAAATGAAGAACGTATAGTTTATAATTATAGTATAAGAAAATATTTACTTTATGTGTTTTAACTTCTTAATATCCCCAACTGCTGTATAGGTCAGTTTTATTCTTATGGAATTTAAAAATGACCAACAGAACCATTATGGAAACCGAAGATCTTTTTTACTAATTAACGGATTTATTATACTAGGAAATCGAAAGTGATTTCTTGGTACTTAAAGGCAGAAGGTGGAAACGAAATGCACAACTGTTACAAACATCGCATTAAACAATAAAAAAAGAGGTGCTTTTAACACCTCTCTTTAAAAACCAATAGCACGTCAAATTCATTGCCCCCCCGTCTTGTCAAATTCGGTTTCAACCATTCGGGTTTCCTGGATTTCAATATTTTTAAAGTCATTAACATCCTTTTTCCTGTCATAATCCATGACCAAGAACTGTTGGGAATCCATTCTCTCCAAATTTAAGAGCGACTTAAAGTTATTGTTCTGGATCTGTAGGATCTCCAAGTTCGCCAATTGGGTAAACTCCTCGGGGATCTCCCCTTCCAACCGGTTATTGGCCATGACCAATTCCCTTAAATTGGTAAGATTCCCCATGACCCTGGGTATGTTGCCTTCCAAATTGTTCTGAAAGAGGCCCAAACTTTCCAAGAAGATCAGGTTCCCAATGGATTCGGGTATTTTCCCCGTAATGGTATTGCTCGACAGGTTCAATATCTTTAAATTTCGCAGGTCGCCAACACTTTCGGGAATGCTCCCGGTCAAAAAGTTGTTGTACAGGCTTAGCTCTACCAAGCTTTCCATTTCGCCCAGGTTCTCGGGAAGCTTTCCTACAAGCGCGTTCATCTCAAGTTTAAGCACCTTTAACTGGTGCAGGCCAGCCATACTTTTTGGAATTTCCCCTGAGAGCTTATTAAAGGCCAGGTTAAGGCTTTGCAAGTTCTGCAGTTCGCCGATACTTTCGGGAAGATTTCCGACCAGGTTATTTTCAAACAGGTCTATCCCAATAACATGGTCCCCCTGTGTTTTAATTCCTTGCCATTGGGAAACCGGGGCTTCCAGATCCCATGTAGTGGACCATTGGTCCCCTTTGGTACTATGGTACAGGTCTAACAGGGCCCTTTTTTCGTTTTCCACAACATTGGAGTACATTCTAGTACTCACAAAAATCAAGAAAATCACAAGAATCGCGATATACAGTAATCTTTTCATAGTTATCACTTATTTAAAAACTCATGTAACAATAACAATCAAAATTCCATTAAAAAAAAGCAAAATTGCATTAAGGTTATTTCCTACAAACGTAAATCATACAATTATATAAAGCAAGAATAGCCGATGAAATTAACATGAAATGATGATTTATGTTGTGTAACCATTAAAAAATGTGGTGAATAACGTTACGTATTTATAAACATTTATTCAAAACTATTGAAAAAAAATCCTACAAAATATGATTTAAATCATATTGATCGATTTAAAGTTGGTTGATTTTACGATTGGAAACCCGCAAACGGGGAAGCCACTTTAAATGGCGCACCCCGTCACCGTTCCTTGGACCAGGGAAAATGCCCGTAAGGCTATAATTAGTTTTAGCTAGGCGTGTGCAATTTATGCTTAGCTTTATCTCAACAAAACTTAAAGGAAACTATCATGGCAAAAAGTCAAGACGCAAAGAAGAACGTTAAAAAGAAAGCCGCTAAAACCCCCAAGGAAAAAAAGGAAGAAAAGCGGATAAAGAAATCGAAGTAAGGAGAAAGGAACGCTTTGTTAAGTGACCGCTGGGCTGAAGGAGAAAGGAACGCTTTGACCAGGGAAAATGGGGATCCAAAATTTGAAAAAAAACATTATTTTTATCCTACTACGCTACTCCTTAACAAATGAAACGCGTCTGCCAACAGTGTGGGGCAATTGGGCCTGGCAATTTCTGCGGTAATTGCGGCCAATCTTTATCGACCAAACGGCTGACCGTTTCCGCTTTGGTTCTGGAAGTATTTCATTTTTTTACGAACCTGGACAAAGGCTTCCTCTACACCTTAAAAAAGCTGGCTACCATACCGGGTAAAATGCAGAAGGATTATATTGATGGGGGTCACTTCCGCAGACGCAGCACTACAAAAACTGGCAATTTTAAAATGTAATAATGTTGGTCAATGGAATCCCCTATATCCCACCGAAGTAAGACCTTCCCCAAAATAAAAAAGTAAGTTGAACCCCGTGTGCAAGATCAGAAAAAATACGGAAAGCCTTAAACTCAAATTAGAATACTTCGGTTTTGGCAATTCGCTGAAAACCAGCAAATAAATTTAATGTTAGTTGTAAACCAAATAACCAGATGAATAAATTAATCCTTGCTTTAAAAGCGCACAAATCCAATGTGGAGATTCACCGCCATTCAGCCTATCAGGTCGTGTATACGGAAGACCACGTTTTTAATACGTGTATTGAAAATAAGAGGCATCAAAATATATATGGTTTCGTAATAAAACCGCAGGTATCGCACTCTTGTGAATGTAGCAATAGCAATCTCATTATAATCAATGTTGAAGCTTATTCTTTTTTGGGAAAATTCCTCTCAAATAAATTAGGGGAAACCAAGGCTGGAATCTTCTCAAATGAATTGGAATTCAAGAAAATGTTTACTAGTTCAACAAATGATTTTACTTTCAACAACATTCTAAAAATAAATCAAGAAATCTCCTCAAATCCGATTATAGACGAAAGAATAGTAAAATCTATTGGGTATATCAATGCGAATTTTGAAACAGAAAATTTATCAATAAGGGAATTGGCCAATAATGTTTTCCTATCTCCTTCTCGATTAGCTGTTTTATTCAAACAGCAAATTGGCAGTAGTATCTCCAAATATCTTTTGTGGACACGATTAAGAAATGCCATTTTCCTTATCCTTTCGGAAAGTGATAAAAGCATTACAAATATTGCACTTGAAAGTGGATTTTATGATTCTCCACAATTGAATAAATATATGTACCAAATGTTTGGAATAACACCCTCTATACTTCGACATAAAAGTGATTTGATACAATTTTTGGACGCAGGATAAAATTAGTTTTATCGTTTTAATAATTAAAGATTATTGAAATGAGCATCAACGGCCAATTAATTGAAGAAAACAGAACCTTATACGATAGTATAGGCAATATTTATCCCACAAAAGAAAACGTTTCGGTAACAGAAGAAACGATTAACAACATTATCTGTCATTGGTTTAAACCCGAAAATCCTATACCCAACGAATTAGTCATTTATATTCACGGAGGTGGTTATGCCATTGGTTCCATTTTCTCGCACAAAGCAATGGTCTCGCATTTTGCCGATGGGTTGGATAGAGCCATTCTCTTTGTTGATTATTCATTGGCACCGGAAAAACCGTATCCTAATGGATTGAACGATGTCTTAAGTATCTATGAATGGGCAGATCGGCAATTCCCAAATGATGCATTTTACTTTATTGGGGACAGTGCGGGCGGTGGTTTAGTAATTGCTGCCGTTTATGGAATAACCCAAAGAAAGTTAAAACCGCCCAAAGCAATCGGTCTCCTATCACCTTGGTATAATCTAGAAACCAATAACCCGTCCTCTGTCAATCGCCAACATGTAGACCTAATATTAAACAAAGAAATGGTACAAAACTTTGCCCATGCTTACGCTGGGGCAGACTTGTCAGTTGCTGATACAAGCAAGTTGAATTTTGAGACCTTTCCACCTGTTTTTATTGGTGTAGGCACAAACGAGATTTTATTTGATGACTCCATTAATTTCATGGATATGATCTATAAAATTCAGCCAAATTCCCAGCTTAAAATTTATGGTGGCCAAGGCCACGTTTTTCCACAAATGGATATTTCCAACCCCTCATCACAGGATTTTATATTAAACATCAATAACTTTTTCAACAACACAGACCATGAATAGAATTTTAGTCCTAATCTCATTATCCGACATAGGAATTAATACCATAAAAGCAAGTCCAGAATTGCCAAAAAAAGAGATGGAGTTTGTGAAATTATGGAAAGATGAAGGAATATTGGAAAGCTTTTTTATTTCTGTTTCCAAGAAAGATGCTGTCCTTATTTTCAAAAACATAACCGAAGCGAAAGCAAAGGAATTGATTGAAATATTGCCGTACTTTCCTTATATGTCCAACATTGATTACCACTATTTGCATCAACAGTTTTAAGTGACATCTACAAATAATGCCCACTAATAATGAAGAAATTTTAATATTATTTAATTATGAAGAAAACAAGCACTATCACATTACTTTCATTGCTTACTATTCTTTTGGGTTGTCAATCCCGGACCGAAAAACCCTCTGGGCAGGCATCATCCCCTGTGGAAGAAAAGAAACCCAATATCATAATTTTTTTAGCTGATGACATGGGCTATGGGGACATAGGTGTATACGGAAGTGAAATAAAAACACCTAATATAGACAGATTGGCCAGCGAGGGCATTCAATTTACAAACTTCCATGTAGGAGCTGCATGTTCCCCTACTCGAACAATGCTTTTAACCGGGGTCGATAATCACAGGGCCGGTCTTGGGAATATGATGGAAATTCAGGCCGATAATCAATTTGGTAAACCTGGCTATGAAGGATATTTAAACAATAATGTTGTAACCGTTGCAACTAGGATGAAAGATGCAGATTATCATACGTATATGGTGGGTAAATGGCATTTAGGTAAAACTGAAAATACAATTCCTTATGCAAGGGGGTTTGAGCATTCGTTCGCTCTTATGGAAAGCGGTGCAGACAATTGGGTAGAACAGCCCTATGCGCCAATGTACAGTGCCGTTCATTATTTTGAGGATGAAAAGGAGGTTAAACTTCCAAAGGAGAATTATTTCTCATCCAACTATTATACCGATAAGATGATAACCTATATAGGTGCCAATTCTGATGATGGGCATCCATTTTTTGCCTACGTGTCTTATCAGGCGGTTCACTATCCCCATCAAGCACCTAAAGAATTTATCGATAAGTATGACGGTGTTTATGATAAAGGCTGGTCTTTGATTCGGGAAGCTCGTTTGGCAAAACAAAAAGAGCTTGGTGTGATATCAAAAGAAGTGATATTGAACACGGAGAACACTGCCACTACGGAGCCAGGATGGAAAATTCCTGACTGGGAATCCCTTTCCGAGGAAGAAAAAAAATACAATGCCAGAAGAATGCAGACCTATGCAGGAATGGCTGATAATATGGATTATAATATTGGGCGCTTATTAGACTACCTAAAAGAAATTGGGGAATATGACAATACGCTAATTATTTTCCTTTCAGACAACGGAGCAGACCCAACGCATTTACCAGACCAACCTGGTTTTGGAGCCTGGTATCAAGAAAAATACCAATACACTCTTATGAAGGATTATAAGGGTGACTATGCTGAAATGGGACAAAAAGGTTCTTTTGCCGATTATGGACCAGGCTGGGCAACAACAGCTAATACACCTAACAGCTATTTTAAAACCTTTTCTACAGAAGGAGGTATTAGGGTACCATTTATTGCCTGGTATCCAAAATATTTAGAAAAAGGAAAAATAACCAACGAATTCGCATTTGTAAAAGATATAGTGCCAACAATCCTTGAAGTTTCTGGAATTTCCGGGGATGGAAATACATATAATGGGAAGGAAATTTTTCCAATTACTGGAACAAGTATGTGGAGTTCGTTAACAGGAAAAGCTCCGACAGTGCATCATGAATCCGAAATAATTGGCTATGAATTAGCCGGAAGCAGTGCTGTTTTTAAAGGTAATTATAAATTAGTAATCAATCCTAAACCTAAAGGGACCAACGAATGGGAATTATATGACATTACAGTTGATCCATCCGAAATGAATAACCTTGCAGATAAGATGCCCCAACTAGTTGTTGAACTAAAAGAAGAATATAAAAAATATGAAGCGGAAAATGGTGTTGTGCCTGTTCCAGATGACTACGATGTGCAAAAGCAATTGGTAAAAAACATACGGAGAGGGGAAGCGCATTAGGGAGATTGAAAATTGTGATTAAAAGAAAATAAGGCACAAAATTTTGTACCCTTTAGGTGGTTTCAATAATGGCTATTTCGAAATAAGAATGGGTCTACCCATTCGGTCAAATAGTGCCAACGAGATAGATTTTAAAATTCCCAATTGTATGGGCATTGTTGCTTTGAAGGTACCGTATAAAATTGTGGGGGGCTGTTTGGATAAAAGACCGCTGCGCTGATGGAGGAAGGACCGCTTTGCTGAAGGATATAGGTCGGCCATCCCACTGCACTTACGAAACCCTTATAAAAGTTTAATCAATGCCCTACGCCCGGTAACATCTGCGACCAAACCTCATCGATACCCTCCCCTACTCCAGACTCCTGGGTCATATCCCAATAGCTGGTGTTTTCGAGCTTTATCGCCAGGGTGGTGGTGATAAAGCTCTGGGTCCAGCCCGTTAGCGTACCCCACGCGCCCCAACCGTGATCGGCATTGGAGCCGTAGTATTCCCAATTATTTTAGGTTCCATATCGGTCCAATAAGTAAACCTAAATATTTGACGTTTTTTTTGGGGAAATATCATTCTTGATATGGTTATTTTTCCTAACTTCAAAGTAAAAAGATCTGATGCAGATAGAATATTGCCAATCGATATCTACCGTATCAGAAGAACAATCTATATTTTATTGATTTAAAAACACTTGGTATTAGGAATTCTATTTTCACACCATGGGAATCGGACCTCCATGGTTTAATAAACTTTGGTAGATCATAGAATTTTAGGGGAGATTAATCGATTTTGTCCTTATGATGCACTGCAAAAAATATTTAACCGACAAAGAACTTTTATTAAATAACCGGCATCAAATTCATCGTTTTTCTAAGCTCGCCCTAGACAATAGGCCTCTCTTCAAGGAAATAACCGAATACTTGCCCTTTATAGTAACCGAAGCCCGTATCGGGAATTTGGATTACATCTCTTATAACCCATATTTGGAGCTACTGGTTAAGGACGGTGGAGAGCAATTACAGCAAAAAGGGCATTCCTACATTTTGGAAATAGCAGACCTTAAAGTACATAGAGAGGTTTTAAGACGCATTCAACTTTTTAAGCAGCAGGATGATAGGGATAGTGTTCTGACCTATCTGCAGTTGCTTTACGTAGGTGATCAAAAGCATTGGTTATTGACCAATAAAGCCTTTCTAGATGACCAAAACTTTATAACGTTGGGACATGATCTATCCAACTTTGGATTAATTGGCCGCACTATTGAAAATATACTGGAGGAGCCCTTTTTAAAAAATTATGAATGGGCCCTGTTCGAATCGTTGACGAAAACAGAAAGACAGATCATTAAACTTTTGGCCGAAGGCAATTGCAACAAGCAGGTTGCTGACTTGATAAACACCTCTTTTCATACAGTTAACACCCATAAAAAAAATATCTATAAAAAGCTTCAAATAAATTCGATCTCCGAATTGGTAAAATTATACATGGCCGCCCAACTTTTTTGAATACTAAAAACTAATCTTAACATTGTCCAAAACCGACAAATATCCGAAAGCAACTATAGTATTTGTACATGGAAATTCTTCCTGTTCAAGTATATTTGACTCCAGCCTAGCCTGTGAAAAAATAACCTGTAAAATGGTTGCTATAGACTTACTTGGACACGGAGCCAACAACAGAATCGATTATAATGAGCTCGATTTATCCGTGAAAGCTCAAAAAGATTTTTTGTTAAAGACAATTGATGATATTGAAGGACCAATACTTTTGCTAGGGAATTCCCTTGGGGGTCATTTGGTCATAGAAGTAGCACCAGCCGTTAAGAAACTTGTAGGATTGGTTATCTTTGGTACTCCTCCCTTTAAAAAACCCATTAACTTGGAAGAAACCTTTTTACCTGTAGAGGCCCTGCAAACTTTTCTTACCCCAAATCCAGACATAACTTCCATTGAAGCCGCCGCCCATATAGTAGTGGCAAACCCAGAAGTGGCTGCTGTTATCGCCAACGATTTTTCAACGACCAATCCTTTGGTTAGGGCAGCATTGGCAAGTGATATCCTTGGAGATCGACTTGCGGATGAGTGGGAAATATTTACAACATTGAAAGTGCCAAAATATATTATAAAGGGTGATCAAGATCCATCCGTAAACCCGATGTATTTGGATAAAGTTGTTCAAGCTTGTTCCAATAATTGCGAACTAATTACCATTGAAAACTGCGGACACTACCCCAGTTTGGAAAGACCTATGGAGTTTAATGAGATTTTGTTGAAGATAATTGATGATATTATCTAAGCAAGACTAAACCCTGGACTTTTTTATTCTTCTTTTTCATTTCTTAAGTCAATTTTGTCTGTCCTCCTTAACCCGCACTTAATTAGCTATCTCATCTTTGAAAGGCTTATAAGGTCAAAGTATTGAAATCACTATTCATTTAACGTCATTCAACAAAATAAGGACTGTAAAAAATACCACGTTTATGGTATTTACTTGCCAAATGTTCTAATATAATTTTAACAATATAATTGTTGGAAATATTAGGTGATAAAAGTTGGCTTTGGTGGTTCTAAGTATAATTCAGCTCCTAAGGTAGATACGACAGATCCTGTAGTTGAAAATAGATTATACTGTATTTTGGAACATAGCATCAAATTCATTGACACGTTCCTTTAAATCTCCTGCACAAAATTACAAAGGCCATTTAGTGCCAATTAAGATTTAAAATATAATGGTTGTATAAGTTGTAGTGACCTTCCATTCGCAGTTAACAATTGAAATAATGAAACTATTTGTACGATTATTATCTGTCTAATCAAAAAGTTGCATTTGACCGTATAATGTTGGGAATAAGCCGAAAAACCAACTGAATTTTGGAGTAGGTAAATTTTAAATTTAATTTATTATGAAACTTAACTATGTTATCTCAATCGCTTTTTACTCTCTTATGGTAGTTTTTGTAAGTTGTGACACCAGCAACGAACCGAAAGTATTGGCCCCTACGGCAACAATCGGAACTACAGCTGCTAACGCTGAGCAAACTTATACTTCTATTAATATTAACGGCAGTGTAACATCCGATGGAGGAAGTGAAATTATCGATCGTGGCGTATGTTGGAGTACGAACCAAAACCCAACCATAAGCGACAATAAAACCGCGGAAACTGAGGATAGTTTTACAGCCACTATTAGTGATCTGGTTGCCAATACTACTTATTACTTTAGAGTTTATGCAACCAATGATATTGGAACCAGCTATAGTGAAGAGCAAGCAATTAGCACATCTTCTTTAAACGATACTACTTGGGATTTTTTAGTAACATACAGTTCTACTGTTTTTTGGCATGCCGATGTTGTCTTTAATGCAGATGGTTCAACGGTTTACGATGAACCGGAAAATCCAGGAATATACAAAACTTACGGTACCTGGTCTTTAAGTGGCAATACATTAACTTATGATTTTGATTCATCATCACCAGACAGTTCATTTAAATATAGTGGTACACTATTAAATAATACCATGAGCGGTAAAGCAGATGGAGGAGAATTAATATACACCTGGTCTGCCACGAAATATTAAATTTCCTATAAATCTCCCTTCTTTATCATACCTCCAAATTAGTTGAATAATTGTAAGTTATGGTGTTCGTTGGTTTGGAGGATCGTTCCAAGGCAAAAACCATTGCACGAACCGGCCCTACCGGCAACCGAAAAACCACAGCGAGGGCTGGCCCATCCATTTGCACTTACGAAACCCTTATAAAAGTTCGATCAATGCCCTACGCCCGGTAACATCTGCGACCATACCTCATCGATACCCTCCCCTACTCCCGATTCCTGGGTCATATCCCAATAGCTGGTGTTTTCGAGCTTTATCGCCAGGGTGGTGGTGATAAAGCTCTGGGTCCAGCCCGTTAGCGTACCCCACGCGCCCCAACCATGATCGGCATTGGAGCCGTAGTATTCCCAACTTTCATAGTCGAATGCCCTAAACCAGCAACCATCCAGGTCGGCCCTCCCTGAAGAAGTGCTCTGGATACGCACCAGAAAATCTGCCAATCGGTCCACCGCCCTTAAATATTTCGGATCCCGGGTAGCCTGCGCCGCCTCGTTCAACGCAAAAAAGGCAAAATTGGTGGTATAGAGCATATCCGCCACGGGGTCGCCATTTTCGTGGATTACCGGGGCCTCGGTTGTTCCGTATTGGGCATTGCCGATAGGCGCACCATACTTGCCGTTGCTCCCTACGCCCAACGCCTCCCTAAATGCCCCGCTGGCCACCTGATACCTTAACAGATCGTCGCATAACAAATTGAGCCACGTTCTATGCTGCTTGGTGTCGTCTACCCGGAGCAACCAGGCAAGGGGCAGGATCATTCTGGCCCGTTCCTGCTGTAGGCCGTTGGTCCATTTCCAGTTCTTTGGATAATTGGCCATGGTAATTCCGATCGCCTTTTTGGCCTTCTCCAGCAAGGGTTTGTACCCCGTCTTATCGTACAACCAGAGATAGGTGGCCCATAACCACGACTCGAAGTGGGGGGCGATATTCTCCAAGTCCCTTTCCATCAATACCTGCCAGGTGGTTTGGTCGATATCCTCCCCCTTAAGGGAAGAGCTTCGGAACCCCTTTTCGCCCGAGGTACGGAAATTCGCCAAGATCAACTCGGCGATCTGCCGGTCCCAATCATGGCGCCCCAACGTCTGACCGGCCAGGATGGAACCCAGGATAACGCGGGCATTGTCATCGCCGTAGTACTTGCTTTTATGCGTATCCGCCCACCCGACCAAGCCATAGGAAGTCTTGGATGGATCTTTGCTGGCTGCCGTAATAAAGGTGTCCGTAATGTAAAGGAAGTCCATTAGATTGGTCGCGGTTTCCCTGTATTTTTTATTACCCTTATTGCCATTGGCCATGGCAAAGGTCATCGCCGTTTCGGCCACGCAGTCCGCCCGGAGCCAATACCTGTAGGGCTGACTCCCATCGGGATTGATATAGGAATAATGCCCTTCCATAATCCCAAGGGATCCGTCCCCGGAGGGCAACGAGAGATCCATGGGCGGTCCCACCGGAAGGGCCAATGTGTCGATACTCCGCCATTGGTCCTGCCAGTCTGGATGGATCAAAAATCTGGACTTCTCGTACCAGGCCGCCCCCCGGTTTACGGCATTGCGATAATCTTCCGGGGTAAGGGCAATTTTTGGGTCGAATGTCGGTCGGACCACGGGTGTCCATTGAACATTTTTTAAATCCATCCCAATGCCGAGTTTCGACAGTATCGCGGCAAGGGCATTTCTCCAGGTATGGTGGGGGGGAATAGCGGCTCTTGTTAAAATCGCTCAGTTTGGTGGTGGCTACCCATACCCCTTGATCTTCGAAGAGAATCGGAAAGTTTGGGGTACCTTCCAGCCCGTAGACCGCCGTTTTAAATCCCGCAACCTTGGCCCCTTTGAGATAGGATTCCCGTTCGGGCACTTTTACGTAACTGTACAGGCCAGCATCCAGGATGTCCATCGGGTGAAGATCCTTTCCGAAGCTATCGGAAACGACCACGAGCCGTTCCTTCTCCGTGGTGGTTATGGGCCCGGTCTTGCCAAATGCCAACCGATCGGGGAATTCCACATATACTTTTAGTCCTTTTTCCTTGATCCGCCTGTAGAAATCTTCCGGAAGAACGGTTTTTTCCAGTGGGTATCCCTTCGCCAAAACCATTAGGGTCCCCCTATCGGGAGTACTTTTTATAGCCAAATTGATATCGACGTAACGGGTTACCTTATATCCGCTGGACAATAGCAATTGGTAGAGGTCATTGTTTTCATTGCAGTAGATGCTTACCGTGTTATCCCCTTGAGGGTTGATGGCACCCATAAAATCTGCAGCCATTCCCGTCTGGCAACAGCTTACTAGGACAACTAAAAATAAAATAGACTTTGCATTAAATTTTTTGCGCATATTTTAATGTTAAACCTTGAAATTCTGGTTTGGGCTTTAAATATAGGTACAATATTAAACTGTGTAATCATTAATTTTCAAACTTCCATTGCCCGCCCTCTTCCTCCCATAAGCTGTGTAACCCAAGGGACAAGGAAAGTTTGAAATAGTCCTGATTCCCCTGCCCGACTACCTCATTCAGGCGGG
>SWCD01011949.1_pt1 | contig 123590 bp, 88 predicted proteins | sample 4693011 | NCBI WGS metagenome assembly SWCD01 (sample SAMN10267278, study PRJNA491770) | bioreactor metagenome | isolation source: DHS bioreactor inoculated with marine | place: Japan: Omine Ridge, Nankai Trough
GATCTGTTAATCTGAACTCTCTCGAAAACAAATCTCTGAATATGGGATACTACCTATACATGATTTGACTTGATTATTTGTAAAATCTTTTCGAAATCTTGTGATTGAATCCATGAAATTGATAAAAATAAAAAGTAATATTTAGAATATAATATATTTCCTCATTAATATGATTGAGGCAGACAAGGAGTCATTCTACTATAGAATGTTTGTGAAAAATATCTCTAATTATTGGATTCAATCCATAACTAATTTTGATTAAATTCAGAGTTTTAAAATCTATATATCAGAGAAGATGAGAGCAGGTATAATTCACTATTGTCTTCTTTGTCGTCATGCCATTCCCATTCAGCCGAAAATAGAAAATTCAAATTCAGAGCTTTGGTGATGTTAAAATCGTTAATTAAACTCACCCGCTCGAAGAGAAAATCTGTTTGTAAATCTGATTCAAAATCAAACTTTCTGGTTCCGAAAGTCGATTCAAAAGAGATTAAAATTCCGGTCGGATTTAGATAATCCATATCGATTCTAAAGCCCGATTCAAAATAATCTTCCGGGTCAAAATCTGTATTTGCCTTCTCTTTTAGAATCTCAATTTCAGGTCCGGCAGAAAGGCTGAAATTGATCCAATCCAAACCTCCGAGGAAAAGCATATTCAAGCGAAAATAATCATTACTAATCAGCTCCATGTCATCATACAACATAAGCTCAAGGTCAAATTCCTGTCTCATGATCCATAAGCTGTTAATCCTTAGCTTGTTACGGGCAATCAGCTCTCCTCTGGAGTAATCGTCCTGATTGTCCGATTTGTTGTAATTCTTTATCTCCCAACGTGATATGAGGTCGAGGTTGCCACTCGGCAACGTTCCAAAAAAGGTGCCTTCGATTCCAAGGGAGTTATAGTCCAAAATTGTTGAATCAGGAACTTTTCGATATGAGAAAAAAAGTTTTAAATCTAAAAACGAAAAATTATCAAATTTTTTCTCAAAACCTCCATAACCTGAGATTCGTAAATAATCAAAACTACTTTCTGAGTTTGATTCAAATTTCACTTTTTCAGTTTTAAGCTGGATCATAGCTGAGACAGAATTGCTGATGGGTTTTTTGAATTTGGATCTGATTGAACCAAAAATATAGCTGTTGCCAAATTCCGAAGAACTATCCCAGTTGTTTCGCCACTCGAAATCTGAGTAAAAATCGAGCCTGTTTTTACCCGGTCTGAATTTTAAATCTGATGATATTTTCAATCTCAGGAAATCGGCAGTCTGTTCATACGAAGAACGAAATCTGACTTTGTTACTATTTGTAGAATGATAATTAAGAGCAGCCAGGCCTTTGAGGTCATCGAGATAGGTTGATCTTAGTTCCCAGTCGACCAGAATAGAATCGGAATCTACCTGTTGAATTTCTTCAAGAAAATATCTCTGGGAGAGGAAATCATATCCCAATCCAGCTTCAAAATAAAGTCCGGCGGCAATTAACCGGGAGCTATTTCCCAGAACAATAACCAGAACAAATGCAATAATCATTCCCCATGAACGCAATAAAGTCCCTTTCCGGTTTACCAATTTATTAGAGGCTAGGCTTTTCCAATTCTTTTTTCAGCCTGTTAAAAGTGAGCTGGGCTGCTTTCAGGGCGGCAATGGCAGCTTTATTATTATTTTCATTCAGGTTTTTTCGGGCAAGTTCCAACTGTTTTCTTATTTGAGTGAGGAGTCGGTTGGCCACTTCATTGCCGGGATCAATCTGCTCGGCTAAACGGTCGGTCTGTTCTTTAAGGCGTTGATAACGATTTTCCAAAGCTCCCATATCCTGACAGAGGGAAGTCGCTCTGGAAGTCAGTTCCCGTGTTAATTGGAGAGTTTTCAGGGCCGCCTTATACCTGTTTTCAGAAGCCATTGATTCTGCCAGTTGGAATTTTTCGCGGGCCTGTTCCATTAATTTCCGGGCATTTTCAGAATCACACTCATTAACCAAATCGGCTGCTCTTTCGATTGTACCCCTAAGCATCTCCATGCGATGCCTGTAATTTTTTGAATTGATAGCCATTTGATTGGTAAGATCCTTAAGCTTTTGAAGAGTTCTTTCCACCTGATCGGCCAGCTTAAGTGCCCCCTGGATATAATTTGAACGGTACAATTCCCAGGCTTTGTCCAGATTATCACGGGCAGACCGGTATACCCCGGCTAAGGAATTGTTGGGATTATCAATTAATGCCTGATGAACCCGATCAAGGAGTTCTTCAGCTCTTTCCAGCTTACGTAGAACAACTGATTCATTTTGGGTAGTTAATCTGGCGGCGTTAAAAGCATCCTGTGCCTTTTTTCTGGCTTGCAAAGTGAGGTCGAGTGAATATCGGTAATATCCGCTACCTTTATGATAATTGGACCAGGCATTTTCCTGCAGCCTCGATCCCTGTTCCAGAGCTAAGCGGGCGATAGAGGATTTTGATGAAAGAACAATTTCTCGGGCTCTCTCAATTATTTCATCGGTGCGTTCAAGTTCCGCATCCAATTTATCTATTTGCCCCTGTTGTTGTGAAAAAACTGAATATTGCGGAAGGCTGATCATTAAAAGTAAAACCAAACTTATAACTAATTTTCTCATATTATTAACTCCATATTAACTTTGGAGATATTACATACAAAGAGCATGCCACACCTTATAGCTAAATCCAAGCTGCTGTAATACAACCCATTACGGACATCGAAAGCCTTCTACTCCGAAAGTTTTTGTACCTTTGGGTACATTCTGTTGACCCAATTCGCTCATTATTATTTAATGTTATGAATTTTCATTCGGCTATATAGTCGGCGTCTTGTAATTTTCAATAATTTGGCGGCTTCGGTTTTATTTCTATTAGTCTTGTCAAGAGCATCGAGAATCATCTTTTTTTCAGCATTTTCCAAACCTGATTGATCTGTTGTAATATTATCCAGAGGTTTGTTTTCAGCATTGAGAGAAAAATCATCGACCGTAAGAATTTCTCCTCCAGCCACAATCATAGCCCGCTCAATAACATTACGAAGTTCTCTGACGTTTCCCGGCCAGTCGTATTGTTGTAAAAGATTTAGTACATCGGAAGACAACTTCTGGTCAGTGTAATTAGTTGATTCAAAGAAAAATTCAACTAACTGCTTCAGATCATCTTTTCGCTCGGATAGGTTTGGCAACTCAACAGGGAAGACGTTTAGCCGGAAATAGAGATCCTCTCTAAATTGGCCGTTCTCGATTTCTGATTGCAGGTTCCGATTTGTAGCGGCAATTACTCTGACATCAATTTCAATATTATCAATTCCGCCCACCCGAACAAATTTTTTCTCTTCGATAACCCGTAACAGCTTGGATTGCAGGCCGGGTGACATTTCACCAATTTCATCAAGAAAGATCGTTCCGTTATTAGCCAGTTCAAATCGACCCTTTTTTTGAGCTACGGCTCCGGTGAAAGATCCTTTTTCATGCCCGAATATTTCAGATTCCAGAAGAGATTCTGTGAGGGCTGAACAGTTAACTGCAATAAATGGTTTGTCTGAACGCCGCGATAACTCATGAAGCATCCTTGCTGCGACCTCTTTGCCTGTACCGGAGCGGCCAGTCAGCAGGACGGTGGCATCAGTGGGAGCAACTTTTCTAATTAATTGTTTTACTTTTTCAGAGGCAGGAGAATCCCCGATAAAAGTTGAGCCGGTTCTGTTTTTTAGTTCCTGTTGGAAATGTTTGGAAAGCGATTCTGTCTGCTGTTTTTTTAATATTTCACTTACCAGGATTATTAGCTCTTCTAAAGAAAAGGGTTTGAGAAGATAATCTGAGGCTCCTTTTTTCATAGCTTCAACAGCATTTTCAACACTTCCAAAGGCGGTCATCATTATGACAGCAGTAGTCTCTTTTTCAAGGGCTTTTTCAAGTATTGTCATACCAGAGATCTCTGGCATGGAAAGATCCGTGATTACAATATCATAAGAATGCTTTTTAATTAATTCCAAAGCTTCAGATGGTTTAACAGTCGTGGTCACTTTGTGACTATTATCCTCAAGCTCTCCGCAGATAAGGGAGGTCATTTTGGGTTCGTCATCTACAACTAATATATTGGCCATATTATTTTATCGGCTTTTGGGCAGTATTATCACTGCCTCGGTTTTTTCTCCCGGCTGAAAGGCTATTGTGATTTCCCCATTCATTTCATTAATGATTTTTTTACACAAATACAGACCAAGCCCTGTCCCGTTGGTTTTGGTGGAATAAAAAGGTTCAAAAATATGTTTAAGGTCCGCTTTGGGAATACCGGGACCATAATCAATAATTTTGATTATAATATTATCATGGCCGGTACTATTAATACTTACTCCGATTTTTATTTCTTTATCTGCGTTTTTACAGGCTTCGACACCGTTGATAAGCAGATTGAGAAGAACCTGTCTGAGAGCACCTTTGTTTGTTCTGACAGCTAAATCTTCGGGGAGTTCACTATCAATCCATTTGATTTTTTCAGAGGAGAATTTTTCCTGCAAATGTTTTTTAAGGCTTAAAACAAGATCTGTAATATTAACAAGCTCAAGTGAATTTGAAGAAATAAAAGTGGATGTGTCGTTGTTATCGGAGTGGGCAAAGTTCAGATAACCGGAAACAATCTCATTGAGGCGATCAGTCTCTTCGATAATGTAATCAGACTCGACGCTTTTTTCCTTTTTCCGAAGTCTTTCTGCCGAGGCTCTGATAATCATGAGAGGGTTTTTGATTTCATGGGAGACAATCGAAACCATCCGCCCCAGATATGATTGGGTTTCGTTAAGGAAAAGCTGCCTCTGAAGATGATTGATTTTTCGTTGAACGATCAGGAATATAATTCCCAGAATTATTCCTCCCAATAATGATAAGAGCGAGGCGTAAAGCAGGTTGTGTTTTAAATCGGTCAATGAATCAAAATACCCAACACTCGCTTCCACGCCTAACACAGCACTAATAAAACCATCGCTGTTATAAAGGGGAGTAAAGGCGGATTTTAGAAAGATTTCGCCGGTTTGATAAGAAGGGGTGGCGATAGTATAATCAGTTGATCCAAAAAAGATTGAATCTATATAAGCGCCATTCAGGCTTCCGAGAAAATAAGTGCTGTCGTTTTCCAACAGAGTGGTCATCAGGTAGTTGTAGTTGGCATCTAAAATAAAAATCTCACTAAGCGAGTCATTGATTCTGATTCTGTCGAGTTGGTTATAGATGTCGAGATAGGCTTCAATGCCACCATCTAAAAGGTTTTCTAATTTTTCTGGTTGAATAGTGATGGCCGAAGTTCTGACGATTGATGTTAGTCTTTGGCTAAGTTGTTCATCCAGAATCTGTTCGGTACGGCTATAAAACAGCCACCAGGCAATATTTACAATAAGTATCAGAACAATAGTGAATATTCCTGCTGCCAGCAGTTTTTTTGAGTCACCAATCATATCTAAATTATGTATCCAAAATCTTTGAGCGTCAACTTTAACTACAGGTATGACAAAATATAATAATGAAACGATTAATGCCTGTCTTATTGACATTGTCGCATTGTAATATTATAAATAGTAATCCTGATAACTTATCATGATTAGTCCATTGAAAAGGAAAGCAATTGACAACTTTGAGATTTACTGCAAGATAAACTACTATGGAAGATAAACGCAAAGAGACTACCATTAAATTAACCGCCGAAGTAAGCTGCGCCGGTTGAGCTTCCAAATTAGCGCCAAAGGTTTTGGCGGAAGCATTAAAAACAATTCCAAAATCGGAGCATCCAGATTTATTGGTTGGATTTAATAAAGCGGATGATGCCGGAGTATTTCGTGTCAGCGAAGATATGGCTCTGGTACAAACGCTTGATTTTTTCCCGCCAATTGTAGATGACCCCTATCAGTTTGGCCAGATTGCAGCAGCCAATGCTCTATCTGATGTTTACGCTATGGGGGGAACCCCGGTAACGGCTCTTAATATTGTCTGTTTCCCCGAAGGAAATATGCCACCGGAGATTTTGACTGATATTCTGAAAGGCGGAAATGACAAAATAGAAGAGGCGGGAGCAGTAGTTGTCGGCGGACATTCTATCAAAGATAAAGAGATAAAATATGGCGTTTCGGTGACTGGCTTAATCAATCCTAAATTTATAATTACCAATGCCGGTGCAAAAGCAGGGGACAGGATATACCTGACCAAGCCAATCGGTACTGGAATTATTACAACCGGAATAAAGAGAAATGCCGTTAGCGAAGAATTAGTATCGATAGTCATTGCTCAAATGTCTCAACTTAATAAAAAAGCTTCTGAAGCCATGACCAACTGCAAAGCTTCAGCAGCGACAGATATAACCGGTTATGGCCTTTTGGGTCATACTTATGAAATGGCCAGTGCATCAAAGGTATCAATTCTCATCCACTCGAATTCTATTCCTATTATGCCGGAAGTTAAAGAACTGGCTGAGAAGGGGATGATTCCCGGAGGAGCAAACGCAAACAAAGATTACTTAAATAATAAGGTACATATCAAGTCAACTGTAGAGGGTGGTATAATTCCGACTTTATTTGATCCCCAGACTTCAGGTGGATTGCTGATTTCGATTTCTGAAGAAAATGCAGAGCTTTTCGAACAGGAGGTTCGAGACAAAAAAATCTTTGCTCTGGCAATCGGGGAGGTTCTGGCTAAAACGGACTTTAGTATCATCGTGGAGTAGGATACAATAAAATTATTAGTGGGAGATTTCAAAAGCAGATCACAATGGATTTTCTTTGGTCTGATTGTTGTGGTCTTTATAGGCGGGTTTATTCTCTGGCAAGTAGATCTGGAGTCAGACCCTCCCACCTATTTTTCCGGTATCGGGCAGTCGCTCAGTACTGATCCGGCGCAGTATACCTATCACTCTCGTAATAAAGTATTATTTGATGAGTTTGATCCCTATGATTATCCCCGTTGGACAGTTTATCAACATTCCATTACCTCCCTGGTAGCCTATCTCTGGTTTTCGATTACTGAACCAGATTTACAAGAATCAAATATGGTTGGAGTCTTTTTAACAATTGGATCATTGATTTTTATTTTATTGGGCATTGGAAGGCATCATCGTTTTTGGGTAATACCCGCCGTTACATTTGTTTTTTTGATAAATGTTGTCCTGTTTACTCATGGCCGTGTTCCTTACCTTGAAAATGGATTGTTGTTCTACTCTGGATTACTCTTTTTTATCTACTCTTATTGGGGGGACAAATTAATAGGAGCAATCCTTGGGGGAATAATTGTTGCTGCTGCCATGCTTACCGGGAAGCTATTTGGTGTTTTATTGCTTCCGGTATTATTTCTGGCTATCTATTTTTCAAAATCAACAGACCGATGGAAACTGATTGGGATTAGTTTTGGAGCATTTATTGTCTCTTCTTTTGCACTGCTATTATTGTTGTATGGCTCAGATTTTGGAGCTGCAATCGGATATTTGACGGAGCAATCCTATGGTCTTCGAGGATTTCCTGAAGGCCTCAAATCTCCCTGGGCTTTTATAGAACATTTGATTTCTTATGGTTTTACCAACCACTTGTTTTATCAAAATCCGGATTTGATGCTGTTTCTTGCGGTCGGGTGTGAAATGTTTGTTTTTTATAATATCAGCGAGAAAAATATTTCTCCGGTGACAAGATTTTCTGTTTTCTGGTTTGTAATTTTAATACTGGGATTAATGCCTTTGAATTATTCCCCAATTAGATATGCGGTTATAATTATTCCCGCAATCCTGATTTTTGTTTTTTCAGTTTTTGATTCATCCTATAAAACAGAAAAGAGAACAGGTAATAAAATTAAAAAATGGCATTTGTATCTTCTGATGATAATTACCTGGATTGTTTTATTCCATTTTGTCGCCAATCTTTTTTATTTTAATGTTAATCCCCGGCCAATTCGAATGATTATTTGGGGAGCATTGCCACTAAGTATTGGAATTGCATGGTTGATGTGGAAAATAATTATTAATAGAAAATATAAAATTATTACAGTGAATAGAATCTGGATGGTTACTCTTGTTTTGGTTATTGTTGCAAGTACAACCAGCAATGCTTTCAGGCTCTATCGTTATCATTATTTGGATAACAATTATAATATATTAGAAGCCAACGCAGATATTTCGGCAATTCTCGGCGAAGGAGCCGTTATTTCAGGATCTTACGGGCCAGTTTTTACAGTGGATAACAAACAGAAATCATTTATTCATCTTTTTCAGGTAGCAGAAGTTGACTCGACACTTTTTGAAATGAATCCTATAACTCATCTTGCAATTGATATTTCAAATTATAATGAAGCGATAAAAAATTATCCTTTCTTGAAAGATATGAAATCTGTTGCCAAATACTGGATCTGCGATCATGAAGTTCAATTCTGTCGAATAAGTGAGATTTCTCCCAATCCGAAAGCACAATCATATAAGATAAGTCAGTTTGAACGAGCTGTAATATTTAAGGGAAGTAATCGCCTCGACAGTGCTCTTTATTTTGCCCTTCCTTTTTATCAAAATAATCCTGGGTCAAAATCTGCCGGATTGTTACTTGCTGATCTGTATGTTAAAATAGGCAAAACCAATGAAGCCTATTCAGTGCTATTAAATTTGGCTGAGAGATTTCCTACCGATTTTTATGTCCAGTTGCATTCGGCTCTTCTATTACAAACAATGGCCTATTTTCAGAAGAGTGAATTATACTTTAATATGTCAATGAAATTCTATGAGCGAGCTGTCAGGGTTAATAGATTTAAAGCTGATTACTGCAAGAAGATTTGGATGGATCTTGACCAGAAACTCCGCTCAGGCCAGGTAAAGCCATAAATAATAGATAAATAAGTCTAATAATTTATGTTTTTGTTGAAACATTTTTATCAAATCATTTGTTTAATTAATATATAGCAGATTACAGAAATTGACTTCATTGGGTAAGAAATACAAACTGGAGGTTCTGATGGACATTGGATTAGTCTATTCCAGCAAGGATCACCGCCAAATTGAAGCAAGGGACTTTTTACTGCAATTCATTGAAGAGCATGGGATTCTGGCTCATTTTGAAGAGATTGAAAAACCGGTTAACTCACCAACATTGGTAGTCGATGGCTACACATTAAAAGATTTACGCTCCAAACCCAGACAAAATAGTGCAACCATGTACCCGGATAAAGAGGACATGGCCAGAGTATTAGAGAAACTTTCATGGGGCGTGTAAAAGTTTAATCAATAATGGCAGAACTGATAAATAATAAATAGTTCTGTCCTACAGCCTCAGTAGGGTGGTTCCGCTTATCGGACCCGCCACAGGCCAAGCCTGTTCTCTTACATTCCTGTCTTCTCAGTCAGAAAATCAATTATCTCTTCAGTTTTAACTCTTTTTTGTTCCATGCTGTCGCGGTCGCGAAGAGTCATAGTATCATCTTCCAATGTTTGCCCGTCGATAGTTATACAAAACGGACATCCAGCTTCATCCATACGGGCGTAGCGTCGTCCGATAGCACCTGAGACATCATAGAATACTTTGAATTTCTTTTTCAATTCCTGATAGACTTTCTGAGCATAATCCGGCATGCCATCTTTTTTGACCAATGGGAAGACTGCTGCTTTGATAGGGGAGATCTTGGGAGACAGTCGCATAAAGACACGTTTCTCACCTTTGATTTCTACTTCATCATAGGCATCAGCTAATAATGTTAGAATAGTTCTGTCACAGCCGGCTGATGTTTCGATAATATAGGGGATATATTTTTCTTTTTTCTGATCATCCAAATAGCGAAGATCTTTATTGGTTGCTTCTTTATGGCGGGTCAAGTCAAAGTCAGTTCGGTTGTGAACTCCTTCCAGTTCCTGCCATCCAAACGGGAATTCATATTCAATATCATAGGCTGCTTTGGCATAAAAAGCCAATTCACCATCGCCATGTTCGTGCCAGCGTAATTTATCAGGATTAATACCTAACTCCATGTAGAATTCCCAACGCTGTTCACGCCAATATTCAAACCATTTTTCATCTTCCGAAGGATGAACAAAATATTGCATTTCCATTTGTTCGAATTCACGAGTACGGAAAATGAAATTCCCGGGAGTAATTTCATTACGAAAAGCTTTACCGATCTGGGCTATTCCAAAAGGTATCTTCTGACGGGATGAATTCTTTACATTAAGGAAATTTACATAAATACCCTGGGCAGTTTCCGGACGAAGGTAAATAGCATTAGATGAATCTTCAACAGGTCCCATAAAGGTTTTGAACATCAGATTGAATTGCTTGATTTCGGTTAGATCACAATTGTGTTCCAGAGGGGATTTGGAAGGTTTATTAGGACAACGGCTCTCTTCGAGTTTATCAGCCCGAAATCTGGCTTTACAGGTTTTGCAATCAACCATGGGATCATTAAATTCAGAAACGTGTCCCGAAGTGTGCCAGACCTGGGGATGCATCAGGATAGCCGCATTGAGACCTTCAATATCATCCCTGCGATTGGTCATTGCGTTCCACCAGTAATTTTTAAGATTACGTTTTAGCTCGGCTCCAAGGGGACCATAATCCCAGCAGGAAGTCAGACCGCCGTAAATTTCTGATGATGGGAAAACAAATCCTCGGCGTTTACACAATGAAACTAATTTATCCATCTGATCATTTGAATTCTTCTTGGCACACATATTATACAAATACTTTCTCTTTAAAGGTCATGTTGTTATTTCTCAAGCTTTCTGAGAAATTCAATCGATTTCAAATCCAGTTTAAAGCCGGTTTGAAAACTGGCAAATTTAATTAAAGCTTCCAGAAGTCCGGTCGCTTTTTGGTAACCTATCGTCATACCAAGCGCTTTGCTTAGCGGAAGGCGTTGTAATTCTACCAGATTAGAATACTCATCCGGAAGAAGCTGAATATAGTATTCTCCATTTTTTTGGCAAGCATTACATACGATTCCACCCCGTTCAGGAGAAAAGGTGACGGAGTCACCTTCTTTTGAAATATCTATTATTTTTGAGCAGACTACACAATTTGTTAATGATGGATGATAACCAAGATTCGATAGCAAATGAATAAAGAAAGTCAGGAATACTACAGGCAAATTACGTTTATCGCAGTTTTCAATTATTTTCAGAAATGAAATAAAGTAATTATACAAATCAGGCTGAGCTTGTTGTTCAGTAAGAAGAGTATAGAGTAGTTCGCATGCTGCCGAGCCATAGGCAAGCCGTCCCAGAGAACCCTCTTTATTAAGTGAGAAAACCTCAAGGACATTAATATCAGAAATATAGCCGCTGCTTTCTTTCTGAGAGCTGTAGTAAGTAATCTCAAGTTTTGCAAATTGAATCAACCGTCCGCGTTTGGAGTTGATTCTGCGGCCGCCTTTGTCAACCAAAGCCAGCCGACCCTGATCTTTGGAGAAGAGGACAACTGTCCGGGATGATTCCGACCAGTTGAAAAATTTAAGAATTACTGCTTCTGTAACATTTAAAGACATGGCTTCTTATTGGCCGCGATAGCGATAAATGGTTTCGTTGGGGCGAACCATGCGGTACTTAGTTCGGGCTATATATTCAATATAAGAGTTATCATTTTCGAGAAGTTTACAAATGCGACTATCATCAATTAATTCTGCTGTTAAACGCTGATTAGATTCAATCAGAGTATGCCTCTGCATTTCCAAACGGATAATGCGGGGGATGCCATAGTTACCGCTCATCAGGGTATAAAAGAAAATCAGACCAACCACCCAGAAGCTGATTTTAACGAATTTTCTCCTGAATCTTGAGTCGCTGGCACTTAGACGATTAATAAAATTATCCGCCAAAGGAGCAAATATTGATCGTTTCTTTTTTATTCTACGCGGCATCTTAAATTATTAAGATTTTTTAGATTAAAAGGCAAGTTTAAAATAGAAGGATTTCTTAAAGATTTAGTTTAATTATGGCTGCTATACTAAGAGCTGTTCAAAATTTGAGCATAACTGTTTTTGAGGGATATATTCATGAAAATCACCAATATACCGATATTCTGGATAACCAGTATTACAGGAGGATTGCCCCAAAAGTTATGGCTAAAATTGATCAACTTCTTGAAATAGTCAAAAAAGCTGATGCTTCAGATCTTCATTTAGCAGTAGGAAGTGTTCCAGTTATTCGAATAAACGGGCAATTGGAAAAAACTCGTCATAAAAAACTAAGCCGAGATATGATCAAATCACTGGTTTATGAAATTCTAAGTGATGATCAAATTCGGAGATTTGAAAAGAATGGTGATCTTGATATCTCGTATGGCGTTCCTGATGTTGCTCGGTTTCGGATTAACATTTATCAGACTTATACCGGATTATCAGCATCCATAAGATTGATACCTGATAATGTGAGTGATCTTGCTGCACTTGGGTTTTCAGATTCAATTTTCAAAATGGTGGAATCTCGTTCTGGTTTGCTATTAGTTACCGGTCCAACAAATTCCGGAAAGACTACTACCCTGGCTGCTATGATTGACCACATAAATACCAACTATTCTCGACATATAATAACATTAGAAGATCCCATTGAATATATCCACACAAATAAAAACTCATTGATTTCACAGCGACAGATCGGACTTCATTCAGAAACATTTGCAAAAGCTTTAAAAGCAACTTTAAGAGAAGATCCTGATGTTATCATGGTTGGTGAATTACGGGATATCGAAACTATCTCATTAACAGTAACAGCGGCTGAAGTTGGATTATTAGTCATTGGAACTCTGCATACTCAATCGGCTTCATCAACAATTGATCGAATTATTGATGTCTTTCCTGTTGAGCAGCAACAACAGATCAGGATTATGTTAGCCGACAGTCTACTTGGAGTTATATCACAGCAATTATTAAAAAGAGCCGATGGCTCCGGTAGAGTTGTGGCATATGAAACGATGAGTTCCTGTAACGCTATTTCAAATTTAATCAGGGAATCAAAGACTTTTCAAATACCATCGGTGATCCAATCCAACCGAAAACAGGGAATGCGCCTAATGGATAATCATCTAAAAGCACTTGTTGATTCCGGGATGATAACTCCAAACGAGGCAATAAAAGCAGCAGTAGATTCTTCTCTTTTTTATGAGAAGGTGAAAACTAATGACAACGAATTGGTGGAAACAGCATGAGCAATAAAGTCAGCACGATGCGTCTTGATGAAATTCTTATAAAAGAGGGATTGGTTACTGAGGTTCAGGTTAAAGAAGCCTTGCTAAGGCAGAAAGCTCATGGCGGCAAGATGGGTTCTCAGCTTCTTTATCATCGCTTTATAAATGAATCAGGGTTAGTCAAGGCACTCACAATGCAGTTTGGTTGCGAGGGTGTTATCTTATCCAAATTGGAAATTCCGGAAATTGTTTTAAAATTTATTCCCAAAAAAGTTGCTATTGTCAGAAAAGTTATTCCTTTTGATTATAATCCCGATAAGAACATTTTGAAGATCGCTTGTGAAGATCCTTTTGATGATAATCTTAAAAATGAATTGAAATTCATTACCCGTGGAAAATTAATCAAACTATATGTTGCGGCTGAATTAGTTCTTAATACAACCATTGCAAAATATTATTTAGGACGTGATATATCTCTTGATGATAATTTACTATTAGAAATCCCTGAGGAGATTACCGAAACCGGAAGAGTTCAAGTAATCACTAATCTTGAAGAGGATGATAAATCACTTCCTGACATTATTGGCGAAGTATTAATTGTTACTGACGAGGAATTCTCTGCTCCTCTTATGCAGTCTATAATGGAAAGAGAAAAGTATCAGGTCACTATTACAGATACAGCAGATGACGCTATTGATATAATAGGAGATAAGCAATTTCACACAGTATTTATAAAAGATACTGTGGCCGGTGATTATATTGATTTGATTGATAGGCTCAGAAAATCATCACCAAGAACAATTGTGAGATATTTTGAATCGGCTGCTAGTTTATTGGTGAATGATCAGGATGTTTCGGTAGAAGAGGAAATACTGCTGAACAACCTGAATCTCTTTACATCTTTACTGGCCGCCAAAGAGAAAATATCTGATAATCATAGTAATGTTGTTGGCCAGTATGTAGAAAAATTATGCAGGCAAATGGGACTACCTCCAAAAGAGAGGATTAAGATTACTAACGCCGGCTATCTTCACGATATGGCAAAATTTTACTATTCATCAGAAGAAACCAACAAAGATCCCCGTGATACCATTCGTTATACGGTTAAGCTTTTAAAATCTTTAAACTACTCACCTGTAATTATTGAAATGCTTAAATCGATGTACCGTGATCTTGGTGGGAAGTATACCAAACGTCTTCCAATAGAAGCATTGGGCGGCAACATTCTGACAATTATTGATCTGTTCTGTGATAATATTTCTCACGTGGACAGGATTAGCCTTGATAAGTTTGATGCTGTCAAAAGGAAATTCCGTGATCTGACTGGGAAGCTTTTTTTGAGAGAAGTTGTCGAGTCATTTATAATTATGATTCAGGAACATATCCTCACAGGAACCTCCAACGAGGGAACCTGCCAGGTAATGATTTATTCTATTGATCAGGGATTGGCATACCCGCTTGAATTGAGGCTTAAGAACGAAGGCTTCAGATCTTTGGTGCAACCAACACCAGAATCATTTATGGAGCTATACCAGCGAAGCAAACCGGATATTATAATTTTGATGCTTCCAAGTGATAACAGCAATGTAACTATTACTGTGAATAATTTAATTTCTATGGGAATTGAATTGAAGGAATGCCCCACTTTTATTCTCAGTGATTTTCCGACTACATCTCATGTTACGGAATTATTCGATGAGGGTATCGAGGATGTTATCGACATTGATTCTAATCTTGATTTGTTGATAGTCAAAATGAAAAAGATTAGATCGTTTATTGAAGAGAAAAAGCAATTAAATGAATCAACTCTAAAATCTTCGCGTACCAATGGGCGTCTTTCAGATATGAATTTGATTGATCTTTTGCAGGCTCTCGGACCCAGCCAGAAAACTGTGAAAATTACTGTTACTTCCAATTCCGAGTCCGGACATGAACTGGTTATTTATCTGAATAAAGGACAGATCTCATTTGCCAGTTATAAAGAAGCAGTGGGTGCTGATGCTGTCTATAATGCTATGGGGTGGACTGAAGGTACCTGGGTGGTTGAGCCAATTACTAATACCGATTTGCCTGAATCAAACAACAAGCAGTCTAATGAATCAATAATGATGGAAGGCTGCCGTCGTCTTGACGAAAAGGTTAAAACAGGACAGTTATTCTAATAATATAATCAGTTAATATTTGATCTGAAATCAATTCTAAAAACCGGGTTTTGCTGTTGCAGGATCCGGTTTTTATATGGACAAAAGGATGTAAATTACTATATTATAATAGTCTTAGTATGAATTTACGGGTTTTATAATCTGTAAATGAAATCACGTAAAACAGAGAGTCATTCATTGATACCTCATTTTATATAGCGATCAAATTGAAAGGATCATCAGATGTTATCATGGTTACGGCCATTATTTAAATTAGTATATGCTGGCAGTACTTGTATTGTCTTTATGGCTTGTCTGATTACTTTTGCTATTCCCTCGTACGCTCAACTTACTGACGATGATATTACAGCTTTAAAAACTCAGGGAATTGAAGAGGGCTGGACATTTGAAGTTACTAAAAATCCAGCTACGGAATATTCAATTGATCAATTATGCGGCATGGTAGAGCCACCTGACTGGAGAGAGAAAGGGCGATTTGTATCATTTGAAAATAAATCAGATCGTGATATTCCGGCTGCATTTGATTGGCGAGAATTAGGTGGGTGTACATCAGTAAAAAATCAGGAAGGCTGCGGAAGTTGCTGGGCATTCTCTACGGTAGGTGCATTAGAGTGTAATATCCTTCTTCAGGATGGAGTCGAAGTAGATCTGTCAGAACAATTTCTTGTAAGCTGCAATTATCATGGATGGGATTGTGATGGGGGATGGTTTGCACATGATTACCACCAGTTTATAATGGATCCATGCGATAGTATCGGAGCAACTCTTGAAGAATATTTCCCCTATGAAGCTCGCGATTTAGCTTGTACTTGCCCATATCCAAAACCTTATGTTATTGAAGACTGGGCCTATATTGGCTCCCAATATGGTATGGTCAGTGTTACTGACATGAAATTAGCCATTATGGAATATGGTCCGATTTCTGTTTGTGTTTCTGCTAACGGAGCGATGCAGGCATATGGAGGAGGTGTCTTTAATGGTTGTGATGAAGAATATGAAATCAACCATGCGGTTGTGATTGTCGGTTGGGATGATAACCAGGCTTCAGATGGTATCTGGATAATGCGCAACTCCTGGGGGCAATGGTGGGGAGAAGATGGATACATGCGGATGCCCTATGGATGTTCACGAATCGGATATGGTGCCACCTATGTAAATTATGCTGGAGGGGTTGCTTTTGAGGCTGATACTCAGGCTGCCTGGGTTCCGTTTGATGTGGAATATTCTGCTACTTCCGGTTTTGAAGTTATAGATTGGAATTGGGATTATGGTGACGGGGATTTAGGAACAGGTCAAAATTCAACTCATACTTATGATATCGCCGGTACTTATGATGTCACCTGTGAAATAAATACTAATGACGGAATAAAATCCAAAACCAAGCATGAATATATTATGGCTCTCGCTGATACAATGATTGCAGGGGTCGGCTCTTGTCCTTCTGGTTATTCTGCCGTAGTATCAATTAAGGTGACCAATAATGTTCCTGTAAGATATATAAGGATACCGATTGAATATAGCGGCGAATGCATGCTGTCGGTTGATTCGGTATCTACCGCAGGATGCCGCACGGAATTTTTTGATAATGTAAATATTATTCATGATGATACTTATGGGAAGCAATTAACAGTTGCTTTATCTAATGATTTATATGGCCCGGTACTATTTTTACCTGTCGGAACCGGGGATGTTTTGAAGGTATTTTTCAAGATTAACAGTTCTGCTAATTACGGTGAATCAACCTGTATTAGTATCGACGGCTATTCAAGTAATTTTCCTCTTATGAGTTGGCCTCGCCTCACCTGGACGCCCAAAACAGCTAACGGCTCGGTTTCAGTAATGGCCCATAGGGGAGATGTTGACGGCAGTATAGGAGTATTTGTTTCCGATCTCACCTTTATGGTAAATTATATTTTTAAAGGGGGGGAAGCTCCATACCCAATAGAGACCGGAGATGTTAATTGTGATTATGAGACAAATGTAGCAGATCTTATACACCTGGTTAATTTCCTTTTTAAAGCTGGCCCTGAGCCTGATCCCTGTTTCTAAATTATGTAAATTAAATTACCCGGCATTTTTTTTGCCGGGTTTTTTTATGACTACAAATTTGTACATGATTAAAAGTTTCCATTGCAAAAATCAGATTTTGAGTTAAATTGTTATAAATGGATTATTATGTACCTCAGAAGTACAACATGAATCAACACTTTTTGAATCGGGTGGACAAATGAAATTATCTTCAAGCATCTATGCATTATTATTAATTCTATTATTACCTTTTGCAATTGTTGCAGAAACACCTCAGGAAGAGGAAGTTTTACCAATTGGGCTTACTGCCGAGGAAATGACCAGGCTGGATGAAATTGGTAGAGACCACGTAACAACTTCGCCCCCTACTGGGGAGATTCGTAACCCGGGTGAATGGGAACCATCACAGGGCGTAGTTATTAGATACCCACTTGGGATTTCTGTTGCGATTGTTGCTGAGATGTCGGAAGAATTAATGGTCACAACCATTGTGTCCAGCTCATACTATAGTAGCTGTTATAACTCCTTTGTTTCCGGTGGAGTTAATATGGCTAACACAGAATTTATTATAGCCTCATCCAATACCTACTGGACCCGCGATTATGGCCCCTGGTTTATCTTTAATGGTGGTAGATTTGCCATTGTTGACCCAGTTTATAACAGGCCTCGTCCACAGGATGATGTTATTCCTCAGACAATTGGGAGTGAGTGGGGGATAAGTGTTTATGGAATGGATCTCGCAACTCCCGGTGGAAATCATATGTCGGACGGTTTGGGTAAGTCCATGTCAACCAGATTAGTTTATGATGAAAACACCGGATATTCACATGATGAAATTGATTCACTTATGCTGGCTTATTTAGGTAATGATTATGATGTCCTCGGATATATAGAATCAGGTGGTATTCATCATATAGATTGCTGGGCAAAATTTTTAAATCCGACAACAATTATGGTTAAAGATGTTCCCTCATCAAGCTCAAGTTATGCTTTGTTAAATGCCCGTGCCGATTACCTGTCTCAACAAATTTCTGCCTGGGGACAACCTTATACAATAGTAAGAATTTACTGTCCTTATGGAACGGCCTACACCAATTCTATCATTCTCAATGATAAAGTTCTGGTTCCTACATTTAATAATGGTCAGGATAATACTGCTATACAGACTTATGAAGATGCCATGCCCGGTTACGAAGTTCTCGGTTTTACAGGTTCATGGCTTGATGATGATGCTATTCACTGCCGCGCTATGGGAGTTCCTGATGAGGATATGCTATTTGTTCATCATATCCCGGTAGTTGGTTCTTTTAACCCGAATGATAATGTGCCAATTTCTGTTCAGATAGATCCGTATTCTGATTTGCCGCTTATTGGCGATTCTTTAAAAATTATTTATAGCGTTGATGATGGCGTATGGGAATATGCAATGCTGAGTAGTACTGCTGTACCAGATTCCTTCTATGGAGAAGTTCCCGCCCAACCTGGTGCAAGCAATGTATCATATTACATTCAGGCTGCTGATGAATCCGGAAGGGTAGAGACTCATCCTTTTATTGGTGCCCCGGGATCTCATAAATATAATCTTAACACTGCTCCTGTTATAACAGCAGCCGATTCATTCCTGGTGCAGGGTGATACATATTTTAGTTATTATCCGGAATGTTATGATCCTGATGATGCCACCCATACAATTGATTATACCAATCTTCCGGTTTGGTTAACTTCAGCAAATGATACATTAGGCGGTACCTCAGTCAATGAAAAGGTAGAGACTGGTTTTGATGTCGAAGTTTCAGATCAATACAGTTCTGATACCAAGCATGTGAAACTGGTAGTCTTCATTTGCGGCGATGCTGATGATAGTAATGAAATTCCAAATGTTGCTGATTTAGTATTCCTTGTTAACTATATTTTCAAAGGCGGAGTTGCCCCAACAATCGTTGAATCAAGTAATGTCGATGGAGTGTTTGGACCGGGTGGACCTGTCGATGTTGCCGATTTAACCTATTTTGTAAACTATGTATTTAAAAGCGGAGATCCTTTGATCTGCATGCAAAATATAAAATAACAAGTATTTACGATAATTATATAAAGGGTTGCTTTAAATTAAGGCAGCCCTTTCTTTTTATTCTTTTTAATTTATTGCTTCAAAAGAATGAATCAATATCTTCTGTCCTACGTAATCAGATTATAAAATAGAAGGGAAGATTGAATGCGAAAAGTCATTATTGTATGTTCATTGTTAGTGAGTTTTTTAATATCAGGTTCTGCTTTTGCTGAATTATCTGATCCATATGAAATTTATCTAAAGCATTATGAAGCTACCGGTGGCCTTGAAAAACACAAAGCTATCAAATCTACTTTTGTTGAAGGAGATCTGGATTTGGTAGGAACAGGTTTAAAAGGGAGTTTTAAACAGTGGAACGAGTTACCTCTTAAAAGTCGTCAGGATGTGGATCTAACAATTATAAAACAGACCAGTGGTGACAACGGAGAAAATGCCTGGTCGGTAGATCAGAATGGGAAATTACAGATCAACCGCGATGAGATGACTTTAAAACAGCGCAAGCTCCAGAAATTGATAGCTGAATTTGAACATCTAAATAGAAATTCAGAATATATTGGATTAGAATTTCAGGGTACTGATACTGTTGGAGAAGTGGATTGTTATGTCCTCATGATGACTAATGCTATAAACAAAGATACTTCAATCAGCTATTTTGATAGGGAAAGTTTTTATATTCTAAAAACAGTGGCTTATTCTCCCGATGGCAAGTCCATTACTCTCAACAGTGATTTCAGGGAGATTGATGGAGTGATATCATCATTTAAACAGGAAATGACAATACTGCCGGTTAACATGACCCAGGTTATTCAAATGAAAACTATGGAATTTAATACAGCAATAGATCCTGCTTTGTTTGAACCACCTGCCGAGGATGTCGAGGATTTTGTTTTTACTAATGGCCAAAGTGTTGAGAATATGAAATTTGAATTTATTGAAAACCATATTTATTTTCCTGTTACAGTCGGAGATAAGACAAGGATCTGGGTGCTTGATTCCGGAGCTGGAGCGACGGTCGTTGAGAATAATTTTGCTAAGGAATTAGGTTTGGAATTAGAAGGAAAGATGAAGGGTTCCGGAGCTGGGAATGTTGTTGATGTATCTTTTGTTCAAATGCCACCCTTAAAAATTAATGGACTGGAGCTAAGTTCTCAAAAAGCAGCAGCAATAGAGTTGGCATCACTGTTTCAGATGTGGGTTGGGATGGATGTAGCTGGAATTCTTGGTTATGATTTTCTGTCACGAGTTATTACAAAAGTCGATTATGCCAATGAATTGATCTCATTTTATCATCCTGACAGTTTTCAATATACTGGTGATGGTACTATTTTAGAAGCTCCGATCTCTCAAAGCAACATGTTTCATCTTCCACTTGTGGTTGATGGGGAGCATGGCGGCAAATGGAATCTTGATCTTGGAGCCGGAGGAATGAGCTTTCATTATCCGTATGCCTTGAACAATGGCATTATGAATAGAAAAGGGATAACCAGCCAGGGGCATGGTGCTGGTGGATCTATTCCTCAAATGAAAGATAGATTTGAATCAATTGAATTTGCCGGATTTAAAATCAATACTCCAATCATCTCGTGGCCTATGGAAAAAGGTGAAGGAGCCTTTGCAGGAGCTGAACTGACTGGAAATCTTGGGAATACAATTTTAAGACATTTTATTCTTTATCTCGATTATAAAAACGAGCGGATTATTGTTGAAAAAGGGGATGATTTTGGAAAACAATTTCCCGAAGATCGAAGTGGTATGCAGCTTGCAAATATGCCCAATGAAGGAATTTCTGTTAACTGGGTAGCAGATGGAACTCCAGCGGGAAAAGCAGGTTTTGAAGTCGGTGATTTAATAATTAATATTGATGGCATTACCTGTGAAGCATCAGGTGGAATTATTGGAATAAAGAAGATGTTTCGTCAAGATAAGGGTACAAGTTACAATCTCGTCATTAAGCGTGGTGAAGAAGTACTCGATCTAAAATTGACTTTAGCTGATCTCTTTTAAGAGAACATTAGATTTAAAAAAAGCAGCCAAATATTTATTGGCTGCTTTTTTATTTGTAAAGTGGTTTAACAATCCGGGGGTGGGGTACCTGATTTAAATATATAATTTACTAACAAGACAAGATCATTAACTAATATTAATCCATCCAGAGGAACCACACAATCTCCTTCATCCAGACAAGCGGGTGCATCACCACTTTTGAAAACATAATTGACAAGGAAGACAACATCATTAACTAAGACTATCATATCTTTTGGTAATGCAACGTCTCCTCTTAGTTCACAGCATCCTTCACAAACATCACCGACATTGTTCTGGTCAGCATCAGCTTGATCCGGATTGTAGTCATCGGGGCAATTGTCGCAGAGATTACCAACGCTATCAGCATCTGAATCGAGTTGATCCTGATTATAAATTTCGGGACAGTTATCGCATACATCACCAAATCCGTCATTATCAGGATCTGCCTGATCTGTGTTGGCTGTATTCAGACAGTTATCACAGAGATCACCGATAAGGTCACCATCTGTGTCAGTTTGATCAATATTGTAATCATCAGGACAATTATCGCAATTATCACCATAACCATCTAAGTCCGAATCCAATTGATCGGGATCAGCAACTGAAGGACAAATATCAATATCCCCGCATATTCCGTCACCATCCCAATCGTTGTAAAAATCTTCAGGGCAGTCATCACATAGATCGCCTATACCATCAGCATCGGTATCCAATTGATCGGGGTTATAGGTATTAGGACAGTTATCAGGGTGACAAGTATTACTCGGTTGATCGGGATCGCCGAAGCCATCACCATCACTATCAATGCAGGCATCGCATTCATCCAATATATAATTACCGTCAGCATCTAAAGGAGAACCGGGACGGAAATCGAGTCCTCTGGGTACAAGCATATTAACATCATTACGTATAAATCTTTTTAGATAAAATTTCTCAGGGTATTTGAATTCAAAAACCTGCTTAGTGTCACCTGTTTCAACAACAAAGATATTGCCGTTAGGTCCTACTCTGACACCCCAGGGAGCTGTGGGAATAAAGTCATCATTAACTAATCCTATTAGTGCACCAGTTGTACCGTCATATTCATGGACTTCATCATTGGCATATATTGCTATTACAATATTACCATTAGGCATAATCGCCATCCCTCTTGATGCTGCAGGTATACCTGTCATAGATGAAACCACGGTTCTGATATATGCTCCCGTAGTACCATCATATTCAATTATTTCATCAATATATGTAGCCACATAAAGATTGCCATTTGGAGCAAATTCCAGAGCTAACGGTGCAATCATTCCGGTTTCACTTGAGGATACAAAGGTACCTATCAGAGCACCGGAAGTACCATCATAGGCAATTATTTCACTACTGGCATAACTACTGACATAAAGATTTCCATCGGGTCCAAAGGTCAGGAAAGTAGGATTATTCAGACCACCGCTGCCTGTTGTTACAAAATTGGTGACAGTTCCATTATCAACGTTAATCTTTAGTACTTTATCATCATCATAACTGGTAGCGTAGAGTTGTCTATCCGGACCAAACTTACAATCCCAGGAATTATGTATTGATGTTAAAGCAAATTTATTCATGTAAAGACCGCTGATGGCATTATATTCCAGGATATATTCTGTTAAATCTGTTACATACAAGTTATATTGTTTAGACAGTTCCTCCAGATCACCGATAGCATTATCATTACAATCCTGGCATTCATCAGGGATTCCGTTATTATCAAAGTCATCTTTCAAATCATATTTAATTTCATAGAAATCCGCTGTACCGTTTTCGTTACAATCAGGATCGCATTCATCGGGGATATTATTTCCATTTAAATCAATTGAAGGATTGTTGCGAGCTTCATATCTATCAGGGATACTATTGCTGTTACAGTCTTCTTCACATTCATCAGGGATGCCATTGTTATTTACATCAGGTGCTCCACCGGCAATATCAACATCATCCAGGATACTGTTATTATTGCAATCCTCACATTCATCGGGAATGCTATTAGTATTCAGATCAGCACTTGCACCATATAAAATATCTTCCAGGTCATCGGTGCCATTATTATTGCAATCCGACCAATGGCAACCGTCTCCAACAACCCAATCTTCTATAACCTCGGTTACACGGCGATGAAAACGAAGGTCGATATTACTTGTAAATCCGGGGAATGTATGACAATAACTCATAATAGTACTTCTGGCAGGAATCCTGTCATTACCACATGAATCAATTAAAGGCCAGTAGCCATCATGAGTATGATAGGTACCAAAGTTGTGTCCCATCTCATGGGCCGTGACTGTAATGTCCCAGGTGCCACTGTTGGGAAGATCAACCGGAGTGGGGAATAAACCAGTCAATAATCCTGCTATGGAATAGGCACCACCAGAGCATGTACCGGCAACATAAGCAACACCTCCATAGGGAAGATCCCTGACACCACTAAACATTTGAACGATATTAATTCCAGTTCTGTCTTCATTGAGATCCCAGTAATTAGCAAATCCGGCCAGATCAGCAGGATGAAAAGGTTCTCCGCCGGAGGTCCATAATCTGGCAAAAGTAACCATCAATTTAACATTCACATCTCTGAGATAAATATCACTGTTGGCACCCATTAATGTGATTATATAATTAAGAGCGGCAGTTTCATCAGGGAATAACTGAACATATCTCTGGTCAGCATCGACACCAACAGTTGCGATAAGAGGGCCGCCTACGGTATGAGCTGATAGATTGATATCCTTCATATTCGGGAGATAGTCATCAGGAACCTCAACTCCACAAAAATTAGCAAAATCCGGAATTTCCCCAAATGAACTAAATTTTTGGATTATTATTCCATTCCCTTCGGGGTTATTTATATCATCTGGGTGGTGTGACATAAAATATACTTCACCATTAGCTCTTTTTACATAACCATTACCCGATCCCTGTCCGGTGAATCCGAGATAAGCATAAGATCCCGGTTCTCCTTCAATTGCCCCTCGAAAGAGGACAACATCCGGAGTTGGGAGAGTTGATCCATCACCGCGTAAAAAGCGAGCATCAGGAGTTATTATATTGAAGCGTTCCATTTCAAGATTAAGATGTTCTGAAAATGAGATAGGAAATTGAATTTCGGTGTTAGTCTCAATCGATTTAAGATTGTTGAAGTCAACACTTGATATTGAAACCTCAATAGCACTGGATTCAAATTGTGTAGCTTTAATAGATTTAAATGGTTCTACAACATTATAAATTTCGGCGGTTACTGTTTTTGTCATTGACAGCAACAGTAATAACATAATTAAAGTGGTAGATATCATGTGATTACAAAATCGCTTCTTTGTAATATTCATCACTCTTCCTCCGTTAGAATATCTCAAGTTGTTTTTTATCATTTTAACGAGAAAATAAAGGTTTTAAAGCTTATAAAATATTATGTAGGACTACCAATCAGGTAAGTACTATTTTTACCAATATAAGCATTATTGTCGATTTTACAAAGTACTTCTTTGGATATTACCTTCTTAATAAAATATGATCTATAATAAGTAGAATTGGCAAAATAATAATTGGGATTATCAGTGTGTATGAGTAAATCAGGAGAGATCTATTGTTGTGACAACTCTGTTTTACACCGGAAATATAGAGTCCGTATTGTCTTAAATATATTTTTCTGATGCTTTTAAGTACTCGCCTTTTGATACATTAAAAAGAAAATATTTTGGAACCATGAACCTTTCCTGCCATTAATCAGTATAGATAGTTATAATTTATGTTAAATAAACATGAATTGTCCTTGTGCGTCTGGTAGAAGCATATTATTATCTTCAAGAAGAGTGAATGACTCTTCATAATTATATGGAGACTTTTTAGCAGCTATGAAATTTCTTAATCGGTCAATACCAATCATAGCTCTCTTCATCATATTAATAACTGCCAATTTGTTATCAGCTCAGGATCACTTATCCAAAGCGGATGATCTTCCTAATATGACAGCAGTAGATAGATATTGTATCGGAGATCATGATGTAGGCCGTCTGGTTTTTGGCATTACAAATTTTGGGATGGCTGGTATAGGTGAAAATAACGGTGTATCAGTCGATTGCTTCACTGGTTTCCGGGTAAAAAGAGGTCAATATCCAAAAGGCTCAGGTAATACTCATTTTTATAAAGGGGGTTTATGGGTTGGGGGTGTTATCGGCAATGATACTCTTGTTTCAACAGGTGCTCAACTAAATAACTCCTCAAGGGAATTTCACCCTGTCGAACCAATGATCAAAAGATCGCTTTTAACTCCTTACGCTGAAGGATTTGATGAAGCTGAGTCAGAATTGGATTATATTGGTGTTTATGTTGATACTTTCACATATGGTGTTGCAAATCTTCCCTTTGATCCAATTGATCGCCGTCCTCATCGTCCTCTTGGTTTAGAAGTACATCAGAGATCATTGTCATGGTCATACCCGCATACTGATGATTTTGTAATCATTGAATATAATATCAAAAATATTGGTGGAAATTATATTAAAGATGTTTATGTAGGCTTATATTGGGATGTAGATATTCATCCCGGTGGTGTAAATGTTGCTCGAGCGCCTGATCCGTATGGAAGAAAATCAAATTCAGGTGGTAGAAATGATATGGGGGGATTTATTTATTCTGTCCCTTCTTATTTTAATGAATGTGAATATCGAGATTCTTTGTATGCTGGCTGGACGATTGATGCTACTGGCTCTTTCAACAGTGGGATAAATGATTTCAATTTACCTAATATCGCTGGAATATGTTTATTAAATTCTCCTGAATCCAGGCAAAAGGTTAGCTTCAATTGGTGGTCATATAATTATAATCCTGCATATGATATAGGTCCTCAATCAAGAGAAAAATACAGATATATGGGCAATGGTACCGGTACTCCATTAGGTGATAAAAATATGTATGCCATGATGAGTAATGGCGAAATTGACTATGGTGCTATGTACGCATACTCAATCCAGCCGGTTGATCAATACTGGACAGAACCGCTTAAAAGAGTTGCTCGAACAATATCTCAAAGGTTAGATTTCCAGTATGTATTATCATTGGGACCATTTGATATGTCTCCGGGTTCTGATATTACAGTGCCAATTGCGTTTGTAGCTGGCGAAGGGATTCATACAGATCGAAACAATTATTATTTAAATCTTGGTCGATATTACAGGCCTGACAAATATTTACAAAACCTAGATTTTTCTGATTATTTGAGAAATGTCCGAACAGCCAGGAGAGTATATGATATTCCGGGCAAAGATACTGATGGTGATGGATATTTTGGAAAATATAATATTTGTGATTTTGATACTGTTTATTATGAAGGGGATGGCGAACCTGATCTTACAGCGGCCAATCCACCGCCTTCTCCAAAAACATGGTTGATCCCAACTCAGAATGGAATTCTTGTCCGCTTCAACGGGGCTTTATCTGAAAATTCTCCTGATGTATTTTCTGGCGAGATCGATTTTGAAGGATATAATCTCTATATCTCCCGTGATGATCGCGAGGAAAGTTTTTCTATTATCACAAGTTATGATAGAGAAAATTATGATAAATATACTTACACAGATGAATTCCATGATGTTGCCCGCTTTCAGGTAATGGATGAGCCATTCACTGAAGAAGAAATTCGCTGTTTATATGGTTTTACTGAAGATCCCTGTGCTGATAGTAATTTTCAGATGAGTAGATATAGCTACCAGGATCCTTATGTCCTTGCGGATTACCCTGACTCTCTTTTTTATTTTAAACCTCACTTTTATAATCGTTCTGAATTCGGTGTAACAACTAAAATTAGAAAAAAATATCCATATGCACCAAAACCAGACTCTCTGGAGAACCTGCCATTGGATCAACTTACCGAAGACGGGTATCCAAAATACTATGAATATGAAATTGAAATTACTGACTTGCTGCCTACCGTTCCATATTATATTAGTGTAACGGCCTTTGATGAGGGCTCTCCTCAGACAGGGTTGGAATCCCTTGAGTCATCGGTTTTACTGACCGCTCAGAGAGTTTATCCCAATGATGCCTGGGATTTCAAATCAGATGAAGTAGGGAATATTTATGTTTATCCCAATCCATATCGGCATGACGCCTGGTATCGGGTTTATGGTTTTGAAGGATTGGGCGAACAGGATAAAATCAGAAACAGGGTTCGCAAAGTTACTTTTGCTAATCTCCCCGCTAAATGCTCAATCAAAATATACTCGCTCGATGGTGATCTGATTCGAGAAATGGATCATGATATGAATGCTGTAGATCCAAACTCATCATACCATGAATGGGATTTAGTTAGCCGTAATGTCCAGATGATTGTATCGGGAATGTACTATTGGGTAGTTGAAGATGAACAGGGCAATTCCCAAATTGGAAAACTTGTAATCCTATTATAATATTCATAACTAAACAATCCCAGCTTGTATTCGTCTTAGAATCATGTTATCATTTTAATAGAATCTTAAATCCATAAAGAATGGGGAGAATTCGGTGGAGATTCTGTTGAGGGTTATAAGTGTATTAATTTTCATAGTAGTAAATCTTTCTCTCGCTGGTCAACTTCAAGCTCAACGTTTAGAATCATACAAAGATGAAAGCTCGCATCATGCTACCGCAATACCAGTCTGCATAGGCGATCATAACTATGGCCGATTACATTTCAGCCTCACTAATAATGGCAGCCTTGGTACCGGTGCAGATTTAAGAAAGATGTATGACTGTTTTACTGGTTCTCCGATAATGATGGGAGAGTATCCAAAAGGATCAGGAAACAGACATTTTTATGGAGGGAGTCTATGGTTAGGTGGAGTTGTAGGTCGAGATACATTATTCTCAGGTAATTTTCATCCTATTGAACCTATGATAAAAAGATCAACGGTGGATCTATATGCTCCTGAATTTCATAATGCTGTTTCTGAACTTGAGTATGTTTCAGTATTCGCAGACTATGCCTTGGGAGTAGAGGTAACTCTGATATCATACTCTTGGTCATATCCCCATACAGATGATTTTGCCATTCTTGAATATAAGATCAAAAATGTCAGCGGGGGCTTAATTAATGATTTGTATGTCGGCCTTCTAATGGATTTTGATATTCTTTTTGGAGGGATAGCCGGAACCATTTACAATCCTGGCAGGCACGGTGATTTTCAAGAGGACCCAAAAAGTGATTCTCGTATAAAAGATGATATGGGAGGTTTTCTTGCATATGATTACGATAATTATTCTTACTGTTATCATCTGGATTCTCTTTTCCTAACCTGGACCATTGATGTGTTCGGCCGCTACGAAAGTCGCTCAGGAGATTTTATACTTGGCAATGCAATTGGAGTTGGATTGATTAATTCTCCTATGCCTCATCAAAAAGTTGGATACAATTGGTGGCGATCAAACATAAATCCTACCTATGATATTGGACCACAGAAAAAGGAAAATTTCCGTAATATGGGAAATGGGACAGGGACTCCGCATGGAGACAATAATATGTATGCTGTTTTAAGTAATGGCGAGATCGACTATAGCCCGGTCTATACTGCCCTTATTCAGTCAGTTGATCCTGTATGGATAAAACCTGTTGAACATATTGCTCGTGAAATTACTAAAGGACTTGATGTTGTCTCTCTATTATCAATTGGTCCCTGGGATTTACAACCGAGTTCAGAAATTACGGTTCCCTTTGCGTTTGTTGCTGGTGAAAAAGTGCATAGCAATAGGAATAATCATTGGTATAATCTTTCGACAGGATATAAGCCTTATCGATATCTTCAAAATCTTAATTTTTCAGATTTCATAAAGAATTTCAAAACAGCAAAAAGTGTTTATGATTTGCCTGGCAGAGATACTGATGGGGATGGTTATTTTGGGAAATTTGATGAATGTTGGGGTGAGACACTTTATTATCAGGGTGATGGTGTACCTGACTATGCGGCATCATCGCCTCCAAAAATTCCAAGAGTGTGGTTAATTCCGGTAGAGAATGGAATTCTGATAAGATTTAATGGTTTTGAATCCGAAACTACTCCTGATCTGTTTACCGGTGAGTTAGACTTTGAAGGCTATAATTTTTATATCGCCCGGGATGATCGTGAGGAGAGTTTTTCATTGCTCACAACATATGACAGAGAGAATTATGATAAATATATTTTCATGGAAGAGAAAGATGGCAAGGATCGTTACCAAATTTTGGAGAAACCATTTACTTATGATGAACTAAGATGTCTTTATGGAGATAAGCCTGATCCTTGTTCAGACAGTTTTTTTAATATTTTACACTATAGTTATGATAATCCCTATGTTCAACCTTCTAATCAGCCAAACGAACCGGATTCGTTGTTTTATTTTAAACCGCATTTCTACAACAGATCCGAATTTGGAGTTACCACCAAAATTGTTAAAAAATATCCTTTTGAACCTCGCCCTGAATCAATAAAGGATTTATCTCCCGATCAATTAACTGAAGATGGCTTTCCAAAATATTATGAATATGAATTTTTAATTACTGATCTTCTACCGTCAGTACCTTATTATGTCAGTGTTACGACTTTTGATCAGGGCTCTCCCGAGAACGATTTGGAACCTATGGAATCTTCGATTATGCTTGCGGCCAGAAGTGCTTACCCAAATTCTTCACTTGATTTAAAAGCAGATGCAGTTGAAAATGTTTATGTCTTTCCTAATCCCTATCGCCAGGATGCCTGGTATCGGATTTATGGTTTCGAAGGTTTGGGTCAGGGAGACAGAATGAGGGACAGGGTAAGAAAAGTGACATTTGCCAATTTACCTGCAAAGTGTACTATCAGAATAATGTCTATAGATGGGGATTTGATAAAGATTTTAAATCATGATTTTGATGAGTCAGATCCAAATTCATCTTACCACGAATGGGATCTTATAAGCCGCAATGTCCAGCGAGTATGTTCGGGGATTTATTTCTGGGTTATTGAAGATGAAATAGGAAATTCCCAGATAGGCAAATTGGTAATTCTGCTTTGAGTTCGGAAATATACCATATTTAAATTCATAACTTATATTCAGTGCTAGCGTATTTATTGTTAAACAATGGAAATAATATTAAATACTTCCATTACATGTGCGTCTCTATATTAATAATATTCTGAAACGCCAAAGAGGAATGTTAATTGAAAATAATAATCTGCTTGTTTAGTTTATCGTTTGGATTTATGTTCCAGCAATGTGCTGTGAGATACAACAAAGTTATAATAATTTGATGGACTGACAACAATGACTCCACACATGACATTTAAAGCATTTCTTTATGTGATCGCCATAATACTGGCATTACCAATTACTTCCGCGTCTCAAAGAATTCATAGTACAAAGAATGATAATATCGTTATGGTTGCGGCTCCTCCTTATTGCATGGGGCGGCATGATATTGGGCGTTTGGTGTTTGGTATAACGAATTTTGGAATGGCCGGTATTGGGGAGAATAATGGTGTGACCACTGATTGTTTTGTTGGTGGTCGAGTCCCTATGGGAGAATATCCAAAAGGAAGTGACCAAACGTATTTTTATAAAGGCGGATTGTGGGTAGGAGCTGTAATAGGTAAAGATACTCTTGTTTCGACCGGGGCGGAAATGAACAATAAATCTCACGAATATCACCCGGTACAACCAATGATAAAGAGGTCAAAACTAAATCCCAATTCACCTGAATATGAAGGTGCCCAATCCGAGCAGGAATATTATGCTGTCTATGCTGATACCTTTACCAGTGGTGTTTCAGGTTCTTTTGACTGGGTTGATTTGAGAGGTCATATACCAATAGGAATACAGATTGAACAAACATCTTATGCCTGGTCATACCCGCATACCGATGATTTTATTATCATCGATTATAAAGTCTCAAACATTAGCAATCACTTTATAGATGATATGTACATTGGCCTATACTGGGATATCGATGTTCATCCTGGAGATATTGATGTCACCCGACCTCCCGATCTATGGGGTGAAAAGAGAAATCCTGAAGGGACTGATGATTTAGGGGGATTGCTGAAAACGATGGAAAGCCACTATGCCGGTTGTGTATATGAAGATACAATTGTACTGGCTTGGACGGCTGATAATGAAGGTGAATTTAATGGTGGAGTATTTAATGTCGGTAGTGTTGCCGGGATCTATCTTCTTGATGAACTAAAAGATGATATGAAGTTATCTTATAACTGGTTTGCGTATCATTACAACGCCCCTCTTGATTATGGACCTCAGCATAAAGATAATTTCCGTCACATGGGGCATGGAACCGGCACGCCTATTGGAGACAAAAATAAGTATCATATGTTGAGCAATGGTGAAATTGACTTTGATCCTATATATACATATGCTATCCAACCAACAGATCAAGTTTGGATTGAGCCAATTGAGAATAGATCTCGAAGCATAACCAGGGGATTTGATTATCAAAACGTGCTTTCAGTGGGGCCGATAAATCTTCGGCCCGGAAGTGATTTTTCTTTTCCGGTAGTATTTGTAGCTGGTGAGTTTTTGCACCAGATTGAGTGGAATTATTCATATACATTAGGTTACCTTTATCGCCCTGATCACTATTATCAGGGGTTGGATTTCACCGATCTGACAAAAAATGCCGCAACGGCAAAAAGAGCCTGGGATACACCGGGTGTTGATACGGACGGGGATGGATATAAAGGTGAATTTCGTGAATGTGAAGGGGATACATTCTTTTATTTAGGAGATGGTGTTCCTGATCTTCAGCCTGAAGCACCGCCTCCACCACCGCATATGTGGGTTTCTCCGGTGAGGAATGGAGTCAGAATAAGATTTAATGGCTGGCCTTCTGAAACCACGCCTGATATTTTTTCGAGTATGATTGATTTTGAAGGATACCGAATATATATCGCCCGCGATAACAGGGAAGAGAGTTATACATTATTAGCCACATATGATCTTAAAAATTATGACAAACTTGTTTATCTTGATCAGGATAGAGGTATTGATCGCTATCAATTAATTGATAATCCCTTCACTATGGAAGAACTCAGATGTCTTTATGGGTTTGGTGAGGATCCCTGTATTGATTCACTCTTTGATCCCCTTTCATATACCCGGTATAGTCCTTATGTACACCCTGATTTTCCGGAGTCATTATATTATTTTGTTCCTCATGATTATAATCGATCGGAACTTGGGGCACAGACACCGATTACTAAAATTTATCCCAATGAACCTCCTCCGGAAAATATGAGAGTTTTCAAACCTGAGGAATTAACCGATGATGGTTATCCAAAATACTATGAATATGAAATGATCATAAACGATTTGCTGCCGAATGTTCCTTATTATGTGAGTGTCACAGCTTTTGATTATGGTTCGTTTACGACCGGCATTCAACCTCTGGAGTCTTCAGTATTGTTGGCTGCCCAGGAAATTTATCCGGATAATATCTGGGATGAAAGAGATAACAAGGTTAGCAATGTCTATGTATTCCCAAATCCTTATCGTGATGATGAATGGTATCGAGTAAACGGATATGAAGGGTTGGGAGAGGAAAATCGAATAAGGAATAGAGTCAGGAAAGTTACATTTGGAAACTTACCATCTCGGTGTACAATTCAAATTTATACATTAGATGGCGACCTGATTAAGGAAATAGATCATAACGTTGACTCTATCGATCCTTTATCCTCTTATCACGAATGGGATTTAATAAGCCGCAATGTACAAATAATCGTTTCCGGTTTGTATTATTGGGTTGTCGAAGATGAAAATGGCAATACCCAAATCGGAAAACTTGCAATTCTCTTATAATTGATTTCAGATTCTAATATCAATTTCCCTTTGCAGGATCTACCACTCTGAACCACCTGGGACCGTCCCAGTCTGGTGTTATCGATGATGCATTCGGTTTTGTCCAGAGCCAGGCTCCACCTGGGGGATAAAAAGCAGTATCAAGACAGATCCACCCACCGTGATATGAAGAAGGGATTGGTCCGATTTGAATGGTAAAAGCATGATCGTTAAACCCTTGTAAAATACCCGATCCTGAACCGAAATCAAATCCACCAAAACCAATAGTATCTGCATTAGCCCCTGTTACACTGAAATTACTAATGAACAGAGGAATACTAATCATATCGAGAGTAATAGCCCCGGTATGTTCTCCAGCAGTTGTATTCCATCTTACGCTATTTTGATATGAGAAGACTCTAAAACCCATAGTAAATCCCACTAATGCATCACCAACATTATTATTAAATCTGATATGGAATGTAATTAGAGAGTCAGAGTAAATAGTGGTGTCGTCATAGAGGCCGTCTATGATATCGACAGTGACCTGTTCTCCTGGCGTATAGTCGGTATTTGGCTGACCGGTTATAATTGGACCTGCGCCGTCATCAGCCCCATCTTCAGTTTTATCACATGCAGATAAAATTATTGTAAAAAATAATACAGTTAGTATCAGGAATGATTTAATCAATTTATTGCCTTTCCATTTATAAACCATGAAGTAATATGAGTAACTAAAATAATTTAAATTTATCGATGTGTCAACAACACTGGGCAACATCCAACAAGTGGGGTTTTCTCAGAATAAATGTAATTAAAATTCACCTGAGGTAGAAAAGTAAATAATTGCAGTAGCTGCAATTATGAAAATTATAAATATAAATGTTACAAGTTTTTTATTGGGACTCTCTTTTTTAACTTCTTCCTGAAAATCTGTTTTTTTTTCTTCTTCAGCTAGTTTGTCTAACCAGTTTTTTTCAAGATTCTGTTCATCAGCATTTTCCGCCGGAACAGTGAAAGCATCAATCTCAGAATGATCGGTATTTTCTACTTCATCAATCTGAAGAGCAATAACAGTTATATTATCTGCACCACCCCGATCCTTGGCCAACTGAATCAAACTATCAACAATAAGTTCCAGATCAGTTCGGGCTTTATGAGCAATATCAAAAATATCTTCATCATCAGCAAAACCGCAAAGTCCATCTGAACAGAGAACAAAAGTATCTCCCGGGCGAACCCTTATTAACCGATAATCGACTTCAACCGTATCACGTACGCCAAGAGCTCTGGTTATTACATTTTTCCCAACTACAGATTCTGCTTCTTCCTGAGAAATATTCTGGCTGTTCTGAATCTCTGCAACCCAGGAATGATCAATTGTTAAAGGAACCAGCGATCTTTGATCAAGGCGATAAACACGGCTGTCTCCAACATGAGCTATAGACATCATATCGCCCTGAAGGGCTATAGAGGCTATTGTAGTCCCCATACCTGAGAGATTGACATCAGCAGCAGCTTTATGGTAGATATGGCTATTAGCGAGTCTTATTGATTTAACAAGCATGTTGCCATTAGAGGGAATACTCTGGTCGATTGAAACTAACTTGTCTCTTATTAATTCATCAGAGAAATTATTAAAAAGATTTTGCAGCGTCATCGATGCGGTCATTGAAGCGACTTCGCCCGCCTGATGTCCACCCATACCGTCGCATACAGCAAAAACATGATTATCATGATCCAAATGGAGATAATCTTCGTTACCCGGTCGAACCAGACCAACATCCGTTTTGCCTATTATACTATATTTTATTGGCACTATAATTCCTTTTGTGCTTTACGAATACTCAATAATTAGTTCTACCAGTTTCGATTAATATCGAATATCAAATATAATTGAAAAAGTGATTCAACAAAACAACAAAAAACCCCGAAAAATGTTCGGGGTTTTTTAAAATTCATTTCAGTGTAAGCTATTTTGTTAATATCATCTTTTTTGACTGAGAGCCATAATCAGTAACCATTCTATAAAGATAGATACCACTGGCTTTATCGGAAGCATCATAGTTGATATTATGCTCACCTGCAGAAAGAGTACCCAGATCAAAATTATCCACTTCTCTGCCAAGGACATCATAGATTACCAGATGTACTGTTGTTTTTACAGCAAGATCGAAAGCAATAGTAGTTGTAGGATTAAAAGGATTGGGATAATTTTGTTTTAAACTATAATTGCCAGGGAGTATGTCGTCTGATCCATCTCCAATATCAGTTACCGTAACTGACATGTTAACTGTACTGCTTACTTTTACAGTATTATCTAATCTTGAGTAAACATCATAACTGAGAGTATCGGGTTCTGTTCCGGGCCAGGCAGGTACTACAACATCAAAGAATACATAAGCAGTGGCTCCAGGATTATTATAGACATAAGCGGTTCTGACAGAGTCAGTACCCTCAAATACCAGAGTATCAAGAGGAATAACTTCCCAGCCTTTGGTTGAGACTACATTAACACCATAAAAATCAATACCATTACCAGTGTTTTCTACTCCAATCATAAACCTGATTGTATCACAACCACCAGCATCGCAGGCAGGAGCAGTTGTATTATTTGGAGGATCTACTAAATTGATACCCAGTACACCTGCATTTGTCGAAATATTGGCAGTGTCATGTCCACCATTAGCTACCCAAACATTATTGCCGCTATCAACAACAGCAGGAAGATTCATAATTTTAAATGAAATGTTATTACCCGGTTCAGCACCTTCATCAATACCTGATGATGTAATATCATCACGATAAACAGCCATATAGCCATAAAAACCAATTGAATCAGGAATATTCGGATTATCAACACCAACTGTAAATGTGCCACAGTGAACATTATCAGGATCATAAGCATCAACAATGGTTCCCAGTGGAGCTAACTCACCATTATAATATACTAAACCCTTAAAGAAATGAGATTCATTTGTTGGAATTACATCGGCTTGACTACCAATTGCAAAACCAAAAAACATGAATCCTATTATCAGTAATTTACTTACGGATATTTTCACTCGGTCACCGCCTAATTTATCCAGCCGATTATTTACAATCGGCTGGATGTTATAATCAGTATTATATTTCAAACTAACCTTATTTCAGTAAGGTCATTTTCTTGGTCTCAGTATATTCATCGGCAGTTAAACGGTAGAAATAAATACCAGATGAAACATTCTGACCTTTACTATTGGTTCCATCCCATACTATGGAATTTGCACCGGCTGCTGCTATTCCGTCAAACGGGGTAGAGACTAATTCACCAAGGATATTGTAGACCTCAATTTTAGTCTTACCAGCAGTAGGCAGAGAGAATTCAATAGTTGTGGTTGGGTTGAACGGGTTAGGATAGTTCTGGGACAGTGAGAAATTGATCGGCAGAACATCCGTATGGTCACCGGCTGTAAGATTGCTTAATTCAACCTTAGAACCATTACCACCATCGAAAGTAAAGGTTTCTTTCATTTCAACGTTATCGATTGTCAGGTAGAAAGATTCACCAGCTCCTATACCTTCGACAGCTTCAGTAGAAATATCGTCAGCATAGACAGGCATGAAACCAAACAATCCATCTTCAGTCATTGTATAAGATCCGGCTTTGATACCATTCTGTGTAAAGGCAGAAATAGTAGCGCCAGCTTTTACAACCGAACCATCAACAGTCAAATCGTTGGCATAGAGGTTAATCCAGTTAGTAGTAGGCGTAATATCTGTAGCAGCCTTTGCAGCATAGCTATTGCCAAGACTGCGAGTGTTCTGAGCGACTACTGCAGGGCCAGCAACTGGATAGACTAAGCTTGAATTATCTACAACTTTGACCCAGTATCCTTTGCATGGTTCCAGATCAAGTAGAGTACTTCCAACATCGTCTGGTATATAAATGCCATTCTCACCAAGAGAAACTAACAGGTTGTCATCAAGTGTTGAAAATCCATCTTGAATGCCCATACCAAAGTCAGGCAGGTATGAGACAAGGTTCCAACCGGAGTAAACTTCGATTGGTGTGCTTCCTGAAACCGGAGCACCACTTATTTCGAGAGTTATATCACAGCTAACTTTAATCCAGTAACCACTAAGGTGATCAACTTCCCATAGAGTTGAGAAGAATGGTTCATTCGGATCATAAGTCAAACCACCATGTTCAAAGCCAAGAACGAGTTCAAGGCATTCATCAATTGAGGCAAGAGCATCAAGGATATAGTCAGATTCATGATCAACGCGCCAACTCACAAGGTTCCAGCCTTCATGGAGATCACAATAGATAGTGACTTCTCCGGCATCAAGGCATACTTCCCATGAATCGCCATTGGCGGTCCACATAGTTTCACCAAAGGCCTGTGCTTCCATACCATTGACAAAGAATCTGATATTGTCATCAGGATCAGCTCCTTCATCTTCTGGAGTGAATTCATCATCACGATAGACAGGTAAGAAGCCATATACGCCGGCTTCGCTTACATAGTATGATCCACAATGGACGTTGTCCGGATCGTATGCATCAATAACTGAACCAACAGGAAGTGGTTCATCAAAGTATGTATTAGTAGAACAGTAGAAATTGACCCATTCATATGTTGGTGTAATTTCGTCAATCGGAGTCAGGACAATCATAATTCCAATATCACCATAGTTGATATTTTCAACCAATCCAGGGTAGTAACCAGGGTGATGAGCCCAGAGATCAAATGGAGTAGTGTAGAAATCTGAGAATGCGAAAGCGCCTGAACCATTAGTAGTAGTCATATCTTCAGATGGGCCAATTGGAAATTCGCCGTACAGTTCAACAGTAGCACCCGGAATTGGGACACCGGCTGTATCGACTACATATCCACAGACAAAGTTATAAGAAGAATCGACAATAATGCCGCCTGGAATTTCTTCAGGCCAGGCAACGGAAGAGTCAGGTCCACCACAATATAAACCGAATCCGGAATTAGGAACTTCTGACCAGGGTTCTACCTGAATCGGAAGGAATGATCCCGGAGGAGTTTCTACTGCTACTGAGAAATGCAGATTGGCAAAATCCCAGTATCCCGGAGGAACCAGTGCAGTATCATCCATTGCATATAGATAAGCTCTCTTGCCAAACTGATAAATGGTATCAAATCTTGGGACAAAATGTCCTACAGCTGATCCTGCCCAACTGACAGAATCAAGGATGAGATAATCAGAATACCATTCAATAGTAGCGAAGATACTAAAGAGGTCACATGAGTTTGTGAAGTTAACAGGGACAATAACCTGAGATCCCGGAACTGCCGGAGTTGTTCCAACAAGAATACTGTCGGAAGGAACTGCCGGAGTAGTGGTATCTACTAGCTGCACGCCAATAGAAACAAATTGATGGTCTGGCAGACAGACATTTGGTGAACCGACTACTTCCAGAAGAACATCATAGTATCCCTCAGGATAACCTGTAAGATCATAGCTAAATGTAAAGTGACCTGGTGTACAAGGTTCATTTACATTGATATGGAACCAACCAGGTAAAGGTTCGTCGAAAGCATTATCAACAGTGTAGCATAATGATCCCGAAGAAGTTACATTAACCAGATCTCCACCTGTTGGATCTACATCAATAGTATCCACAAAGTAGTACGATGTATCGGAAACTGTCATTGGTACACATGGTACACAATCTTCTACAGTAATTGTGACTGTAGTAAATACAGTATCTTCATTGTCAGTAATGAATACAGTAATTGGGTAGACACCTGCCTGAGTTGTATCAGGTGCAAAGTCAAGGAAGATCATGGTGTCAGAAACAATCGAATCTGTCATATTATCTGGTAAAGCTGTTTCAATACCTGCAAATGATGCATCCAAGTCAGGATCATCACCACCAATAATCATCATTGATAATGTCATACACTCATCAATAGTTGTATCATTAGGTACTATAGTAAAGTGAGGAGCTTGATTTACATTAGTAACGGTAATCTCAACTATTTCAGAATCTGCAAGCAGACCATCACTGGCTTCAAACATTACAGGATAGATGCCTGCCTGATCATGTGTTGGCCACCAGACAAACAAACCGGTATCGTCAAGAGTAGCGCCATCTGGCAAACCGTAGGCTGATATAATAGGGTCTGTACCATTTGGATCAGAAGCAGTAACAACAAATGTTAAATCAGATCCTTCGGCAACTTCTTTGGGGCCTATTGGATCAAGAACCGGTGGATCATTATCTGGAGGAGCGATGGTCAACATCACTGTACGAATATATGAAGCTTTTGGTGGAGCATCATCTATGAAAGTAACATCACCATAATAAGTACCAACGCCAACACCTGAGATATTAACTAATACATAGGTACTATCTGGTGTTGTTCCAGTCGGCGAGTCAACCGAGAACCAGTCAGTAGATTCAAAAACAGAATAATCTATTACTGCGCCACCTTCTTCGGTAACTTCAAAACCCTGCATATCAGGATTCGGATCACCTTCGGTAGCTGCGAATTTCAATGTATCAGGAGCAACAACAAGAACTTTTGTTCGTGGTGTAACAGTAAACTCAAAGAAAGCATAAGGAGAGTTCACAGCACCAGCCGATGAAACCAACATTGAATCAAGGTAAATTCCTTCGGTCATACCAACAGCACTCACAGCAACTCTTGAGCTGTCAGGAGTAGTGCTTGTTGCGTTATCAATAGCCAGCCAACTGGGTATTGAAGCAACATCAATGGTGTATGCAATGTTGTCATCACCAATTTCAGAAATCACCAGATATTGTGCATCAGTATCAGCGACCTCTTCTACAGCGGTGAATTTAAGTGTATCAGGTGTAACAGCTAATTCACGATCACGTGGAGTAACAGTAAGATTAATGTAGAAATAAGGCGAATTGATTGCATCGTCTGAATAAATCAGCATTGAATCAAGATAATCGCCTGCAGTTAATCCAGCTACATCAACTGTGAAGAATCCGGAATCAGGAGTAACGCCGGTTGAATCATCTATACTTAACCAACTGGCAATATAGAATGCATTATAATTGAAGGGGATATTATTTCCACCTAATTCACTTACAATGATATATTTTTCATCAGTTGCTGGGAAGTCTTCGATGATTGTAAAGTATAATGTATCATCAGAGAGTACTAATTCACGATCACCCTGTGTAAGGGTCAAATGAACTACTACAGGAACAGGAGAATTAACAGCATCACCTGAATTTACATCTAATGTAAAATAGTGATCTCCAACTCCAAGTGAACTCAAGTTCATAGAGACCAGAGCACTATCAGGTGTAGTTCCAAGAGAATCATCAATTTTTACAAATTCAGAAGTTCCGGTTATTTCATAATCGATGGCATCACCACCAATTTCAGAAATGACAAGATATTGACCGGCAGGATTAGGATCTCCTTCTACTGCGGTATAATGGAGGCTATCTGCTGAAGTCACCAGTTCACGATCACGTGGTGAAATGATGAACTCAACAACTACCGTTAATGGTGAGTTGTCTGCAGCGGCAGATGTTACCGTAAGGTCATAATAATAAGTGCCTGGAATAAGAGAGCCCATAACAGCATTGACAGTTACATCACCCGGTGTAGTTCCGGTTGGGTTAGTCAATGTTACATTAGCTGAAGTTTCTGTAACTTCATAAGCAATAGGATCTCCACCAACTTCAGAAACACTTAGAATCTGAGCTATAGGGTCGGCACCATCTTCAACAGCAGTAAAGAATAAAGTATCTGCTGAGACTGCCAGACTTTTTGGATCGGGAGTTACAGTAAGATTTATTACAACATACTGTGGTGAGTTATCAGCACCAGCAGAAGTAATCACCAAAGTATCTTTATATGACGCAGGAGTAAGACCAGAGATATTTGCTGTAACAGTGATATCATCTGGAGTTGTTCCTGTCAATGGTGTTGATGATAACCATGGTGAGCCTGTAAATTCAGTAATGGTAAAATCAAGAGGATCACTATCAGAAGCAACATTGAACTGCTGGGTAGCAGGATTGGTTCCACCTTCGACAGCAGTAAAATTCAACTCGGTTTCAGAAATAACCAAATTGGCAGGCGCTGGCGGATGATAAGCAGTATCCCTAATTTCAAGAGCTCCTGCAAAGATCGGGTAAATATTATACTCACCTGAGAATAACCAGGCAGATGAAGCATCAAAAGTTAAAGAATCAACATTGATTACACTTTCTTCCGTCCAGCTAGAGACAGTAAAGTAGTAACTATGCCATAAGCTTCTTGTCCCTGAGACATCTGTGAAGGTTGCACCAAAAGTTAATCCACCCAATACGAATCTTTGATTAGCATTAGTTGTAGCAATGCTATAATTTTCAAAGAAGGAAATAAGCCCAAAATTCCCGATGGTTGCAGGGTTTGCAGTAGCTGAATCCATTACAACATTTGGGTTATCCCATGAAAATCCAGCAGAGTAACCTGCTATTAACTCGTCAGTATAACAATATATATCCAATCTTAATTGATCGGTTCCGGTTGTAAAATCAGGAATAACTGTAGGTACCACAATAACGGTATCCACGACTCCTGGATCTATCTGCGCAAAAGCCGGAGTTGCACTGAAAGCGAGTATCACTAACAGCAACAGAACATTTCTCAACTTCATATTTCCTCTCCATACCTTATAAATGTTAAAAAATTATTTATTCTATCCATATTATGATTATTTCTTATATATGCTTGTAGATATGTAATTATGGACCCCTCTACCACATTTCTATAAATAGGATCGTATCCGCAATTATTACTATTACAAATAATGATATTCAAAATTAATCTACCACTCGGTCGTTTAAAAAATCAATATTATTTACATCATTAGCAAATCGTGTATAATAAATCCTCTACAACAATGAATTGATAAACAAAATTATTGCCCAATTCTCAGGTAATGCAATCAGGAAATACAGTTTATGTTTATTATTCTAACTCAACCGATGGTTTGACCACTTGGAAGAGTTAACAACTCAGCACTTTTTTGTGCAATAAGTTTTTTTAAAAGACCAAGAGAAATATATGCCAAATAGACTGAAAGTCAAGGCAATTAAGCACTTTTCTGGCTACTTAGCCTGTCATAATTATTTATTTAGGGGATCTTTTATACCATAAACCGCAGAGGCTCAACACAACTAAAGAACCGCCAATATCTGTTAAAAAATCAAACAGTTCGGAGTGTCTGCCAGGTATAAAATATTGAAAGACTTCATCCATGAGTGCAAAAAAAGACAGAAAAAGTGCAGAAAAAAGCAATGTGCGTTTTAAGGTTATTTTGGGTGAAATATTATAAACTGAACGGAAAATTAAAAAGGCAAAAATTGCATATTCAAGAAAATGAATCAATTTATCAAATGCTATCAGATTTACTCGTGATATTTTCAGATTGGAAATTGATGATATTGCAATTATCCCTACTGCATACAATAGAGCGGGTAGATGATACTTGATAAACTTAATTAGCGAAGAATTCAATTTTGTTTTGTTATCCATATCCATCCTTAAGAAATCATTTCAAACGGGTCAAGTAAAAGAAATAGCTGAAATTTATATATTCTCAGTATTATACGATTTTGTTTATCACAGGATGTCACATTTGATATTACTTTTTTTAGTGGATATGTAATTTGGGATATTATAATATGCCTTTGTTATGGCAGTAAACTATGAATATCATGATTCTGGCGCGTATAAAATTTCTTTAGGCTTAGTAGCTATTTTGATTTTATTAGTCGGTGGAACAATTGGATTCATGACCCTTGAGTCGATGAGTTATCTTGATGCGCTTTATATGACTGTAATCACTTTTTCAACGGTTGGGTTCGGAGAAGTGAAGCCGCTGCATCCTTTTGGACGGGCTTTTGTAATTGTATTGATTCTATTTGGTATGGCTGTGATGGCTTATATGGCTTCAGTAATCGGGCAAATTGTTATTCACGGCCAATTGCGTAAGTTGTTGGGAAGGAGAAAAATGGAAAAAGGTTTAAAAAATATTTCTGACCATTTTATAATCGCCGGTTATGGAAGGGTAGGTCGTCAAGTTGCGGATGAGTTCAGAAGTAAAAAAGTAAAATTTGTCGTTATTGAACTTGACGAAAATGCAATTACTAAACTGGCCGATGAAGGGATTATGCATATCAGAGGTACCGCAACTGAAGATGATGTCCTTCGCATGGCAGGAATCGAATCAGCAAAAACATTAATCTCGACTCTTCCTGATGAAGCTCAGAATGTCTATTTGACATTAACTGCCCGCGACATGAATCCGAAGCTGAATATTATTGCCAGAGCTGATTATGATGGCGGTGAGAAAAAACTTATGCGGGCTGGAGCAAATCATGTCGTCTCGCCCCATGTAATTGGCGGCCAAAGAATGGCGTTAGCATCATTGCGGCCCAATGTTGTAGATTTTATGCACTCTACTTCTTTGGGCGATGGCGAGTTGATTATTGAAGAGGTTATTATTCCCGAATCAAGTGAGTTAAATGGAAAAACTCTGGTAGAATCCAGATTAAAACAGGAATATGGTGTTCATATCCTTGGGATGAAAAAGAAAAGCTCTCAATTGACAATTTCTCCAGGGCCGAATACTATTATGGAAGCAGAGGATATCCTCGTAATAATCGGTTCATCGGAGAATCTGGAAAGAATGAGTAAAAATCTGTAATTCATAATCGTTTTTTCTCTATTTTTTACAAAAAAATGTTCGCATCCATCCTATAGTAAGTTATCTTAATATTGTTATGTATGATAAAGTTGATAAAACAATTCGGAGTTATAATCTTCTTTCAAACGGAGATAAAATACTGGTGGCCCTTTCAGGCGGTGCAGATTCTGTAGCTCTGTTACTAATCCTTAATGAATTTAAAAATGATTTTGATTTAAGTTTGGAAGCATTGCACGTGAATCATATGATCAGGTCTGATGATGCCGATAGGGATGAAAAATTCTGTAAAGATTTTTGTGACAAACTTAATATACCAATAACTATAATCAGGGAAGACATCCCTGCGCTTGCTGAAAAAGAGAAAAAAGGATTGGAAGAGACTGCAAGGAATTTTCGTTACAAAGTGTTTAATGAGATTGCAGATAAAAAAGGGATCAACAAAATTGCCGTAGCGCATCATGCAGATGACCAGGTAGAGACACTGTTATTCAGAATATTCAGGGGGACAGGCCGATCAGGATTTATTGGAATCCCCATTCAGCGAGATATAATTATTCGGCCCCTTCTTCAGGTTGCAAAAAAAGATATACTGGAATTTTTAGAAGAAGAAAAAGTTAATTATTGTTATGATTATTCCAATGAAGATAATAATTATACTCGCAATTATATCAGGAACAGTCTGTTAAAAGATATTCGTAAAAATATAAATTCCTCGGTTGATTCAAATCTGTTAAATCTGGCAGATACAATTCTAGAAGAGGATCGATTTCTTGAATCAATTGTTCTTGAAAAAGTGGATGAATCGGTTACGAAATCACGTGGAGGGAAAATAGAACTTGATCTTGAGTTATTTTGCAATTATGATGTATGGTTACGCCGTCGTTTGTTAAGATATTGCCTGTCAGCGATTTCTGCCGACGGTTTAGGACCTGATAAAAAAGTTGTGGAGCGTCTGGATCATGCTTGTTGTAACTTTCGGAATGGGATTTCATTACCGGGAAACATAGAGGCTACGCGCTCTGGCAAGAAAATGATTTTTTATAAACGAAATGAAATTGTTGAGCAGAGAGAATTTATTATTGGGAAAAATTTGGAGGTTCCGGAATTAAATATAACTGTTAATGGTCTAGAATTATCATACGAAAAAGATATGTTAATAAAAAAACGCCGTTCGCAAGTGGTTGTGATTGATGCGGATAAAGTCTTTCCTCCTTTTAAGGTCAGAGGTATTCAAAAGGGAGATAGATTCCAGCCATTAGGAATGGAAGGAACCAAGACGGTCGGCAGTTATCTTGGGGATAGAAAAATTGACCCTCTTTATCGAAATGAAGTACCAGTTCTTGTTGATAAAAGAGGGATAGTATGGTTGATTGGGTGCGAAATAACAGATAGAGTAAAAGTGGACTCTTCAACGAGGAAGGTTTTAAAACTTGAATGTCGTGAGCAAAGAACAAATTGGAAGAAAACCGTTTGAGCTTCTCCTGGATCAGGAGAAAATTGCTGAAAGAATTACCCAGCTCGGTGATGAAATAACCCGGGATTATAATGGCAAAAGAATTCTGATGATAGGTATTCTTAAAGGGTGTGTTGTATTCTTTTCTGATTTAATTAGAGAGATAAATCTACCTTTGGAGATTGATTTTGTTTCGGCAGCATCATACCGAGAAGGAATGAAGCAGGATGAAAATATATTTCTGAATGGTAATCTTTCTGCTCCTATTAAAGGAAAAGATGTAATTATCGTTGAAGGGATAGTTGATTCCGGACGGACAATATCTTCCATTTTGAAAGAACTAAAGAAACTGGAACCTGATTCAATTGAAGTTGTTACTCTAATTGACAAACCGGCCAGCCACCGGTGGAAACTGGATATAAAATATAAAGGGTTTTCGATTGGTAATGAGTTTGTTATTGGGTATGGACTTGATAATGCTCAGCAATATCGCAATCTCCCTTTTATTGGAAAAATGATTGAAGATTAGTAAATGAAAATATCGGTGATAATGAATATTAAAGCCGATAGGATGTATAACTCATAGAATAATAAATTTATATTTACGGAGTATTAGTGTCGAAATTTAATAATAAAAATCCTCTCAGACCTCGTCCGGATAAAGATGGAAAACAAAATGATCCGGGTGGATTCAGATCCCAGGGAAGAACGCTGATTTTCTGGATTGCATTGGTTTTGGTGATGGTAATCGGTTGGACCTATATCAGTAGTTTTAATGAAACTCAGGCAGAAATAACTTATTCGGAATTTATTGCTCAATTAGACCAGAACAACATTGAGGAAGTTTCATTTAAGGATCAGGAAATTGATGGAGCTTTAAAAGAACCTCGCTCTTTTGAATCAAGCCAAACCGGTGAAACTTTTGAAAAATTCAAAACCAGAATTCCATTTCCTGATTTTAATTATGAATTAGTTAACAGACTCGAAGCGAAACAAGTCAGAATAAATGCGGATACAGAGAGCCCAATATTATCATATCTTCTAGCTGCTGCTCCCTGGATAATTCTGATTTTTATCTGGCTCTTTTTTATCAGACAGATGCAATCAGGTGGTGGTCCCAAAGGCCTGTTCTCTTTTGGCAAGAGCAAAGCCAAGCTTTTGACTGATGAACGCCCCAAAGTTACTTTTGGCGATGTTGCTGGTGTTGAGGAAGCTAAAATAGAACTGGGAGAGATTATTGATTTCCTCAAAGAACCGGGGAAATTCCAAAAATTAGGCGGGAAAATTCCCAAAGGAGCTCTTTTGCTCGGTGCACCGGGAACTGGCAAAACTCTGTTAGCTCGGGCAATAGCCGGTGAAGCTGGAGTACCGTTTTTCTCCATGTCCGGTTCGGATTTTGTCGAGATGTTTGTTGGCGTTGGCGCCAGCAGAGTGCGTGATCTCTTTGAACAGGGAAAACGAAATGCCCCTTGTATTATTTTCATAGATGAGATTGATGCCGTTGGAAGACATCGCGGTGCTGGTTTGGGTGGCGGTCATGATGAGCGTGAACAGACACTGAACCAATTGTTGGTTGAGATGGATGGTTTTGAATCCAACGAAGGCGTTATTATGATAGCTGCTACCAACAGACCTGATGTACTTGACCCTGCTTTGCTTCGTCCGGGAAGATTTGACCGCCAGATTGTTGTTCCTTCTCCCGATGTAAAGGGTAGAGAAGGGATTCTTGAAGTCCATGCCCGCAAGATTAAAATGGATGATGGCGTTGATTTGAAAGTTCTTGCTAGAGGAACACCAGGGATGACCGGAGCAGATCTGGCAAATATTGTCAACGAAGCTGCTCTTCTTGCATCAAGAAAAGATCGTGATGCGGTCATGATGGAAGATTTTGAAGAAGCCAAAGATAAGGAAATGATGGGTACTGCCAGGAAATCTATGGTCATTACCGATGAAGAAAAAGAGATAATTGCTTATCATGAAGCCGGCCATACTCTCGCAGCCAAGTATCTTCCTAAAGCTGATCCGATTTATAAAGTATCAATTATTCCTCGCGGAATGGCTCTTGGTGTAACTCAGTCATTACCTGTAGATGAACGTCATACTCATTCCAAAGAATATCTTGAAGCAACTCTAACAGTATTGATGGGTGGTCGTGTCGCAGAGTTAATCGTTTTTAATCAATTAGATACCGGTGCTGGTAATGATTTGGAGCGAGCAACAAAGCTGGCCCGCAAAATGGTTTGCAACTGGGGAATGTCAGAAAAACTTGGTCCGGTTACACTGGGACGTACCGATGAACATATCTTTCTCGGTAGAGAAATGGCACAGCAGAAAGATTATTCAGATGCAACCTCGGAATTAATAGATACTGAAGTTCGTACTATTATTGAAAATGCTGAAAAACAAGCAAATGAAATATTGACAACCAATCTTGACAATCTTCACAATTTAGCAAAAGCTTTACTTGAAAAAGAAATAGTCGACAGCAAAGAGGTTGATGTTATAATCGGTCGGACTCCGGGGGATGTAGAGCCAGTTAATTCTCCAACTCCAACGCCGGAAAGCTAATCGTGTCGTTTGACCGGAAGAAAATTTCAAAAGGGGTTAAGCTCATTCTGGAAGGAATTGGCGAAGATCTTACTCGTGAAGGCTTAGAGCGAACACCTGAAAGAATGGTCGAGTATTTTGAAGAAGTATTAGCTGGATATAAAGATGATCCGGCTGCTGAATTAAGAAAATATACTACCAGCAATAAAGACGAGATGATCATTTTGAAAGACATCTCGTTTTATTCCTTATGCGAGCATCATCTCCTTCCGTTTTTTGGGAAAGTACACATTGCCTATATTCCGCAAAATGATAAAGTTGCCGGGTTTTCAAACATGGTTAATGTCGTGGATATTCTCTCACATCGTTTACAGGTGCAGGAACGAATGACAACCGAAATTGCCGATGCAATGCTAAAGGCAATCAAACCCAAGGGAGTTTTGATTGTTGTTGAAGCCGAACATCTTTGCCTGACAATGCGAGGGAAGAAAAAACCAGGAAGTAAAATTGTTACCTCTGCTGTACGGGGAATATTGCGCAAGGAAGCTACCAGAATTGAAGCTCTTTCACTGATGGAACGATCATAACCATTATTTTCTTGTCATCCCAACTTGTCATCCTCAACTTGATTGGGGATCCATGCTAATTATATTGTGCCTGGCAATAAAACAGGCTATGCCTACCTCGTCTGCTGGCATTATCTGTATCCCACCCATCGGGTGGGCTTTCTTATAACGGTTGTCGTACTACGACAAATGGTTCTTGATTTGTTGTCAGTATAACTTTATTATAAAGTGTGATGACTCTTACCAGACAAAAAAGATCCATTGGTACAAATCTGCCGGATGACATCTCTTTGGCGGACGGCTGCAGGCTGAGTTTGTCCAAGCCGTTAATAATGGGTATAATCAATGTTACTCCAGATTCCTTCTCCGGTGGCTTAGCCACTCCTATTGAAGCGAGAGATACTGCGATTCGGATGGAAAAAGAAGGGGCAGATATAATTGATATTGGGGGAGAGTCAAGTCGCCCCGGGGCTGAACCAGTCTCTTTGGAGGAAGAGTTAAAAAGAGTGATTCCTGCTATTGAAGCAATCAGAAAAGAGACTCAGATCCCGATCTCTATTGATACCTATAAAGCAAAAACAGCCAAAGCAGCTATTGATTCTGGTGCAAATATTGTTAATGATATTTCTGCATTAAGATTTGATCCTGATATGGCCGATTTGATCTCATCGGCAAAAGTACCGGTAGTGCTGATGCATATGTTAGGTACTCCAAGGGATATGCAAAAGAATCCAACATATAAAAATTGCACAAATGATATTGTTGATTTTTTTAAAGAAAGAATAGATTTTTGTATAAGACATGATATAAAGAAACAAAAAATTATTATTGATCCAGGTATAGGGTTTGGAAAGAGACTGTCAGATAATCTCGAAATATTATCACAAATTAACAGTCTTAATGCCTTGGGATCGCCTGTTTTGATAGGAGCTTCAAGGAAATCGTTTATAAATATGATACATCCGTCCGATAAAGCAAGTAGCAAGCGTATCGGAGGATCAATTGCCGCAGCAATTACCGCAGTGATTAATGGGGCTTCGATTATCAGGGTTCACGATGTGGAAGAGACAGTGGAAGCTTTAAAAGTTTTAGAGTCGATTAGAGAATACCAATGACCTTTTTTAATTATGAATTTATAACTTTCGGATTAAAAGATATCCTCGATGTTTTGTTGGTCTCTTTTATTATATATCAGGCCATGAAACTTGTCAGAGGGACTCGCTCAGCTCAGATTATAGTAGGTCTGGGTTTGATATTTGGAGTTGCTTTTATTGCATATTGGTTCCAGTTGGAAGGACTCTCCTGGCTTTTCTCAAATTTAGCAACATTTGGTTTGATAGTCTTGGTGATAGTTTTCCAGCCAGAGTTAAGGGGTGTATTGGCACATTTGGGCCAGAGCCGTCTTCTAAGGCAATTTGTTATGCTGGAACGGAAAAAGTCTCTTGAGGAAGTATCACGAGCGGCTCTTCGCTTGTCTGAACTTCGTTATGGCAGTCTGATTGTAATTGAAAGAAAAACCGGATTACGAAATTTTGCAGAGACTGGAAAAGCATTAAATGCCGAGCTTTCATCAGAAATGCTGGTAACATTATTTACTCCCTATACTCCTTTGCATGATGGAGCGGTTATTGTTTCGGGAGAATTTATTAGTGCAGCAGCAGCATCCCTTCCCTTAACAACCAATTCCCGTTATCATAAATTATATGGCATGCGCCACAAAGCTGCAGTCGGGGTTTCGGAAGTTTCTGATGCGGTAGTAGTTGTCGTTTCCGAAGAGACCAGTGCTCTTTCTATTGCTTTTAATGGTATTCTCGAATCAGATATCAAAAAGAACGAATTTAAAGACAGGCTGGCTGCTTATCTGGTTAAATAAGAACAATATCATAATTTGACTTTTAAGGAAAAACTGTTTATTATCCTGCTCCGCTGGTATATAGTCCGGCGGTTTTTTGTATGATAATTTTTGTAATAAGATGATTTTGATATGTATGATATAACAAAAATAAGAAATTTTTCCATCATTGCTCATATTGATCATGGCAAATCGACTTTGGCTGATCGTCTGTTGCAGGAGACCAAGACACTTACAGACCGACAGATGAGAGCACAGGTGCTTGACTCAATGGATCTCGAACGGGAACGTGGAATTACGATCAAGTCTCATGCTATTCGTTTGAAATACGAAGCCAATGATGGCAGTATGTATGATTTTAATTTGATTGATACCCCGGGACATGTTGATTTCACCTACGAAGTCAGCCGTTCCTTAGCTGCCTGCGAAGGTGCAATTCTTGTCGTTGATGCTTCCCAGGGAATCGAAGCTCAAACAATATCAAATCTATATTTAGCAATGGAAAATGATCTTGAGATAATGCCGGTTGTAAATAAAATAGATCTTCCTAATGCCAATACTGAAGCTGTTGTAAATGAGATTGTTGATCTACTCGGTTGTAAGCCAGAAGATGTTTTGCGATGCTCGGCCAAAAAGGGGATAGGCATTGATGAAATACTCGAAGCAATAGTTCATAATATCCCTGCTCCAAAAGGTGATGCTGATGCTCCCTTGCAGGCGATGGTTTTTGATTCGGTATTTGACAGTTATAGGGGTGCCATGCCTTTGATCCGGATTGTTAATGGAACCCTAAAGACTAATGAGAAGATTCAGTTTTACTCGACAAAAAAAACTTATGATGCTGATGAGATCGGTTCTTTACGCTTAGGAAATGTTCCTCAGAAATCTCTTCATGCCGGCGATGTTGGGTATCTGTATGCTTCAATCAAGCAGGTGGCTGATACAAGGATTGGTGATACAATTACACTTGCTTCATCACCTGCTAAAGAGCCGCTTAAAGGATTTGTCGATGTCAAGCCGATGGTTTTCTCAGGTCTTTACCCGGCAATTGCTGAAGATTTTACCCAGTTACGGGAAGCTCTGGAAAAGTTGAAGCTCAATGATTCATCATTGACTTTTACACCGGAATCATCAACGGCTTTAGGATTTGGATTCAGGACAGGCTTTCTGGGTTTATTGCATATGGAGATTATTACCGAAAGATTATCTCGCGAATATAATCAAGTCATTATCAACACTGTTCCCAATGTTGAGTATCATGTTTATAAAACTGATGACAGCATGAAGGCTGTCGATAATCCCGCACAAATGCCGCTACCAGGGGAAATCAATTATATTGAAGAACCATTTGTTGATGCCCAGATTATTGTTCCCTCGGAATATATCGGGGCGATAATGAAACTGGGTACGGCTCGGCGGGGAGAATATAAAACAACTGAATATCTTTCGACAACAAGAGCGAACCTTACGTATTCGTTCCCGTTATCAGAGATTATTTTTGATTTTTATGATAAATTAAAATCATCTACCCGGGGTTATGCTTCTTTGGACTATGGCATGCCATACTATAAAAGATCAAATCTGGTTAAGCTTGATATTCTTGTTAATGAAGAACCGGTTGACGCATTGTCAGTTATTATCCACAGGGATAAAGCCTATAAATGGGGCATGAGTCTTAATGAAAAACTGCGCCAGTTGATTCCCCGCCAGATGTACGAAGTTGTCATTCAGGCTGCTATCGGGAATAAAATTATAAGCCGGGCAACGGTCAAAGCACTTCGTAAAAATGTTACAGCCAAATGCTACGGCGGTGATATCTCTCGCAAAAGAAAACTTCTCGAAAAGCAAAAAGAGGGTAAAAAGCGGATGAAACAATTTGGATCAGTAGAGATTCCGCAGGAAGCCTTTTTGGCTGCTTTACAAATTGGAAAATAGTTTTAATCAGCTATCGTATAATCCATCAACTCCCAGGAAATAACCTCTACATATTGTTCAATAGGGACATTCATTTCATAAACAATTTTGATCTTACTTTCAACTGCCATGATTATTCCTATTCCATGAACAAACCAGTAAACAGATTTAATATAATCGTAATTTTCACCAAAAAAGACGACATCGTGATAGCTTCTTATTTCATAAGCATTTTCATAGAGAACATCTTTGATAGTCATATTTCCGACAGAGATAACCTCGCTGGTATGATGTTCACGCAGCATTAAATCCCCGTTCCAATTCCATTTCTGGTCTACCCTCAGTGGGAATCGCATGACAAATTTATTAAAACTGAAGAAACTCTCGTTAATCATTGTTACCGAGTCTGCTTTTATAACAGTAATGCATGTATCTGTAGGAGGGACGCATCTGATAACCGTATTCAGTGTATCATCTCCAACAATTATATATCCTGTATCTAGCACACAATGATAATCAAATGACCAGAGAGTTGCGGCTTTATTCGCAATTGTAGTATCACCAAAAATGTCAACATCTACCGTATCATATTCGTGTTCCATCATACGATAACCTTCATAAGTCCAATGGCTGCCGACTTCATTGGGGAAGTTTATATTAAGATCAGCAATCCCGGTTGAGTTTTTGGAACAGCTAAAGCTGATAATGCCGGTAATAATAATTATTATAAAAAACAGATTGTTTTTGATGTAAGACATTCATACTCCCTTAATAAAAGTTAAGAAACACAATATGATAAATTATTCCTACCTGTCAAGATTATATATTGACCGGGCAATTATATGTTTTGTTGAATATAATATCATACTATATTTGATTTATGGGAAAAAGATTGAATCTATCATCAATAGCAATATTATTAACCATAGTTTTGTTTGGTATTGCATCAAATTTATCTAACGGATCATATTGGGGGATAAATCATTTGGCCTTTTTGGATCAGGGCTGGATGATTGCTTATTTACTAATATCACTTCTAATAATTACTATCCTGTTTTCTAAACGATGGGACAAAATCTTTTCTGAAATAGTAATCAAAACACATGATTTTATATTTGAAAAAGGTCTTTGGCCAAAAGTGCTTATTGCATTCTTTTTTACAGCCTTTTTTTATGTATTCAGGTCAGAGACCCATTTTCTTGGGGATGGGTACACCTGGCTTTCTGTTTTTAGCCAGGGAGATAACTATATCCATAAATGGTCGGAAACAGGATCAATATATCTGTTACGAATTTCTGAACAACTTCTCGGTGGGTACACAGAAAAAACTGCCCTTAGTGCTTTTCAAATATTTTCAATATTTTCAGGGGCTTTAGTAGTCTATAATGCTATTTCCATAATTCAAATATTATTAAAAAACCATTATATAAGATTAATTAGTTTATTCACGATTGTATTTTCTGGGTCACTACTTTTATATTTCGGGTATGTAGAATTTTATCCACTATCATGGGCTGTTTGTATTCTATTCATAAATACAGCAATAAGATCATTGAATAAAACACGATATTTATGGATAGCAATGATCTTGTTTTTATTGGCGATTTTCATGCATGTACAAGCTGTTTACTTCTTACCGGGATTATTATTTCTATTAATAAATAGAGTTCAGTCTTTAGGTTTACGAAAAATATTCTGGTATCTATATTTAATATTCGCAATTGCAGGTATATTATTTTTCATATGGCTCTACTTAAATAAGATTGAATTTGAAATTCTTATACTTCCATTTTTTGAGGGAAGGCCTGTTGCACCAGAGTATACTGTTTTTAGTTTTATACATCTTCTGGATTTAATCAATTTACTTTTATTAGTTGTTCCGGGAATAATGATAATGATTGCTCTTTGGATCTCTGGAAAACTATCAATTAAGCGAGATTCAATAACCCTGTTGTTAGGGTTTTTGTCAGTTGGTCCGTTATCTTTTTTAATGGTTTATGGGGCTGCAGTTACTATGGCTCGCGACTGGGATGTTATGACCTTGTCATTTATTGCACCAATATTATTTGTTTTGTATCAAACAGATAATTCAGAAAGGAAAATATCAGCAAATTTAGTAATAAGCTACGGTTTGTTAGTGATAATGTTGACTGGATTATATATTACAGCAAACGTCAATACAACATCATCTGAAAATAGATATTATTCACTGTTAAATGATCGTAATCGAAGCGGGTGGGCAATTTATTCTGAATATTTTAAAGTTAAAAAAGATAAAACAAGATTTCGAGATATTACCTTTGAGATGAATTCACTTTTCCCTGAATATCTAAGACTGAAAGACGCTTATAATTTACTGGAGAAAGGGAAATTAAATCAAGCTCGTAATATCGCAGAAGAATTAGTTAACAGTAATCCATGTGAACCAAATTTTCTTCAGTTGTTAGCTAATGTATATGAAAAAGATCAGCGATATACTGAAGCTACTAAAAATTATCAAGATGCCGTCAGGTTGAATCCGTATTTCCCTGAGTTGTATAATGAATTCGGTCAAATGTATATGAAACAGCAAAAATATGATTCTGCATTGATTTATCTGAAGATGGGAAGAGATTTGAATTCATCACTGACTTTTATTTCTGAGGGGATAGGATTAACATATTTCTTTCTTAGACAGAATGATTCTTCGCTTGCAATAGCAGATACACTTTTTATGGCTGATCCAAACTCTCCCGGTGGTCATCTTCTTTATGTTACTATTGCTGTTTCACAAGGAAATGAAAAACTCGCCCAATATCATTTCAAAGAATTCCTGAAATATGGACAACGCAGGTCTGATTATATAAAAATGAAAAAAGTGTACAACTATCTTTTGTAATTAATAATTGATTTATAAACATAAAAAAACCCGACTGTTGGAAGTCGGGTTTTTTATTATAAAGAATAGGGTAATTCTTAGTACATGCCAGGCATGCCGCCGCCCATTCCACCCATTCCACCAGCAGGCATTTCAGGAGCCTTGGTGTCTTCAGGTTTGTCGACGATCACAGCTTCGGTAGTCAGAAGCAGACCGGCGATTGAAGCAGCATTTTCAAGAGCTGTGCGAGTGACCTTGGTAGGATCAATAATACCAGCTTTAATCATATCTTCGTAAGTGTCAGTCTGAGCATTGTAGCCAAAAGCACCTTTTTCTGCGATAACTCTGTTAACTACGACTGAACCTTCAACGCCGGCATTAGTAGAAATCTGGCGAATAGGTTCTTCAAGAGCACGACGGACAATATTCACACCAACCAACTCTTCTTCGTCAGCTTTAATACTATCAAGTTTGCTGATAGTGCGCAGGAATGCAACACCGCCACCAGGGACGATACCTTCTTGAACAGCAGCGCGGGTAGCATGAAGAGCATCTTCAACGCGGGCTTTCTTTTCTTTCATTTCAGTTTCAGTCGCAGCACCAACATTGATAACAGCAACGCCACCAGCTAATTTAGCCAGGCGTTCCTGAAGTTTTTCACTATCATAATCGGATGTTGAATCTTCGATTTGACGACGGATCTGATCAATACGGCCTTTGATAGCATCTTTTTCACCAGCGCCTTCAACGATAGTAGTGTTGTCTTTATCGATTGAGATTTTTTTGCAGGTTCCGAGGTCGGCCATTACGGCGTTCTCAAGTTTGAAACCTTTTTCTTCGGAAATGACATTGGCTCCGGTAAGAGTTGCAATATCTTCCATCATAGCTTTGCGACGATCACCAAATCCCGGAGCTTTCACTGCGGCGACTTTGATGGTACGACGAAGATTGTTGACCACTAAAGTAGCAAGAGCTTCGCCTTCGACATCTTCAGCGATAATCATAAGAGGCTTGCCGCCCTGAGCAACTTTTTCAAGCAATGGCAGAAGGTCTTTCATGTTGGAAATCTTTTTGTCATACATAAGAATCATCGGATCTTCAAGAACTGCTTCCATTGAATCAGGATCAGTTACAAAATAAGGGGAGACATAACCGCGATCAAACTGCATACCTTCGACAACATCAAGAGAAGTCTCGGCTGATTTTGATTCTTCAACAGTAATGACGCCGTCGTTGCCAACTTTTTCCATAGCTTCGGAAATAAGTTCACCAATTTTATTGTCATTGTTTGCTGAAATGGTTCCGATCTGGGAGATATCATCTTTTCCACTAATCGGTTTGGACATCTTTGTGATTTCATCGCTGACGAATTTGACAGCTAAATCAATACCACGTTTGATTGACATCGGGTTATGACCAGCCGTTACGTTTTTGAGGCCTTCACGATAGATAGCCTGAGCAATCAAAGTAGCGGTAGTGGTTCCATCACCGGTATCATCGGAGGTCTTGGAAGCAACTTCTTTGACCATCTGGGCACCGATATTTTCAAAATTATCTTCGAGTTCGATTTCACGGGCAACAGTGACACCGTCTTTGGTTACTGTTGGTGAGCCGAACTTTTTGTCGATAACGACATTGCGACCACGTGGGCCAAGGGTGACCTTGACAGTATTGGCCAGCAGATCAACGCCTTTTTTTAATTTGGCGCGAGCTTCTGTATCAAAATCTATTTGTTTAGACATTATTTAATCTCCGTTATTGATTATTTGCTTTCCTGAATGATTGCGAAAATATCAGATTCGCGCATAATTAAATACTCTTCACCACTGATTGAAACTTCGGTTCCTGAGTATTTGCCATAAAGAATGACGTCGCCTTTTTTGACTTCCGGGGGTGTTTTGGAGCCGTCTTCGTTGGTGCGACCAGGGCCGATTTCGATTACTTCACCCTGCATCGGTTTTTCTTTGGCGGTATCAGGAATAATGATTCCACCCTTCATTGTTTCAGCTTCTTCTGAAGGTCTTACAACCACACGATCTGCTAGTGGTTTTACCTGCATTGTTCTTTCCTCCGAGAGGTGAAACCTCTCTTTTTTAGTTTATAATTACACAATTTCATTTCATTTTTTATCTATTAGCACTCAATCCAAGTGAGTGCTAACGGCTTTGGAATATAGTTATAACACATAATGTGTCAAGAAGTTTCCGTGAAAATGTACAGATATATTAGAGAAAAGATATAAGAAGAATCAATAGAGCTGCCAATATAGCATATTAGCGCTATAATGGCAGTTCAAGGCGGATGTTTGTATAGGATATAGGTTTAATCATCAATCAAAAAATTTACATGGACTGTTGAGACTATTTCTTTCTTAATAGAAGTGACATCATTAATTCCTCGGCTTGACACTTCAGTTGAGTATAATGGTCTGATTTGAAAGACTCCAACCCTTGCTGATACAGGCACTCCAACTTTGCAATTGGTTGAGTTGGCAAGTTGATCAACCCTGAGTTTAGCATTTTCTGTGGCGGCTTTGATCATTTCAATTTTCAATTCATCTAATCCAGTGAATAAATATTTTGGGTTGGCTGATTTAATTTCAACACCCTGTTCTAATAATGAAGATGCATCTCTGGACAGTTGAGTTATTCTATCAACATTCTGAAGTTCAACTTTGATTTTTTGATTAAGAGTGTAATTCAAGAACTCTCTTTTATGAGTCATGTTTTTTAATATTTGAACTGAGCTGATGTTTATATCATCTTTTTTGTAACCTGATTTTGTTAAGTAAGATTGAACTGTTTTAAGATCAATTTTGATCTTTTCATACGCCATATCGAGGTTGACATTGGTAGTGCTAATTGTCCCTTCCCAAATAGCATAGTCCGATGTGATTGGTTTAAATGCTGCCCCGGTGACAGAAATAGTTTTTCCCATTCCTTTGACTTCCACAAAGGCACTTGACAGTGTGAACGTGCAAATTATTATAGTCAAGCCTATAACAATGCTGCTGATAATAATTGCCATTGAATTTTTATGAATACCATTACCAATACTCATAGTACCTCCCTTATGATTGTTTATTTTAATCCGTGCTCAACAGATCGTTCTATCCATTATACATGTACAATGCGAAGTAGTTTAATTGTAATGAAATAAAATAAAAAACCACCCCATTAATGAGGTGGCTTTTTGTAAATAGAAACACTCAAAATTTTCAACAAGGCGGTGGGGGAGGACCACCCTTGAACACATAATTAACCAGTAATACAAGATCATTTACAAGGATTAGACCATCAAGTGGTAAGATAACATCACCTTCTTCAAGACATTCAGGTGGTGGACCACCCTTGAATACATAATTAACCAGATATACAAGATCGTTTACAAGAACAAGGCCATTGTCATGCAGTGCATCCCCGCGAACTTGACAGCATGAAGTGTTAAGTAGAATAACTTTAATCTCTGGGCATAGTGAAGTATTAGATAAGAAAAAGTCTGGATCTGTTGTGCAAAGAGTAATATAAAATACTATAGTATCTTCATCTGGTAGAAGACTTAGATCAAGATCAAGAATTAAATCTAAGCTATCACCCGGGCTAATTGTACTTGATGCAGTTGGCAGATTTATATTCTCGAGGTAAGATGGAACCCCGGCCAATTCATAACTTCCACTTTTTACATTTCTAATTGATATGTTTATTTTTTCAACATTATCATCATTCTTTGAGATTGTACCTGCCTTTGCTGAAGGCGGTTCTTCAGGAATATTAATGTTGGTGGTGATTTCATCTGCCGTGACAGTTGTAAATGTGAGTATATCACATCCTGTATTTGTAAAAACATTATTAACTGTAACTACTCCATTTATATCAGGATCTGAATTCACATTAACTATTGGATTATATTTAGTTATCTCAAGTCGAGGTCTGTTTGATTGTTTAGTTAAATCAAACAGATTGCCCCAGAAATCAGCAAAAAGGACATGGAGCCCTGATAATTCATCATAAACAATAGCTCCATTCATTCCAATATTTGGTGAAGATCCTGGCACATTAAAAGTCCGACGTCTAAAAAGTTCTGATCCATCATCAGCAGAAAAACAACTAAGGAATCCATCTTCATCAAATATCATAATTTTATTAGGACCACTTGTTTCACTAGAGAGTACCCCACCCATATAATATCTTCCCTCAGAATATGACGATGTTACCCAATCAAAATTTCCTGTTATTTTATTTACAGCTAATATATGACCGCCTGCAGGAGGATTTGACCATCTTGATAAAGACGGGACATATACATGATTTTCACCAATCATTGGTGCACTGTAAAAACCCCTGTTAGCTTGTGTAACAGGTCCTTTCAAAAATCCACTTGAAGCATCAATTCGATAAAATATTCCATCTGTAGGGTAATCTGCCATAGCTCTTGAATTAGCATATAAGACACCACCTAATAATGGATCATCATCATATGAAACTCCACTTGTGAATCCTTCATCACCAAAGTAGCCATTAGTATGAGTGTATTCATTAACTGCTTGTAAGCCGCCATTAGCTGATAATTGCCAATTTATTGTACCTGTATTTGGATTGATTGAATAGACATCACCTTCAACTCCAGCAGCTTGGGTTGCATAAAAAAGACTAAAACCGTCTGTTGCACCGGATATCCAGGTACTTTGATTTAGTGCCACAGGGAATCCAGTTTTTAATACTCCTGTTAAGGCATTAGCGCCTACAACAAATCCATCATCAGTACCCCAAAACACATAGTCAGTTCCACCTAGATTTAAAACTATGAAATTACCCCAACGAGTTTGTCCAAATAAACCTCCTGATCCAACTGTAGTTATATCTCTGCTCCAAATAAGACTTCCTGTGTTGAAATCATATGCCATAATTGAATGTTGGTTTCCTCCTGAAATAAACATAACAGGATTGGGATAACCTGCAATCGTTGTAATAGTTGGTGCACACCTAACACTTCCACCAAGTGGTAAGCCAGATATAGTATATTGAGGATTCCCATTCAAGTCAAATACACGATATTCATCACCAAATGAACAAACCACATAATCACCATAAACAACTGGACCTGTAAATGAAACACCGTCCGAGGGATGTTCAAATTTCCAGTTTAATGTTAAATCACATTCTATATCATCAAGTGAAATATTTGATTTACCAGTACGAGCATAATCATGATTAAGAGTTGACCAATTATCGGGAGTTGAAGGTGCCAAATATGGATCGACACAGGCTAACCGGAACCACCTGACATCAGCTTCCTGAGAATATCCTTCACCAAAAATTGCAGCTCCGGCAGAAGGATCATCAATATATTGAACATCAAGATACCACCCATTATCAGATCCGCCTTCCGGTATAACAACATTATCAGCGCTGGTTGCAAGTTGAGTTCCATGCGGTGTCACTGATGCCCAGTTTTCACTGGCACATGGTCCTCCTGCTCCACCGACCTGATCACATCCGGGAGATTGGGTGTTAGTGAGATTACGGGCATCATCCCAGGTGGCTCCAAGATCATCTGAAACTACCATATAAAGATCACCGTTTGATGCTCCGGTAGGATATCCGGGATTGCTGGCACTGGCACAATCATTATCATTGAACTGGGTAAAAATAATATAGAAATTATCATTACAACGTGAAATACTCATTTTGGCTGTATTCATCGCCCAGTTACCACCATTACAGTTTACTGGCTCCCAATCAGTAGCATGAGCCGTTGTTATTCCACCAGAGGCTTCATAATAGTGCAATAGTCGGCTGCGACGATTATTAGGTATTTGACCGGAAGCTGGCCAGTATCTTCCGTTCCAGACAATATGTAGCCATCCAGATCCGTCGGTTATACAGGATAAGTCAGACTGAGGAAGGTATGCATCTACTATATCTATATTGTACCTATTATTTGTAACATTTACTCGAGGTTGAAATGACTGCCCTTGATCTAATGAACGCATATAATATATGTCTTGTTCTTCATGAGGATATGTCCGGCATTGATATCCTGATTCAGTATCTCCATCGCCATCACATGGTATATTTGCTATCCAGCAAAGAGTTACCCATCCAATACTATTAGCAACCAGATCATGGCCATTGGTATAGACTGTATCAATAATTTTTGGAGGATTATCCCATGTTGCAGAAGGATCATTATCTGAACCACGACGAGCAAAATAGTATAATCCCTTGGGGTCAGTATTGCTACCTGTCTCATATGAGGCAGCTATAACATGAAGAACAGTATCAGTAGCAGTCTCTACATATTTGAATTTGGGCCAATCGACCTCTTGTCCAATATCTGGAGCTCCGCCTGTGTATTCTGATAATGACCTTGGAACTTCATAGTTATTTCCAAAAAAAGCATATCCAGGACCAAAATCCCAGTAAAAATGTGCATCTGAAAGATTATCAATTGCTTGACTATTATGTCCTCCAACTATTGCTCTTTGATCATTAGTAAGATCAATTCCAACATACCCAGCCCACTCCCCATTAGGTTGTATTCCAATCTGACCAATGTATGTTCCAGAAGTTAAGAAATATGTGTTATAGGCATATTTCCTCTCACTGCCCGATTCGGAATATAACTTCATCCATGAAAAATGAACAACAGGAGGATCAGAGCCAATAAGATTATCAGAGTGGGCAATCATTCGCCCCATTGATCCATTGCGCTGGTATTCATACCAGGTTGTTCCAATTGATATACCAATTCCATTAGTTGATTTTACAGAACCCATACTGTTTCCTGGTGATCCAATAGAGTTAATAGAGTTTGCCGGTAGAAGTTCATTGCCTACTCCAGTAAATGAATAATGCATAGATGCTGCTGCTGTTTTATCAACTAAACGGCGTTCTTTTACTTCACCGGCATTTAAAGATGCAATCGTTACCAGTGACACTACCAGTATGAGAATAATCTCAAATCTAATAGATTTGTCTTTCATGTGGATACCCTCTTCCATTTGATGATATAAGTAAATGATAAAATTAGCTGTTAATCAGAGATGTCCTCCAATTTTATGAAATGGTCTAAATATAATACTTTACTAATAATTAAGACTATGATGTTGTATGTTTGACCAAGACTCATGAAAAGCCAAACATGATTCAACGAAGATGTAAATATCGATTATAGTCGCCTAATAAGGTAAATAATACCTTATTAGGCTATCATTATATACGATTTTATCAATATTGTCAAGGTTTTTAGATAATTACAATATTAAGTGATTGAGCTTTATGTCTATAAATAAATAAAAAATATAATGTTGTAATCCAAAAAAGATTAATACAATGTATACAATAAAAATATCAACATGGTGGTGGGGGAGGGCCGCCTTTGAAAATGTAGTTTATTAAATAGACTGCATCATCTATCAGGATGTTACCATCATAATTCATATCTGCGGATTCAATGCAAAGTGGAGTTAAGCCATCCTTAAATATATAATTTACAAAAAAAGTTAAATCAGAAACATCAGGACCTGAATTATCATTATTGATATCACCTCGAATTAAGCAGCACTCAAAATTGACAGAGAAAGAATCTCCGAATGAAAAGAAGGCTTCGGTGGAACCGTAAAATGAAGAGGTATGCATAGGCAGGTGGTAGATACCGGGTGCTAAACTGATAAGTGAGTAAGTAAGAGTTAAACTATCGCCAGTATTTATTTGATTGTTGACGGAACCATCGGGATCGTCAATGATCCAATGTATAGTCATGCAGCCCGGATGAATGGAGTTTGGAGAGATCTCGTAATTATTTGAAATTGCTATGCTGTTTATAGTGAGAGTGTAACTTTCAGGATATAATCCAAGAGGGACATATTCAGAAAAATACAATCCGCTTAATGGAAAGGATTCATTATTGATAAATGATCTGGTAATTATTAGAGTATCATCTTGTTTCAAATGAGTTTTATTGACATCATAGTTGCATGTAATATCATATCCCAACGGAAATAATAATTCTTCAGCCGAAATTTTCATAGAGCAACAAATTATTATTGTTACCAAAGTAATGATAAAGTAATTTTTAGCCATAACTATAACGTCTGTCAAAAAAGGTAAGAACCTCTACTTAAAATTAATTCTATCGGGCTGAATTACACACTAATTATAATTAGTGAACCGGATCAAAATCCTCTATAAGATCCGGTAACGTAAAAGAACCTGCGATACCACTAAGTACCAAAGTAAGAACATAAGATTAATCTCGTAATAATGATATTACGAGAATTTGTTTCGCTGAGAACATACTAAATATGAGCCATTTTGTCAATTATTATCAGTTAACAAAAAGAATGATAGGATTTGTAAAAATTAGAGATAGAATTAGGAAACTAATAAATACATTTATGGCTTTTTGAATTTATTGATTTTTTTGTACAAATGTGATCGCTCCAAACCCAATTGACGAGCTGTGGCTGACATATTCCCATTGTTTTGTTCAAGTATTTGTTCAATAAAGTCCTGCTCAAAATTCAAGACAGCATCCTTTAGAGAGATATTTTCATTATACCCGGAATTTGGGAGAAGGGGTTTAATATCCATTAAGTGTATGTCAGCATTATCGCAGTAAATATTAAGTCTCTCGATAATATTTTTCAGTTCGCGGACATTACCGGGAAAATTATAGGAGCGTAATAAATCCATAGCTTCGGAAGTTATGTTTTTAATTGTCCCGCCGGTTTCATTGGCGAATTTTTTTAAAAAGTAATTACATAGAAGCTGGATGTCAAATATTCTATCTCTCAAGGCTGGAATTTTCAGTTGAACAACATTAAGTCGATAATACAGATCACGGCGGAATTTGTTTTCATCAATCATTTTTTCCAAATCACGGTTTGAAGCTGCAATAATATTACAATCAACAGTTACAGGCTTATCACTGCCAACCGGTGTGAATTGTTTGGTCTCAATTGCTCTTAGAACTTTGGCTTGAGCTTCAGGAGGCATTTCGCTTATCTCATCGAGAAATATTGATCCGTTATGCGCTTCGACAAATTTTCCTTTACGGTTAGCATGTGCCCCAGTGAAAGCACCTTTTACATGGCCAAAAAGTTCCGACTCGACCAGCTCTGATGGGAGAGCGGCACAATTTACAGTTACAAAGGAGCCATCGCATTTATTCCCGGAACGGTGAATCATATTTGCAACAAGCTCTTTTCCAGTTCCATTTTCACCTAGGATTAAAAAACGGCTGGTCTTTGAGGAGGAAAGATGAATGTAATTTTTTAGCTCAATAATTGCTTGAGATTCACCAATAAATTCACCATAAACAAGATCGGAAAGGCGTCCTTTCTCAAATCGCAACTGGTTGGTTTTGGTTGCGTTGCTGATGGTGACAAGAACTCTGTCGAGAGAAACCGGCTTCTCAATAAAATCATACGCCCCAGCTCTGATAGCGTGCACAGCCATATCAATATCAGCATGACCGGAAATCATTACTACAGTTTGCTGGCGGTTTTTTTCAAGGATGCGTTTTAAGAGGTCGATCCCATTGCCGTCGCCCAACATGATATCGAGAAAAATCAGATCATACTGAGATTTTGATTTTTCCAAGCCTTCAGCAAAAGATGCGGCCGTATCGGTTTCATGGTGGCGTCTATCCAATGCGGATTTCAATGATTTTCGAATGTTCTCTTCATCATCTATGATTAGAATTTTAGCCATCTTATTGAGGAATTATTATCGTAATTCCCGCTCCTCCGTTTTCTTTATTTGAAATTTCAAATGTTCCCCCATGATCGTTGATAATTCTCTGGCAGATTACCAAACCTAATCCTGATCCATCTTTTTTGGTTGAAAGGTACGGTTGTAATTCATTGCTAATAATTTCATTTGGAAATCCCGGACCATTATCAGTGACCGATATTTTTACATCATTCTTTTCATTAGCAACTTCTAAAATTACGACTGTATTTTCATCTGTTTCCAAACTGTTTTTTATAAGATTGATAAGGGTTTGAGTAATCATATCAGGATCAAGAGTGACGGTGTCACTGCTGAGACTATTTTTAATTACCAATCGTTTTAACTCTATCTCATTTCTGTATAGCGTTTCAATATCAGTTATGATTTTACCAAATGATGTTTTAATAATACTTGGGGGATTCATCCGGGCAAATTTGACAAACTGATCGAGTAATTTGGTCAAGCGCACGATTTCTGTTTTAATAGTACCGGTCGTTTCCAAAAGAATCTCAGGAAAGTTTTCAAGTTTCTCCTGGTAAGAACGACGGAGATCATCGACACTGACTGCTATGGGGGTGAGGGGATTTTTTATCTCATGGGCAACTTTGCGACCCATCACCTGCCAGGCAGCAATTTTTTCGGTAGTGGACAAATCTTTTTGTAATCTTTTCAACTTGAAGGTCATATCCGTGAATGAATCGGCCAGTTGAGAGAATTCCCCTTCTTCGTAAGCCATTACAGGTTTGGAAAAATCACCGGTTGAAATTCGTTGTGAAGCCCGTGTTAGATTTTCTATCTCACGTTTTGCTTTACCAGTGATTAGCATTCCCAATACAATAGCAAGCAGTATCGAACCAAGAGCCACTATCCCGGAAAGCCAGATCAAATATTTATTAGAGGGATTGTCGGTATCACTATGAAAAAAGGCTTCTATATTAAAATCGTATCTGTCACCTCCCACTAACAGGGACTGCAGCTTATTGCTCTCTTGATATAAAATTCCTTGTTTCATGCTGGCAGTCTTTTCAGAAATTGAGTCATCGAAAACAATTTGAATATTAGCATTTGTTAGATTGCTTATCAAATTCAGATAGCTTTGTTCAAGATATTTGCCGCAGTATAAATAAATATTACTATCAATTGGAACCAGAAAAGTATAAGCCGGATGAACTCCCTTTATATCGTATTCAATAGTCCCAAAAGGCTGCTGGTCAAACGGGGTTCTTAATAAATAATAACTATTGCTTACAACATTGCCATTTAAACCGGGGCGATGATAACTGGCGATGACCGTATTGCCGCTGTCAACAATTTCCATAAAATCAAAAACAATGGGATTGTCCCCCAGATCAATCTGTGATGACCGATTGGATTTAATCAGGGTTCTCGCTCTTTTAATAATTTGAGCATCAATTAATTTATGAACTTCACTCTTAATATCTTCCTGATAATTATTATTGTAATGATTAAATATCTGCAAGCTGTGTGTTGCTGATTTTCTGTCAGCCTGTCTGATCTGGCTTTGGGTATAAATATTTATAACCAGAATTATTGCCAATGGAGGGAGAGTAGCTACCAGAAGAAGAAAGAGCCTTATACGGGAAGTGAAAGTCATCGGATAACCTCCCTGTTTTGTTCCAGCAAAATAATTTTGTGTAAATTTACCTGATCGATAAATCCGGTACTATCGGTTGCATATCCGACTGTGTTTTTGTAAGCCGTAAAAAATATAGTTGGCTGATAGAGAGGGAAGACCCCGATTTCATCCCAAAGGGCTGTTTCAGCCAAATGATAATAACGATTTTCAATAAGCGTATCTGAAGCTTTCTGAGCCGATGCAATATAATCACCAATTATATTTATTGTTTCGTTGATGTCACTGCCTTTGGCAGTATCATTACATAATAGATTATGAATATATGACAGATTTGATATCTTATTTTCCTTATTATAGCTAATGGGGGTTAAGTAAAAATCTGAATTATCAGTATTATTTTCTATAATTGTTCTTACTCTATCACGAGATAAAATATCAGCATAATATTCGGCGGTCTTTACCCATGCCTGATCACTGATACCTATCGTTATTGTTTGGGGTAGTGATCTGTGTTGCTTAAGAAGCAATTGACCCCTGTAAGGATCATAGGGATAATACCGCTCGCATGGTATCTCATGATAGCTCAGACAATTTATTGGTTGGCATTTGTTACCATTAAAAAGTATAGGCATCAGATCAGGGTCGTAGCGATAATATAGCGATGTCGTCAAAAAAACATTATCATTAATTAGAGAAGCTGGATGGGGAATTATAGCTAAATAATATGGCGCAGGAAAAGATATGGTATTAGTATTTTCTGAATTTGTGGAGTATTGAGAGAAACTATAAAAAGCATCAATGATGCCTGATTCAAAATCCAGTATCATTTCAAAATTGTTATCATAATGATTGTAAATAATCCTGTCACCTGATTCAGGTAAATCATTGAGTGTCGTTTGACAGGGACTGGTATATCCAATTGTTATTTCCGCAAGACTATCGATTAATACAGGCTGAATAAAAACTTTGTATTTGTCTGACAAAAGAGGATCGTATAAAGAATCGACCGGATAACTATATGATACTCCTATATGAGAGGCTTCGATATATCCGGTTAAAAGAGTATCACTCTCATTAATAATAACAAATCGGCAATCTTTATAAATTAAAGACTCCACCCCAACCGGAAAATAAAATCGATTCAATTGAAATTGCAATATGGAGCTTTCCAATACATTATCAGCACTAGCAATAGGGCTAACTAATAAAATGGATAGTAGTATATAAATTATTAAAAGTTTCATAAACAGTCCTCAATAATTCTACACTCAAATAATGCAGAAGTCTATACTTGATCTTTCGACCAACGGTGTGTCATCCATGACACATTTAAGCTGTTGTAACATAACAAAAAACAAATTCAATAGCAATAACTGTGTCAAACCAAACACACACGAAGTATGTTTTGAGAAAGATGAAGCTGCGTATGTTGTTTGTCTGTAACGATATACGCAATATGGCACGTGGCTTGCAATATCCCCAGATAAACAAACCTCGTAACAAAGGAGAATGAGATGAAAAAAGTAACAATGACAATGATTATGATGGTCGCCATCCTGGTGCTTACACTGGGAGGAATCGGTTGTTCTGATGAAACCAAAGGGCAGAATAATTCCTCAATAGCGAAAGATTATGCTGCAGATATTACTGATAACCAAAATGAGAATGATGCAGAATCCGAAAGTGAAGTAATTCTGGCTTCATCAGAGATAATCGAAGAGCCAATTGAAGCAGTAGAAGAAGATCTATTTATTCCTAATGGTTCTGAAATGACTGATGTTTTAGTAGTGGGGCAGAGAGTTTATTCCACTTTTGAAGATGGCGTTTTTGTGTATGACTTTCTGACGGATGATAACTTTGTAATTGAATCGGATGAAAACCTGAACGCTCTGGGTTATTATCTTGGCGAAGTTTATGCTGGCGGAAATAGTCTTTACAAAATCAAAGATAAAAGCCTTGAGCCGGTTGAGTTGGATTTGGCCGGTGTGATTACAGAATTATGTTCATACGAATATAGATTAATGATTGGTACCGAATGCGGTCTTCATGCAACATCGATATTCGGCCATGAAATATTATTCGATGATATTGATGTTACTGCGATTACTTCTTCATCGGATGGTCTTTGGGTGGGGACCGATGGCCAGGGGCTTTATAAATGGGACGGCAGAGAGTTCAAGCAACGTTATCTCAGGCGCGACACCACGATTTTTGATTATGTTCAAGCTCTTGATTTCAATCATGGGCATCTTTATGTGGGGACAGCGAATGCTCTTTACAGCTACAACGGTGGAAGTTGGAAAACATTTACCACCGATGACGGACTTCCGTCAAATGAAATCAAAGCAATAGATGCTTCCAAATGGATTGTCTATATAGGCACCGACATGGGCGTAGCATCATTCTTTAATGATGAATTTAAAGAAATAAATAAACTAAGTGGCTATGCAATTTCTTCTCTTGGGGTATATGAACGAAGCCTGTTAGTGGGAACTACACGGGAGGGGCTTCTTAAAAAGACCGGACCGGTGGTGAAGGTTCTTATGGAAACTATCCCTTCACCTTCCGAGCCGGTAGCTGTGACCAGTCGTTGATTCATTATATTCACTTCCGTTGACATCCATCCGCATAACCCCCTGATAATCTCAGGGGGGTCTCTTTTATAATAATTGCTTTTGATCTTGTTATGTTCGTATCATTGATATTATGAATATTGTTATTTCAGGTGCATCAGGATTAATCGGGACAGCATTGGTTAAAGCTTTAAGAGCCAATAACCATAATGTAATAACCTTGGTCAGAAGAAAACCTGTCAATGACAGTGAAATATTCTGGGAGCCACTAAGTGGTGAGATTGAATCTGATAAACTTAACGGTATCGATTGTGTTATAAATCTCAGTGGTGAAAATATTGCCAGTGGACGATGGACAAAAGCTAAAAAAAAGAGAATTCTCGACAGCAGAGTTAACTCAACAGCTTTGCTCTGTAAATCATTCGTAAAATTGGACAGACCACCTTCGATTCTATTGTCGGCATCAGCCATTGGTTATTATGGTAATCATAAGACAGTTAAAGTTTCTGAAAATTCACCCAGCGGGAAAGGTTTTATAGCTGAGGTCTGCCGGCAGTGGGAAGATGCCACCGAGATTTGTATAAAAGCCGGTATCAGAGTTGTCAATTGCCGGTTTGGTGTTGTTTTATCTGCATATGGTGGAGCCTTGAAAAAGATGCTGCCTGCTTTCAAGATGGGTTTGGGAGGGAAGCTTGGAACCGGGGAACAGTTTATGAGCTGGATAAGTATAGAAGATTGCATTCGTGTTTTATTATTTATTTTAGAAAATAAAAATATTAAAAATGCCGTAAACATAGTGTCACCTGCTCCTGTCACAAATCATGAATTTACAAAAGCTCTAGCGAAAATATTAAGACGTTCCTCATTATTCCCGGTGCCGGAGTTTGTTATCAAAACTCTGTTCGGAGAAATGGGCCGAGAACTTCTACTGGAAGGCTGTAAAATAATTCCTGAAAAATTATTAAATTCAGGTTTCAAATTCAAACATTCTGATATAGATTCCGCTCTGGAAGATATTTTGAAAAATAAAAGGACATGAGATGAAAAAAGTTGATTGGTATTATCACCGCCCCGGTTGAACCAGCTGCGTAAAATCACAGGAGTTTCTTGTGAATAATAACATCGAGCATGAGAAAATGGAAAATGCCCGTCAGGCGGTTTATACTGAAAAAGATTTCACTAATATATTTAAAGGCATTGATCTGCTGATTGCTTTTAAGGGGAAAAAAGTAGAACAATTCGATATGAAATCAAAAAAATATGATAAAGCTCTTTTGAAAAAAATGATCCTGGGACCAACCGGTAATTTCCGCGCACCGGCAATAAAAAAAGGAAAGAAGATGTTTATTGGTTTTAATGAAGAATCATATAAACAGTATTTGTAATTAAACTATGAAACATTTTCCCTGGAAACATGAAGCACAAAAAGAGGTTCTATTTTACCCTGAAGGAGCAAAAGGGGAAGATGGCGATATTCTTGAAGTCGGTCCCGGAAGGGGAGACCTATTTCTTGAATTAGCTTCTTCTTTGCCTGATAAAAAACTGGTAGCAATTGAAATCGGAACCAAAAGATACAACAAGATGATCCCTCGGATTGAAAAAAAGGGATTAACCAATGTCAGATTAATCCGAGGAGATGCTCGTATTGTGTTGACCAATCATTTTTCACAGGGTGCCTTTGAAAAAATATATGTTCTCTTTCCTGATCCCTGGCCAAAAAAGAGACATGCTTTAAAGCGTTTACTCAATACTGAGTTTATCACACTGATAACTCGTTTCTTAAAAAAAGATGGCGACCTGTTTATGGCTACCGATGTTGACTGGTATGCCCAGTGGGCAGCAATCAATGCTGAGTCAACCCCTTATCTTGAGAATATGGGTGATCCTTTTGTAAAGGCAGAAAATCTTTTCAGCTATGCACCGACATTTTTTGAACAAAAATGGCGAGCCGAGGGACGCACAATCTACTACATGCATTTCAAACGGGCATAGCCCGTTTTTCCTGACGCATAGTTAAGTTTTATTAAAAGTATTGTAGATTTATTCTATTTTATTCTACCTTACTGTACTGAAGTATAACTGAATTATGTTTATTCTTGACATCAAGAGTGCATTTATTTTATTTTTATTCACGTAGAGTATTTTGGAGGAAATCATATTATGACATACAAAGATCCATCTGACAGTTTTTTAGTATCTATGTATAACCAATATTGGTCACATGGTAGACATGTTGAAGAGGGTCGCTTAAAATTGTTTGCCTCATATCTGGTTGTATTAGGCATAGTTATTTATTCATTGTATGGCCGAAGTGTGTTAGATGAAAAGCTTAATTTAAGGATAATGCTGATTGCATTTGAAATTATTCTTACAATACTCTTTCTACTTATGTTTATTAAAATGGAATATGTTATAAATATGTATATACATTCTACAGATAAGTTGTTAGAAGCTGCTAATATCGATGAGGGAATATTTGGAAAACGACATTATTCAACTCCAGTTAGGAGCATATCTATTTCAAGAATATTTACAATACTATATCTGCTCTGCTTGTGTTTTTTTCTGAATCTTTTGATATTCGAATTAAATCCGACATTTTTATTGAATTCAATAATTCTTACTTCAATTATTTGGTTGTTTTTATCTGTGCTTATTTACCAAGACCGAATTTTAAAAAGTACAAGAGTACCCCAATAATATTTATTGTCATATTTTCAGGATTATTATTTTCAGTTTCCCATGATTAAATGTATTTGACAATTCTGTTTCCTTCTCCTCAAATCTAATGTGTTTTTCCTTCTAAAATTAAGCAGAACCATTATCCTTAATAGGTTCTGCCATAAATTTGTATCCCACCCATCGGGTGGGCTTTTAAATCCACCTGTTAGGTGGGGTACATAGTAGGGTACAATCCCTAATCAAAAATATAGCAATTTAATCCTATTTTGTTTTGGAAGTTGGTTAAACAACTTTTGTTCTTTTAGCAATCCACATCCCAATGGAATATTATTGTATGATACCATAACAAAACCATGAGTTGCTTTATTTATTTCTCTTATAGATAATTCCAAATCTTTGCCATCACAATATTCCATACATTGCATTTTATTTAAGGCGATTTGATTTTCCTTAATGTGATTACCATACAATTGTAGGAAATTTGTAGTCGGTTTTACCGTCCTGTCTATTCTGGCGATAAGAATTCCACAGCTATCAGCTGTCTTAAGAGGAATAGAAGTTTCGGTACCAAGCAATACCCGACCTTTAGGACCGCTATAAAAAACATATTTATCAAAACAATCAGGTTCTATTCCAAAACGGCTTTCAAAATATTCCTTAACTCTGTGGATTATTTCTGGTGATGCTAATTCAATCATTTTATTACCTTACAAACAAAGAATCCATTGGTGTTATTATGATGCGGCCAGATACGGAATACTTTAGAAATATCAGAAGAGTATTTCTTATTATCCCATTCACTCACTGTCTCACCTACAATAAAATTATCCAATTTAATAGAAGATAATATTGCTGGTCTGTTCTGTAATAAAAAGTCTATAACTTCTTCATTTTCTTCGGGTGCCATACTGCAAGTTGAGTACACAAGTATACCCTTATCAGATAACAAGTCATAAGCACGCAGTATGAGATCCTTTTGTCGTTCAGAATAACCTCTTATGCGTTCGAGTGACCACCTTCGAAGCATTTCAGGACTTTTGCGAATTGTACCGTCAGCAGAACAGGGGACATCGAGAAAAATAATATCAAATTTCATCTCTGGAAATTTATGCAGCTCAAAATTTGTTATGACAGTATTGAGAACTCCCGCTTTGTTTAGATTAAATTTCAGGGCACGTATTCTTGTGTAGCTTCTGTCATTTGCTATAAGACATCCCTTGTTGTTCATATAGGCGGCAATCTGAGTTGTTTTGGAACCAGGAGCAGCACAGGCATCAAGAACGTTGTTTGCCGATTCAAGTTCTTTGCGGACAATAAGAGGAGGGAGCATCGATGTTAGTTCCTGAATGTAAATACTACCTATAAATCTCTCCATTGTGAAGCTGAGTTTATCGGAGTCAGTGATAAAAGCATCACTGCACCATGTAACAGGTTTGAATTTTAATCCCTGTTTTTGTAATCTTTCGATGACATCAGTTGAATTGCTTTTGAGTCTGTTTATGCGAAACGATTTGTCCAGAGGTTGTGATAATGATTTAAGAAAAATATTCTCATCATCAACAAGAGAGCAGTATCTTTTTATGAATTCTTTTGGCAGTTTCATTTAATACATTACAATTTTAAAATACATCTAAATAATTTACACAAAACACACGATAATATTAATATAAGCTTAGCAACTAAACTAATTGAAGTTAAAACTTGATTTCAATAGTAAAAATATATATTAAACTAATAGTACTTAGTTACGTATAATATAATGTACAACTTTGTCCAATAATTATGCCCGAGTGGCATGAAAAAAAATATCAAAGCTTGTTAATTGCTCGTAGATTTCATATATTGGAATTAGCTTCAGTATATTATTTCTTAATTTACAATAAAATGAGAGGCGGAACAGATGAGAGTTAAGACTCTGTTAAAAAGAAAACCTCGGGATGTTATCACCACTACCCCTGCCACCACAATTGATAAAGCCATGGATATGCTTATCACAAATAAAATAGGCTGCCTTCCTGTTGTGGGTGAAAATGGAAAACTATCTGGCATTATCAGTGACAAAGATATATTCAGGAAAGTTCACGAAACCAATGGCAAGTATCATGAACTTAAAGTTTCTGAAGTGATGACTACCGATGTTATTGTAGGAATTCCCGATGATAAGATTAATTATCTCACCAGCATGATGGATAAAAACTGGATCAGACACATTCCGATCGTAGATGGCGACAATATGGTAGGCCTGATTTCTCAAAGGGATATTATTAAATCTACTACAAAGCGAAGAGAACGCGAAAACCGTTACCTGAAAATGTATATGGAAGGTCTTCATAACAGGGATCAATCCGAAGAAGTTTAAAAAGCAGTATAATCTTTTTTAATGATTGAATTTATAGTTAAAAAAAATGTAGGAGATTAGTCTTCTACATTTTCTTTTTCAGGATAAGTAAAATTTTCCGGCATAGGGTGATTTATAGGTTTCTTCTCAGTGGAAGTTTTGTCAGTGTTGATTTCATTTCCCAATATTGCAACGGCACAGCTATTTAGAGCCTGATCAAGGGTTCTTTCTGTAAAATTCTGTGCCCATATAATATGCTGGGTGCGGATACTTTCATCAAAGACACCTTTATATAATTCCTCAATCTGTTTTTGTAATATCCATTCATCTTTTTTCCAGCCTGCATAAACAATAATGATATAATTATCTCTACTAGAAGGGACGAGAGATTCAATAATGGAAATTATATAATTATTCGAAGGAGTATTTAATTTCAGGCTCAATCGCATTCTCAAACCCTGATGTAGTTCTTTTTCGTTTTCATTTGCTGGGAATACCTTAATAAGCTCATTCCAATTTTTCGCATTAGAACTGGCAGGCAAAGGGAGCTGTTCTAACCATACTTCCAATTCTGATTTAACTAACGAGACATCCATCAAGGGGAGGTCTTTTTGCAGTTCAGTTAAAAGGGCATCGGCAATTTGTTCTTTTTGAGACATAATCATAACCTCAAACTGAAAAATAACTTACTATATACTTTTATCGGCATAATTTAATATTTTGATAATAATATGAAAATTTGAAGATTAATGCTGGAAATGTCATTAAAATCAAGACAAATAGGTGAAATTGCCTATTTCCAGACCGTTTCAATATTGACCTTTCTTGTAAATGTATTACTTTGTAGATAAGAGGTATATACTATTTAGGTCTTCTTTAGAAAAAATCGTAGAATAATTGATGACGATATTAAATTACATTTTACAGGAGGAAGCATGAGGAAAATCTTATTCTCTCTGGTTGCTGTTTTATGTCTGTTAGGATCGGCATGGGCAGATTCTGATGAGTCTATTAAAGGACTTAGCAGTGATCGAGTTCAACTTTCCAATCAGGCATTTAATAATCTGAAAACAACCTACCCAAGCGTTCAATCTTATAAAATAGATCAAAGCCGTACACGGATTTATGGTAGTGCTTTTGGCGGAGGCTCTTCATCGGCTGCCGTAGCCGAACAGTTTCGTTTGGAGCATGCCGGTATTTTTGGTGTTGAGCCCGAAAACCTTATTCCGGGAAATTTAAAAGCTGAAAAAAGATTATCTCAACCGGTTATGTACAATAAAGAGACCGGTACATATAAATTTACATTGACGTATTATTCTCAATACAAAGATGGCCTGCCAGTTTATAATTCTGAATTACGTCTTTTAACACGTAACGAACAAAGCAATCCATTGGTACTGGCTATTTCCAGTCTGAAGGATCTTGGTGATTTTGTTCCGGATCTAAGTAAAGCCGGCTATTCACCAGTTGCTGAACAAGCAGCAAGAGCTGATGAGCAGGGTCTGGATACTTTCACCGATCAGGAGACAGTTATCTGGGCTGGTATTAATAATGACGTGGTAAAACCCGCTGTAGGTGTAAAATTTATCGGGTCATCTGATTTTCCTGAAAAATTTCTGTTTATCGTTGATCCGGTAACAGGTGAAATTTATTACAAGGAAAATAGGATCATCTTTGAAGATGTACCCGGGAATGTCAGCGGAAAAGTAACTCAAAGTTATGGTGCTGAACAATGTGAAGAAGAAGCACCGGAGCCATTCCCATGGATAAAAGTTGAAAACGGATCAGGAGCTGTTACATACTCTGATGCAAATGGTGATTTTGTTTTAGGCAGTTCAGTTCATGGTGACTCTGTGATCTCTCGTTTAACAGGTACCTGGTTTGATGTGACCAATTATCTTGGAGCTGAAGTAGTTTTATCAGGTACGCCGACTCATTCAGGTATTTCATTTATGCATAATGATGCCAACAATGATGAGCAAATCAGAGCACAGGCAAATGCTTATCTTGAACAGAATTTAGTTCGCGATATGGTTATCGCACAAAATCCTGTTTATCCTCAACTTGATGAAAACCAATTTCCAGTTTCTGTAAACCGTACCGATGGTTACTGTCCGGGTAATGCCTGGTATGATTATGTAGGGACAAACTTTTGTCTTTCAGGTGGCAGCTATCCCAATACTGCCTGGTCATCTGTTGTTCATCATGAATATGGACATCACCTTGTAAGTGTTGCTGGCAGTGGACAAGGACAGTACGGAGAGGGAATGGGCGATTGTATATCTGTTCTTACTTTGGATTCTCCATTCTTAGGTTGGGGTTTTTATGGGGATTGTAACACCTCATTAAGAACTGCAGATAACAATCATCAATATCCCTGTTCAGGTGCAATTCATGATTGCGGTCAGTTAATTTCAGGATGTGTTTGGGACATTCGTAATGAATTGATTATTACAAATCCTTCTGCTTATCTTGATATTTTGAAAAGTTTAACGGTAAATAGTATCCTGCTACATACCGGTACTGAAATTACTCCCCAGATTACAATCGACTTTTTAACTCTTGATGATGATGATGCCAATATTGATAATGGCACTCCGCATTATTGGGAAATATGTGCTGGATTTAGCAATCATAATATGGATTGCCCGGAACTCACTCCAATCTGGTTTGAGTATCCTGATGGCAAGCCGGAAGTAATGATTCCAGGCGCACCGGTTGATTTCAGTGTTATTATTCATGACAATACAAATGACCCAGTTCCGGGAAGTGGACAGATATATTATTCTATTGATGGCGGATCATTTGTAGCTGGAACTACAGTTGAAACATCAGCTAATAATTATGATGTTTCTCTTCCGTCAGTCACATGTGAAAATACACTCGACTGGTATTTCTATGTTGATGTTACCGGATTTGGTGCATTTACTGATCCGGGTGGAGCTCCGGGTATAAGTTTTGGAACCGTAATTGCTACCAGTGTTGATACTGCATTTATAGATGATTTTGAAACTGACAAAGGCTGGACATTATCTGGCGGTGCCTGGGGAAGAGGTACACCAACTGGTGGTGGTGGAAGTTATGGAAGCCCGGATCCTACCAGTGGCCACAATGGTAGTGATAATGTAATGGGTTATAATTTAGATGGTGATTATACTGATAATATGCCTGAATACCATGCAACCAGTCCTGCTTTTGATTGTTCAAATATGTCTGGGTTAGGATTAACGTTCTGGCGTTGGTTAGGTGTTGAAACAGACTCATATGATCACGCATATCTCAGAATAAGTACTAATGGTACTACCTGGACTACTCTATGGGAAAACCCTGATGATGTTGAAGATAATTCCTGGTCTGAACATTCGTTTGATATCTCAAGTTATGCCGATGGTCAACCTACCGTTTATCTTCGCTTCACGATGGGAAGTACTGATGGCTCTGTAAAGTATTGCGGATGGAACATTGATGATGTTTCTATCATGGGTTATCAATGTACAGCGTCGACCGATACGGACGATGATGGAATTCTTGATGCTATTGATAATTGTATTTATGTAGCTAATACTGATCAGGCTGATGTTGATATTGATGATGTTGGTGATGTATGCGACAACTGTATTGATGATGCCAATAATAATCAAACTAATAGCGATTCTGATCAATATGGCGATGCCTGCGATAATTGTCCGACTATAGACAACGCCGATCAGGCTGATATTGATACTGATGAAGTCGGTGATGTCTGTGACAACTGTCCTGATGATGCCAATACCAATCAGGTAAATAGTGATGCTGATGTCTACGGTGATCTTTGTGATAATTGTCCTGATATTGCCAATGCCGATCAAGCTGATGCTGATGTTGATAATGTTGGTGATGCCTGTGACAACTGTCCTGATGAGAGTAATTATGAACAGGTCAACAGCGATGGCGATATTTATGGCGATCTTTGCGACAACTGTCCTGATGTTGACAATGCCGATCAGGTAGATTCTGATGTTGATAATATTGGTGATGATTGTGACAACTGTCCTGAAGTTGCCAATGATCAACAGGATGATACTGATGTTGATGGCATAGGTGACATTTGTGACAATTGTATTTTTGTAGCTAATCTTGAACAGGCCGATGCTGATTTAGATGGCATTGGTGATGTCTGTGACGAATGCACTGATCTTGATGGTGATGGTTTCGGTGATCCAGGCTTTACAGCCAATACTTGTGCCCTGGATAATTGCCCCGATGTTTACAATCCTGATCAGGATGACACTGACAACAATGGTGAAGGGGATGCCTGTTGCTGTGTTGGTGAACGTGGTAATGCAGATGGTATTGTTGGTCCGGGAGGTCCTATTGACGTAACGGATCTGACATACTTAGTAAACTATGTCTTCAAGGGTGGTGAAGCACCGGGATGTCCTGATGAAGGTAATGTTGATGGTGTCAATACTGCCGGTGTACCGGTAACAGTTGACGACCTAACTTATTTGGTTGACTATGTCTTTAAGGGTGGTGCTATCCCTGTAGCTTGCCCGTAATATTTGAATCATATATTTAAGCCCATTCATATAATGTGAATGGGCTTTTTTATTATTCTAATTTTGTTATCTTAACATATGGATGATTATTATAAAGATGATCTTGCTGCGGATAAATTAAAGAGTGTCTATGATCTGGCAACTCCGAGGGTGCAGAAGTATCTTGATAAAGAAATTGAATATGTTCTCAGCTTTATATTTGATAATGATTCTGTTCTTGAAATGGGGTGCGGTTTTGGACGGGTACTAAAATATTTAGTTAATAAATCAGGCCACGCCTGTGGGATTGATTCCTCTTTGGCAAGTCTGAAATCTGCAAAGTTATACTTAAAAGATTTTGTCAACGTATCATTATATCAAATGAACGCAGATTCATTAGCATTTGAACCACACAGTTTTGATGTGGTCGTTTGTATTCAAAATGGAATTTCAGCTTTTCATGTTGATCCGGTTAAGCTTGTAAAAGAAATGATCAGGGTAACCAAGCCTGGAGGGAAGGTTTTGATATCGAGTTATTCTGAAAAATTCTGGGATGAAAGATTAGAATGGTTCAAAATTCAATCAGAGCATGGTTTGTTAGGTGAGATTGACTGGGACAAAACTAAAGATGGCAAGATAATCTGCAAAGATGGTTTTACTGCTAAAACATTTACAGAAAAAGATTTCAGACAATTGATGTCTAACTTTGATAATAAATTTACAATCAAAGAGATTAATAATTCGAGTCTGTTTTGTGTAATTCATATTTAGAAAACATCTCTAACATTCCGGTGGGGGAGGACCACCTCTGAATATATAATTTACTAAATAAGTTAAATCAGAAACATTAATGGGGAGTTCAGGTCCGCCTTCGGCATTGACATCACCATGGGCAGGGCAGGGTGGTATTGCACCACCTTTGAAAATGTACGAGACCAGATAAACCAGATCTGCTATATCAATTGGAATTGAATTTACAATATTATCAACATTCCCTCTGAAAACACAACAGCAGTCATCCCCGATACCATCCAGATCATTATCCTCTTGTTGGGGATTGTAAACCTCTGAGCAATTATCGCACAGATCTCCGAGACTGTCATTATCAAAATCTGCCTGATCATTATTTGTAACTGCTGGACAGTTATCACAAAGATTGCCAAATGAATCACCGTCATCGTTGAGTTGCTCCGGATTATAAACAAATGGACAATTATCAATCCAGTCATTGTAGCCGTCGTTATCAGTATCTACAAGAGTTACCTCAACATTAAATGAACAGGTATCCTCATTTCCTGATTGATCCACAGCTATAGAGTAAACTTCGGTAATTCCCGGTTCAAAAAATGTACCCGACTCTGGAACTGAATAAATCCAACCCGAACAATTATCTGTCATATAAGGTTCATAATAGACTGTAGCGCCATACATACCGGAATCATTGATAACAGAAATATCGACTGGACAAACTGCCACAGGCAGTTCAATGTCGTTTACGATGATATTAAAATTACATGAATCTGCATTACCATTCTCATCAAGAGCAATTGATGTGACTGATGTTGTTCCAACATCAAAAAATGATCCGGAAGTTGGGGCAGTGATTAAATCAGCAAATCCGCAATTATCCTCAGCCGAAATATCGAAATTAACAATTGCTCCGCATTCTCCCGGAGTGTTGCTGATTGTAATATCATCAGGGCAAGTTATAACCGGAGGTTCGGTATCTTCAACAGTGACAGACAGGGTACACACGCTCCCATTTCCATAGGAATCAACAGAGATATAATTTACAATAGTAGTGCCTATTTCAAAATATGATCCTGATGACGGCCATGAGTTGGTCCATACATTACAATTATCATAGACATCTGCTTCAAAATTAACAATCGCTCCGCATTGCCCAGGATCATTGGCAACAATCATATTTTCCGGGCAGGTGATTTGGGGCGGTATTGTGTCAATAACAAGAACCTGAAAAGAGCAGATAGTTTCATTTCCGGAAATATCCACTGCCTGACAATTTACCATTGTTGAACCGGGTGGAAAGAATGATCCCGAGGGAGGGTCTGAACTAATATTAACTACCGGACAGTTATCATCAGCCAATATTTCATAGGTAACAAATGCCCCGCATTGTCCTGGTTCAACATCAGTAGAAATATTTTCAGGACATGTTATTGAAGGGTATTCGTTGTCAACGACTATAACGTTAAATCTACAAGTATCTGTATTTCCTGATGAATCATAAGCAACACAGGTTACTTCATTGGTCCCTGTATAAAAATATGATCCTGAAGGAGGGAAGCTGTTTATCCAGGCACCGCCTAAATTATCAAAGGCATATGCTTCATATTCTACGTTTGCACCACATTGTCCCGGTTCATTACTCACAAGAGTATCATCCGGGCATAAAGCAATGGGGGGGACGGTATCGATATAATGAGAATTAATTCCACCATTATAAAAATCAAATGTTCGGAGAAGATTATCAGTAGAATCTTCCATACAGGCAAAAGGCATTCCATAAAATGATGGGAAAGCAGTATCTCTGGTTATAATTTCATATGTGTAGCCGTCAAAACCGTAGACATCATTGGATACGTGGAGAGCATACCCATCGCGAGTTGAAATTCCGTTATCACCACAATCATTCCACTCCCATTTTATAGGAAGAAATCGATCATCACCTGTCGAGGGATCATAAATTACAAATTCAGCAGTTGCTATAATACCTAACGAATCAAGATAGCATGCAGGATGATAGGGGCCATTGTTGACATCAGCCAGGGCAACAATTCTGACAGTATTAGTAAAGGGAGTTGTATAGCTGAAATATTCCCATTCACAATCAGAAATGAGTGAACCCGATGTAAGAGAATTAAGACTAAGAAGATGGTTATATTCAAATGAGATGTCAAAACCGCCCAATTCAATTCCAGGATTTATATTTTCTAATGTAATTTGAACCTGAACGGTATCACCATAGTAGCCAAATTGATTAGTAGATATTCTAAGAGCCTGACCGGCAAAAACTGCGCCAGTGAGGAATAGGCAGAAAAATAATGTCAATATCGTCCGCAAACTGCCTCCACAAGTTGTATTCTCTATAATATAATAAAAATAGTTATATTACAATCTATTAATATATTATCGGCTTATTTTATGGATTGAATACTATGAAGAATTGATAGACTTGAAATAGGAAAATTATTCACAAGCTTGCTTGTCGAAATTTCTAACAAACATCCCGGTTGATTTTACAAGACCTAATTTTTCATAAAATGGCTGGGTTTCTTTATCACAGCACAGATCAATCATATAGAGATTCTCATATATTTTTATGATCTTTTTGACCAGTTCCTGGCCTATTCCTCTTTTTTGATATTCAGGCAGAACCTCAAGGAGAGGAATATAAGCACTCATTATGTTATCACTAACAGCATTTATAAATCCTACAACGCAACCAGTATCTTCATCAATTGCTAAAACAAAAGAACTACTTTTTTTGAGTATTTCCAGATGAGTTTTAGGGGTGGGGGGATCAGGCCATCCAACAAAAAAACCACTAAGTTGAGTTTCAAAAATTTCTTTGAGGTTATCTTTATAAGTTATCATTCTCAATCTCCAATCAGAGGTACAAAACGAACTTCATATAGTTTTTCAATTTTAATACCATGCGAGTTTTTTATGATTTTCATCAGAGTTTGTTTTATCGGGGATTCCACAACCGGGATTATCATTCGTCCGCCATTGACAAGCTGCCCTGTGAGAGCATCGGGGATATTAGATGCTGCTGCGGTAACAATGATTCCATCGTAGGGTGCTTCTTCCGGCCAGCCAATAGTTCCATCCCCTAATTTTGTTTTTACATCTCTATAACCCAGTTCAATGAGAATATCATTGGCTTTATCTAACAGATTTGGAATACGTTCAATAGAGTAAACTTGGTTTGTAATTTCTGACAACACGGCTGTCTGGTAACCGCATCCAGTTCCAATTTCGAGAACCCTGGAATTTTTATCAATACCAAGATGCTCAGTCATCGAAGCTACAATAAATGGTTGAGATATTGTCTGATCTTTTCCAATAGGCTGCGGACCGTCCTGATAAGCCTGATCTCTGAATTGTTCAGGGATAAATCTGTGGCGGGGGACAGTTCGCATAGCATTTAGAACCAGTTCATTTCTAATTCCTCTACGAACTAATTGCCGCTCAACCATCCTGATTCGTAAAGATGTGTAGAGAGCTTCGCTATCTTTTTCATTTGAGTCAGTATTATTCATAATCAATTTCCTGTGACATTATTACAATTATTTGATTAATATGCAAGATTTTAAGATTTCGATTAATATGGCAATTTATAGAATCAATATTGAATATAATGTAATTGATTTGGTAATATGTTTATGATTGAAACAAAAAGAAGAATAATCCGTAATTTATATCATAGATTAAATTGATTTTGAGTGGTGTAATTGAGGGTTTTTTCAAACGGAGAATTTATTGATGCTTAAAGTTATTGGTGCAGTATTTTTAATGTTTTTGTTAGTGAGTCTTTTTACCACCGGTGGTTTTGGTGTCGTAATTGGGCTTTTGGGAGTTATCCTGGGAGTTATCGGCGGACTGATCGGTGGTTTTTTAGGTCTGATAGGCGGGTTGATAGGTGCCGTTTTTGGTATTGTTGGAGTGCTGATTCCTCTAATTATAGTAGTCCTTTTGGTTGCTGGAGTTGTACATCTTTTCGCCGCTATCTGATTTGAACCACTTAAAATCTAAAAATCTGAAATATTCTAATGTTTTTCTTATTTCTATTTACAATTTTCTATTTTTTATAGTTCCAATTCAGGTAAATACTTGACATATCCCTAAAATTGGATAAATTTTATCCATAGATGCTGGGGTAGCTCAGTTGGTTAGAGCGCCTGATTGTGGATCAGGAGGTCGGCAGTTCGACCCTGCCCCTCAGTATTTTATATCTCGTACCACAAACTATACAAGCTTCTTTATTTTATAAGTTTCATATCTTTCAGATGTCAAAACTCGTTTTCTTATCTGTATTGTTAAAAATTAATGGATTTCTGATCAAAAATTTCCGTAGTCCCCATTTTTGAGTAGTGTATATGTTTTTGTAAGTTCTTAAAACTCAGGGATAATTGACAAATCGCACCTTATTTATTACATTACATATGACAGGGTTATAATATTTATCAGAGGATTAACACATGAAAACTCGTTATATTTATTTCATTATTTTCGCAATACTAAGCATTACTATCTCATCGTATGCTAATGACCGGATACCTATTGAATCAAGAAATAGTAGTGTTCAAAAATTTATAAATCCTGATGGCAGTTTTGATCTTGAGACTGCTCGTGCTTCTGGATTCGAAGGAACATTGGATCTTGGGGGGCAGGGTTTATGGATCAATCCGATCACCGGCAAGCCAACGGTTCTGTCCATGACTTCAAGCACAGCCGATGACCATCCTGACGACATTTATTGGGATAACAGTATCTCATCTTCTGTAGCCGGTGTGAACGGTTATGCATATGCTGCGGTTGTTTATGATGGTAATCTAATCATTGGTGGAGAATTCGGAATTGTCGACGATATCGAAGTCAACTCCATAGCCTCATGGGATGGCAACAGTTGGTCTTCTTTGGGATCTGGAATTGTTGGGAGTTGGGTTTTTTCTTTGACTGTTTTTGATGGGAATTTGATAGCAGGTGGAAACTTCCATACAATTGACGGAGTGCCTGTCAATAATATAGCTTCCTGGGATGGCAGCGATTGGTCTGCTTTGGGATCGGGAATGGATTGGGATATACATGCCTTAACAGTGTACGATGGAAAACTGATAGCTGCAGGCAATTTTTATACAGCTGGTGGTGTGGCAGCAAACGACATAGCTTCATGGGATGGGGCTAGTTGGTCGCCTTTAGGATCAGGTATAGTTGGCTCATCTTCCTTTTCCTTTGTCAGGTCTCTGACTCTGTATGACGGCAAGCTGATAGCAGGTGGACGTTTTGATTCTGCTGGTGGTATTGCAGCAAACGACATCGCTTCATGGGATGGAGCTAGTTGGGCGTCACTTGGGTCTGGTACAAACGGTGATATTGATGCTGTGATTGTTTATGATGGTGAATTGATTGCTGGTGGGGATTTTGACACAGTTGGTGGTGTGGCAGCGAACAACATGGCCACATGGAATGGCAGTAGTTGGACGCCTATGGATTCAATCATTGTCGATGAGAATTCCTACTACAATATCAAGGTATTAACCGTTTATGGTAGCAACTTGATTGTTGGTGGTCACTTTGAAGTGGATGATGAAACAGTGAATTGCATATACTCCTGGAATGGCAGTAGTTGGTCTTCTTTTGGAGGATCTGGAATAGAGGGATCAGATGTCTCGGTCAATGTCTTAGCTGAATATAATGGGAGTTTAATTGTATCTGGTAATTTTACAGAGGTTGGAGGTCAGGCTGCAAATGCAATAGCCTCCTGGAACGGCAGTAGTTGGTCGGCAATGGGATCTGGATTTGGTGGTTCATTAATGGAAATCAGAGCCCTAACTGTCTATGACGGCGACCTCATCGTTGGAGGAAGTTTTACCACTGTTGGTGTTTCTTCAACAAATTGTATAGCCTCATGGGATGGGATTAGTTGGTCACCGCTTGGGTCGGGTTTGAATGGTCGCTATGTAGCTGCTCTGGCAGTTTATGACGGAAAACTTATCGCTGGGGGAGGATTTGATAGTGCAAATGGTTTCGTGGTGAATAATATAGCTTCCTGGGATGGTAACAGTTGGTCGCCTATGGGATCAGGAATGAACTACAGTATATATGCCTTTACGGTTTATGATGGGGAACTGATAGCCGCTGGTTTTTTTACAATGGCTGGTGGAGTGTCGGCTAGTAGAGTAGCCGCCTGGAATGGAAGCAGTTGGTCGCCCCTTGGTTTAGGGGTAGATTACTACATGTCTCCAGATCCCTATGTCAGTGCCCTGTCAGTTTATGACGGAGAGTTGATAGTGGGAGGGTCTTTCACTATGGCGGGTGGCTCCACATCGGACTACATAGCCTCCTGGGATGGGAGTAGTTGGTCTCCGTTGGGATCTGGAATGAGCCACAGTGTTAAGGCTCTGACAGTTTACGATGAAAAACTGATAGCCGGAGGTATATTCAATACGGCAGGTGGTGTAACAGCGAATCATGTTGCCTCATGGAACGGAAGCAGTTGGTCAACACTCCAGAATGGGATTGATGGTTCTCCTTATGCCCTGGCAGTATATGATAGTACTTTGATCGTAGGAGGTGGATTTAGCTCTGCTAGTGGTACACAGGTTTCGAGGATTGCCTCCTGGAACGGAAGCAGCTGGGCGTCTCTGGGATCTGGAGTGAATAGAAGAGTGCAATCGTTAACGGTATTTAACAACGAACTGGTAGCGGGTGGACAATTCTTGATTGCTGGGAACCAGGTTTCTGTTTGTCTGGGGACATGGACAGGACAACATGTGGGTTGTGAGGATATCAACGATTTTGATGTTGATGCTTTTGGTGATTCATGCGACAACTGTCCCTTGTTCTACAATCCACTTCAGGAAGATAGTGACTCTGATGGGGTAGGTGATTCCTGTATATTCTCTGCCACAGTTGAATTCTTCCCAGGAATTCCAATTGAATTGGGAGATGTGATGACTCTAATCTTTGAAAATGTATTATTCCCCGGTGATGCCGAGTTAACTGTTACAACCGACGGTCCTCCAGCCGGATCGTTTACAGTGGCTTATACAGATTTACCCGTTTATTACAATATCACAACAACTGCTTCTTATATGGGGATGGTTCAAATCACTCTCTCTTATGATGATGCCGGGATGACACCTGCCGAAGAAGCAGCTCTTACATTCCAGCATTATGATGGGCTGGATTGGGTAGACATTACAACTGCCTTAGATACAGCAGTCAATACTATAACAGGGGAAGTGTCATCGTTTTCTCCGTTTGTGTTAGCGCTACCGCTGAGTAGTTCTTGTTGTGATCTTCGTGGTGATGTAGCTGAACCGAATGATGGTAAGATTCTAGTTAATGATCTTGTGTTTTTAGTGAATTATGTATTTAAGGGTGGACCACTACCATCATGCCCTGAAGAAGGTGATGTAAAAACACCACTTGATGGAAAAATATTAATTAATGATCTGGTTTATCTGGTAAATGATGTCTATAAAGGTGGCCCACCACCACCTCCCTGTTGATATAAATTCCGCTACAATCAGAGATGCAGTATAATTTAAAAGTTTATACTGCTTCTCAATTCTATTTGGTACTTCGAAAAGTTTTCAGGTGTGTGCATGTGTAAGAGAATAGGAGAAAGTGTCTAATGCAGTCCTCAATTGTGTTTGTAGTGTTAACGTATATAGATTATAAAAAGTTGCTCTTAAGGTTATACTGCCCCTCAGTATTTATTTTTAGTATAATTTTCCACCATAGCACAAACCTAAATATAAACTATTCCTGTACTTATGTTGATGATATGCAACACCTTGACAAATTGAGTTAATGTACTATATTGTCTAATATGCAACAGTGATAAGTCAAAGTCTTAACATTGGTTGATAAAAACGCAGATATAATCAAAAGAGGTTTCACATGTATAGTCGATTGTACACTGTCCTTATTGCAGGACTGATAGTATTGTTATGCCCTTATGTTGGTGCCGAAGAGATTGGGGAACAAATTTCCGTTAAGGAAATAAGTGTTGCTAATTATCTGATAGAGATGACTGATGATCAAAAAAGGAATGCTGAGATTTCGTTTATTCTTTCTTCAGAAGTCAATCAATCAATCAAAAATCTCAAAACTCATATTGAAGAGCTCTGGAACTCAGGTCAGTTTGATGAGGCTATCAAAGATATTTTAGCACTTGAAAATATATATGATTCTGACAAGCTCTTGATTAATATTAATTGGCGTGTGCCTGTAGTTTGCAGCGAACCGGGACGTTCAAGTAAAGGCAGACGGATAGACAGTGATCAGGAAAATGCCAATTTTGTTGATATGGCTGTTGATCCTGTTACTGGAAATATATTCTGTGTAATTCTTTACTATGACAATCCCAACTATCTAAATTCTCTATATTTTTCCTCTGACGAAGGCAATACCTGGTTAGGGCTCGGTTCTACTTTGTCTAGTACCGGAATGTTAACTGATGCTTCAGTTACAATCTCTGGCGATTATTGCTATCGGGCATGCAATTGGGGGCTGAGGGAAGTGTTATTGTATCGGAACCTTACTTCAACAGGAGCCGAAGTCAACTTCCCAAGCGGTGCCAGCACTGTTATACCCCTTACACTCACGTCACCTCAAAAAATAGATCAATTTGAACTAGTAACTCAGCCCAATTATTCGGATCAACAAAATCCCTTTTTATTCGTATCTACTGTTGATCCTGCAAGTATTATTATTCTTCAAAGTTTAGATTATGGAGAAAACTGGCTGGAAATGGAGAACATTACTTTTGGTGATCCTATTAAAGGACTTGATGTATGCGCAAATTATAATTTTACAATATATCCATTCTACATGTCATATATAGATAGTTACAATAATTTCGTTCTTTTAGGTCTTAATAGTAGTACTTATTCACTGATAATGTTAGATTATTTTGATGTCAATTCATCAATACCGGATCAAACATCAGTTGGCGCCTATGATAATAACGTTTTCGTTGCTTATGAGTATTATTCCTCTGACCATGTAGCCTGTCTTTTCAACACCAGTTCAGATGGTGGTGATAACTTTAATGGACCAGCTTATTTGAATGGTGATGGAACAGAACTCACATTTTCTCCTGATGTCACTCTTGCCGGTGGTGCTGGCAGGGGAATTATATATATGAGGGATGAATTTGTTCATAACAGTGGGAAATTTTATTGGAAATCTTATGACGATAATAGTATGGGTAATATTGTCTCCTATGCTGATGGAACTGCGTCAAATAAAATGCCAGATATCGAGCATCTTGGTGGTGGTGTTTACGGGATAGTATATATCCATTACGATTACCCCATTGGAGGTGTCTATTTTGAAAAGATGTCTGATTGTTGTGATACTCGTGGTGATGCTCTTCATGATAACCAACTTATTCTCGTTAACGATCTTGTCTATCTGGTAAATTATGTTTTTAAGGGCGGTCCTCAGCCAATGTGTGCCGAAGAAGGTGATGCCTTGGCAGACAACGGACTCATACTTGTTAACGATCTTGTTTATCTGGTTAATTATGTTTTCAAAGGGGGACCAATTCCACCAGCTTGTTGAAATGAATAAATACAACAACAAGCATAGAAGTAGTAATTCATATTTGATGGATTGCTGCTTTTTATTAAATTCTACTTTTCAATATCTGTAATCTATTTGAAGCGAGATCAATCAGTTCGAGTCCCGAATCAGCTTCATTCCATATTTCCAGAAACTTTTCATATTGAGTGATTGCTTCTTCGAAACGATCAGTCTGTTCGTAAGCAAAGCCCAGATAGTAATGCATTTCCACATTCCAGCTTCCCCAGCATAAACGCCAATTATTTAGAGTGGCTAATTGGTTCTCAAGTGTTGTAATGGCTTCATCATACTGTTCATTGTCAAGATATGCTTGTGCTCGTAAATAATGGATTGGGAAGATTCTCTCATTGGAATTTGTTTCTTCCAATGCAATTATCGCTGAATCCGGTTTTTCTTTTTCGAGATAATATGTACCTAAGGCATAACCTAAAGAATAATAATGTGAAGCAGTCGAATCATCGCTGGTGGTTAAATCATTAATGATGTTTTCAGCGGATTCATAATTACCTAATTTTACAAGATAACTAACTTTAAGCGCCAGTAGTCCTTCTGTATTGTCAGGGTAGTGTTCTGCAGGTATTGTCAAACAAATATCAATTTCCTCAATGGCTTTTTTATAGTCATTCGATGAGGAATATACAAGAGCCATAATGCGATGTCGATAAACAAATTCTGATTCCATACCGCCTATACGATCAGCAGCAATACAATCCTTTATTATACTGGCAGCTTTATTGAATTTCCCTTGATGAACCGGGACAAAAGATAATGCAAACCTTGAGTAAGCTCTCTGTGTTTCATTTTGACCGGTTAACACCAATTCCCGGTAACAGCTATCAGCAAGTTTTGTGTTATTATTAAGAAGGGATACATCAGAGAGTTTTGATAATGATGAACGAAAGTCAGGTTTTATTCTGAGAGCAAGAGCATAAGATTCAATCGCTTCATTAATCATATCAAAACCGGAATAAATATCTCCACGGCTGTCGTAGGGGTTGGCTTCGTTAGGGGCGATTTCAATATATTTATTGATGTACATGATTGCACTATCAAGATCTTTTTTATTATAATATGAGTAGGCGAGAAGGTTAAATGCTTTTTTATAATGGGGATCAATTGTGATAGACCTTCTTAACTTAGCATTAGCCTCATCCCACTGCTGTAAGTTGTAATAGTAAGAGCCTAATAGATAATATGCTTCCTGTTCATTGGGGTATTTATCAATGATATTTTTTAGACCTGCTACATACAGATCAATATCACGATTTAGTAAATTCTTCTGATTTAATATCCATAATCCTTCTCTTTGACTGACTTTGTCAGAATACTGAATAGATTTCTCAATCATTGCCATTCTATCATGAGGGCCTGAGATTTTCGCAAGATAGTAGTAAGCAAGAGCAAATGTTGAATCGAGAGTGACAGCTTTTTTAAAACTTTCTAAGGCATCATTGTTGTAATACTTGTGGTGAAGATCAATACCCTCGAGATAATACCTGTAAGCATCAGTGGAGTAGGTTGTTTTATCTCCTATCGGGTGATCTGACTCAGATAGGGCACCGGCAGGAAGAGAGAGGTCATTTTTAATAGAAACTGTTAGTTTATCTATAACAGAGTAGATGTCTTCACCGGAATCTCCATTGATTCTCTGTGATGCGAGAACTTCATTGTTAGATACTTCAATAATTTCTGAAGTTAGAATTATATTTGGAGTTATCTGAACAATATTCCCGATCAGCATCCATTGCGCCTGGGCTTCTTCTGCAAGAAGAGAGGCGTTTTTTATGAGCAAAGATTCAGCATTATCCTGGTCGAGCCGATGTTGAATATCTTTTATTCTGTCACTTGATATAACTTTTACGTAGCGGGATTCAGATAAATCGGTAATAAGAAGATTGCTGATGATTTCACCAAGGTTGGAATTACTGTCCGGGGTTAAATTATCAAATCTTATAACAGCCAAACGGTTTTCTGAAGCTTTTACTTCATGCGATGGTTTGATCTCAATCTGCCAGTCAATCAGAACTAAAACCAGAAGAACCGAAATTGCAACAATAGAGGTTTTGAATAATACCGGCCATGATTTAGGATTTAAGAGTGAAGCTGTTTTTACATTATTTTTGTTATCCCGCTTTTGAGCTGCAACTAATTCATGAATGCTATTTTTTACTTCAGTATTTGAACGCATTGTGTGAGCTATTTTTTGGAATTGCTCAACTTCATGAAAGCAAGCTTCACAATCCATCAGATGCAGCTCAAATTCCTGAGAATCATTTTCTGAAAGCAATCCCATCTCATAGGAATGAATCATATCCGAAAATCTTTTGTCTCGACATTCGCTCATTTTGGCAGTTCTCCCTTTTCCAGACAAAGCTTAAGCATTGACCTGGCTCGAGATAAAATAACATAAGCATGATTGCGGTTTATTTCTAACCGTTCGCAAATTTCTTCAACAGGGTATCCCTGATAATGCAAATCCAGCATTGTTGCATATCGCCTGTTAATTCCTCCTACTTTTTTTAAACAATCAACAAGTTGCGCTACAAGAAGAGGGTCAGATGTTTCATTGCTGTAACTTTCTCCCTGATCATTATACTCAGACAATCTTCTGGTCTCTGTTTTACTCTTTTTCAAATATGCCAGAAGCCTGTTTTTTAATACATTATATGACCAGGCCGAAAAACTGGTATTAAATTTAATATCACGATATTCACGAGATATGGCCATAAGTGCTTCCTGAACTATATCCTCACAATCCTGTTCATTTCTAATCCTTTGGTGCACAAACAATCGAAATCTTACAGCAAGAAGCTGAAAAAGTTCTTTTTCTGCTGATGTATTACCATTAAGGATATTATTATGTAAATCGTTGATATTCAAATAGTACCATCTAAAGTATGATTTTTTTGAATATATGATATTGTTAAATAAAATGCAATCTGTCAAAATCTATATCAAATAATAAATTTATTCTGTAAGAATTTATAATCAGCAGCACCATACCGGATAAAGATGATAAACTAATTATTTCAAAACATCGGAGGTGTTATGTTAATCAAATTGATCGTGTTATTGATGGTCGTGTTATTGTCGGGTTTTTCAATCAATGCTCAGTCATTATTTAACGGTTGTGAAAGTGTTGCTTTTGATACTCTAAATAACCGCTACCTTGCCTCATCATTATTTTCAGGGAGAATTATTGCCATTGATGAATATGGATTTCAAACAATATTTGTAAGTGGGGTAGGCTTTACATATGGCAATTGTATTAAAGATAATATATTATATGTTTCTACCGGGGGAAGTCCTTCGATTATCAGAGGTTATGATCTAACCACCGATGAACAGGTGATGGAAGTTACTATTCCCGGTGCAGTCCAATGTGATGGAATGACAACTGATACTTCCGGGAATTTATATATAGTGGATGCTCGAAATGAATCATTGATTTGGAAAATTGATCTTGAAACTGAAACCTATTCGGTATTCCAGAATATGCACCTGAATAATTCTACACAGGATTTATTTTTTGATGCTGCTAATAATCGATTATTGGCTGTATCATATACACTAAATACTCCAATTCAAGCAATCAGTCTTCCCGATGCAGTCGTTACCGATTTAGTACCATCATTCGGAAGATTTGATGGGATCACTATGGATGATGAAGGGAATACCTATGTCGCTACGCACGCCAACGGTGGATGTGTTTATAAGTATGATGTTGCTTTTACCGATCCGCCTGAACTTATTGTAACTGGGTTGGAAGAACCAGCCGGTCTGGATTATAATGTCAGAGATGATATTATAGCTGTCCCGGAATTTGCTGGAAACAGAGTCTCATTTGTACAAACACATATTTCATTAGATTTTGATACCACTGTCGGGTGGAGTCCGTTTGATGTGAATTTTACAGGCTGGGGTGAAGAAAATATTTCAGAATGGAACTGGGATTTTGGTGATGGAGAAGTATCTTCGGAACAATCCCCATTACATACATACACTACTCCAGGCTATTATGATGTCGTTCTTGAAGCAGTTACTACTACTGATGATACTCTTTATCGCTCAAGAAAAGGCGTTATAGGATGTCTGGCAGATACCCTGATTGCAAGTAGTGTTGAAACTCAATCCGGGGAAAAAGTTGAATGCACTATATCGCTAAAAAATAATACTCCGGTTTGGTCGATTACAATCCCCATTGTATATGCTGGTGATTTGGAAATTGAATATGATTCCATTTCAACTGTTGGTTGCAGAACAGATTATTTTGAGAATCAATCAATAATACATCAAGACGATTGGATTAGTGCCTTAACAGTCAGACTTATAAAAACAGTCGGCAATAATTTACCTGCTCTTATGCCTGGTGAAGGTCCTGTTCTAAAATTATATTTTACAGTCCCTTCCGGAAATGTTTTTAATCTTTCAGCACCCATTTTAATGAACGGCTACAATTCCTATCTCCCAGGTTATACAGGCTCTATGATAGATATCGCACTTCCCATAGTTAATGGTGATATCTCAGTTTTGGAATGTTGTTATCAGAGGGGTGATGTAGCAGAGCCTACTGATGGAAATGTTTATGTTAATGATCTGATATTTTTGGTTAATTATATTTTCAAGTCTGGAGTTGAACCATCATGCCACAAAACTGGAGATTGTGCTGTTCCACTTGATGGAAATATATTTGTAAATGATTTAACATATCTTGTTAATTATATTTTTAAAAGTGGTCCTGAACCACCAGAGTGTTAACATACTCCCCCCGGGGAAGTAGTGCTAAGGTGCTGCTTCCCTTATCTTATGTCATATAAATAAGCTATAATAGTTTTAATGAAATCATTAATTCACTGGTTGGTTTTTTGTTTTTCTCAAAAGCCATAGCGGAACCAAAAGACAAAGTCATATTCATGTTAGACAAAAACTTCATTCTAACATCCATCTGAGCCCCAGCATTCAATAATGATCTTTGATATTCATGTTTGTCTAAATTTGTAACAAGCCCTGATGTAAATATAGATGTTCTTAACCAGGAAGCATATAACATAGGGATACCGACATTCTTAAATCTTAGAGGGGGAAGCGACCACTCAAGCTGTGCTTTAACAAAATTTCTTCCACCAATACTATTCAGATCTATTCCAGGAAAGCAATACCATGATCGATATCTCTGTATAGATTGGTAATCAACCCAATTGTTACCAAAACCTCCAAAGTAAAAATTAGCAAGAGGTTCGATTCTTTCATTAGGGGAATATCCAATAGTTGTTCTTACTCCGATTGATGAATGATTAATAAATAGTGGTATCACTTTGCCAAATTCAGTTCTGAATTGAGAAAACAGTTTCTTATTAACATATCTATTTGAACCCGCAAACCACCAATGGTGGCCTTTCTCATAATCTACTGCGCCTATTGAAGAACGATAATGTTTATAGCTTAGATCAATATCAAGAGATATAAATTTATCAAATGAGGTTGTTATATTTTGATATTCAGGAAGCTTCATCAATGACCAGTAGTTTGTCAAACTGATTCGATAATTTAAAAGGCGGGGGAGATCATAGAGGAGAATATTTTTATAAGAAAATCTCAGAGCGTTACCTTTACGACTGGTTTTGGTAGGACCAAATAAATCATAGAAATCAGCATCGTTATGCTTGTAAATTATACTAAAATTTTGCTGTGAGTAATCTATATTGAGATGTAATCTTTCATTTTCAGGAAGATTTGTGTTTGGAGTATAAGAGAAGGTAGTAGTTAGATTGTGGAACATGACTGGATCACCAAATTCCATTCGAGTACCATAAGCCGGCCATTCACGGTAGCCTTCAATTACTGGATAGAAAGAAAGTAACGCAATATTTCTCCAGCCATAGTAACGATCTTCTTTATAATTTATTGAATCAAGCTTTATGTCACTTGGCGAATCAGCTATCCATTCTTTTACAATAGGATGTTTCTCAACAATATTCTGACCTAAAAATTCAATAGCAGAGATGCTATCAACTCGCTGGTTGGGAATAATGACCGGATTGAAGCCATCTGTTTTGTAAAGGAATGCAATAATTGAATCATTTGAAATAGGTGTCGGATTGAAAAAACCGGTTTCACAATTGCTGATTGCTTCCATTTGTCGATTTGTAAAATCATATCGGAAAACATTTGATACACCGCTGTAATATGATGTCCCTATTAGATACTTGCTATCATCAGTCCAGGTAAAGTTGGCCGGTATACTGTTCCCAAAATCAAAAAGTGTATTGAACTTAGTTTCACCAGATAAAAGAGCTGTTACACGAGTACTGACTAAGGTTTGTTTGCCATTTACATGAGATAATCCAGATGAAAAATATTTTCCATCAGGGGAGATGTCTATACTATGGAGGTTCTGACCATAGGGGAGAGAGATAACCTGATGCCATTTATTGTAGGGGGGAGGTATTTTTACTAAAGTTGTGATGCCATTAAAATGTCTAATTCCCCAAAGTGATTTATCAATTTTATTATAAACAAGATCTCCGATTCGTCCATCCTTGATTAGAGTAGTTGATTCGCCATTTGAGGTGTTCAATACTCTCAAATCTCGCCATTGGTTATTATCGGTGGTATAAAAAAGGTTTTTTGATTCTGGATCATAATCTAACGAAGTGACAAAATAATTAGCAGGATCTTTTATTTCAGTAATTTTATTTAGGATTCCATTTTTTAAATCAATTGCTGCAATGAATGCTACTTGCCCGGGATAATTGACAGCAACATATAGAATGTTTTTTGATTTATCAAAAGCCCCTTTTGAGGCTGATCCAAGTGATGGGATATTTATTGTTTGAAAAGGTGTAAGTGGATTTGATCTGATAGAGTTGAGATTATTATCTTGAAATTCATTTTCCCATTCTAACCAGTTAGCCCATTCATTATCTATCGTATTATTGAATACTGCTTTGAATTGTGATGCAAAATATGCTTTACTATCTTTAGTTCGGGAGATCCATTTGATAACTGATTCAGGATCATATTTCAATGCAAGGTAACTTATAAAGCGTGTGCCATAGAGGTATGAATTAGATTTAGCCTGGAAATTTGTCTCGGTTCCTTCAGATTCCAGACCTAGACGATCATATAGTGGAAAACTATCTCTTATTGCAGTTCTGAATACCATTTCATCATAAGAACCCATTGCCCGACCCAAACCGCCAGACATCCAGGTCTCCATAAATACAGCAGCCCCTTCACGATACCAGGCAGGTGTCAACCGACGGGGTGAAGTCAAATAGCTGTACAGAATTGATATTGGTTGTTCGGGGGTTTCGTTGACTTTACCTGAAAATAATGAACGAAATAACTTATCTTTACCTGCTGTTTTGTCATCAGCAGAAATATGAGTCAGTTCATGATTAAGAGTTGCGTTTATTCGTTCATTAGTAGGAACTACTTCAAAAGCATAACTTGGCGGAGCAATTGAGAGCATTACCATATTTTTGGGAGAAACACGAACACCAGCATTGTGAAAATCTAAATAATCGTGAAGGAGAAGAGTAGTTTTTTCAGGTGATTTGTAATCAAATATTTTGTTTTGTAATCGTGATGAATTTTCAAAACATCGGACAATATGAGGAATGAGGTAGCTTTGTGCTTTACCATAATAAATCAACTTGAGATTATCTGTCTCAAATGTATAATAGTTTGCCTTTATTGATCCGGCCAAAAATAATAGTAAGAATATTAATATTTTGTACTGTTTTATAAGCTGCATACCTTGACTCATTCTCCATTAAAAGAATCAAAATAGAATCACCACCCGACAGGCGATATGCCGGATGGTGAGTCATTTGGAAAGTGCGCTGTTAGTGCTGATTGAAAGGACTTTTAATGATGTATCAATACACTCATTTCGCTTGCCATCCTAATTGAGCCATGGTCTATTTCATAAGGACTAAGTTGGGGTTCGAGAGGTTGAAGTTTGAATCCCTGCATCTCAATGCTGTAAGGACTCAGTTTATGTTCAACCGGTGCCAACTTGAAACCCTGCATTTCGATGCTATAGGGACTCAACTTGTGTGCAACCGGTGCCAACTTGAATCCTTGCATTTCGATGCTATAGGGACTCAACTTGTGTGCAACCGGTGCCAACTTGAATCCCTGCATTTCGATGCTATAGGGACTCAACTTATGTGCAATTGGTGCCAACTTGAATCCTTGCATCTCTATACTGTAGGGACTCAACTTATGTTGAACCGGTGCCAACTTGAATCCCTGCATTTCGATGCTATAGGGACTCAACTTATGTTGAACCGGTGCCAACTTGAATCCCTGCATTTCGATGCTATAGGGACTCAACTTATGTGCAACCGGTGCCAACTTGAATCCCTGCATTTCGATGCTATAAGGACTCAACTTATGTCGAATTGGCGCCAAAAGAGCATTTTCACTTTTGGTGGTTGTGTGGCGGTAGGAATTATTCTTAATCATTTCAAGAACTTGATCATTTTGGAGCATGGCATAATATTCGGGATTAACAAGTTGCACATCAGCTTCACTGATCTGTTCTACTCGATATTTTTCAGCCGCAACTATGCTTCCATTTATTTGATTTGATGCAAAGCCGGTAACGGCAAACATCATCATTGCAGTGAGGATAACAAAAGTTTTGATTGCAGGGCGGTAGTTTTTTAACCGGATCATAATGACCTCCGTGTATCAGGTTAAAGATTGCGCTATTGTTTAGTGTACTAATAGTTTCTGTTATATCTACCTGAGTTGCTTTAAAAAGGTTGGAAAAGTTTCATTTGTTATTTAAAATAATTCAAATGGAAACTAAGATGACCCTGTAGGGTGTTGATAGACTATGTAATAGGTAGTATAGTTAAAGCGTAGGTTTATGTGCTTATTAGGTAAGTCTATGGCATTATTGATCTGTTAAGTTTTGCTAAGGCCATTTCTTTTAAGGTGTTTTGATAAGTTTTGTTTTGCATCGTAGAGTCGTGACTTAATTGTTTTTTCAGGTTTTTCAAAAACAAAACTGAGCTCTTTATAGGACATGTCAGCAAAATATCTCAATACTAATAATGCTCTTGAATTTATATTCATACCCATCAAGGCATCCTCAACCTTTGATGATAACATTGTTTGACGATATACTTCTTCAGGAGAAAAGATTTCAGATTTTTGATTCTCATCCAGTTCTGTGCTTTTAGGGTTCTTTTTTATCAGATTAATTGATTCATTGATAGTGATTCTGTAAAGCCAATTGAAAAAAGTAGATCCTGGTTTGAAAGTACCTATATATTTGAAAGCTTTAATAAAAGTAGTCTGTGCAATATCTTTGGCTTCATCGTTATCATGAACAATGCTGTTTGCTAATAAAATAATATCCGAGTAATATCTATTAACTAAAACATCAAAAGCCTTATCCTGACCCTGCTGTACCAATATTATTAATTCATTATCGGTTTTCTTCTGCATATCATCCCTTATCTGACGATTAAGAATTGCGATATTATTATATAGGTGGCAAGGAAATCGTAAAATTCTATTCAAAAGCTTACTAATAGCTTTGTTGTTGATGGCTATAAGAATTCATTTGTTATCATATAAGTCGCAATATATAATTATTGCGACTTTTTCAGTGATCAAACGATATCACCGATATTCGATATCCTTATCTGCCATCTCCTATAGTTAATTACGGAGATAATTCGGTCAGGTTTCAAAAATGATTATATAATATTTATAATTTAATTAATGATTATTCCAATTGTACTGTTGCAATCAAAATTTCTGATGAACCAATTGTTCGACTGCGATGTCCTTTTCCGCTTGTATCTTCGACCATGACAATATCTCCAGCAGATAGATGTCTGGTTTCTCCATCAGACACTTCAGCTTCTACTTCACCGGACATGTAAAAATGTATTTGCCTATATGGAGCCGGATGCCAATCACTTTCCCAACCAACAGGTGCATTAAGAAAGGCAAATTGTTTTGCAGGGGTGTATGAAGAAAGATTGAGAGGCGGAGAAGGTGGAGCAAAATCGACAGCATTCAATTCTATCTCTATATCTTCAAAGTGTGATTCACCCTGTCCATCTGAATATAATCTAATACATTTCACGTATTTATTATTAATCATCTTTTATTGTTTATCGGGAGGTGAAGGAGGGAATAATCCCAATTGAGATAATATTGCCAGATTATCCCAACTGATCCATGTTTCTGCTATCTTGCCTTCTTCAAATCTTTGAATGATAATATTTACGCATTCGAATGTCTTACCTGTTGGTGGTATGCCATTCATCGTACCTGTCTGGGTAGCAGTCATGGTAGTGATGTATGCGACAGTGTCGCCTTTTGCCATTATGAAATCGAATGTTTCACTGTAATCAGAAACTCCATTAATAAATTCTTTAACAAAATTCTTAAGATCAGCAGAACCATGTATTTCCTGAAATTCAGGAGGCATCGCCTGGCAATGACGAACATAGTCTGATGTCAGGGTTGTATCAAAGACATCAAAATTACCTTTGGCAATCTCAGAGTGAATATGACGGATAAGAGCTATGTTTTGTTCTTCTTTTTGGCTGCTGCACGAGTTTTCTAAACAACCTGACGAAACTATACCTATAAGAATTAATAGTATAGCTGTAAATCCCCATTTCATTTTCATTATATTCTCCTTATCGATAATAAGGACTAATTTACTGATGTTTTAATGATTTGTAAATTACTTTTTATTTTCCCAGTCAGAACGAGAGACTTGATATTCGTAGTAGTAGACATCTTTCGTATAGTCTCTCATGTTCTCAGGGAAAATACAGGAGCCTTCTTTGATTCTTTTCCCGCCAACAGCTTCCTGCATTTTTATTGAAGCAATATTTTTCTTGTTAGGATTAGCTCTTACAGCTTTACATTTTGTATTTGTAAAATGATAATCAACCAGTGCTTTTTTTATTTCACTACCAAAACCATTACCTTGAAACTCGGGCATCAACTTAACATCTGTCTCTGCAATATTGTCTTTATCCACCGACCCTAACTTACATTCACCAATTATAGAATTTGAATCTATTAGAATAACCAAAAGTACCCGGTTAAATTCATCAGGATATTCTTTTTGTAATTGTTTCTTTATTTCTTCTTCGGTAATTCGAAATCCCTGAGGGAAACCAACAAATTTCATCACATCCGGATTGGTCCAAAGGGAATATAAAAATGCGATGTTTTCATTTGTAGCAGTTGCTTTATGAATCTCAAGATTATTTGTGCGTAATAATTCAGTATTAAGATGCATATATTATAGTATCTCCTTAAATTGATAAAACCCATTATAAATCATTTTTTAAAAATTGCATTATTAAAACATATAATTTATTATTTAAAAAATATTACAGGAGTATTCAGATAGTTATGAATTTTCTGACATGGTTGTCCAGATTGAAATTTATTGATATTAAGTTCATAAATTATAAGGGAATTGATGGATTGCAACTTCTTGTTGTACTTGTTCCATTTTCATTTTACTTATTTAATACGTCATTTTTGTCTGGTTGGATAATTGACGATGCTGGCATTACATATGCTTATGCCAGGAATTTGGCTGATGGATATGGATTGGTATCTCAGCCGGGAGTAACTCCTGTTGAAGGATATTCTAACTTTCTCTGGCTTCTTCTGATAACTCCTTTTTTTTGGTTAAATTTATTTCATCCTTATATTACTGTTAAGGTCATTAGTTTTGTTTGTGTATTATTGACATATATTTATCTCCACTATTCCATAAAGCATATAACAAATAAAATACTACCATCATTCATTATATTAGCGTGTTTATCATTGAACACATCTTATCTCATCTGGACCTGTTCCGGCCTTGAAAATCCACTGTTTGGGCTATTAGGAACAATATTACTTTTTTGGTTAATTAAAACTCCCCCGGATATGCGTACAAATAAAAAAGTAAGTATAATTATTGGTTTAATAGTATCTGCGATCGGGTTAACAAGACCGGATGGAATCATGTTTAGTATTGTATTCCCAGCCTATCTTTTATACTTATGGTTATTTTCACATATCAATTTCAAGCATATGTTACATTCTTTTCTTTCTTATACATCTACAGTAGTATTATTAATTGGGACATTTATTTTATTCAGATATTCCTACTTCGGTGAATTATTTCCAAATACTTATTACGTTAAAGGCGGACCTACAATTACTAAATTGATTCAATCAATATTACTTCAGGGCATAAATTTGACCAAAATGCAGGAAATTGTTTCATCATTATTTGGTGCCACTTTTTGGTTGATAACTATAATAACAATAATAATATCTGCAACTATTTTAATTTTCCAAAAAGTAAAAAGAGACAACATCGTTATTTTACTATTAATTACTTATATTTCTTTAATAATTCATATTGTTATGCCCAATGACTGGATGGGTGAGTACCGATTTGCGACTCTATTTATAATATTTTATTATAGTACATTAATTATTCTTACAACTTTAATTATGAATTTCTTATTTCATAAATATCGTTATAAGGAAGCAATAAAAGTTTTTGTATTTATAGTATTATTAGCAGGGATTACCAAAGAACATTATCAAAGATATAATACATTTATTGATGCTCCGGTTGTTGCTTTTGAAGGAGTAAAAAGATATTATTCTGATCGTTTCGATAATTACAGTGATAAACTCAACCTGAAATCAGCCTCAATTTTACTACCCGATATAGGGGCAACATTGTTCTACTCAAAACTTAGAGTTTATGACTTAGTAGGTTTGACAGATCCCGTTACCGCAAGAACATTAAGAAAAGACAAAGTAAGATTCTATAATTATGTGTTTGATGAAATTAAGCCAACATTCATACACATTCATGGCAACTGGACTTATCAATCAAATTTGGATAGTGATCCAAGGTTTAGAGAAGATTATATTCCGATTTCGGAATACCAGGATGCTTATGTAAAAAAACAAACAGGTTTAGAATTGATGTCAGGTGATTTTATTAGAAAAGATGCCATTGTTGGGAAAGAAGAGATTCTTGAAAAGCTTTAAGAATTTATAATTGTTATGCCTATTAGAGATCAAATATTAAAAATTAAGAAAAACATAAATATAGTTAACATATTACAATATTTGAATCTTCTTTATTCCATCTATTTTATAATCTTATTCCTGATTATCGCAATGTTGAGATATAATTATAGTTTTGAATTAGAATGGATGGAAGGTGGTATATTTCAGCATGTAGTTCGTCTTCTTGAAGGTAAGCATATTTACTGTGAACCCTCGTTAGAGTTTGTACCTTTTCGTTACGCTCCTTTGTATTATTATGTTTCAGGGTTAGTCTCTTTAATAATGGGATTATCCTTTACTCCGTTAAGGCTTGTTTCAATAATCAGTACAATTGGAATATTTTATTATATCTATAAATTTGTTCAAAGAGAAACACATCAGAAAGCAGCAGCAATTATAGCTGTTGGTTTTTATGCCGCCACATTTTCTTTTTGTGGTTCCTGGTTTGATTTGGCACGCATTGATTCTCTCTTTATATTTTTTCTTCTTTCAGGGATATATAAGTTCTATTTCAGTCAGAATATAAAGGATTTAATTATATCCAGTATACTATTTACATTTGCAATTTTCACAAAACAGTTAGCTATACCCATAATACTATTTGTTCTTCTTTGGGGGATGTTTTCAAACAGGCGAAATGCTATTATTTCCTCAGGAATAACGGTTTTACTCACAGTTAATATTACAACAATATTAAATCTATTAACAAATGGAATGTTCTATTTCTATATGTTTAGTCTTGGGGGGAATGTCAGCCAAAGAGCAGGTTATTTTGAATACTTTTGGGATTTCATGTCAAATCAACTTTTCCAGTCTCTTCCAATAATGATGATACTATCCCTGATAACTCTAATATATATGTCATATAAAAAATTTGGAAATACATCTCTCTTCTATCTATTATTCTCAATTAGCATGATAGGTGCTGCGTATTTAACAAGGATACAACCCGGAGGATGGACAAATACTTTTATGACATCCTGTGTAGCATTAGCAATATTATCCGGAATATGTATTGGCATTATTACAAAGAATATTGAAAGATTATCATTATCCATTAAATCTATTATTTCTGTATTAATGCATTTGTTAATTATATTTCAATTTTCTCTTCTTCTGTATAATCCAAAGATATTGATACCAACAGATGATGACTATAAGGCAGGTATGGATATTGTCAATAAAATCAAGAAATACGAAGGGAATGTATTAATTCCCTATCATGGATATTTAAGTTATATGGCAAATAAAAAGTTTTTTCTTCACTTTCAAGCCACTCGTGATATTTCAGGAACAAAAGGGAATATTCTAAGAAAGCAACTTGATGTTACAATAAAAAGAGCAATAAAAGAAAAAGAATTTGATGCAATAATTCTCGATAGAGATTGGTACATTCGTGACATCTTACAAACCTATAATGAAATTGGTAATGCATTTGATGATAATTCTACTTTTTATCCTGTGACAGGATGGGGAGTCAGGCCTGAAAAAATATATCTTTCAAAATAGTTGTTTTAATATATTTTAAAAAAACATTTTGGAGTAACAAATCAGTAAAATCAAGACTTTGGCTTTATCTCAAATAAATATGATGATGCTATCGTAAAATTTATAAGTGCTTCTATTATTTATTAAAGACTGTGAATATACATGAATGATATAATCAAAGAAAAAATTTGTCAGGAAACTTTTATTAAAGTATCACCTGAGAAAGTATATGATACTATCACCATTGGCAGTGGATGGAATGCATTTTTTACATCGGAAACTGAAGTTGATCCCAAACCAGGAGGGAAGATCACTTTCAGATGGAAAGATTGGGGACCTAATTTTTATACAACCTCTGCTGGCGGTTCTGTCTTAATTGCCGACCGTCCATTTCAGTTTTCGTTTGAATGGGGAACAGAAATGCCCTCAGTTGTTACTTTTGAACTAACTGGAAAATATGGTGGAACTGTTGTCAAACTTACCGAAGAAGGATACCCTAATACATCCAAAGGAAGAGCCAATATGTTGGACTGTGCCTGTGGTTGGGGGGAAGCTGTTACACTCTTAAAATTCTATCTGGAACATGGAATAGTTTATACTCCACCTGAAAAATAATGATATCGGTGAGATCTTAGTATCATTATATCTTAATTTATAATCGATATTTCATATATGCATTCTCTTTGCATCATATTTACAAATTGTTTTGTTATCGACCAGTTATTTTTGAATTTTATTTCCTAATAATCCCATAATTAACAACATCTTAGTAAAGTGTTTCCATATCCTATGATATAGGCACAACTTTTGCAGGATCAGCTATAGACAATAAGCTATACATGGGAGATATTATGAAGAGAAATGCCTCATTAATATTTATTATCGTTATATTTTTGCTCTTATGGGCAGTTTCAGGTTGTGATAAAGAACGGATTGTTGAATCGACTGAGTATGTACAGGAGATAGAATATGTTTATCTGCCGCCTGATACGGTTGTACAAACTGATACTGTTTTTAATAGTGATACTTCAATTGTCTATTATATAGATACTGCTTTTGTTTTTGATACGGTGATACAGGTTTATAATAACTATGATACTGTAAGTATTTATATTTTTGATACAGTCTCAACAGTTCAGAATCACTATGATACTACTTATATAATTGATACTGTTTCTACTGTTTATAATCACTATGATACTACTTTTATAATTGATACTGTATCAACAGTATATAATCACTATGACACAACCTATATGATTGATACTATATTCCAGGTAATCAATAATTATGATACTGTTACAATTGTTGATACTGTCGAAACAGCTCAAAATGCTGCAAATGCACATACTGCTCTCGGAGCATTAGAATATTATTGTGATCCTATTGTATTAGAAGCAATATATACTGAATTTGGTTACGAGGACGGTTGGGTATTGTATCTTTCAACTTATCAAGTTGCTCTGGATAATCCGGTTACTAACATATATGATGTATATGGATACATTGACTATTGGGCACCAGACTGGTCCGGATATTATACCTTCGAATATTTATGGCGCTTAACATATACAGGCGGCGACCCGGCTATTCCTACTAATTGGGAAATGACTGAACCTCCTACTGGAGTTGCCGGACATCAACCGGGATTGAATTTGATTCAGGACCATAGTGCGATTAAATCAATTAGATAAGATAAAATTTATTAGTAGTTTAGAAGGCAGGATTATTATCCTGCCTTTTTTTAATTCATTAATAGTACTAATCAACATTTTTAGTTATACTGAATTATGATGATTTGTATTGGGATCAGTTCCTGTTTGTTGGGCAACAAAGTCAGATATGATGGCTCTCATAAGTTGGATATGTTTATCAAAGATAAATTAGGCAAGCATTTTGGATTTATACCAGTATGTCCTGAGGCAGAAATTGGGATGGGTATTCCTCGTGAAAAAGTTAATCTTAATGGTTTGATTGAAAAGCCGCGCATGATTGGTGAGGATTCGGGAATTGACTGGACAACAAAATTAATTAGATATTCCAGACTGAAGATGATGTATTTAAAAGAGAAGAAAATTAGAGGATATATTTTCAAAAAGGGATCACCTTCGTGTGGAGTAGATAGTGTAAAGCTTTTCAATGAAATGGGAGAAGAGCTAAGAATATCTCAAGGACTGTTTGCTGAGTATTTGATTCGTAAATTTCCTCTTTTGCCTACAGAAGAAGAGGAAGGATTTAATGATCCAAAATTCAGAGACGATTTTATTGTCAGAGTATTTGCCTATGATAGTTTGTGCAATCTTTTTGAGAAGAGATTCAATAGAGCAAAAGTAGTAGAATTTCATCTAAAAAATAAATCTCTGGTTATGTTTCATAGTCAGAAACATTATGTACAGTTAGATCAATTAGTCACTGATATCAAAAAATATCAAGCCAAAGAATTTAAGGATAAATATTCCAATATCTTTATGCAGGCCTTTAAATAAGAATCTACAATAATCAATTTATAACTACTCATGAAATAATACAAAATTTGTTATGTTTTAATTGCATAATCAAAACAAATTTGATATTATAAGATATGAATATCAAGGAAATTATCTATAATTACTATTTGGGTTGGGTAAACAATGATCAGGAGAAAGTAAGATCATTGCTTGATCCGAATCTCAAATTCCGCAGTCCCAAAGATAGTTTTGAAACGGCTGATGAATTTCTGGACTGTTGTTGGAGATATGCGGAGGGATTTGACGTATTTAAGGTAAAGCATGAAGTCTATGATGATGATTGTTGTTATGTTGTCTATGGATCTATCGACTTTTGCTGTGGTGATTTGTTGAAGGTCCGTGACAATAAGATTTACGAAATATACGTCTCATTCAACCCGATAAGGTAATTAAAATACGATATAGGTTTAATTCTCTAAATTTCATTTAAGTAAATTTATGTGGAATTAATCAATATTTGCTGTTTATAATATAAACCACTACTGATTTTACCTCATTATTTTTTAATAATTTATCATAAATACTTAACAGATATTATAGGTTCAAGAGTATAGTATATATATTTAGAGATTATTCAAAAAACCTGATGTTATTTGAAAATAATTGATCGTAATGGCTTGATCGTTTGCCCTAAGTTACGATAATATGGATATAAGTAGTTCAATACGGAGGTTGAATTTGGCTAATATTAAAAAGAAAAAAGGTGTTATTGCCATCTTGACTGGTGGCGGTGATGTTCCTGGATTAAATCCTGCTATTAGAGCCGTTACAATAAGAGCCCGGCGAGAAGGTTATCAGGTAATAGGCCTTAGACGTGGTTGGGGCGGAATCGTTGATCTAAAGCGTGATAAGAAAGCCGACAATAGTAATAGCTTTCAGATCCTGACTGAAGAGATTGTAAACAAAGCCGGGAGAACCGGCGGGACCTTTTTACACAGTTCAAGAACAAATCCTTGTAATGTTGCTAAAAGCTCAGTCCCTGAACATTTGAAAAGTAAATACAATAAAGAACTTAACGATCTCACGCCTGAAGTGATCAAGAATCTTGAATTTCTTGGGATTGATTTTTTGATCCCAATTGGGGGAGATGATACGCTTAGCTATGGTGTCCGTCTTTACAAAGAAGGTGTCAATGTTGTTGCCATTCCCAAAACGATGGACAACGATGTGCCCGGCACCGATTATTGTATTGGATTCAGTACCTGTGTTACAAGAACTATTCAAATGACTCATAATTTGAGAACTTCAGCCGGTTCCCATGAACGAATATTGGTACTTGAAGTATTTGGTCGATATGCCGGATATACAGCAATGCTTCCTACTATGGCTGGTGCAGCCAATAGATGTGTGATCCCGGAGCATAAATTTAGTATGGAAACATTAACCGAGTATCTGGTTAAGGACAGGGCAAAAAATCCCAGTAAATATTCTGTTGTTCTTGTTTCGGAAGGGGCCATGTTTGAAGGAAGCGAGATGGTTTTCAAAGAGATGGAAATCGACGCATTTGGTCATGCTAAGCTGGGGGGGATTGGTGAACTAGTGTCAGCAGGAATAAAAGATTTATCTCCCAAATATAATAATAATAAACCAGTTAATATTATTAATCAAAAACTGGGTTATCTTGTCAGGGGCGGTGATCCTGATGCTATTGATTCTATTGTTCCTATGGCCTATGGTAATCTTGCTCTGGATTTAATTCTCAAAGGTGTTCATGGACGATTGGTAGTATTGAAAAATGGACGTTACGATAATGTTCCAATTGATGTGGTTACCAGTAAGAAAAAATATGTTAACATCGAGAAGCATTATAATACAGATCGCCTGCGGCCACATTACAAAAGTTTTGAAATGCAGCCACTATTCATTATGACCAGTGAATAATGCTGAGAATAATGAGATTGCTATAATGAAAAATCAGAGTATATTATTACTGTTACTACAGTAAAGAAATTATGTACTAACCATATGATTATAAGTGATGCAATGAACTTTAAAGGTAAGAATTTTATAAGTGTAATAATATTATTGTTATGCTTATTTGCAAATATATCAATTTATGCCCAGGATCAAACAGTTGGCCTTTTTACGTATGATTCTGCATCATATGATGGATATACACTCTTAGCTCCCAATTCATATACAACGACATACCTGATAGATAATTATGGCCGGATTGTCAATTCCTGGGAGAGTGATTATATTACAGGAAAAGCTGCATACTTGTTGGATGATGGCACTCTGCTTCGATCAATCTCAATACCTGAGTATGCTGGTGAGGGAGCAGGAGCTGGTGGTGGATTCCAGAAGATGAATTGGTCTGGTACAATTGAGTGGGAATATCATTATGCAAGTGAAGATTATTTGCAGCATCATGATATAGAGCCAATGCCAAATGGGAACGTTCTTCTTTTAGTATGGGATTACATACCTACTGCTGAAGCAATTGAAGCTGGTCGAAATCCGGTATATGCGAATGATCCTCACTTACAATTGGAGAAAATAGTTGAAATTCAAAAGATCGGTGCTACGGCCGGAAATATCGTTTGGGAATGGAAAATTATTGATCATTTGATTCAGGATTTTGACCCTACCAAAAAAAATTATGGTGTAATTGCTGATCACCCTGAATTAATAGATTTCAATGCAATTTCTCTTCAAAAGAAAGCATTGTTTCATGGAAACACTGTAACGTATAATCCAAATCTGGATCAAATAGTAATCAGTGCAAACAGTTATTGTGAGATTCTTGTAATTGATCACAGTACTACCACAAGTGAAGCTGCCTCGCATACAGGCGGGAATTCCGGTAAAGGTGGAGATTTCTTGTACCGTTGGGGTAATCCAGAAAATTATGGTGCAGGTACAGGAGCTGATAAGATTTTTTATGCACAGCATGATATACAATGGATAAGTGATGGTCTTCAGGGTGCTGGCAACATGTTAGTTTTTAATAACGGCAGAAATCGCCCCGGAGAATATTATTCAACTGTTGATGAATTTGTTCCTCCTTGTGATAGTTTTGGCAATTATACTCAGCCTGTTGTTGGATCTCCCTTTGAGCCGAGTGATAGAACCTGGATGTTTACAGCCGATCCGCCTTCAGATTTATATTCTATTGCCATGTCAGGTACCCAACGCCTTCCTAACGGAAATACTCTGATTTGCTCAAATACTGGCGGAAGGATTATTGAGGTAACCTCGGAAGGAGATATTGTCTGGGAATATAGCAGTCCAGTAACTGTTGCCGGTCCTGCAAATCAAGGTGATATTTTATCTCCCAGTTCCACCAGTATTTTTAAGTGTCGCAGATACCCAAAAGATATGTTTGGATTTGTGGGAAAGAGAATTACACCCGGCAGCCAGGTTGAATTGTATCCTATAACAATTTCCAAAACAAGACTCAGTCCACTTTACCCTTCAAATTTTTTACCGGTAAATGTTGTAACAGAGATTACGTCAGATAGTCCGATAAATCTATCCCAACTTTATATTGATACCGGCGTGGGATATTTTTCAGTTGAAATGTTTGATGATGGGAATCATGGCGATAGATTAGCAGGCGATGACATCTATGGGGCAGAGATTCCCCCGGTACCAATGTTTACAGAAGTATCATACTATATTCATACTACCAACACAGCAGGTGATGATGTCAATGATCCGCCAGGGGCGCAAACAATAGTATATAAGTACCTTGTTGCTCCTTGTTGTAATCATGATGGTTTAAGAGGCGATGCGGATGATAATAATCAAATTAATGTCGCCGATTTGACCTTTCTTGTAAATTATATATTCAAAGGTGGAGATATTGTTGACTGTTATGAAGAAGGCGATGTTAATGCAGACGGAAATATATTGATAAATGATTTGGTCCTGATGGTTAATTATGTCTTTAAAGGCGGTATTTCACCGGAATCATGTCCTGACTAAAAATCTTAGTTCGTGAAGTTCATCAACTAATCCTAAATTCCCAATTTCTTTTGTCATCCTGTTACACTGTATTAATAATGCATGAACATTGAAAATAATATCATAATCAACATAAAATTCATAAAACACAGTATAGTTAGTAGCAATAGTATAGCACCCGAAAGTAATAGTGAATGGATAACTCTTTATCCCGAAGGAGATTGTATGGAATGTTATTGTTTTAAGAAAAGATATATTGTGAAAAAAATAACAAAATAATATAAAAATACCTCTTATCTATGTTGCACTTTTACGTTAATTACATATATTTGCACGAATGAAATATTGATCTATTAGGAGAGGTTTTAGAATGTTATTGAATACGGTCACCTATCTCGCTTTTCTGATCTTTGTAGTAACAGTGCTTTACAGATTTTTCAGAATTGCCAATACACCTGCCCATCTGAGGTGGGACTTATATCCAGTACCACATGAAGGATTTAAAAAGGCAAAGTATGGGGGTTCTTATTATGAGGAATTAGACTGGTGGGAAAAACCAAGACATGTTTCATTAGTAAGCGAACTAAGTGTTATGATTCCTGAAATTCTACTTCTCAAGGGAGTCTGGGAATCAAACAGAAATTTATGGTTTTGGTCATGGGCTTTCCACTTCGGTCTTTATCTGGCAACATTGATGGCTGGTTTAATAGTAGTATCAGCAATAGTTGGACCGGCAAGCAGTTTTGGTACATTGCTAACTAAGATTGCTGGGATAACGGTAATCTCAAGTTATATTTTAGGCGGCATTGGGTGTGCAGGGATGTTAGTAAAACGACTGTTCGATAGTAAGCTTAAAATATTTACAACAGCAGGATCGATATTTAATTTGATCTTTATATTAGCAATTTTTGTGTCAGGGCTCAAAGCTATATCAGGAATTAATATTTTTACTGCTGATCAAAGTAATATTATTGGGCAGTTACAAATTTTCGTTACCGGATTGGCAACCTTTGATAGCAGCGTTACGATTCACTCTTCAGTAATCTGGCATATTGGTATATCACTTGCCTTCATGGTTTATATGCCATTCACTCATATGTCTCATTTTATTATGAAGTGGTTTACATACCATCATATTCGGTGGAACGATGAACCAAATGTTACGGGTTCGAAGCTTGAAAAACAAATTCTCGAAAACCTCACTCTTAAACCAACATGGGCTGCGAAACATCTAAGAGCAGACGGAACAAAAACCTGGGTTGATATAGCGACCGAGGAGGTATTCACCGATGAAAAAAAATAAACTCAGCATAAAAGATTTCAGTAAAGATACTGAACAACTGGCTCACGTGGCTCTCGAGGATTTAATCAAACTTCCACCGCCTTATGATAATGTGGACGATGAACCTAAGTGGCCTACTATAAAACAGGAAACGAAAGACAAGATTGAATGTTCTCTTGATGATACTTGTACCGTAAATGTTCCTAAACCAAAAACGCCGGAAGAAGAAAAAGAACTTGTAGATAAATTTGTTTCAGGCTTGCAGAAACTTTTTGAAAAAAAGAATAACTGGACGTTTCTTCAACAACTGATGCTCTCTCTGGAAAATTGTGCCAAGTGCCAAACCTGTGTTGATTCCTGCCCGATTTATGAAGCTTCCGGAAATAATGATTTATATCGTCCGACTTACCGTTCAGAAATATGGCGGCGTCTTGTTAAAAAATATGTTCAGAAAAAACCATTCATGAAATTTACTGATGGTGATATTGATCTGAATTGGAAGACTGTTGCTCGCTTAATTGAGTTATCATATCGTTGTACTGTCTGTCGTCGTTGTGCACAGACCTGTCCGATAGGTGTTGATAATGCTCTGATAACCCATGAACTTCGTAAAGTTTTCTCCCAGGAGATGGGAATCTCCGCCAAAGAGATACACGAAAAAGGTTCTGTGCTTCAATTACAAGTTGGTTCCTCGACAGGTATGAACAGCGAGGTTGTCAAAGACAATATTGATTTTATCGATGAGGATATGTCAGATATAACCGGACTTGAGGTCAAGACCCCATGGGATGTAAAAGGGGCTGACGTTTTCATGCTTCATAATGCCGGCGAAATTATGGCCTGGCCGGAAAACCCGGGAGCTTTTGCTATAATATTAAATGCTGCTGGAATAAGCTGGACAATGTCTTCAGAATCAGTTGCTTACGATGGCATTAATTATGGATTATGGTATGATGATGCTCAATTGGCCAGAGTAGCAATAAAGCATGCCCAGGCTGCTCAGAAGCTTGGTGTCAAAAAAATTGTAATTGGGGAATGCGGTCATGCTCACAAAGCACTTACTGTAATTGCCGACAGGGTTCTGACTGGAGATCTGAATGTCCCTCGTGAAAGTGCTATGACACTGCTTGAAGATATCGTCATGAATGATAAGATCAAACTTGACCCTTCACGAAATAATTTCCCGGTTACTTTACATGATCCTTGTAATATGGTCCGCCTGATGGGTATCGTTGAACCTCAGCGTCGAATACTACGTAAAATCTGTCCACAATTCCGTGAAATGACCCCTCACGGTGTTCATAACTATTGTTGTGGCGGTGGATCAGGATTTGCGATTATGTCCTCGAATAATTTCCAGAATTGGCGGCTTGCAGTTTCTGGCAGAAAGAAACTGAAACAGGTATTGGATGCCTTCTCAGATTGTCCTGAACCTGAGACTCCAAAATATCTTTGTGCGCCATGTTCCAACTGTAAAGGACAAATTCGTGATCTGCTTCAGTATTACGATGTCAAAGAGAAATCAAACATCATCTATGGCGGTTTAGTAGAGCTTATTGTAAATGCTATGGTTGATGTAAATGAAGGCTTCATTAAATGGGAAGATGAATTTTAATAACCATTAGAATTCCAAATATTTTAATACTGCCGGAATTATATCCGGCAGTATTTTTTATGACATTTCTAATTAGAAATTTTAAATTTCTCCAAATATTTTTTTTTATTGATTTTATAAATTCCAATGATTTATCTGAGTTTTACGATCTAAAGGCTACATGACTGTCTTTTATGTTGTGAAATAAGTAACAATAAAAACTATTATGGTGTTGTAGTGCAATAAGATAGAAAAAAATTAATAAAAAGTTATAATGATTTCTTGACATCCTGTCGATTATATATTATATAAAAACTCAGAAAATACAGAATTAGCAGAAATAGCAGAAGTGGATAATTAATGAATAACAAAGAATTTCTAACCACTAGCCAGGCGGCAAAGTTATTATCTGTCTCTCCGGATACAGTCCTAAAATGGGTAAAAGCGGGTAAAATAAAATCAAAGAGAACCCTTGGTGGACATTTTAGAATTCCTAATACAGAGATAAGAGTATTCAACGGAAGTATCAAAGAGCATCCAGATAAAAGTAGCAATAATTCATCGATTGTTCCTTACCAGTATTGTTGGGAATATATGGCAGCAGGCGGACCAATACAATCTGAATGCAAAGATTGTATAACATTTCGCTCTCGAGCCAGCCGATGCTATGAATTGAAAGATATTCCTGGTGGCATGGGTTGTTTGAATTTAATGTGCGATACTGATTGTACTAATTGCGAGTATTACAAGGTTGTTAACGGACAGAAGTTAAATATCTTAGTCATAAGTGAAAATCAAAATATAGTTCAGGATTTCAATACGCTCGATGATTCTGGTTTGTTTAAGATTCATTTTTCCAAGGATGAATATTCCGCAGCAGTGAAAATCCATGAAAACCGGCCTGATTATATTATAGTCGATTGTTCAATCGGTAAGAAGAGAACGGGTTTTATTTGTAACAACCTTTTTGATGATATTAGAATTCCGGTTGTACGAATTATACTAACATCGAAATCAAAAAATATAAAAGATTACTGTGATAAAGAAGTTTTTGGCTGGATTCGAAAGCCATTTAATATCGAACAATTAAATGAGTGCATTAGAGGGGTAAATAAATAGGATTGTATTACAAATAATTATAAAGGAGCTATGTAATGGCTGATACTATCAGGGTGAAGAATTGCAATTTGAGGCTGCTTAAAGGTGACATTACTGATCTTGATGTCGAATCATTTGTGTATTATGCCACAGAAGATTTAGCAATTGGTACTGGTTTTGGGACCGCGATTTCTGTCCGAGGAGGTCCCACAATTCAAAAAGAACTCAATGAATTTGGAAATTTAAAATTAACAGAGGCTGTAGTTTCATCGGCTGGTGAAATGAAAGCAAAATATATTGTTCATGCTAACGGTCCTAAGTTTCAAGAGGAAAATCTTCCTGAGAAATTAAAGACAACAATTATAAATTCATTAAAAGAAGCTGAAAAAAAAGGAATTAAGGCAATTGCTTTTCCTCCTATGGGAGCTGGCTTTTATGGTGTTCCGCTGGGACAGAGCGCCGAGATAACTCTTGATACAATTAAGGAGTATTTGTCAGGAGAATCAAAATTGGATGATGTCGTGGTATGTTTGCTTGATAATCATGATTATAATTTGTTTGAAAAGAAATTTTCCTCATTGAAATAAATTTAGGGAGTTTTATATGTTTGATTTAGAATTTGTGCGAGGAACTCTTCATGATGTTGCACTGGCAATTATGATGATTGTTTACTGCATGCGATTATATTGGCTGACCAGATTTACTGCCGGTAAAGAACGTCAGGCTCCAACCGGATTGGGTGACACCAATGCTCGCAAGGGGTTTATTTATTCATGGGGAAATGTTGGGATGCCCTGGGCGATGGAATCAACCAGAACAAAATTGTTTCTGTATTTTCAGTTCGTAATATTCCATCTTGGAGTAACAGCAGCAATTATTCTGATGTTTTCAATTTCATTTTATTTCAAGGACAACCCGATGCCAGCCCAACTTGCATTAGCATTTAAAATAATTATCGGAGCAGCATTTGTGGTTGGTGTAATGAGAATTATTCGTAGAATTGCCAGCATATATATAAGAGCTATTAGTTCTCCTGATGACCATTTTTCACTCTGGCTTCTGACCGGTTGGTTCTTATTCGGATACATGGCGGCACCTAATGATATTGCCACTGGTGAATGGAAACTATATGCATTCTTCATAATGGGATCATTCTTCTTAATCTATGTCCCATTCTCAAAAATATCTCACTATTTGTATTATCCGTTTACAAGATATTATTTGGGAAAATCATTGGGAAGAAGAGGTGTCTTTCCAATTAGAAGGTACAACAGTTAGATTTTTTGAATGAAAATAATTTTTGGAGAATAAAATGGAAAAAGAAAGATCACATAAAGCCCAGAAAGTAATTGAGAGACTGGGTAAAAAACTAAATCGGCAGATTGTCGGATCACTTGTATCCTGTGTTCATTGTGGCAATTGTACTGATTCGTGCCACTACGTTCTGGCAAATCCGGATGACCCCACTTATGCGCCTGCATACAAAGCTGATAAAATCAGAGGATTATTCAAACGCCACTATGATTGGACCGGTAAAGTTTTCCCATGGTGGGTTCATGCCAAAAGCTTTTATACTGATGAAGACCTTGAAGATTTGAAAGATACTGTTTTCGGGAAATGCACCAATTGTCGCCGTTGTACCATCAACTGCCCTATGGGTGTTGATTTTGCTACCTTCAACAGGATGACTCGTGGCTTGCTGGTTTCTGTCGGGGTTATGCCTGAGGGTGTTGCAGTAGTGTCAAAAGATCAATGGGAAACTGGTAATCAGATGGGAGTTCTTAAAGAAGATTATGTTGATACTCTTGAATGGCTCACTGAAGAAATGCAGATGGAGGATCCCAAGAGTCCTGGTATACCAATAAATTCCAAGGAAGCTGATGTAGTATACTCGATCAATCCACGTGAGGTTAAATACGATCCAAGAACTATATCTGATGCAGCCATGATATTTAATGCTGCTGGTGAAAACTGGACTATGCCATCTGAAGACTGGGACATGACCAATTTTGGACTTTTTTCCGGTGATGATGATCTTGGAGGTAGTGTTGCCCGTCGTTTATATGAAAAAGTGGTCGAACTTAAAGGCAAAAAGCTGGTTATTTCAGAATGCGGTCATGGCTATCGTTCAACTCGTTGTGAAGGACCCAACTGGGCACAGCATGATGTTGGCTTTACGATGGAGAGTTCTGTTATCACAATGATTCGCTATATAAAAGAAGGTAAAATCAAAGTTGATAAATCAAAAAATACTGAGAAGATGACCTTTCATGATTCATGCAATAACGCCAGAAGCTGCGGTCTTACTGAAGAACCTCGTGAATTATTGAAACTTGTTTGTGAAGATTTTCAGGAGATGTATCCGAACCGCGCCGAAAATTTTTGCTGTACTGGCGGCGGCGGGGCTATGTCGATGTCTGAATACACTCCACGCCGATTAAAGTCAGCCAAAGTCAAGGCGGATCAGCTAAAAGCCACTGGTGCTAAGTATGTTGTAACCTCATGCCATAATTGCGTTGATGGGTTGACAGATCTAATTAAGCACTATAAATTGGATATGAAAGTTACTCAACTTGTAAATTTGGTTGCAAACGCATTGGTAATTGAAAAACCCGCTGAAGTTCCTGTGGACAAAGTACCTGCAACTGCAGAGACTGTACCTGTAGCCGCTGAAGGTGGTAGTTTGCAAGGGTACAAAATTATGGTTGCTGATGATGAACCGGATTTTGTTACTTTTGTTTCCACAGTACTTGAAGATAATGGGGCTGAGGTCATTTCTGCCTTTGATGGAAATCAGGCATTAGAATTAGCTCGCAAAGAAAAGCCCGATCTGTTAACCTTAGATATAACTATGCCGGGTAAATCCGGAATTGAAGTTTTTGAGATTCTCAGAAATGATGATGAACTTGCCAATATTCCAGTTTGTATTATGACAGGAAAACCTGAGTTACGTAAGTTAATTTATGATCGCGCAGTTAGACCACCTGAAGGTTATGTTGATAAGCCGGTTGACGAGGATTCAATTATCCGTAATGTTAGAAAAATCCTGGAGTTGGCAAAAGACAAAGCAAAATAAATTTTATCGTGGATTGAGGTGTATTTTCTATGGAACATCCGCAACGACGATTCTCTGATAAAGTATTTAACGCCATCCCCGGGTATCTGACTGTACAGGATCGGGATTTTAAAATTATCGATGCCAACGATGCTTTTCGAAGGAATTTTGGTGACTTTGAAGGCAAGTACTGTTATCAGATATACAAACATCGTCCGGAGAAGTGCGAAGACTGCCCTGTTGAGCGTACTTTTCGTGATGGCCAGAAGCACCGCAGCGATGAAATTGTGACTACTATTGATGGCCGCAAGGTAAATGTTCTGGTTTATACAACCCCTATCTTTGATGATGACGGCAAGGTCACTGAAGTAGTGGAGATGTCAACCGACATCACAGAGATCAAACAACTTCAGAAACAATTCAAAGATAGTCAGGCACGTTATCATCAACTGTTTGAAGAATCGCCCTGCTTTATTTCAATTCAGGACGAATCTTTGAACATTGTTGATGCCAACAGAATGCATAGGGAAACCTTTGGGGTTGGTTATGGCGACAAGTGTTTCAAACTTTACAAGCATCGAGATAAGGAATGTGAGCCGTGTACTGTCAAACAAACATTTCAGGATGGTGAAGCTCGTAATCATGAGGAAGTAGTAACATCACTGGCTGGTGATCCCATTAATGTTTTGGTGCATACAGCACCTTTACGTAATTCTGATGGTGAGATTGAAAAAGTAATTGAAATGAGTACTGATATTACTCAGCTTAGACAATTACAGGATAAGCTTAGTTCTGTCGGGTTGCTTATTGGATCGATCGCTCATGGTATTAAGAATCTTCTCAACGGACTCGATGGTGGTATTTATCTTGTAAATACAGGTTTAAAGAAAGATAACCGAGAGCGCATTGACAAAGGCTGGGAAATTGCTCTGCGTAACGTAAGGCGAATACGCTCAATGGTTATGGATATTTTATATTATGCCAAAGACAGAGAGCCGAACTGGGAAGAAATTTCTACCTTTGAGATGGTCGAAGATGTCTGTAAGCTAATGAAAGAGCGAGCAGAGAGTCAGGATATTGATTTTACCTACGAGCTCAATAGTGATGCTGGAGATTTTGAAGCTGATAAACAGGCAATTCGGTCGATGCTTTTAAATCTTATTGAAAATTCAATTGATGCTTGCCGAATCGATACCAACAAATCCGATCATCATTTAATTGTCAGACTAAAAGGTAATACCGAAAAAGTCTTTTTTGAAGTAGAGGATAATGGTATCGGGATGGATCAGGAGACCCGCGAAAAAGCTTTCTCACTGTTTTTCTCATCAAAAGGGGCTGGTGGAACCGGTTTGGGACTGTTTATCGCAAATAAAATTGCCCAGGCTCATGGTGGAAGTATTGAACTAACATCAGAGGATGGACAAGGTAGTCATTTTATTGTTGAATTACTCAGAAAAAGACCCGATATTGAGGAAAACAAAGAAGAATCTGAACCTACGTCTTGAGGCGAATTAGAATGGCAGAAAAAAAGAAAATATTGATTGTTGATGATGAACCGGATGTTTTGGAATGGTTTTCAACTCTTTTCGAAGATAACGGTTATTCCACATTAACAGCCAGAGATGGCTTTGAAGGGTTTGAAAAAGCTGAATCTGAAATGCCTGATCTCATTACTCTGGATATTACTATGGACAAGGAGTCGGGTGTAAAGATGTATCGTAATCTACATGACTCTGAAAAATTGAAAAATATACCAGTTATAATGATTACGGGAATCGACCCACAGTTTAAAAAGTTTATAGAAAGTCGGAAACAGGTTGATCCTCCTGCGGCTTATTTTGACAAGCCAGTTGATAAGGATGAGCTGCTAAACAAAATAAAAGAACTTATCGGTTAATAAACTCGATAGAAAAAAAGTTTGAAATATTGAGCTATACAAATTTGTATAGCTCTTTTTTGTGCATTCGCTGGAAATACCTTTGGGTTTATCTGGTGTATCGAATTATAAAATTGTCTGTTTCTTCAGGTCAATAATTAGATTCAGTTTTAGTGTTTAGTTATTGCCATCCAGGTAACATAAACTTCAATAGCATCCATTATAGATGATCCATTATATTTAGATACTTTGATCTCAAAGCCAGTCCAGTTACCAGGTGTACCTTTGATGTCTGTAATAGCCATTATAGTTGCACCTTCAAAAAGTCCATTTGAAGCCTGTTTCAAAACTACAGTAATATATGTATGAGGTACTTCTTTTGTTTTGAATGGGCGTTCAAATTTGATAATGGTTTTGCCGCTCGGATCTATTTCTACATAATCGGAACTTACAATACCTTCAAACGTGCCTGACTCACCACTTCTTGAAGCAGAAGCCTGCCAAGTGCCGTTACCGTCACCATCAGAAGTAAGCACATACCCATCCGATGAACCAGTCGGCATTTTGAATGCGAGTGTTTTCGTGGTACCATCGACATCCAACTCTGTCTCGGGAAATAGGGAACCAATGCCGACATCTCCACTGATATAAGCATCCCCATTAAAGTAGCCCGCCCAACCTCCGGCCTGAGTAACATGAACACCATCACCATTGGCATTGGTTACCCGTAAACCGTGATTACCTGAGTTTTCAACCCAAAGGGCACAGGCACTGGTAGTATAAACCCTGACTCCTCTTCCGGATCCGAGTTTCTCTACATTGAGCAGGGGATTACTTTCTGATCCTACAATATGCAATCTGTGAGTTGGACTTGATGTACCAATGCCAACATAATCTGAACTTGTTTCCAAACTTACAGAAGCCCCATTATCAATCCAACCACCTCCACTGCCTGAGACAGCATATTCTGCAGTATCTGCTCTCAGAGCATGATAAGCGTATGGGACCGTTATTAATTGTGTACGGGGTACTATATCCTCACCATCAACTCTGATTCCCAGCCAGCGGCTTGAGTCAGTAAAGATTGTTGATGGAAGTGGATTAGTTGAGCCCAATTGATAATTAAACAAGCCATTGACAACCATAATGTTTTGTATTCCGCTATACCATAACCCTGATGATGCGTCCACTGCATCATAAATGGTAAATACAATTGGGTAGGTCCCATTAGCAACTGGTTCACCAGTATCGTCATTCAACTGTCCCTGATAATTCAGAACTTGTGGTACTTGAGCAGTTGTAATACTGACCAGTAAGATTATTATTATTGAAAGCATAATTATAAAACGCATTATTATATCTCCAACTTAACAAGAAATTAGAAAAGGAAAAAGTGTAGTTATAGAGAGTAATAAACTGTTTCTCATTGAAAGAATTTATTATTTATCAACATGCAGGTGGGATTGGACCTCCTTTAAAGACGTAATTAACAAGATATACAAGATCATTTACAAGTACGATTCCGTTGTCATTTAGAGCATCACTTTCTTCCAGACACATTGGTGGAGGTCCTCCCTTAAATACATAATTAACCAAATAGACAAGATCATTAACTAAGACAAGTCCGTTATCATGCAATGCATCTCCACGAACTGAACAACATGTTTGCCCGTAGTCATACCATGCCTGCCAGTCGTAACTTAAAAAAGCAATACCAAAATTACCACCACCGAGGGATGCAATGTCTTGTCTATAGGTAGTTAATTTATCTGCAAAGGAGGTGCCCGAAGCTTCAATTATAAATAGGGAATCCTGAGGCTGCCAGTGGAACTTGCCACTACGAATTGTCATTGATTGTCTATTGTAAGCTATTCCTAATCCTCCACCGCCATACATGGAAATCGACGGGCTGAACCAATTGTAACTGCTTGAAGGGTGTAATAGTGTTAGTGTCCATATTTCTCCAATATCCGTACTAAATGCCTGCATCAAATTATGTTCAGAATAATTTGTTTCAAATACGCAAACAATGTCGGTTCCATTAACATCCAAAGTTGTTTCATCTGGTATACTGCTGCCTACTCCATGTGAAAGCTTATTCATAAAACTGGATTCAGTCGCTTTGTACATAGCCACCCTGGCATAATCACTTTGACTTATATATGAAATAAAGACGGGATAATACATCGATGTCGCTGCAGCCATGTCAAGACCACGATCGCCATCAAAATAAATAGGCTCTAATGGAGTCCAGTTAAAATCATCCATATTTAATAGATGGGTGAAGATATTCCCATAATAATCAAGGTAACCAAAATATATGTGATGATTTTGAAGACTATAATCGGCACATGTAATTTCTACTTCTTTGATGAAATCCTCTATAATATCCAGGTAAGTAAGACTTCCAGGGAAATCATCTCTATATCCGGTAATACAATTGAAGCGTACAATCCTGACCTTATCATAATCACTAAAAGCTTTATCATAACGATATATAACATAGCAGTGATCATCATGAACAGCTGCTGAAATTTCATAAATCTCACTGGAGATGTGCATTCTAGTTCCTTCAGACCAGGATTGTCCACCATCTGTAGATACTGCGGCCATAAGAATATTGGTCGATCCATCGCCTTCAACCAGAAGTGTTGCCACTAAATTACCTGTAGCTTTATGTGTCTCAAGTTCAATAAATCTAACAGAATCTCTATTTACTATTAATACATCAGTACCAAATTTATCAGGGGAACTGCATACAACCGGTGTTTTCCAATTTTCATAAATTGATGCCACGTTAAGATCAGTAAGTTCTGAAAGATCATCAAACAATGCTAATGCATCATTAAAAGAACCATTGTTCCATTTGTTTTCGATCATATGAGATAGAGATATTGCAGCATCGCTTGCTTTGGGTAGCAGTTCTAATTCTATTTCTGTATTTTGCTTATCTTCCAAAGATAATTGTGATAGTCTAAGTTGGATTGAATTTTCAGCCATAACAACTGACGAAAACAATAGCAGACAGAGTATTGAAAGGATAGTTATAAAACGCATTATGATTTCTCCTGCGATTCAAGATTTTATGTCTCGATGAAGTGAACACGTTGGTAGTACTTATATTACCAATATAGTATAATCGAGAATATTGTCAATTTATTTAGAGTTGGATTTGTTGTTTGATAATTAATAATATCTCATGTTTTGATACCTCCCCAGGTATATTCAAAGTAATAATTAATATTGTTTCTATAATTACAGGGTTGCAAAGGTAAAGTTGATATTAATATAATATTAACAATTATTGTATTAAATTCGTCCAAAATGGCTAATGAGGTATATAGCTCTATAAAACCATAAAAAACCACATGTAAGTGCATAAAATAATTTGCATTGATAATAAAGTCTTTTATATTCAGGCCAAATTAATATGAGAGGTCTTATGATATACAGCATTGATTCCAACAGAAAGGGTTACAAATATGACCAGTAGAACTGTCAAGGATATCATGGTGCCGCTATCCGAATATGTTGTAGTATCTGAGTACGAAACTATTAAAGGTGCTCTTGAAGCACTCAAGACGTCTCAGGATAAAACACCTCCACATATGTTTTGTCATAGAGCAGTACTTGTTAAAAGTGAATCCGATGAGATTGTTGGGAAGTTGGGGTATCTAGACTTTCTTGATGCACTTGATCCGAAATTTGAGGATCTTGATGAGCTTAAGACACTGGCTGGATCGGGGATCACAAAGAAGGATCTCAAAAAGGAAATGCAGGGGCTTGGCTTTTGGAACGTGAAACTACCCCTAATCAAAAAAATTGCCAATGAATTAACTGTTAAACAAGTGATGGTTAAATTTGAGGCACATATCGAGGAAACCAGCTCGGTCATTGAAGCTATGCACCGGATGGTTCAGTTAAAAGCGCAGTCTCTTCTAACAACCGAAGATAACCACATCACCGGGATAATCCGTCTTTCTGATCTAATTAAGGAAATGACTGATTTAATCCTGATGGAGAAATAGACTTTATACTCACCTTAGAAGGTTTCCAAAGCAATCATGAAGTTTAAAATTAGAAAACGTAGGATTAAGGATAAAGCACTTGCCAATCGCCTTTCCTGGCTCTGTGTTGGCGTGCTTTTGTTTGTTGTAATTGGATTTGTTATGCCGATACCGGATTCTCTGATCGAAATTCTGGATCAACATGGCTATGCCGATAAAATGATCGAATGGGAAGTAGCTCAGGATGTTGGTGATGCTGCTGCAAAGAGTATGATTGTTTTGGGCATGGTTGCGATGGCTGTAATATTTTTTGCTACCGAAGCTCTTCCAATAGGCGTGACCGGAATTCTGATGCCTATTTTTGCATACTTTTTTAATTTACTACCCTTTGGCATGATAGGTAAGACTTTCTCTGGCGATGCTCCCTTGTTTATGCTGGGAGTTTTTGCAATGGGGGTAAGTGTTGTTCATGTTGGCTTTCATAAGCGACTCGCTGTATGGATATTGGGCTGGACCAAAGGTTTTTATCTGCCCATGTTTGTTCTGTGTCTCAGCATGTCGGTTGTTGGTTCATTTTTGTCGGCTCCGGCTATGTGTTCGTTTATGGTGCCGGTTCTTATTGCCGTCTATACCGGAGTTATCTCTAACAACAAGAAGGACGGTAAAATCGTACATGATCCTGCGTTGGCCAAGTTACTGCTTTTTTCTCTCTGCTTTAGTCTGAACGTCGGCGGTGTTGGAACCCCGGCTGCAGGTGGTCGCAATGTTATCATGATGGGATTCTTTAATGACTATCAGGTTCCGATAACCTTTTTT